>Ga0187893_10006072_pt1 | contig 20990 bp, 10 predicted proteins | sample MA1701074metaG_FD_139574 | JGI IMG/M metagenome (GOLD analysis project Ga0187893, IMG submission 139574) | White microbial mat communities from a basaltic lava cave in the Kipuka Kanohina Cave System on the Island of Hawaii, USA - MA170107-4 metaG ...
GAATAAGAAAAAGAAGGCGGAAATAGAAGTAACATCATTATCTCCGAACAGCAACTCTTCTATTTCAACCACGGTTCATAAAACAGACAAATTTTTACCCCTGCTTGTTTATTGGAAATATGACCACCGGCAAAAATGTTCGCTCAATCCTGCTATTGCATTAGTAAATTTCACCAACGCAATTAACTCTTCAGCGTCAAAAGAACTAATGGAAAAAGTAAACGGCCGGAAACTGGAATTAACCGTGGAGCAAGCCCCGTCCACTTTTTCGCTTGTTGCAAAAGAAAATATGATATGGCTGATATATGCTTTCAGTTGGGTCAGGATTTATGTAGAACCCGATTTCAAAGATCTGGTTGTGTCTTATAAATTAGCGGGCAGCGGCCAGGAAGAAAAGACAGGAAAAATTACTGTTAAGAACTCTGAAAAGAGTAAAGACTTCCGATTTTTTCAGTCCTGGAAATCGGCAACCTCGGAGTATTTGGCAAGGTATAATTCAAATTTTATGGGCATGACTAAAATTTTTGTAAACCAGTTGGCAAGCGAACTATGAGAAGCACAACAAAAAATTATGCTGCATAGTAACAACATTTTTTATAATTATGACCGGATAAAATCTTTAATAACGTAATAGATATGACAGTAGTCAAATTATTCACTGTGTTTAGTTATTTGTTGCTGAGTGTAGCAATGGCAGCCCAACCTAAAGAATTCGAAGGCCGCATTGTTTATAAAACCAGCATTCAATCAAAAGTTCCTGGCGTGGAGAGTAGAATATGGCATGTTATACTGGCTATGGGAGATAATATGACATGCTATATAAAGAAAGGAAACTATAAACAGGTAACAGGATTGAGTGATAATTATTTTATTCCTGAAAAGCAAAAAGTATTTATTAAGTTCAAAAGCATTGATACTTTGTACTACATGGATTATTCTTCCGATACTGCCACAGTAATAAGTGTTGTAAAAACCGGTATGGGTAAAACAATCAGTGGTTATACATGCAGTTCCATTACGATAAAGACATCAGGCAGTGAACGAAAAGTTTTTTATGCTCCGTCACTATACATCAATCCGGAGTATGATAAAAACAATACAATAAGCCAAATGAATGTATTAACCAGGGAAACTTCCTCCATCTGGCTTGAGTCTGCATCGGAGTCACAGTCCTACAGCATGATGCATACTTGCACACAAGTGATACCGGAAACGGTAAGCAGCAGTGTATTTGACCTGCCGCCCTTACCACAAAAAAAGCTTGTGATAGAAGAACTGATGCAACCGGCTGTCTTTAAAAGAGCCGGCGGCTGGTTAAAATACCTGACCAGCAACCTCGATGCCGCATTAGGCGCAAAGTATGTGAAGATACCCAAAGGAGAAAAAGAAGCTACACAAACAGTAATGGTAAGGTTTATGGTAAATGACAGAGGAGCAGTAATGAATGCCGAAGTGCTGAATAAAAAAGAAGTGCATTCCAAACTGGCAGAAGAAGCGCTGAGAGTTGTAGCCAGTTCACCGCCATGGGCACCAGCTACAGTTTATGGTGAAAAAACTGTTTACTGGCAAACACAGCCGATAAGTTTCCAGGCAACAAAATGATCAATATATTAAACTCTGCCTTCAACAATCAAAACTATATGGTAAAAAAAATTTCATCTGCAACAATTGCAATTTTGTTTTTCAGTTCAGTTACCAATGCACAAATAGAAGTTGCTTATTTGAAAACGAAAGGGTTTTCAGGTATTGGGTTTGGCGCTTTTTTAAACTTTGCCTTGCCCATTACTGAATACGGCGCCGTTACCGCAGAGGCTGCATTTTATACTGCTAAAGATGGTAACGATCATATAGCGATGGTCCCATTTCTCTTAGGTTATCGTCACATGTTGCAAGACCCGGAAGCAGGTTTCTATATTGAGCCCAAGGCAGGGTATAATATCGGTGCAACGGATATTCAAAAACGTAATACTGATGGTCAACTTGTCTTTGATACGGCAACAGGCGAAATATTTGAGCAGCAGGCGAAAGGCATTACGGCCGGGCTGAGTGCAGGATATATTTTATCCGGCAATTTTCCTTTAAATATCGGCCTTCGTTATCAGCGTGTATTCGTATCCGGCGATCCTGCGGTTAATTTGTTTTCACTGCGCTTTTCATATCCTTTGTTTTTCAAAAAAAGAGAATATTAAACATATCGAATTAACATGACGATGAAACAAGTTGTTTTAGTAACAGGAGTATTCATTTGGTTCACTTCCTGCAAACTTCAACCCGAAAGTATCAGGAGTTTTGATAAAGACAAAGTTTATAAACTTCAACTAAAACCATCTCCCGGTTCTGTTTATAAATATGAGATCAGCAATGAAACGGATATGAATATGGAAGTTGAAAGAAAAGAAGTCGGCGCATTGAATAAATACACTGTTGAATTGAAATATACAGTATCCACAGATAGCTTAGGAAATTATCTATTTACGACTACTTACGACAAAATAAAACTTTATACAAAAAGTGGCGATAAAGAAACTGAAATGAATGCAGATAATGCTGCAGTGACAATTGATCCGGTTGAAAGAATGTTGGGAACATTGAAGACAGCAAAGATTGTTGCTACGCTGAATCCAAAAGGCAAAATAATAAATGTTAGCGGATATAAGGAACTGGGTGATCAGTTGATGGCAGGTTTTGCAGAAGATGATCACATGGGAAAAGAAATGGCACAGCATCAATGGCAAAAAACAATTGGCAGCGGGGTAGTAAAAAATACCATGGATCAGCTCTTTAAAGTTTTTCCCGATTCAGCTATTCATATAGGTGATACATGGAAAATAGATTCCAAACAGGAAGGCGAACTGCCAATGATCACCAAAAGCATTTATACGCTTAAAGCAATTAATGATGATATAGCTATTATATCATCAGAAGGCATTATCACAAGCGGTGAATCCAACAGTATAATGGGATATAACAATGCAACCCTCAATCTTGAAGGAAAGCAAACAGCCGAGTTTGAAGTAGAAACAAAAACGGGCATGCTGATCAATGGAAAAATAAAAGCTGCAATTAATGGTAAACTTGAATTGATGGGTAAAGAAATACCTGTGGAGATAAAGACGTCGGTGAAGATGAACGGAAGCAAACATTGATTTTTTTAAAATGAATTGAGTTGATTGGGGTATTTAAAATAATAAAAACAGCCCTTTGGAAAAAGGGCTGTGTCTCTCTTGGGAACTCTACGTAATATAAAAAATTGAAACTATTAATTCTTATCTCCTGATCCTGTATGGCTGCAAAACGAGCTGTGGATACCTTTCCTGTCTGGAAGTCAAAGCCTTTTTCAACGCTTTTCTTATACGATTAAATCGTTCCTGCAATTTTTTTCTTGCTTGTGACATGGTGGTGGTGGTGGTGTTTGTGGTAAAAGTGGCTTGGTGTTACTTAAGGTGTAACAACGCTTGAATAGTGAGCCGTTCCGTTCTTATTAATGATCTTCAAACGGTAAAATGTTTTCTTCTTTTTTGCTTTTTCATAGAAGAAATAATCATCTGTGCTTTCTTTGTCTGTGCCAAATACCAATGCAGTCATGCTGAATTTTTTTCCATCAGTGCTTGACTCTACTTCAAACTGATCAGCTTCCTGGTTGTTGATAATATTCCATTTTAACAACATACGCCCATTGCTGATGCTGCAATGAATACTATTGACAGATGCTGCAGGAGTGGTGGTATGATTAACAGCGTAAGTGGCGGAAGGTTGCTGGGCTGATGCTGCACAAGATGTTGAAAGAATTACAGCGAGTAATACAAAGGGTAAAATTATTTTCATTTTCCGGGTTTTGAATTATTAATATCAAAGGGCCCACAGAAAATTGGATGACGAATACGGTTATTTAACAGGATTGGCGCTGAATGTTTGTCAACTTTTATGTCCGGGCCGGGAAATTGTGAAGATGGGAAAAATTGCCGGTACGGATTTCAGAAGTTGTTATTCGCTGAGTGCAGGACAAATCTAATAGCTCCTTTTTTCATTTGCAAGGCTTTTGAAAAAATTATTTAAAAGGCCGGATATTTTTTATTCACAGCGGCAAACCTTAATACCTTTGATCGTAAATTTTCCTGCATGCCCGTTATTATCAGGGTATCCAATCTTACAAAGGATTTTGGAGCACATATAAAAGCCGTTGATGGACTTTCTTTCACCGTTACCGAAGGACAGGTATATGGATTTCTGGGTCAGAATGGAGCTGGTAAATCTACTACTATAAGAATGCTGCTGACGCTTATACGACCAGACTCCGGCGATATTGAAATATTCGGATTGCATTTATTAAAACATCGCAATGAAATTTTAAAAAAAATTGGCGCCATTATAGAAAAGCCAGATATGTATAAATACCTGACGGCAATGGAAAACCTGAGAATATTTGCAACCATGAGTGGCGTTAAACTCAGTGAAAAAAAATTATTAGATCAGTTGGCCATGGTTGGTCTTGCAGAAAGAGCTAACAGCAAAGTAAAAACCTATTCGCAGGGAATGAAGCAGAGACTGGGTATAGCCATAGCGTTGGTTCATGATCCGGAGCTGATCATTTTGGACGAACCAACCAACGGACTTGATCCGCAGGGCATAGCAGATGTTCGTAACCTGATTTTGCATTTAAGCAAAGAAAGAAAAAAGACATTATTGGTATCATCGCATTTATTAAATGAAATGGAAATGATCGCTGATTCGATGCTGATAATTGATAAAGGAAAAAAAGTAGTGGAAGGACGAACTGATGAATTATTAAATCCGGAAAAGATACAGGTAGAAATAATTACTGATAATAAATCAAGAACACTTGACATTCTTAAAGATTCAAAATGGTCTGGCAGCTTAATGAATACAGCTAATGGAAGTATTGTGCTGGAAATACAGAAAACAAATATTCCCGAGCTTAACCGGATGCTGGTAGAACAAAACGTAAACATATTTTCATTAAAGCCTAAACATACACTCGAAGATTTCTTTTTATCGGTGACAGGAACATAGTATGCTGCAATTATTAAAAATAGAATTGTATAAAATTTTTAAAAGGCCGCGAACATTTATTGCTTTCGGTGTTATCACAGCCATTATACTGCTGGTGCAAATTGCAATGAAGTTTGGCGGCGATGAATATGTTGGATTAGTGATGAGCGGACTTAGCGCTGCTTTTGATGCTCCTGCCCAACAGGTATTGAATGGTTATTTTGTTTGCTTTATCATTTTAAATTTATTGCTCATTCATGTGCCGATCTTAGTGGCGCTGATAGCTGGCGATATGATTTCCGGCGAGGCGAATATGGGCACACTGCGTTTGCTGGCCGCCAAACCTGTTAGTCGCACCAAATTATTAGCAGTGAAATTTGCAGCAACATCTGTTTATACAATTTTATTGCTTGTATGGGTAGCTATACTTTCTTTGTTTCTTAGCATAACATTGTTTGGCACCAATCAATTATTTGTAGCAAGAGGGCTTGAAGTAAATATCATATCTGCATCGGATATTCTCTGGCGTTATATCGCTGCCTTTGTTTTTGCTGCGGTGGGATTGCTTACGGTGGCATCGCTGGCGTTTATGTTTTCAACTTTTGCAGATAACTCCATCGGGCCGATTGTAGCTTGTGTTTGCGTTATCATTGTATTTACTATTCTTACACAATTACAGATACCTTTTTATGATGAAACAATAAAGCCCTGGTTATTTACTACCCACATGCTGGGATGGAAAGGATTTTTTTATGTGGAAGGAAGTGAAGGTATAACAGTGCAGGGATCAATAGAAAATCTGCCGGCTGTTATTAAAAGCGGTTTGATATTATTGACTTATATTGTCATATTTCTTTTTATTGCAAGCTGGCATTTTAAAAGAAAAAATATTTTAAGCTGATGAAATTTATAAGCCTTGTATTGCTGAGTATGATGGCTGTCCCTTTAATTACGAAGGCACAGACTGCGGAAGAATTGATGAAAAAAATAAAAGAAAAACTGGATAAAGTAAATGACTACGAGGCCAGCGGTCAAATGAAAATGAATGTTCCGTTTATAAAAGCTCCTGTTTCCAGTATAAAGCTGTATTATAAAAAGCCGGATAAACTTAAGATCAATAATGAAAGCGGCATTTCCTTAATTCCGAAAGGAGCAATGAATATTAATATCGGAACTATGATTGCCAATATGGCTGCCTGCGACATTATAGATGCTGGAAAAGATGATAAAACAGGATTACGGATCATTAAGCTTTTACCTAAAGATGAAAATGCAAACATTGTTTTATCTGCGCTGTATATTGATGAAAAGCAAGTGCTGGTTAAAAAAGCAAAAACCACTACCAAAGAAAACGGCACTCATGAACTGGAAATGACCTACGGCAAGTATACGGCTTACGGCCTTGCTGATAAAGTGATCTTTACTTTCAATACAAAAGAATACAAGCTGCCCAAGGGAGTTGCTTTTGATTATGATGATGGAAAAAAACAAACCAAACCTCAAAACGGAGGCGATGCCAAAGGCACGGTAGAGATCAGTTATTCGGAATATATCATCAATAAGGGTGTACCCGATAAAATGTTTCAATGACTGAACGGAAAATTTCAAGCCCGTTTTTGAATTCCTTCCCGAAGCATTGGTGTTGACTTTTACTTATCGCATTTTATTTCCTAAAAAGATGCTTTTGTTCCATTATCCTGTGCATTATTTTTTGATCGGCAAATACAAATTAAATTTTACCTTGCGGCCTCTGTTTCCCCAATTATAATATATACTCCCGGATTGTCGTATTCCTGAATTAAAGAATTGTAGTTTGGAATTCTCCGTTCCTTATGAATGCTGGCAGGTAAGGATATTGGTTTTTATTTTCGGTAAAAAAAACTCCGGAGAAAATCAGGTTTATTCAAATTGGGTTTAGTTTTTAGCAAGGCTTATCATTTAAATATTAAATATGCAGTGCTTTGATGCGGAATAATAAAAAAAATGACCTAATTTGCGGCTCCCCTTTTTTATCGCTTCTGAAAATGTCTGATCTGGGTTTGGCGAATTCACAAAGTTGCGTAACATCCTATTATCCTTACTGAATAATTATTGCTGGTAAAAGGTTCTGACAAGACGATTCCCTGTTAGAGAGATCGCCATTCGTGCTTTTGATTACCATAATCTAAATATTTAGTATGAGGAAAATTTACGTACTCCTTTTTGCATTTTTCTGTTGCAAAAATGTATTTGCCCAATCTTTTGCCGATCCCAATTTTACAACCACTACCCTTGGCTCAGGATGGGTATCGGCCGTAGGTGCAAGATTTTCACCTGACGGACAAAAATTGTTTGTATGGGAAAGAGCCGGCAAACTCTATGTTTGCAATCGTGATGGATCAGGAAATTACATCAAACAGGTAACGCCTGTAGCCGATATCACACAAGAAGTGGCGGATTGGGATGCACATGGCTTTCTGGGCTTTGCAGTGGATCCCAATTTTCAAACCAATGGATTGATCTATCTGATGTACGTGGTAAATCGCCATCACCTGCTTTATTATGGCACTCCGGATTATAATCCCAATATTACAATCACTGGCCAGGCTACTATTGGCCGGGTTACCCGTTATCAAACTACAACGAGCGGTGGCAACCTTGTGATTAATCCGGCATCACGTTATGTTTTGATTGGAGAAAGCAAGACCACCGGTATGCCAATTCTTCACCATTCACATGGTGTGGGTACACTGGCTTTTGCCCGCGATGGAACGCTGCTTGTTACCATTGGCGATGCAGCCAGTTATGAAGGCAATGATGCCGGCAGTGATCCGGGAACATTTTATGCCCAGGCGCTGGCCGATGGAATTATCAGGCCGGCTGAAAATGTTGGCGCCTTCCGCTCACAACTGGTCAACAGCATGAGTGGTAAGCTGCTTCGCATTGATCCGCAAACGGGTAATGGTGTGTCCAGCAATCCATTTTATGATGCTGCTCAGCCCCGTGCTCCCAAATCGAGAGTATGGGCATTAGGTATTCGTAATTCGTTTCGCATATTTATAAAACCAGAATCAGGTTCCACCGATCCTGCTGTTGGTGATATTGGAGAAGTGTTTCTTGGAGATGTTGGTTTTGCATCGTGGGAAGAAATGAATATTTGCCGGCAACCCGGAACAAATTTTGGCTGGCCCATTTATGAAGGCAATGAATATACCATTCCATTAAGCGGCCAGGGTGGCACTACGTATAAAGATCTTAATGTAGCAAATCAGGATGAGCCTAATCCGCTTTACGGAACAGGTGGATGTACACAGCAGTATTTTTATTTTAACCAGTTGCTAAAACAGGCCAATATTGATGAGGATAAAACAATTTATAATCCCTGCAACGGTTCTGTTGTACTGGGCAGCGGCAATCGTTATTATCATAAACGACCTGCATTGGAATGGTCGCATGCACACCCCTGGACAAGGGTTGGAATATTTAATGGCACCACACCAGGTGTAGCAATGATCGGTTCACCTGAATCGGGAGTAATTGGTACTCCTTTTCCAGGTCAATGCAGTGTGGGCGGTACTTTATACACTGGTAATAGCTTTCCTGCCGAATATAACAATACTTATTTCCAGGCCGATTTTGGAAATGGATGGATAAAACGCATCACACTGGATAATGCAAATCAAATAACCCGTGTTGACAATTTTGCCAGCGGGTATACCGAAATTGTTTGCATTGCACAAAATCCTATAGACGGAAGTCTAGTTACGGTACAATTGAATTCATCAACTGGAGTAAAGAAAGTGCAGTATGGCGGCAATCAGCCTCCGGTTTCCAAACCAATTGCCAATGTGAAATATGGCCCTTCGCCATTAACGGTAAATTTCAACGGAAGCAGTTCCTATGATCCCACTCCGGGTGGAAGCATTGTATCATACTCATGGAATTTTGGCGGTGGAAGTCCGGCTACAAGCACTGTGGCTAATCCCGGCAATATTGTATTTACAGAAGCATCGGGTAATCCAAGAAAGTTTGTTGTCAGGCTTACAGTAACTGATAACGGAGGCGCCACACATACAGACAGCGTTATTATTTCAGTAAACAACACGCCGCCTGTTGTTGATATTACCAGCCCGATAGATAATTCATATTATAATCCCGGGCCGGATACAGTTTATACCTGCACGGCCACTGTTTCAGATGCACAGCATAGCGGTTCGCAATTAACATACGAATGGCAAACCACCTTAAGGCATAATGACCATGAGCACAGAAACCCAATTGACAATGCTGTTAATACTAATACGCTGATCCAGCGGGTCGGGTTTATTGGCAGCGATGTCTTTTATTGGCTGGTTGAATTGACGGTAACAGACGCAGCAGGTCTTTCCACCAAGGATTCTGTAAAAATATTTCCCAACACAGGAGCCGGTGATATAACGCCGCCGGTTGTGTCAACTGTTGCTCCGGCAAATGGAGCGACTAATGTAAGTATGAGCGTTAATGTTGTCGCTAATTTCAGTGAAGACATTGATGCTGCAACGGTGACTGGAACAACATTCCAGTTAAAAGATGCAGGGAATAATCTTATACCTGCAACGGTAAGCGCTACTGGTAATCAAATTACATTAGATCCGTCTTCAAATTTGGCTGGCTCTGCTGTATATACAGCAACGATCACAGGTGGAGTATCCGGTGTCAAAGATCTTGCGGGCAATCCATTGGAAAATAATTATAGCTGGAGCTTTACAACGGCTGCTGCAGATAATACGCCGCCAACTGTTACATCTGTATCGCCAGTAAATGGAGCCACCGGAATAAGTACAGGTGCAAATATTATTGCCAACTTTAGCGAGGCAGTAAATGCATCAACTGTAACAACCACAACATTCCAGTTAAGAGATGCAGGCAATAATTTAATACCTGCAACAGTGAGTACATCAGGCAATCAGATCATATTAGATCCCACATCTTCATTATCTGTTTCTTCTGCATATACAGTCACAATTACCGGCGGAGCATCGGGTGTAAAAGATCTTGCAGGCAATGCACTGGCAAGTAATTATAGCTGGTCATTTACTACAGGAACAGTTCAGCCTGTATCTATTCAAAGTTTTGATACCAAAACCGGAACAGCAGCCACGGTGCATTCATTGACCGGAGTGCCTGCCGGTGCATTGCTTGTATTAGCAACAACCGCCGACGCTGCACCATCAAATAGCGTTGTTTCCAGTTCACCTGCACTTACCTGGACAAAACGTGCAGATGCCAGCGCTGCAAATAGCGACAATGCTGAAATATGGACAGCAGTTTATACAGCAGGTGGAGCTATTAGTGTAACAAGTAATTGGGGCGCCGGTAATAGCCAGGCCAGTGTTTGTTATATGGTGTTAAATGCAGAAGCTGCATTGGGTGGAGCTTCAGCCATTGGTACATTGCAGTCTGCTCCGTCTGTTGCGATAACAACAACAAGAGACAACAGTATCATTTTTGGTTGTACAGCAGACTGGCGTGCAATAAACGGAGCAACGCGGACATTAAGAGACGCTGCAACAGAAAGACTTTATTTCAGAGATGGAAATTACACAACATATCACTATACCAAAGCGGCAACAACGATTGGATCATACACAGAAGGAGTAAGTGCACCTACAGGGCAGCAAGCCAGCACAGCATTGCTTGAAATAAGAGGTGTTGATGCAGGTCCCGATATTACACCGCCAACAGTATCTTCTGTTTCACCAGTAAATGGAGCTGTGGGTGTGCCTGTTATTACCACAGTCACAGCCATCTTTAGTGAAGCCATGAATGCAGCAACAGTAAGTGGCACTACTGTTGAATTAAGGAATGCATCCAATGTATTGATAACAGCAACTGTTTCTTATAATGCTGCAACAAGAACAGTAACATTAACACCATCATCTGCATTGGCCAACTCCTCTGTTCATACCGCTACGATCAAAAGCGGAACTTCAGGAGTAAAAGATGTGGCCGGCAATCCTTTAGCAAGCGATTATACATGGTCATTTACTACTGAAGCCGGTGATATAACAGCACCAACAGTTTCGTCGGTATCGCCTGTAAGTGGCGCAACCGGTGTAAGCACGGGATCAAACATCATTGCCAACTTTAGTGAAGCAGTAAATGCATCAACAGTAACAACCACAACATTCCAGTTAAGAGATGCAGGAAATAATCTTATACCTGCAACGGTAAGCACGACAGGTAATCAGATTACATTAGATCCAACTTCAACTTTAGCCGGTTCTGCTGTTTATACAGCAACGATTACAGGAGGTGCATCTGGCGTTAAGGATTTAGCAGGAAATGCATTGGCAAGTAATTATAGCTGGAGCTTTACCACTGCTGCGGTTGATAATACAGCGCCAACAGTTACATCAGTATCGCCATTAAACGGTGCAACCGGTGTAAGCACCACGGCAAACATCATTGCCAGCTTCAGTGAAGCAGTCAATGCATCAACAGTAACAACTACAACATTCCAGTTGCGTGATGCAGGAAATAATTTGATACCGGCAGCAGTAAGCACATCGGGTAGTCAAATTACACTTGATCCCACATCGTCATTAACCGGTTCAACAGTTTATACTGCTACCATCACCGGTGGAGTATCAGGCGTAAAAGATCTGGCAGGTAATGCGCTGGCAAGTAACTATAGCTGGTCATTTACTACCGGAGCCGTAACAGTTCAGCCTGTAACTATACAAAGCTTTGACACCAAAACCGGAACAGCAGCCACGGTGCATTCATTAACAGGAGTACCGGCAGGTGCATTATTGGTAGTAGCAACAACTGCCGACGCTGCACCATCAAATAGCGTTGTTTCCAGTTCACCTGCACTTACCTGGACAAAACGTGCAGATGCCAGTGCTGCTAATAGCGATAATGCTGAAATATGGACGGCGGTTTATACTGCGGGTGGTGCAATTACTGTAACAAGTAACTGGGGCAGCGGTAACAGCCAGGCGAGTGTTTGTTATGTAGTATTAAATGCCGAACCTACATTGGCTGGAGCTTCGGCAATTGGTACGTTGCAATCAGCTCCATCAGTTGCGATAACAACAACAAGAGACAACAGTATCATTTTTGGTTGTACGGCAGATTGGAGAGCAATAAACGGAGCAACGAGGACTTTAAGAGATGCTGCAACAGAAAGACTTTATTTCAGAGATGGAAATTATACAACATACCATTATACAAAAGCAGCAGCAACAATCGGATCATACACTGAAGGGGTAAGTGCTCCAACAGGTCAGCAGGCTAGTACAGCATTGCTGGAAATAAGAGGCGCTGTATCGGGTCCTGATATTACCCCTCCAACAGTATCTTCTGTTACTCCAATAAGTGGAGCCACAAATGTACCGACGAATACTACTGTATCAGCCATATTTAGTGAACCAATGGATGCAGCTACTATCAATAGTTCAACCATTGAATTACGCAATTCATCTGGTGTGCAGATGACGGCGACTGTTTTGTATAATGCGGGAACAAGAACAGCAACACTAACACCATCATCCGCACTGGCAAATTCAACGTTGTATATAGCTACTATCAAAGGCGGAGCCTCTGGTGTGAAAGATGCAGCCGGCAATGCGCTGGCAAGTGACTATACCTGGTCATTTGTAACAGTGGCTGCTGATGCTACGCCGCCAACGGTCACATCAGTAACACCTGGAAATGGAACAACCGGGGTAAGTACTACTGGAAACATCATTGCCAATTTCAGTGAAGCAGTGAATGCTTCAACAGTAACGACTACGACATTCCAGTTAAGAGATGCTGGTAATAACCTGATAGCTGCAACAGTAAGCACTTCGGGTAATCAAATTACATTAGATCCATCAGCGGCTTTAGCTGGTTCTACTGTTTATACAGCAACGATAACCGGCGGAGCATCGGGAGTAAAAGATCTTGCAGGCAATGCGCTGGCAAGTAACTTTAGCTGGTCATTTACTACAGGAGCTGTAACAGTTCAGCCTGTAACAATACAAAGTTTTGATACCAAAACCGGAGCAGCCGCAACCACACATTCACTAACCGGAGTGCCTGCCGGTGCGTTATTGGTATTGGCAACAACTGCCGATGCAGTTCCAACGAATTGCGCAGTTTCAAGCACACCTGCTCTTACCTGGACAAAACGTGCAGATGCCAGCGCTGCTAATAGCGATAATGCTGAAATATGGACAGCAGTTTATACAGCAGGTGGAGCTATTAGTGTAACAAGTAACTGGGGTGCCGGTAACAGTCAGACCAGTGTTTGTTATGTAGTATTAAATGCAGAAGCTACTTTAGGTGGAGTTTCTGCAATAGGCACTTTACAGTCAGCTCCATCGGTTACGATAACAACAACACGTGACAATAGCATCATCTTTGGCTGTACAGCAGACTGGAGAGCAATAAACGGAGCAACGCGGACATTAAGAGATGCAGCAACAGAAAGATTGTATTACAGGGATGGCAATTACACCACATACCACTATACAAAAGCAGCGGCAACAATCGGATCATATACTGAAGGGGTAAGTGCTCCAACAGGTCAGCAGGCAAGCACAGCGCTGGTGGAAATAAGAGGCACTGCTGCCATGACAAGACCTGCTATTACCCGTATCAATAACCCCATTCCTGTTGTGTATAGCTATAGTCTCGGCCAAAACTATCCAAATCCTTTTGATAAGGAGACCAATATACCTTTCACACTTTCGGGAACCGAAAATGTAAACTTAGTATTGTATGACATAAATGGCCGGATAGTAAAAGTGCTGGTAAATGCTTCAAAAGATGCAGGCAAACATGTTGTCAGCTTCAATGCCAGGTTGCTTGCAAAGGGTATTTATTATTATAAAATACAAGCCGGCGATTTCACTGATATAAAAAAATTAACCATCTGGTAATAAAGTTTTGAAATCAAAGCCCTGCTTTTCTGCAGGGCTTTGATTCGAAAAGAAGATTAAAGGATATAGCTTAGATCAATTTTTGATTGTAAGAAATTGTTTTAGTTTTTCAATTCGCTTGTTATGATATAAAGATCATTGAGAATCCGGTGAAACAAACAACATTAAGTTTGTTGTTATCAAAAATTTATCTGTAATCGTCAATATTATCAAAACCTGAAGATTGCAAGTCTGTTAAATTAGAAGTGGAAATTTTTCATTTTTTTGCCGCAATTATCTACCTTACATATCACTTCACTATCCATTTTTCCTGAACAGCCATATTTTTTTTAATTAATTATCCGTAGAGCAACTATTAATTCCCTACTCCCGGAAAGCTGTTCGGCAACGGTTCTGCGTATGGCATGTATTCCTGATTAGCCAATTTAAATCTTGCTTTAAACTATTTGTATGCAAAAAAGAGTAACCCTTTTTATCAGCATTTTTGCATTTACCTGTGCTGCTTTTGCTCAAACACTTCCTGCTGGTTTTTCTATTTCTGATGTTAGTTCAGGCTCTGCATGGTCTGCCCCTGTGGGAACAACATTCACACCTGATGGTCAGCGGCTTTTTGTTTGGGAAAAAAGTGGAATCGTATATGTATGCACCCGCCAGGCAAATGGCAATTATACCAAACAATCGCAGGCTGTGATAAATATCGCCGATGAAGTCGGCAACTGGCGGGATTTTGGTTTGCTCGGTTTTGCTCTTGACCCAAACTTTGCAAGCAATGGCAATATCTATTTATTGTATGTAGTAGATCGTCATCATCTGCGCACCGGCGGGCTTGCTTCCAATGGTTATAGTGCTGCCACCAATGAGTATTTCAATGCTACCATTGGTCGTGTTACCCGTTATACCACCACCACATCAGGCGGTAATCTTGTTGCTGTTGCTTCCAGTCGCAGAGTCTTATTGGGAGAATCATGGTCAACAGGTATTCCTATTTTACATGAATCACATGGTGTGGGCAGCCTTGCTTTTGCTGCCGACGGTACATTGCTTGTCACCGGTGGTGATGGCGCCAGTTATAATGTTGAAGATGGCGGCAGCATCAGCCATACTTATTATGCACAAGCTCTTACCGATGGCATCATAAGACCTGCAGAAAATGTTGGAGCGTTTCGTTCGCAAATGCTCAATTCACATAACGGCAAGTTGCTTCGAATAGATCCGCAAACCGGTGATGGCATTTCCAGCAATCCATTTTATGATGCTGCTGCACCACGATCAGCCAAATCAAGAGTATGGGCTTTGGGATTAAGAAATCCGTTTCGCATGTCAGTAAAGCCGGGCACAGGGTCAACTAACCCGGCTACTGGTGATATTGGTGAAGTGTTTGTTGGCGAAGTGGGCTGGAATACATGGGAAGAACAAAATGTGGTAAAAGCACCTGGTACCAATTTTGGATGGCCATTGTATGAAGGTCATACTGTTCATACTAATTATATGGCAATGGAAACGCAAAACCTGGACGAACCAAATCCTTTTGGTACATGTTCAGGCCGCACACATTTCCGGTTTAAAGATCTGTTGCGACAGGACAATGCAGCAGGTAATAAAAGTGTGTATAATCCCTGCAATGGCAGCCAGCTTATTGGTACACATAATCGCCACATTCATGCAAGGCCGGCTATTGACTGGCAACATGGCGCTGACGTAGCGAGGGTGCCCAAGTTTGATGGGAGTGGCAACGCCACACAGCCAACAATCGGTACTGGAGCATCGGGAGTAATAGGAACTCCATTCAGAGGTAATTGCAGCGCAGGTGGTATATGGTACACCGGTGCTGGCAACAGTTTCCCCGCTGCATATAAAAATACTTTTATCGCTTTGGATTACGGCGGTACATGGATAAGACGTTTTACAATGGATTTTACAGATGTGGTCACAAGGGTTGACGCTTTTGGTTCGAACATGGGAGCTGTTGTTTGTGCCACTGAAAACCCGTTAGATGGCTCACTGGTGGTAGTGAATATTTCAGCTAATACAGTTAGAAAAATTACTTATGGTGGTAACCAGGCTCCAGTAGCAAAATTGTCTTCTAATGTCATTTATGGTTCTTCACCATTAACGGTAAATTTTACCGGCAATACGTCATTTGATCCAACGCCGGGAGGGAGCATAACTTCTTATTCATGGAACTTTGGCGGCGGAAGTCCTGCTACAAGCACGGCTGCAAATCCATCGGGTATTGTATTTACTGAAGCATCAGGTAATCCAAGAAAATTTGTTGTAAAGCTTACCGTAACAGATAATGGAGGCGCCACGCATACCGATAGCCTTATCATATCGGTTAACAATACGCCGCCTGATGTAAACATCACAAGCCCGGTAAAAAATTCAACTTACACTGTTGGAGGAGAGGCAGTTTATAACTGCACAGCAATAGTTAATGATGCACAACATTCCGGTTCGCAGTTATTGTATGAATGGCAAACCGTTTTGCGGCATAATAATCATGAACACCCCGAAGCCATAGATAACAATGTAAACACTGCCACAACGATATCAAGGATCGGATGCAATGGTGATACATATTACTGGATGATAAAATTGAAAGTAACAGATGCCGCGGGTTTGTCAACTACAGATTCATCAAAGATATTTCCCAATTGTAATACTGATAATATTCCGCCAACGGTTACTTCAGCAGTGCCATTAAGCGGAGCCGCCAATGTCAGCACAGGCACTAATGTTGTTGCTAATTTCAGCGAAGATATTGATGCAGCTACCGTGACAGGAACAACATTCCAGTTAAGAAATTCTTCTAATACGCTTATTCCTGCATCGGTCAGTACAGCAGGAAGCCAAATCATATTAACTCCATCTGCTTCGCTTGCTGGCTCCACTGTTTATACAGCAACCATCACAGGTGGTGCGTCAGGTATTAAAGATTTAGCAGGAAATGCATTGGAAAATAATTATGGCTGGAGCTTTACTACGGCTGCTGTAGATAATACTCCACCTACTGTAACATCGGTATCACCGCTAAATGGAGCAACAGGAGTAAGCACCGGAGCAAACATTATTGCCGGCTTTAGCGAGGCAGTAAATGCATCAACAGTTTCAACTGCAACATTTCAATTAAGAGATGCGGGCAATAATTTAATACCTGCAACGGTAAGCACATCCGGCAACCAGATCACATTAGATCCAACATCATCGTTGTCTGTATCTGCTGTTTATACCGCAATGATTACTGGTGGCGCATCAGGCGTAAAAGATCTGGCAGGCAATGCGCTGGCAAGCAATTATAGCTGGTCATTTACTACAGGAACAGTTCAACCAGTAACTATACAAAGTTTTGATACTAAAACAGGAGCGGGAACGCCAACAGTGCATTCACTCACCGGAGTGCCAGCAGACGCGTTATTGGTATTAGCAACAACTGCCGATGCTGTTCCATCGAATAGCGTTGTTTCCAGCACACCTGCTCTTACCTGGACAAAACGTGTTGATGCCAGCGCTGCAAATAGCGACAATGCAGAAATATGGACAGCAGTTTATGCAGCAGGAGGCGCTATTACTGTCACAAGTAATTGGGGAGCCGAAAACAGCCAGGTAAGTGTATGTTATGTGGTATTAAATGCAGAAGCTATATTGGGTGGAGCATCAGCAATAGGCACATTGCAATCAGCTCCATCAGTTGCGATAACAACAACAAGAGACAACAGCATCATCTTTGGGTGTACCGCCGACTGGCGCAACATAAATGGTACTGCCCGCACATTAAGAGACAATGCCACCGAAAGATATTATTTCAGAGACGGTCACTTTGCTACCTATCATTATACCAAAGCCGCGGCATCAATGGCGGCTTATACATTGGGAGTAAGTTCACCAACAGGTCAGCAGGCAAGCACAGCCTTATTGGAAATAAGAGGTGTTGATTCAGGTCCTGATGTTACACCACCAGCAGTATCTTCTGTTTCTCCTGTAAATGGAGCTACGGGTGTGCCTGTTACTACAACAGCTACCGCCATCTTTAGCGAAGCAATGAATGCCGCTACTATAAGTGGCAGTACAGTTGAATTAAGAAATTCATCAAATGCCTTGATAACAGCAACTGTTTCTTTCAATGCTGCAACAAGAACCGTGACATTAACACCATCATCTGCATTAGCCAACTCCACCACTTACACAGCTACGATAAAAGGCGGAGCATCAGGAGTAAAAGATGTTGCAGGTAATCCATTAGCAAGTGATTACAACTGGTCATTTACTACGGAAGCCGGTGATATAACGCCGCCAACAGTAACATCGGTATCGCCGTTAAGTGGAGCAACCGGAGTAAGCACGGGAGCAAACATTATAGCCAATTTCAGCGAAGCAATAAATGCATTAACTGTAACAACCACCACATTCCAGTTAAGAGATGCGGGCAATAATTTGATACCTGCAACTGTAAGCACATCGGGCAATCAAATTACTTTAGATCCTTCAGCCAGTTTAGCTGGTTCTATCGTTTATACAGCAACAATTACAGGTGGTGCATCGGGAGTAAAGGATTTAGGTGGAAATCCATTGGCAAACAATTATAGCTGGAGCTTTACAACCGCTGCGGTTGATAATACGCCGCCAACCGTTACATCTGTATCACCGCTCAATGGAGCAACAGGAGTAAGCACCGGTGCAAACGTCATTGCCAACTTTAGTGAAGCAGTAAATGCATCAACAGTAACAACCACAACATTCCAGTTACGAGATGCAGGCAATAATTTAATACCTGCAACAGTAAGCACTTCGGGTAATCAAATTACATTAGACCCAACATCATCACTGACTGGTTCTGCTGTTTATACAGCAACAATCACCGGTGGCGCATCAGGCGTAAAAGATCTGGCCGGTAATGCCCTGGCAAGCAATTACAGTTGGTCATTTACAACGGGAGCCGTAACAGTTCAGCCTGTAACTATATTGAGCGTTGACGCTAAAAATGGCGTGGCCACAACTGCGCATTCATTAACAGGAGTGCCTGCAGGTGCATTATTGGTATTAGCTACAACGGCAGATGCTGTTCCATCAAATTGCGTTGTTTCAAGTTCACCAGCCCTTACCTGGACAAAACGAGTGGATGCAGCTGCCAACCAAAGTGATAATGCTGAAATATGGACGGCGGTTTATGCAGCAGGCGGTGCCATTACTGTCAATGCCGTTTGGGGTGTTGACGCCAGCCAGTCAAGTGTTTGTTATGTGGTATTAAATGCGGAACCTACGTTGGGAGGAGCATCAGCCATAGGCACGTCGCAATCGGCTCCATCAGTTGCCATAACAACAACAAGAGACAACAGCATCATTTTTGGCTGCACAGCCGACTGGCGTAACATAAATGGAGCAACAAGAACATTAAGAGATGCAGCAACTGAAAGATATTATTTCAGAGATGGTAATTTTGCTACCTATCATTATACCAAAGCAGCCGCAACAATAGGATCATACACTGAAGGGGTAAGTGCACCAACTGGTCAGCAGGCAAGCACAGCGCTGCTGGAAATAAGAGGCGCAAGTGCTCCGGCTACAAGACCTGGCAATACTGCTAATACTGCTATTACAGTTATCAATACGCCGGCTCCTGCTGTATATAACTATAGCCTCGGTCAGAACTATCCGAATCCATTTGAAAAAAGCACTGTTATACCTTTCACACTTTCAAGAACAGAAAGAGTAAAACTGGTGTTGTATGATATAAATGGCAGGGTTGTGAAGGTATTGGTTAATGCATCAAAAGATGCAGGCAAACATATCGTCAACTTAAATGCAGCATCACTTGCAAAAGGCATTTATTATTACAGGATACATGCAGGTCATTTCACTGACGTGAAAAAATTAATTATCTGGTAAGTTTTTTTAATCGTAAAGACGAGCCTCGCCAAAAAGCGGGGCTTGTTTGTAAATAGTATCAGGGAACAATAGTTGTAAACAGGTAAACTGCAAATATTACTAACAACACCACACCCTGCAGAATATTTGTTCTGCCTGTGCCAAAAGACAGCATATTAGTAAATAAAGATAAAATAAGCAGCATCGTTGCTTTTGTATCAATTCCAAGTGTGATTGTTAAGCCTGTAAAAATGGAAACTATCGCTACAGCAGGAATAGTAAGTCCTATGCTGGCAAGAGCAGAGCCCAAAGCGAGGTTAAGGCTGGTTTGCAAACGGTTTTTTCTTGCGGCTCTTAATGCAGCCAATCCTTCGGGCAGCAAGATCACCAATGCGACAATAATTCCAACCAGTGATTTGGGGGCACCTAAATCAACTACTCCCTTTTCAATAGCAGGTGATAATGTTTTGGCGAGTAATACTACAGCGCCTAAACAAACTAACAGTAAAATGAAACTAAAACCTGTCGTTTTAATTGTTGGACGCGGAGCATGCACTTCTTTGTTTCCATCTGCATCGGGGGGTAAAAAATAATCACGATGTCTTACAGCCTGCACCATTACAAATGTGCCATAAAGCACCAATGAAACAATAGCAACAAAGATCAACTGGCTTTGGTTATAAACAGGGCCGGGTATACTTGTAGTATAATTAGGAAGAACAAGTGTCAGAACTGAAATGGCAGTAAGTGTTACCAATGCAGCACTTACTCCATGCCGGCCAAATACCTGTTCTTTGTAGCGAACGCCACCCAACAAAAGACACAAACCGATAATACCAGTAAGAATGATCATAATAGCTGCAAATACCGTATCTCTTGCAAGGGCTGCAGCATCAGGGCCACCGGCCAGCATTAATGAAACAATCAGGGAGACTTCAATAACCGTAACGGCAACTGCCAATAAAAGTGTACCATAAGGCTCGCCAATACGATGGGCTACCACTTCTGCATGATAAACTGCTGCCATCACTGTAGCAATAAGTGCAAAAGCAAGCAAAGCGATGTAAATACCTTCAGCATTATTTGATAACAGGAAGTAAAACAACCATGCTAAAACAGGTGCAAAGATTGTCCAAAATGGAAGCGGTAATTTCAACTTCATTCATCAAATTTAAGATGGATGAAGTTGAGTTGTGAGTAAATAACCTGAAACTTGTAACCTGTAAC
>Ga0187893_10006073_pt1 | contig 20989 bp, 22 predicted proteins | sample MA1701074metaG_FD_139574 | JGI IMG/M metagenome (GOLD analysis project Ga0187893, IMG submission 139574) | White microbial mat communities from a basaltic lava cave in the Kipuka Kanohina Cave System on the Island of Hawaii, USA - MA170107-4 metaG ...
CAAAATCGGAGCCAAGGTGGTTCGGCACGCCAAGTACGTAACGTTCCAGTTGGCCGAGGTGGCGGTACCACGGGAGTTGTTCGCGGCGATCCTCGATCGAATTCAGCGGTTCGGCGTGCCGCCACCGCTGATACAACGGGGTTGAGCGTTCGCCGAGGCGATGATGCAAACGGGCGATGACATCGTATTGGCGATGGTACGTCCCAAGGCCGCCGTTGGCCGCCTCCGCTAAAGCGCCGCTTGATCGGGCCGCCCGTAGACGCCGCAAAATGCTGAAAGAAATCGGCGTGAGCCCTGGGAAAAACGTTGTGTCCGATGCTCAGCACATTACGATTCCCCGTTGGCTCACGAACTTCGGTCAAGCAAGGGCCAAATGGGAAATGTCGGACGAACGCTTTTGTGCCGACTCGCGGACGATGTGGGCGGTGTATAGTCAAGTGCTCGTCATCGGGGAGGCCGCGAAACGCATCTCCCGTGAGTTCCAAGATCAACATCCTGGCGTACCGTGGGGAAAGATGATTTCCTTGCGGAACCGGCTCATTCATGGATATGATGAAATCGATTGGAATCGGGTGTGGGAGACCGCTACGGACGATCTCCCAGAGCTCAAGGCCGCGATTGAACCGCTGATTCCGAAGGAGCCGTAAGCAATACAGCGCCGCTGCCAGGAACGAACAACCATGATTGAGATCATACTTCTAATCGTCGGAATAATATATGCTGTGCGCCGTCCGAAGCTCCGCCGCCTGAAGCCGCAAGATTTTCCTGGTGTCGATTCGGCAAAGTTTTTGACCTGGCAACGGGCGGAAATTACGGCGATTGATGTTTTCCTATGGGCGACGTGGGGGGCGTTTTTGCTCAAAATCGGTCTCACAATCTTGCTATCCGATGTGCGCCTGGGTGACACTACAGGCGTTATAGTCATGGTTGCCATCATTGTTGCTTGGCTGGGCGGACTTACTGTTGCTGCCGTTATGGGTAGCAGGGCAAAGGAATTACGCACCAAAGCTGGAATCAGCAAATGGGACGTTGACCTGTCCGCTCTGCGGGCAAGAGAGGGAGAAACCGGTCGCATGGGCGCTTCAGTTAATAGGTGTCAGTCGTGCGGATGCAGCCTTGGATGTGAGGCCGACCCAAATGGACATCCCGGGGCAACACTCTGTAGCAGTTGTGCTGCCACATGGCATCGTTGATCACATGTTCCCAAACGACCTCCGTATGTTCGACCTTGGTACGAGTAACCCGAAACGTCGACGACTCGGCACTTTCCATTCTTCATCGCGAACCGTTCGAAGCATGAGGATTGAAGGTCCAGGTACCGGATGCCTTTGCCCTCGTGGATTGACTGAGACGCTTGCGTCCATCGCAACATTGACCAGAAAAAGCGTGGATTCTCGTTTTGCCCAACCCTTGAACGCGGATCGACCCGGGCAGTCGAGCCATACACTATCGTTGGTGCGATGGCGATCGTTCGATGTTGAGCAGTAACCTGTATTGGAGGCAACTTGATGAGAGGTCAACAGCGAATCTCGTTAGCAAGAACCGGCCAACTGGCCCTGGTCGGAGGGGCGCTTGTCCTTGCAGTGAGCGTATTGTCATGCTCGACACGCCACAATGGAGCGAAACTGGCGGGCGCATCAGCGGAGCCGAGCACAGGACACGCGCCGGTTCCTACGGCTCGGAAGCCTACTCGCAGTCTGAGCATTTTTTCCAATATTTTTTCCAATCCGGCTTCTCGGCGGATCACAGAGGCGGCCACGGTATCATGGGAGGTTCCTCTAGACAAGACACGCTCGGTGTGTCTTGAGGTACTACAGAGTGGTGGTTGGAGCGTTGAGCCTTCGTCTACGGACAGGAAGATCACAGCGCGGAAGCAAAACCCGAGTCTTGGCGAGATTGTGACTTTCTTGCAGCCCTTCTACACCGCGCGGAGGATGCTCGAATGGGATGGTGCGCCGGTCGAGCAAACTGAGACCGTCTCGTTGCGACTTCGAGGGAAAGACGGGACTGCCTATTCGGAGGCAAAAGACGGAAACATCCTACTAGAGGAGCCAGACGGAACCAAGTTTCTTCAAACACCGGAGAAGATTCTTGTCAGGGTCGGTGCTGACGGAGGGATGCAGGAAATTAGAATGAACATGCAGGAGATACGGTTTGAGATTTCCTTGACGCCTATCGATGGGGGTGCTCCTGGTACTGTCATTGTGGTCCCATTTGCTGCCGACTTCGTCATAACATCCATGGAGGCATCGCTTGGAAAGTCCAAGCGGGTTGGCTAGCGGTCGGAGCCGTCGGGTTTGATCGCTGGAAAACTGGTTTGAATGGCATGTCGAATGATTTCAATCATTGGGACTAAGGGAAGCGCGCTACAGCGCCTCTGCCGCAACCATCGCGTGCGGCGGTTGGGGGTCTTCGGCTCGGCCGCCGATGGAACGTTCGATTCCGAGCGCAGCGACATTGATTTCCTGGATGATTTTCCCCCGTTTCAACCCGGAACCGCCTTTGACACTTGTTTTGGTTTGCTGGAAGGCGCTGAGTCAATTCTCGGGCGGAAAATCGATCTGGTCAATGCGACATGCTTGACCAACCCCTATTTCATCGCGGGCGTCAACGAGTCTCGGAAGATGGTTTTCGAGGATCCAAGCGTATCGGAGACGCCGCGAGGCACTTCGCCACCCACAAGGGGTGGCGTTACATGAAGGAGCGCCGTTGCATCCGAACCCCAAGCGCGAGCGCGGGGTCGACATGGGACGCCGAAACGGTTCAGGCCCGTCGCTTGCGCTTCGGGTTCGGAAGAGGCGGCCCTCCCGCTGGGAGTAGCGCAGAATGACCAGGTTCGAACACCCCTCCGGGGTGTGGCCCGTCCGCTTGCGCTTTGGGTTCTGATTGGAGGTGCCATACTATGACAGCAAGCAAACCCATCATCGTCATCGGCGCGGGCACCATGGGCCGCGGGATCGCCCAGGTTTTCGCACAGTCGGGGTACGAGGTCATGGTAGGTAAGCGGGACAAAGCCGACCTCGCGGTCGGCGTAGTCGCCGATGAGGACGGCCAGCTTGCCGCCGGGGGCCAGCACGTTGCCACAGTTGCGGAGGAACGCCGCGTAACGATTTAGGAACGCGCCCAAGGTCGGCGCTCGCGACAGGTCGCGGGCATCGGCGGCGTAGAGCTTCTGCCGCCAGTAGGGCGGATGGGTCCAGACAAAGTCGAACTTCTCATGGGGCATCCGTGTCGGATTACAGGCATCGAAGCCCTGGTGGATGTCACCCGAATCGCAAGCGATCTCAAGCTCGGCGCATACCTCACGGCAGGTTCCGCTTCCGCTCATCGGGTCGAATACCCGTGCGGGACGGAAGTAGAGCAGGAGGTCGCGGATGAGGAACCCGCCACAATTACCGGGGTAGCCACGATCGCCGAAATCGCCCGTGGCCGCGAAATGGTAGAGGCTTGTCAGGCGGGGAACGGGGCTCGCTGTAACCGGGGCCTGAGGAAGCCTGGCGTATCTCGGCGCTTGATTGCCTGCGAATGCGGGATTGACGACTCTGTCGATTTGCGTTGCTGTCATGGTGTTGTCTCCTTTCGTGTTAGCGAAGGGATCCCGTCCCTTCACCGGAGGCTGAGGGACGAATCACAAGCCGAAAGGAGCAAAGCAAAGCGACCGGGCGTTCCGGGTCGCAGCAAATAGCATCGGGCGTGACAGGCGGTTTGCCGCCTGGCGGCGACCGATGCTGCGGAGACCGCCTGTTTGAGGTAAAACGCCCGGTCGCGGTGCGCCGGACAGGAAGCAAGCGGTTAGGCCGGGCGATTTACCCAAGTCGCTACGGAGTACACCAGTAGACGGAGGCTCGGCATCAGCCGCTTCAATGGCAGTAAGCCACCATTCTGCGCCTCCTGGCCGGGTGGCCCACCTCGTTTCCGAGGTGGGGGAGGCGATGTTCGTGCTCTAATGCTTGGCGCCTACAGCCTACTTACTTCTCGCTACGAGCACGGCCTGCTCAAGCTGGCGATCGGGAACGACTTCCGGAGCGGAAAAATCCGCGGCAGGCTGCCCATCCATCGGCCCGTCCGTTCGTCGCCGGGATTCCTGTAGGGCCGCAAGCTCATCCCTCTCAAGGGGCACGATGACATCGGGGATCACTCCCCACGACTGGGTGTGCAGGTTTTTGTCCGTCCGATGAATGAGCCGCCCGTCGGGCAGCCGGTAATACGCGACGGTCAGCTTGACCGCCGCCTTGTTCCCGATCAGGTGAATCAGGTGCTGGACGGTCCCCTTGCCGAAGCTCCTTTCGCCCACCACCGTCGCCCGGCGATGGGCCTGCAGGGACCCGGCCACGATCTCCGCCGCGCTCGCCGAGTTGCCGTTGATGAGCACGACGAGCTTGAGTTTCCTGATCGTGCCCTCCGGCACCGCCACGTACTCATCGACGGCCTTCCGCCGGGTCACGGTCGAAAGTATGACGCCGCTTTCCAGAAAACGATCGACCATGGCCACGGCCTGCTGCATCAGTCCGCCGGGGTTGAACCGCAGGTCCAGAATCAACGCGGCGGCTCCGTCGTCAAGGATTTCTCGAAGGGCTTCATCGAAGTCGCGAAGCGTATTTTCACGGAAATTGCCTACTCGGATGTAGCCGATCCGATCCTTGCGGTCCAGCATGTACTCCCACTTCCCCGCCGAATCGCGCGTAAACCCGCGAACCGTTTTCAGGTGGACGGCTCCGCGAACGAGTTCCAGGGTTCGCGATTGCCGCTCTCCGGGATGCCGCACTTCTATCCGCACTTGTGTGCCCTGGGCGCCGGCCAGGATTTCTTCGACATCGAAAACAGAGCGTCCCTCCAGCTTCTGGCCATCAATGGAAATCAGCGCGTCGCCGGCCAGCACGCCCGCCTGCGCCGCCGCGCTGCCTTCCACGGGTGCAATGACCGTAAGCTGTCCCCCCAGCAGGCCGATCTCGATCCCCACTCCACTGAAATCACCGCGGCTGCGTCGCTCGAAGGCCGGCAGCTCCTCCGGTGAGATGTAGCCGCTGTACGGGTCGAGCTGGAACATCATCCCGCGGATCGCCCCGTCCACCAGTCGATTGTCTTCGATGGGATCGACAAACTGCTGCTTGGCCAGCGCGTCTACTTCGACGAGGGCGCTGTAGGTGTGTACGACCGAGTCCTGCTTGGCCGCCATCGGCGGGAGCTGCAGGAACATCAGCACGATCACGCCAAACACGACAACCCATGTGATTCCGTGCTTGTGGACCATACGTTTGCCTTCCGAAGACCCGCGCTCGACCAGCGCCGCATAGGCGCTGCACCCTGTTGTGAATCGGCTCGCTTGGTGTAGGCCTGCACGCACGCGCTATCGGTTCGCGCCCCGAATCGACTTCCGGCTTCGATTTCGCTACAATATTCGGACGTTCATAAGGGCCGGTGTGTGCTCGCCAAAAAAAAGTGGTACCAGGACGGGCTCAAGTTTAGCTGCACGCAATGCGGAAACTGCTGCAGCGGCGACCCCGGCTACGTCTGGGCGACGAAAGAGGAAATCCGCCGGATCGCGGAATTCCTTGGTCGGCCCGACGGAAGGCTCGACAAGAAGTACCTACGCCGCGTCGGTCTGAACTATAGCTTGACCGAGAAACCCGGCGGCGATTGCATTTTCCTGAAGCGCGAAAACGGCAAGACGGGCTGTTCGATCTATTCCGTTCGCCCCCTGCAATGCCGCACCTGGCCTTTCTGGAACGAAAACCTCCGGTCGGCCGAAAACTGGGATCGAATCGCGGCATCAAAATGCCCGGGAATGAACAAGGGGCAGGCCTACACCTATGTTCAGATCGAAAGTTCGCGCACGCAAACGACCTGGTAGCGAAAGGGGGCGCAGCCAGCAAGAGGCGTCTGTTGACGCTCCAAGGACGACCGGTATCATTGCTATCAGCGGAATGAAGGCCGCGTGGGCCAACCCGGCGTAATTGTAATTCTCCCTGGAAAGGAACCGACGATGATCCGGAGCTTGTCCAAGATTGTGCCGACAGCGTTGAGTCTTACCCTGTTTACCGGATGCATGGGCGCCAAATCGTCATGGATGTATCCCCACGCGAGCAGTGAAACGACGGGACAGAGCCCGGAAGAGCACAAGCAGCAGGTCGTCGGTGTTCTCGAACAGGATCGCCGGGCCTTGACCGAAGACCTGGACCTCTGGTTCCAGACCGACCGTCCCACGCGGCTGACGCGCTGGCACGGGCGTTGAAACATTGCCTGTCGAATAGCCGTTGAGGATCATCCGTGCTTCGCATTCCATTGCCGGCCGACCGTTCCGGATTTCGGGCGGCGATCTTATCTGCCGCCGCAATCTTTCTCGTCTCACATTCTGAGACTGTATACGCCCAGAACCCGATCAACGTCGAAAAAGTCAATCAGCTCCGGCAAGACCTGCGGGACATGATCGCCTACGCGCGGGACCGCGTCTTTCCGTCCTTGGTGAACATCCGGGTCATCACCGTGCAGTATTACGACGGGAAGGAGCAAAAGGGGCAGGCCGTGGGAAGCGGCACCATCATTTCCGAAGACGGCTACGTGCTGACGAACTTCCACGTCGCTGACAACGGAAAGAAATTTAAGTGCACCCTCGCGGACAAGCAGGAAATCTCCGCGGAGTTGGTGGGGGAAGATCCCCTGACGGACCTGGCCGTGCTGAAGCTCAATCTTTCGGAATTGAAGGACCCCAAGACGGTCCTTCCGGCGGCACGTTTCGGGAACTCGGATGAGCTGGTCCTGGGCGATACGGTCATGGCCATGGGCAGCCCGTGGGCCCTTTCGCGCTCGGTGACCCTGGGAATCGTCTCCAACACGGAGCGGGTTCTGGCCGCCTCCGATGACGAAGCCGGTGAGATGCGCTTCGATTCCGACCAGCGCACTGGCATCTTCAACCAATGGATTCAACACGATGCGGCCATCAATCCAGGCAACAGCGGCGGGCCTCTGGTCAACCTCAAGGGTGAAATCGTCGGAGTGAACGCCCGGGGCATGTTTTTCGGCGGCGACATGGGCTTCGCCATCCCGAGCAGCATCGCTTCGACGGTCGCGGCGCGCCTGATCGAGCTGAAGGAAGTACCGCGAAGCTGGCTGGGCCTGAGCTTCAAGCCCATCAAGAAGTCGGGCCTGAAAGAAGGAGTGCTCATCAACTCGATTGACAAGGACGGTCCCGCGGAGCGCGCCGGTTTGCGTGCGGGGGATGTGGTCCTTGCCGTCGACGGCCGGCCCGTTTCGATCTTTTTTCCGGAAGAGGTTCCACCCTTAGAGAAGAAACTGGCGGACGCGCCCATCGGATCGACAGTATTGATCGCGTACCGGCGCGGGGAGGCGCTCGCGGAAGCCCGTCTGATTACGACGAAACTGCTGAAAGACCGTGGCGATGAAGCCGCCTTTCGCGCCTGGGGGATGGTAGCCCTGGAGATTACGGAATGGATGGCCCGCGAGCGGCGTCTGGAGAGCACGAAGGGAGTGCTGATCGAGAGCGTTCGCAGCGGCAGTCCGGCGGAGACAGCCGAGCCTCCTCTTGCAGATGGCGATGTGATTACGGCGATTGCCGGTACGCCCGTAGAGAATCTTGCGGGGCTTGTCGAACGCTACAAAAGCATCATGGATGCCAAGGAGCTCCCGGAGTACCTGATCGTCGAGTTCGACCGCAAGGGCAAGCAGCACCTGACGCTGCTCAAGCCCAGGCCCGACAAGGATACGGACCCGCCGCGCGAGGTGGCCAAGGCGTGGGTGGGCGTGGCCGTTCAGCCCGTCGTGCCCAAGCTGGCGACCCAACTCGGTAAAGCGGATTCCGTGGGGTTCAGGATCACCCGCGTCTACCCCCGCACCGTGGCCGCGGAGAGCGACCTGAAAGTCGGCGACATCATCTTATCGCTGAACGGAGACCGCTTGTCTCCCAAGGGCGTGCAGGACGCGGGGCTGTTTCATCGAAAGACACGGCAATTGGACGCGGACGGGACGGCGGAATTGACGCTGCTGCGGGAGGGGGTCGAGAAGAAGGTTTCCGTCAAGCTCGAGCAGACGCGCATGACGCCGGAAGAAGCCCGTCGCGATCGGAACCGCGATTTCGAGGTGACTGTTCGCGAAGTAACCTTTTTCGACCGCGATGAGAACCGCTGGGAGGATTCCGTGCGTGGAGTCATCGTGGAGCATTTGGAAGACGCGGGCTGGGTGGATATCGGCGGGGTGAGAGAGGGAGACCTCATTCAGCGCATCGACGACCGGGAAATCCCTGGTCTCAACGAATATCGCGCGGCAATCCAGGAAGTCACGAAGAGTCAGCCCGAGCGAGTCGTCTTTGTCGTGCTTCGCGGGGTCCGCACTCATTTTCAATACATCGAGCCGGATTGGAGCCCGAAGGCGCAGGCCAAGCCGGCCGGCTCCGACTGACAGGAGAAATAAACGATGTGCTCAGACCAGCAGCGGATAGGTTCTTTTTTGGCGGCGGCGTTTTCGTGTCTCGCCTGTTCGGCGGTCCGCGCGGATGAAGGCGAGGTCATCAGCAAGCTGCTGTCGGAAAAGACCTCGGCAATCGTGACGATCAAGTTCACCCTCAAGGTCAACATGGGCGGGATGTTCGGCGGTGGAGAAGAGGAGACGGACAGCGAGATCAACGGCGTCATGATCGATCCCAAGGGCATGGCCCTTTGCGCGAACTCCCAGTTAAGCGGCTTCGTGGGGATGATGCGGCAGTTTATGGGCGGGATGGGCGGCAACATCACGGCGACGCCGACGGACCTGAAAATCCTGGTCGGCGATGACACGGAAGGCCGCGAGGCCGAGATCGTGGCGCGGGACAGCGAGCTCGATCTCGCCTGGGTACGCCTCAAGGAGCCCGGCGAGCAGAAGTTTGCTCACGTGGACCTATCGCAGGGGGCGGTTCCCAAGGTCGGACAACAGGTGTTCGTCCTGCGGCGCATGGGCAAGTATTTCGCCCGCAGCCCTGTCTGTGCGGACGGGCGGATTGCGGGCAGCACGTCGAAGCCCCGCGATCTTTACGTGCCCGCGGGCAACGTCGGCGCCGCCCACGGCCTACCGGTGTTTCTCGCGGATGGGAAGCTCGTGGGAGTGGTCGTGATGCAGATGCCCGAAGGCGAAGGCGAGGGGGGCAATCCCATGGCCATGCTGGGCCGAATGGCCGGGCTACAGGACATGATGAGCGGGTTGATTCTTCCCGCAGCGGATGTAGCCAAGGCAACCAAGAGGGCGCTGGACACGGCGGCGGGTAAATAGACGCATGTCGAGCACTCTGCCTCAATGGTCTCGGCGGCTGCGAAGCGGCATCGTCTTACTATTTGTACTGGTCGCAGGTTGCGCCGGCGGACTGGAGCGGCGCTTTCAGGGTCATATCAACTACCTAGCCAGCGATGAGTTAGAGGGGCGCGGCGTCGGATCACCGGGAATCGAACTGGCCGCGGACTATATTGCGGGACAATTCGCGTCCGTAGGCCTCGTACCCGCCGGCGACGCCCGGACCTATTTCCAGACGTTCTCCATGACCCTTCGGCGGACGCTTACCGACGAAAGCCGCCTCGCGTTTACCGGCGACAAGATCGAACGTCGCCTGGGGACCGACTTTATCCCCTTTTCGTTTTCTTCGGACGAAAGTTTTTCCGGCGGTGTGACGTTCTGTGGATACGGCATCGTGAATCCCGACAAGTCCTACGATGACTTCAAGGATATCGACCTTACCGGCAAGGTGGCCATCATGCTCGACGGCGAGCCGCCGACCTGGTCCGGCGGGGGCGATCGACCAACCCGGCACGCGATGCACCAAAGCAAAGTCTACAACGCCAAGGACCGCGGCGCGGTCGCCGTTTTGATGGTCAACCAGAAACCGGCAGAGGGAGAACCCGATCGCCTGACGGAATTCGTGGCCGAAGGCGCTGATGCCTACGGCATCCCCGCCTTTCACATCACGAGGTCTTTCGCGGACGACCGTTTGGCGGCGGCTCGGGTCGGGTTACTCGATGACTTGCAGCAGAAGCTCGACGCCGGCGGCTATGCTTCAGCCGACTTGGCCCATGCCCAATTGAGTGGCCAGGCGGGGTTTAAGAAGACCAGCGCCCCAACACGAAACGTCCTGGGCATTCGCCGCGGAACCGGACCCTTGGCCGAGGAGTTCGTCCTCATCGGCGGTCACTATGACCACCTCGGCGTCCGCAAGCCGATGATGCGAAAATTCAAGGCCGGTAAGCTCCTGCCCGACGACGCCGGACCGCAAATCCACAACGGGGCCGACGACAATGCCTCGGGCATCAGCGGCCTGATCGAGATCGCTCGAATGTTCGCCGCCGCCCCGCCGCCGCGGCGCAGCATTCTGTTTATCGCCTTTACCGCCGAGGAATCCGGCCTTCACGGCAGCAAGTATTACATTGAGCACCCCGCGGTCCCGCTGGAACGCACCGCGGCCATGCTCAACATGGACATGATCGGCCGTCTCAAGACCGGCGATGATCAGGTGCAGGTCTTCGGCGTGCAGTGCGGCAAGGGGTTTTTGGAGATCCTCGAACCGGCCGGTCGAGCCGCACGTCTGACCGTCGCCCCGGCCGTCGATGAAGGCGGGCGAAGCGACCATGCGCCTTTTATCCGCAAGCAGATTCCAGCCCTGCACTTCTTCAGCGGCAACCACGCCGACTATCACCAGCCCAGCGACGACAGCCACAAGATCAACGCCAGGGGCGGGGCAAGGATCGCCAAGCTCGTCTATGGAACCGCGAAAGAGCTTGCCGAGCGAGACGCCCGCCCGGAATTTCAGGTCGTCAAATCCGAAAAGAAGGATCAACCCGCGGCGACGACGACTTTCCGGGTGGTCATGGGTCTTACTCCGAATTACGCAGATGACGGAACGCCTGGGATGGGCGTCGATGCCGTAAGCTCCGAGGGTCCCGCCGAGCTCGCGGGCGTGAAGGCGGGCGACCGCATCGTTCGCATCGGCGGGAAAAGCATCGCCAACGTCTACGACTACATGGCCGCCACGCGTAACAACAAGGCAGGCGATATCGTCGAGGTCGTCGTCCTGCGCGAGGGCCGCGAGCAGTCGCTAAAAGTCACCCTCGCCCCGGCCCGATAGCCCTTCGCCTGTTTATTTTGTCCGCCGGAACAAGTGCAATTTCCGCCACAGCGTCTCGTCGGCGACTTGAAGGTCATACGCGAAAGGGTCTTCCGCGAGCATCCGCGACGTTTTCACCCGCTTCTCTGATTCGGCCATTTCATCGCGAGTCAACGAGGCGGTCTTGTACACAACCAGCCGACCGTCCGTCCTCACGAATGCAGAGCACAATTCCAAACATCGCCCCAACGGTCCAAGCGCTCGTGTCGCAACGAGGTCAAACCTCCGATCGGTTTGCCAATGCGCCGCGTGGGCATGTTCGACGTGCAAGTTCGTTGCGCCGATCACCGCTGCGGCTCCGGTCAAGAATTCTACCTTCTTCCGCGTTGCATCGATCGTAGTGATATCCCAATCGGGCCGCATGACCGCCAGCGGAACGGCGGGAAATCCGGCGCCGGTTCCTACATCGAGTACGGTGCGCACCGCGATCGATCGCTCCTGCGTCCATGCAAGCAAGGAAAGTGAATCGGCGTAATGCTTCACGGCCGCCTCGCTCGGCTCGGTGATCCGGGTGAGGTTCATCATTCGATTGGTTTCAACGACGGCTTCGAAGTGGGCCCACATGCGGCGCAGTTGCTCCGCCGTGATGGCAAGTCCCCAGCGCGTAAGCGCGAATACCAGGGTCTCTTCAAAAACCGCTCGGTGGTTCTTCACAACAAGATGATGGCGATCCGAGGACGCGCGTGCAAAGCGCTTGCTTACGAGGGCAGGGTGTAAGCCGCGACGCCGTCACCCCAGCGCCGGCGGACGTTGGCCAGCATCGGGCCCGTGAATCGATCGGTGGAAATGATGATCGCGTCGAAATCATTAGCCGTCGTTTCGTCCGGTGAGCGCACCGGCCAATCCAAAAACGTCGGCCCTCGCAAGGCGGCATTGTCGTCAAGGACCACGCTGACGGGCACCATTGACTGCCGGTAGATCTCGGCATGCCGGATGGTGAATCGTCCCGCTCCGTAAACCGCGAGCCGCCGATGCCCCTTGCGGGCCAAATCCTCAATCAGAGTCGAGAGGGCGCGTCCATCGGCGTCCGCCGGGAAATGTGTTCCAGTTCGAGCCGCTTCCCTTACAAGAGCGTTGCCCGCCAGTTGCTCTTCGGCTTCCAGTTGGGACTGCGCCTGTGGCCGGAAGGTCAAGGTAGCCTCGTAGTCATGCGAAGGCGCGGTTACCTGCGACAAGTGATATAGACGCAAATCGTCGCCATGAACGAGGGCCATTCGGTAATCCAGTCCAAGGTGCGCTCGAGCGGCGGCGGCGTCAAAACTGTTCGAAGTGTCCAGCACCCATTCCGGCGGATCGGCAACGAGCCGCCTGTTGTGCGCACGCTGCCATCCGGGACACACGTCATCCAAGTAATGTTCTGGGGCGACCAGGGGTGTCTCGTAACTGCACTGGAGGAGGACATAAGCCTGGTTCAAGGAGCCGTACACGAGCATTGGTTGTCGCTGGGTGACGGGATGAATCACTTTCACCGCTTCCTGAATGCTAAGATTGCGCGCTGCCTGTGATGCCGGTTTTGCTCCCTGCCAACACCATGCGTTCAATTCTTTCACGTTCAGTCGTGCCGCGCGTATGGTATTTCTGAGAATCCACGCTACTACCACCGCCGCGCAGGCCGTCAAGCCGATGAAGCCGGTTGAAGCCATCGCCAACCCTCCGAACGCGGCACATACCGCAACGGTCGGCAGCAGGGGAATCATGTAATACCGGCAGTCTGTCGCTTGTCCGACAAATCCCGCCGTGACGGCGGCCGTAAAAAGCCAAAAGACCGGATCGTGCGGAGGCACCAGAATCACGCCGCCAACGGCGAGCGCAGGAATCCAGGGTTGTTGACGAAACGCATGGCTTACCAGCCGTGCTTTTTCGATCAGGCGGTGAAGGATTCCTTTCCAATTGCCCCAGCGATTGAAGGAGGCCTCGTGTCCAAAAAGCGATGAGAACATTCTCAGGGGGCTTTGAAGGTTCCATGCGATCCACGCCGCGTACAGGACCGCCGCGACTGCCCCGCCGCACAGTGTCGGCACTGCCGTCCACGGTTGGCTGATCGCCAGCCCGCCGAAGAGAACCATGAAGCCTATTCCCGCGCTTAACTTGATGAAACAGGCGCTCCCCGCCCACAGAAATGCCCCCGCCGCAATCCAAGCCGCTTCACTCTGTTCCAGGCCCGTCATGAGACACAGGACCGCAAGCACCTGAGGGAGCAACTCAAACAGTTCGCCGCACTCGAAGTACACTCCGTAATGCGGTTCACTGGATAGCAGAGCAAACGCAATCAGCCCCGCGTAATAAAAGCTTAGATCGCCTTCGCTGAGTGCATACGTCAGCATTCCCACTGCAATGGCGGAAAGATAATTGAAGAGAGAGGCATACAGTCGAGACATGCGCTGGTATCCGTCGCCACACGCACCCCGATGCGAGTGCAGAAGATAAATGCAACTGTAGAAAACTTCTGGAATGACCTTGCTGCACCCCGCAAAGTGTGCGTTCCATCCTTTGGAAAAAGACAATCGGCCGGTGGCTACCGTATGGTTGGAGACATAGAACCCCGTGTCGATGTGCAGCGGCAGTCGCCGAAACGGCTGTCGCAACAGCAGGTACACGGGCAGGAAGGCGATGGTCCACAGGATGGCCGGGGTCATGGTGTTTCCTGCCCGCACGCCTCCGTCTTGATCGCCACCGCTCCGACGAAGAAGTTCAGGAAATACCGCATCCAGGTGACGGGGGTCAGGCCGCAGCCGCGCAACAGCGCCGTCAATGACTTGCGGCTGAACACGGGACCGAGCCATCGGCCGACGGTCGTGCCGTCAATGAGCGGTTGGAACGCCAGCGGGCCGTAGCGGTAGGGCACTCCCACAAACACGCATCCATCCATGCGGCACGTTCGCTGCATTTCCTCCACGGCCGCCGCCGGATCGTCGAGGTGCTCGATCGTGCTGCTGTTGAAAACGAGCGAAAAAGATTCCCGGGCGAACGGCATCCTGCGCAGATCGGCCACGACGGCGCTCAGAGATAAGTCCTGTTTCCGGGCTTCGCGCAGGGCGGTCTCGTCAATATCCAAGGCCACGCAGAGACCGACATGCGGCCTGCGGCGAAAAAGTGAAAGCGCAAAGGCCGTACCGCTTCCGGCCTCCAGGACTCGCGGCGGAACGCGTCCTTGGTCCGATTGCTTCACCATCGGCGAAGTGATTCGAGCCGCAAGGAAGTCCACCAGCCGTTTGTTCAGTCGGCGGCGAAGCCCGTCATACATTCGGTACCACGGAGAATTCAAACCTCCGATGAACTGCCACGAGCGTGTTAGACTCACGTACAGTCCTTCTTCGCCACGAGGAGAATGGTGGAACCAAACGGCACGTTGCAATGCCGCACGATCGCATGCTCTATCCGCGCCAAGCTCAGCAACGCCCGATTGACCCATTGCGGCAAGAAACGAAGATCAGAATTGTTTTTCTCCGTTTCATGTTTCAGGCCCCATCGCCGAATGAGCCGCAAGGCGGCAATAACCGGGAAGAAAAGGGGAAAGCGATGCGTAACCCGCGTGACGGTCAGACCGGCCTTCCGCGCCAGCGCGGTCAGTTCGCGGCGTGTAAAGCGATGAACCGAATTAACCGCGGCGTCGTGCTTCGACAGCATCCATTGATAGGCCGGCGCGAGCAGTACGATTCCGCCCCCGCCGCGCACGACCCGAACCATTTCGGACAAGGCCTGCGGAATATCCACCCCCAGACAACCCAGCACGTCCACCGACGCCGCGGCGTCGAAACTGTCGTTGGGGTATGGCAGATGGTTGCACGAAGCGAGGCAACGATGGACCTGTCGATCGCCGTTCCAGCAGGCCGCCGCATGCGGGGAAACGTCCACGCCGAATCCCGTTATACGCAGTGATTGCGTAAGCTCGACCAGGTTCCGCCCCGTACCGCACCCGACATCCAAGACATTTGCGCGTGGCGGCAGATTCAATTGCGCGACGGCGTCGATCAGGTTGGTGCGCTGCGCGACGTACCACCAATACTCATTCTCGAATGCTCGCAATCTTTCGTATTCGACGGTTTGCATTGAGGCGATATCCTTCGGCGAGCTATCACTACACGATCGGTTGATTCATCGCCTTGGCCTGCGGCGCGGAGATTACATAGGGATACGTATCGGGATCATCTTCGCTGTAGCACCGCGACTTGAGGAGAACAAAACTCGACGGCCTGCGGAATCGGATCGCATGGGCTTCGTTGGCTTCCAGGAAGAAACCTTGTCTCGGTGCAAGCTCACACGACTGCTGTGAGCGGGATACGACGTCTACAAGATCAACCGACGCCGCCCCGTCCATCAGGTAGAAATACATACGCGTTTTCTTGTGATAATGATTCCCCATTACCGCGCCAGTGTTCATGGTCCCGGTAATCACCGTCTCCCACGGCCCGGAATTGACGACTTCAATGAATGTCCCTCGCGCATCCTCCCTCACGAAGCTCGGCGTGTGCAATCGACAATCGACAATCGACAATCGACAATCCTCTACTCAGTCAATCCTGCGCAGCCGGGCGATCAGGATACGGGTCACATATCCCATCCCCATCCAAAAGAATCGCAACAAGCTCGGCATCGACTTCGACGCGCCTTTGGTGCGATCGGTGAAGGCGTAGGGGACTTCGACCACGGTCAGCCCCTTGCGTCGGCAGGTGTACAGAAACTCCATGAAATAGGCTCCGTAGCCGGTTGGAATGATGGACACCTTGTCGAATGCGCTGCGCCGCAACACCACAAATCCACTGTCGTAGTCGCCGATGCCGTAACCGAGGATCAGTCCCGCGAAGCGATTGATGCACCGGCTCGCCGTCGTACGCAGCCAATGTCGGTTATCGCTTCCTCCGGGAGCATAGCGCGATCCGATGGCCACATCGTAGTCCGCCAGCTTTTCGATCATCGCAGGCAACAGCGACGGCGGCATGGTTGTGTCCGCGTCGAGCCAGCCCACCACCTCGCCGCGCGACTCGATAATTCCCCGGTTGAAGGCCGACGCGAGCCCGCGCGTGGCCACGCGTCGAATCACCTTCACTCGATCATCGTTCATCTCCGCGGCCAGCTTCCAGGTCTGATCGGGCGAGTCGTCATCCACGACGATCACCTCGATTTCGCCGGTTACATGCTCGAAGATCCCGCGGATCGTTTCGCCGATGTTCTCCCGCTCGTTGTACGTCGCCAGGATGATGGAAGTAAGCGCACGGTCGGTGTTTTTCTCATGGTCATGCTGAGCGCAGCGAAGCATCTCGCCGGGTGAGGTACGAGATTCTTCAGTCGCCAAGGGCGACCTCAGGATGACACTCTGTGGCGCGGGTTCGCTCAGCGTTTGCATTCGAGCAACCGCTCCACGATCCATGCCTGATCGTCGGGCATCAGGTCAAGCCCGGAAGGCAGGTAGAGCCCGCGCGAACCTAGTTCTTCGCTGGCCGGGTAGCTTCCCCGCAAATCAGGCCAACGCCGGTTCTTGCCCTGAAAGACAGGCTGGCGGTTCATGGGAATGAAAAACGACCGCGTCTCAATGCCGTGAGACGCCAGCTCCTTTTGTACTTCTTCCTTGGTCCGGCCGAACGAGTCCTTCAAAACGAAGCCATACATCCACCACACCGGTTCGCATCCCTCGGCATGCGCTGGGCGTCGGATGGCCCGTTCGGCGGCGAGCAGTTCGTTGTAAATCGCGGCGATCTCACGTTTCCGCCGTATCTTTTCGTCGAATCGTTCGCACTGGGCGAGCCCGATGCCCGCCTGGATGTTGGTCATTCGGTAATTGAAGCCTAAATGCTCGTGTACAAACCGTTCCTCGCCGAACGCCTGATTGCGCAGAAGTGCCGCCCTCTCCGCGATCTTGCGGCTGCGGGTCACCAACATGCCCCCCTCGCCGGTGGTGATGATCTTGTTTCCGTAAAAACTAAAGCAGCCGATATCCCCGATGCCTCCGACCACACGCCCCTGATACGTCGCCCCATGCGCCTGAGCGGCATCCTCGATAACGTGCAACTTGTGCCGTCGCGCAATCTCGCAGATCGCATTCATTTCGCACGGATGCCCGTACATGTGTACGGCCATGATTGCTTTGGTGCGCGGCGTGATTTTCGCTTCAATCAGATTCGGATCGATGCACCAGGTATCGGGCCGGACATCGACGAGCACGGGTGTTGCCCCCGCCAGACAAACCATGTTGGCCGACACGATCAGCGTGAACGCGGGGATGATGACCTCGTCGCCGGGTCCGATATCCAGACATTCAAGAGCGAGATGGATAGCGCTTGTACCGCTGCTGCAAGCAACAGCGTGGGGCGCTCCGCACAATTCCGCGAACTTAGTTTCAAACTGGGGTATGAATTCGCCAAGTGAGGATACCCAATTTGTGGAAAGGCACCGGTTGACGTATTCGGCCTCGCGCCCGTCCAAGACCGGCGTGCAGACGGGTATCGTGCGACACTGTGTCGTAGTCGCCAGGCTCATGGTTCCGCTTTCCGGGCGCGGTACCTGCGGCGATCGTTCCTCGCACGCTCCGTCCGCCAAAAGGGCTATCGGCTTGTAAGTCTCGCGGACTGCATCACATACAAACCTCCGAGTTTGCTTTGACAAACCCCAATCCGCTTTCGCTACTTTGACGCCTCCAAGTAAACCCAAACTATACGTTGTCCGATAACAACCGAAACAATGCCGCGCTTTCTCGGACTTTTAAGTCGAAGCTGGGTTATCTAGAGACGAGAGTGAAGCAAAGAGTCTAGTTCGCGCATTCGAAGTGGATATGTATGTTCGCGGAGCGTCCGCCGATGCCCGGCCTCCGCCACGGCCCGGCGCTGCTCATCGTGTTCCAAATAATAGCGCAGTTTCTCAACACATTCGGCATCATCGGCAAAGCAAACGACCTCACGATCCGGCTCAAACAGTTCACGTAGGTTCTCTTTCGCGTCGGTGACCAGGCAAGTGCCGACACCGGTGGCCTCATAGAGCCGCATGTTGTTGGCGAACCGCGTAGAAACCTCGCCACGGATGTCGATACGGGCGTGGAGGTTTAGGGTAAGTTTCGATTCCTGGAGAATGCGGTACATCTCCATGCCCCAGGCCCCGCCCCGGTGGTGGCGGCGGATGGGCGAGTCCAACGATAGGCGATCAAGCCCATAGCCAAAGACATCAACGGCCACATCTTGCAGCACTCGTTCCAACCAGGCTTGGCGATTGGGGTGCGAGGGGGCGAATCCGCCGACAAACGTAACATCGCGTGAAGCCTGGCGCAGCGGAAGGCGGTCGAGGATGCGTGGATCAAAGGCCAGGCGCAGGTATTCCGCATCCATCCCGAGGCTGCGAAAGTGCTCAACGATCGGCGGAAACGAAGAGATCATTAGGTCGTAGGCCGCAAAGGTGCGGTTTTCAGGCAGCGGCGAGGCGATTTGCCCGGCCAATAATCGGACCTTGCCCTTCATTTCCGCCAGAAATGAATCGCCCAAGGGACACCATTCAAAAACGTAGAGCACTTCCGGCCGGAACTTCTCGATCTGGGCGGCCACGATCCGCCTCCGCCGATCGTGGATGTTGTCTGTAGCGGCCTTCAGGCCGTTCTCCTCAGTCCACTTCGCCTGCACGATATCAGCGTTGCAAATGACCTCGCGAGCGTCCCACCCCAAAGCCCGCAGACCGTCGGAGTACGCGTCGCCGACGCTGAAGCCCGTCGCGTAGATGCGGCAAAGCTGCTCGTGGAAACCAAGCGTCGCCAGCCCCGGCTCGGTCCTGTACAAGTCGGAAAGGAACTCCGAGTAGTACGTGTCGACGATAAGGATTCGCACGAAGCAGATTGTCGATTGCCGATTGGCGATTGTCGATTGATCCAACCGGCGGCCATCAGGCCCAGGCCGCCGGATTCTACCGCAGGCTATAGGCATCGCTTCTCACTGCCATTAGGATGGTTCTATCGCAAGGTGGAAGGGAAGATTTATCGATGACCTACGAAAGCCGCCGCCCCTATGAAAAGGCCCGCGTTCACGCGGCTGCCCTGTATTGCTCGGACGGGCGCATGGGCGAGCACTTCGACGATTTTCTGCACAACGGGCTGTCGCTGCCGCGTTACGACCGGGTGTCGCTGCCCGGCGGACCGGCGTGCCTTGCCGGGCACCCCCAGGCCCACCTGGAGGAACAGGGCGTCGTGGATGAATTGCAGTTCCTGGTGCAGTTCCATCACCTGAAGCGTGTGGTGCTGCTTGCCCACCAAGGCTGCGCTTTTTACACATCTCGATTGGAGCTTAAGGAGCCTCGTCTGGAGCTGGTGCAGCGGGCCGACCTCGTGCGGGCGGCCGCGTTCGTTCACCGCGTCACTGCTTTGGACGCGATTGAAGCCCATTACGCGCGGCTCGTCGACGGTCGCGTGCGCTTCGAGCGCGTCGAAGTCTAGGGCTGGGGTTACGACTCGCGGAATCGGCTCGCTTCCTCTACGATAACGGCTCGTGATGCACGCTGCTGCAACCAGTTTGGATCGACGCGTCGCCGAGGCCAAGGCCCGGCTGGACGCGCATACGCGCGAGATCGTGGCTTGGCATTTCGATCCCAAGACCGGCTGCCCGTTCTGGCTGGAGTATGCCAAAAAGCTAGGCTGGGACCCGCGGAAAGAAATCAAAAGTTACGACGACCTCGATCGGTTTCCCTTCTTTGAGGACGAATGGCTGCGCGGCGGACCGGTGCGGCGGTGGGTTCCAAAGGCCTATGCCGATCGCCCGATTTACATTTTCGAGACCGGCGGAAGCACCGGCGTGCCCAAGAGCCGCATCAATATCGAGGACTTCCGCATCGACTATGAGATGTTCAGCGAAACGCTCTCCGAAGAATCTTTTCCCAGGGGGGCGGATTGGTTAATGCTGGGTCCTTCGGGGCCGCGGCGCTTACGGCTGGCGGTCGAGCACCTCTGCCAGCATCGCGGCGGCATTTGTTTCTGCGTCGATCTCGACCCGCGCTGGGTGGTGAAACTCATTAACAAGGGCCGGATGGACGTGATGATCGAATACCGCGACCACGTCGTCTCCCAGGGCCTGACGCTGCTCAAGGCCCACGAGAACATCCGCTGCCTGTTCACCACGCCGAAGCTATTGGAAGCCCTGTGCGAAAAGATTTCTCTGGCCCGCATCGGGATCAAAGGGGTGTTCTGCGGTGGCACGCAGCTCACCGCGCAGTTCAACCGTTTCGCACGCGAGGAGCTCCTGGAAGGCAAGGTCGAACTGGTTCCGACCTACGGCAATACGCTCATGGGATTGGCGTGCCACAAGCCCCTCGACCCGGCCGACAACTACAGCATCACCTATCACCCGCCCAGCCCGCGGGCCATGATCGAGGTCGTCGATCCTGATGAGCCGCTCCGCGTCGTCGACTACGGTCAGCTTGGCCGCGTGCGCCTTACCACGCTCACGAAGGAATTCTTCATGCCGCGTTTCCTGGAGCGCGACGAGGCCATCCGCCGCCCGCCCTGTGAAAAATACCCCTGGGATGGTGCAGGTGATGTTCGGCCCTTCTCCGGCTTCGCCGTGCCGATTGTGGAAGGCGTATACTGATTTTCAATTTGTAGTAGCGACTTCCGAACGGTCCGTCGCAGAACCGTGGCGTCTGGTCACAGGTCAGAATCCCTCGCGGGATTCCGTCGTACCCCCGGCGAGCAAGGCATCGAGTTCTTCGGGGTGAAGACACCTTGAAATGCCGTTCGCAAACGCGACCACTGGACCGCGTGAGTGGAATGGGTTCCGCTCGAACGCAATAACGCTCGAATCCTCGCGAGATGAACACATCAAAACATTTGGCGGTTCGAGGTACACATAGTCGTCCAGGAAGACATAGCTGCCTGGGAATTTCAAGTTGCCC
>Ga0187893_10006074_pt1 | contig 20987 bp, 15 predicted proteins | sample MA1701074metaG_FD_139574 | JGI IMG/M metagenome (GOLD analysis project Ga0187893, IMG submission 139574) | White microbial mat communities from a basaltic lava cave in the Kipuka Kanohina Cave System on the Island of Hawaii, USA - MA170107-4 metaG ...
TGCGCCGCGGATACGTCGAGCCGGGCGCCCTCGAAAAAACCCTGAAGATCGGACGAGGGGGCGACGCGCCCTCCGAAGTCGTCGAGGCACAGGCGCGCCCGGGGGCCGATCTTGGGAAATACGTGCTCGTGTCGATGCTGGGCCGGGGCGGCATGGGAGAGGTTCACCGCGCGTGGGACAAGGACCTGGGGCGGTTCGTCGCGATCAAATTCATCCGGCGCGCCGACGCCGAGGACCAGAAGCGGTTTCTGCGCGAGGCGCAGCTCGTCGCGCGCCTTTCGCATCCGCACATCGCCCAGGTCTTCGATTACGGATCCCACGACGGCAAGCCGTACCTCGTGATGCAGCTGATCGAAGGGAAGACCATCGACCGCGCCGGGCTGACGCTGATTCCCGCGCTGCGTGCCCTTCGCGACGCGGCGGTGGCGATCGACTACGCGCACCATCAGGGCATCATCCATCGAGACCTCAAGCCGTCGAACCTGATGATCGAGGGCGCGGGCGCCGGGCGTCCGCCGCACGCCTATGTCATGGATTTCGGGCTCGCGCGCGAAACGCAGGTCGACAGCTCCCTCTCGCACACGGGCGCGATCGTCGGGACCCCGCATTACATGAGCCCCGAGCAGGCGCGCGGGCAATCGAAGGCGGTGGACGCGCGATCGGACGTGTATTCGCTGGGCGCGACCCTGTTCGCGCTCCTCACCCAGCGGCCGCCCTTTTTAGGACCGGACCAGGACGCCGTGGCCATCCTGCAGCGGGTCGTCTCGGAAGAGCCCCCTTCCCCGCGCTCGATCCAGCCGGAGATCCCCCGCGAGGTCGAGACGATCCTCCTCAAGTGCATGGAGAAGGATCCCGACCGGCGTTACGCGACGGCGATGGAGGTGGCCGAGGACATCCAGAGGTACATCGAAGGGGAGCCCATCCGCGCGCGCCGGGGATCGGTCATGTACGGGCTGCGCAAGCGGCTCTCGAAACACCGGCTGGCGGCGGGGATTTCGTTCGCGGCCCTGGCGGCTCTGGGCGGTCTCGGGATCATCCTCGCGGTGGAAACGGGCCGCTCGCGGGACCTCGGCGCCACGGTGGAAGCTAAGGAGGAATCGGAGCGGCGTCTCTTGCAGGCTCGAGGCATCTTCGAAGAAGGGGTGACGCTCTTCCGGCTTTTCGAGCAACTGCTGCCCCTGGAGGACGCCGACCCCGCCGAAGTCGCGCGCGCGGCGCGTCAGGCGGAGAACAAGTTCCGCGACGCCTTGGCGCTCTATCCGAACTACGGGGAGGCCGCCCTGCAGATCGGGCGCATCCAGTTCGAGCGCAATGAACCCGAGTCGGCGCTCGAATGGAGCAACCGGGCCCTGGGGATCAACCCGCAGCTCGCGGCCTCGAACCTGTTGCGCGCCTTGATCCGGCTGGAGACGCTGGAGACGACCGGGCACGGGTTGCGCACCGTCCCTTCCCATCAGGAAAGCCTAGCCCGGGCGGTTCGGGAATCGGTCGACCGGGATCTGGAGGCTCTTCGCGCGCAGGCGTCCGCACCGCTGGAACTGGAATTCGCCGAGGGCTTGCGGGAGTTCGCCTCCGGCCGCTTCGCCGAGTCCGTCCGACGCCTGGAGATTTACCTGGAACGCGCGCCAGGGAGCTGGGCCGCGGCGCACTGGTGCGGGCACGCGGCGATCCACGAGGGCGACGCGGACCGGGCGTTGCGCTGGTCGAATCGCGCCGTCGCCCTGAGGCCCCGGAACAGCAATGCGCGGATCTATCGAGCCATGGCATTCATGCTGGGGAAAGAGCTCGACAAGGCGCTGGCGGACCTCGATCGCGCGGTCGAACTTTCGCCCGACTCGGCGCCGGCCTACCTGAATCGCGGCTGTGCACGTTTCAAGAAGCGGAACCTCGAAGGGGCCAAAGCGGACTTCGAGCGCGCTCTCGAAATCGCGCCGGACATGATCGAGGCCAGGATCAACTTCGGGATCGCCCTGTCGGAGCTGGGGGAGTATCGCGCCGCGATCCTCGCCTTCGACCGGGCCCTGGTCCAGGCGCCCGGACATCCGGGAGCGCTCTGGCAGCAGGCGGAGGCCCGGCTGGAGCTCGGCGACATCGAGGGGTCGATCCGCGATTGCGAGCAGGCTCTCGGGATCGACCCCGCGCTCGCGTCGGCCTGGGTGGCGCGCGGGCGGGCGGCGTACAGATCCCGGAATTGGGACGAGGCGGCCCGGTTCTTCACCCGCGCCGTCGAGCTCGATTCGAACGAGAAAGCGGGGTGGTTCAACCGAGGAGTCGTCCGGATCGAGCAGGGAGAGCTCGACGCGGCGATCAAAGACCTGACCCGTGCGCTCGCGGTCGACCCGAACTACTCGCATGCGTACGCGCAGCGCGGGATCGCGTGGTACCAGCGGGGCGATCCCGACGAGGCCCGGCGCGATCTCGACCGCGCGGTTGAAACCGATCCGATCGATTCCCTCGCCTACACGAACCGCGGCGTGATCCGTTTCGCCGCGGGGGACCGGCCGGGCGCGCATGCGGACTGGTCCAAGGCCATCGAGCTCGCGCCCCAGGAGCTCGATCCCCGGCTCAACCGCGGGATCCTCCGATACGACGGCGACGACCTTCGGGGGGCGATCGAAGACCTGACCCGCGCCCTCGAGCTCGATCCGGCCTGCGCCAAGGCCTATTTCTATCGCGCGAGGTGCCACGCCGAGGCGGGCGAAACCGAGGCCGCGGCGAAGGATTGCGAGGCGGTGCTCAAATTGACCGGCGCGGCGGCCGATCTGCGCTCAAGAGCGGAAAATCTCCTGCGGGAGTTAAGAAGATGAACGGATAGCGGAAGGACGCGGCGGGCCGACCAGAAACTAGTAGGCGGAGAACCCCGTCCCTATAATCCGCCGTCGTGAGCATCCTTCTGGACAAGAAATCGCGGGTCATCGTCCAGGGCCTCGGAAAGACGGGGTCGTTCCACGCCAAGCAGATGCTGGAGTACGGCACCCTCGTGGTCGGAGGCGTTCACCCGGGCAAGGGAGGGACGACGTTCGAAGGTAAGGTCCCAATCTTCAACTCGGTTTCCGAGGCGGTCCGGAAAACGGGCGCGACGCACAGCATCATTTTCGTTCCGCCGCCCGTTTGCGCGGATTCGGTGGTCGAAGCTGCCGACGGAGGGATCCAGCTCGCGGTCTGCATCACCGAGGGGATCCCGATCCTCGACGAGGCGCGGATGATGGTCCAGGTGCGCCAGATTTCGTCGATGCGCCTCATCGGACCCAACTGCCCGGGCCTGATCACGCCCGGAGAGTCGAAAATGGGGATCATGCCGGGGTACATCCACAAAATCGGCCCGATCGGCGTCGTGTCGCGCAGCGGCACCCTCACGTACGAATCGGTGCACCAGCTCACGCAGACGGGCCTCGGCCAGACCACGTGCGTCGGCATCGGGGGCGACCCGGTGCTGGGGACCCGCTTCATCGACGTCCTCAAGCTCTTCAACCAGGACGGCAGGACCGAGGCGGTGGTGATGATCGGCGAGATCGGCGGCACGGACGAGGAGGAGGCCGGCGCGTTCATCAAGCGCGAGATGAAAAAGCCGGTCTTTTCGTTCATCGCGGGGCAGACCGCGCCGCCCGGCAAGCGCATGGGCCACGCGGGCGCCATCATCTCCGGCGGCAAGGGGACCGCGGCCGAGAAGATGGCGGCGTTGCGGGAGTGCGGGGTGACCGTCGTCGAAAGCCCGGCCGAGATCGGGCGGGCCGTCGCCGCCGCCCTGCGATGAGCGACGAGCTGCGAGCGTCGAGCAGACCGCACCCACCGCCCCGCGAGTGCAGCTCGCAGCTCGCAGCTTGGTGCTCCTACCTTGACAGGCCGAAAACGGCGCCGCTAGAATAGCGCCCCAATCCCATGGATTTTGTCGTCTGCGTCAAGCGCACCCCCGACACGACCACGCGGATCAAGCTCGGCGCGGACGGAAAGGACGTCGACCCGCAGGGGATCGAGTGGGTCATCAACCCTTACGACGAGTTCGCGATCGAAGAGGCGCTCAAGCTTCGCGACAAGGCCGGCTCCGGAACGGTGACCGCGGTTTCGGTCGACCCCGAAGCCAACTCGACCGTCATGCGGAAGGTGCTCGCCATGGGCGTCGACCAGGGGGTGATCCTCCAGGGCGGCGGAAATTACGACGGATTCTCCACGGCCTACCTCCTGGCCGAGGCGCTCCGCGGCATGAAATTCGACCTGGCCCTTTTCGGCAAGCAGGCGATCGACGACGACGGGACCCAGGTCCCGTCGATGGTGGCGGCGCTCCTGGGTATCCCTCGCGTCAACGTCGTGACGAAACTTGAACTCGGCGACGGGAAAGCCGTGGCGCGACGTCAGATCGAGGGGGGCGAAGAGGTCGTCGAGCTCAAATTGCCCTGCGTCATCTCCTGCCAACGGGGGCTGAACGAGCCGAGGTACCCCTCCCTGAAAGGGATCATGGCGGCGAAGAAAAAGCCGCTGGACGTGAAGAAGGTCTCCGCTCCGGCCGCCCCGCTCGCCGTCGAAAAGATGGAACCGCCCCCGGCCCGGCCCTCGGGGAGGATCGTGGCGGACCTCCGCGGCAAGTCCAAGGAGGAGATCCGGGCGGCGTGCCGCGAGCTGTTTCGGCTTCTCAAAGAGGAGGCGAAGGTCCTGTGAGCGCCGGGCCGGTGCTGGTCTTCGTCGAGGTTCGCGCCGACGGCGTCAAACGCGCCAGCCTGGAAGCGATCTCCGAGGGGGCGCGTCTGGCCAGGACGCTCGGCACGACGTGCGCGGCGATCGTGGTCGCGGCGGATCCGTCCGGCGCCGCGGGGCAGGCCGCGGAATTCGGGGCTTCCCTGGTGTATACCGCCGCCGACGCCCGCCTGAAAAATTACGCGCCCGAAGCCTACGCCAAGGCGGTGGTCGCGGCGCGCGCCGCCTCCAAGGCGGACACGCTGCTCTTCAGCGCGACCTCCATGGGCAAGGACCTCTCGCCGACCGTCGCCGCGCTTCTCAGGACGAGCGTCGCCGCGGACTGCGTGGAGATCAAAGTGGAGGGGGGCCGAGTCAAGGGGCGCCGCCCGGTGTACGCCGGCAAGGCGACGATCCTGGTCTCCTTCGCGACCCCCCCCGCCGTCTTCAGCCTGCGCCCGAACGTATTTCGCGCGGAAAAATCGGCAACGGGCCCGGCAAGGATCGAAAAGCTCGCGCTCGATCTGTCGGACGCGGACTTTCGCAGCGCCGCCCGGGAGATCGTCGCGACCCTCAAGGGTAAGATCGAGCTGACCGAGGCGGCGACGATCGTCTCGGGCGGGCGAGGCTTCAAAGGGCCGGAGAATTTCCACCTCCGCGACAAGCTGGCCGAGGCGCTCGGGGCGGCGGTAGGGACGTCGCGGGCGGTCGTGGATGCGGGCTGGCGCCCGTACCCCGAACAGGTCGGCCAAACCGGCAAGACGGTTTCGCCCACCCTGTATGTCGCCGCGGGTATTTCAGGCGCGATCCAACACCTCGCCGGGATGTCCTCTTCGAAGGTGATCGTCGCCATCAACAACGACCCGGAGGCGCCCATCTTCAAATTGGCGACCTACGGCCTCGTGGGCGACCTGTTCGAGGTCCTGCCGATCCTGACCGAAGAAGCAAAACAGGCGCTGGGAAAGTAGGATCAGCGGGGAAGGACGCGCGGGATGGAGACGGCACGCCAGTTCGAGGAGCTTGAGAGCGACCTTTTCAAGGGCTGGGTTTCGCGCAACCCCCTGCTCGGGTCGGAGCTCGGCCTGCACGAATTCGACGACAAGCTCCCCGTCGCGGGCATGGCCAAGATCCACGACGACACGAAATTCCTCCGCGGAATCGACGCGCGGCTGGCGAAGATCAATCCGAAGGGCCTACCGGCCAAGCGGGCGGTCGACTGGGCGGTCGCGAAGGAGCTCGTGACGCGGTGGCTCTGTGAGCTCGAAGAGGTGCGCGCCTGGGAGCGCACGCCCGAGGCCCCCTCCTTCGTCGGACATTCGATCTATCTCATCCTGGGGCGGACTTACGCGCCGCTCGGGGAGCGCTTCTCGGCCATCATCGCCCGCATGGAAAAACTCCCCAAGTACGTCAAGGGGTCGGTCGAAAAGCTCAAGACGCCGGTGAAGATCTTCATCGAAAACGAGCTGGAGACCGTGACGCGGCTGGCGGGGTTCTTCTACAAGATCCGCGAGATCGCCAAGGAGAACCTGCGCCGGCGCGAACTGAACCGGATGCTGACCGCCGTCGAAAAGACGCAGGACGCGGTCGAGGGCCTCTGCGACTCGCTCGTGATCGACATGCTCCCGGACGCTGCCGAGCCATGGTCGTTGGGGGAGGCCGCCTATCGAAAGGCGCTGCGCGCCGCGGGGATCGACCGGGCCCCCGAGCAGCTGCTGCGCGACCTCGAAAAGCACTACGACTCGCTGCAGCGGCGCATCCGGGACATCGCCAAGCGCGTGAGGCGCAAGACGGCCCCCGAGGACATCCGCGACGCCATCAAGTCGCGCCATCCCGCCAGTTTCGAGGAGGTCCTCGCCTTCACGCGCGACACGGTCAAGCGCGCGCGCCAGTTCGTGCTGGAGACCAAGTTCCTCACGCTGCCTCCCCAGGAGAATCTCTTCATCCTGGAGACGCCCTCCTATCTGCGAAACGTCCATCCGTTGACGGCCATGTGGCCCCCTGGAAAATTCGAAAAGTCGCCGCAGGGGTATCTGTTCCTGACCCCTCCGGACTGCGACTCCAGCCGCCTGCGCGAGCACAATTATGCCTCGCTATCGAACACGGTGACCCGCCAGGCCTATCCGGGGCGCCATCTTCAGCAGGTGATCGGAAGCCGGCACCCGTCGCTCCTGCGCTGCCTGGCGAACGACCCGCAGATCGCGCGCGGGTGGCCGCTCTACTGCGAGGCCAAGATGAAGGAGAGCGGGTTCGACGACACGCCCGAGATTTCATTCATGCAGGTGTGCGATCAGATCACCGACACCGTGCGGGCGCTCGTCGATCTGAAAGTTTCGCTGGGGAAGCTCACCCCCAAGGAGGCCGTCTCCTACCTGGCGGTCCACACCGGCATGGACTGGATCTGCGCCGAGGCCGAGGTGCGCCGCGTCCAGGTGAACCCGACCTGCTTTGTGGCACCGATCCTGGGGCGGGAGGAGATCGCGCGTCTGGAGGGCAAGGCGCGCGCGGCGCTTGGGGCGAAGTACACCGACACCTTCTTCCACGACACGCTCCTGGCAAGCGGCCCGATTCCGCTGCCGTCGGTCGAGGCGGAACTGACCGCGAAGATCGAGGATCGCAAACGTCGCGCGACGCGTCAGATGAAAATGGCGGCCGCGCGGGGGGGCGGGAACGCGAAGCCGGCCAGTCCAAAGGCCGGAGGCAAAGCGCGATCCAAAAAACGCTCCCGCTGAGCGGGGTTCAACCCGATCCCCCGACAAGACTCTTCACTGCGGAGGCGATGAGGAATTCAGGCGGCGGCGTTGCGGCCGTTCCCATGAATTCCCCGCGCCTCTGCGTTGAAAGGCCCGACGAAGGGAACCGGCTAATCCCCCCGTTCAAATCCGCGCAGCAGCCGCTCGAAAAGTTCCGGCACCAGGCGCATCCTCTCGGGCGATTCGACGTAGGCCAGCCGCATCATGGTTTTCGCCAGATCCCGGCGCGACAGGAAAAAGCCCTCCATGGGCGCGACGAGCAGCGTGAGCTCCCTCCCTCCGACGCGGGCCCGGCCGCGGCGCGCGCAGTAGCGGACGAACTCCATCGCGTCAAACCCCGGCCGCGCCACCTTTCGGACGTCGACGACCGAATAGAGCGCCGCGTCCGGCCGCGAGACGACGATCCCGGGGATCCGCCGCTGAAGCGCGCGCGCGAAATCCCCCATCAGCTTCCGATAGTACGCGCGCTGCCGGTCGAACCAGCCGCGCAGCCGCGACGCCGGCTCGTGCGCGATGGCGCCGAAGATGTGCTGGCCGAGGGCGTTCGCGCACAGGTTGCTCGTGTACTCGGCCACGGACTGCTCGTGGAATCGAGCGTTGTCGGTGACGAGCGCCCCCACCCGGAGACCGCATGCGTTCCAGACCTTCGACGTCGACTCGATGCTGATCCGGCGCCCCCTCGCCGCCGACGCGCCCCAGACGCTCGACGGCCGCTCGCCGGTGTAGACGAGCTGGCGGTACGCCTCGTCGCTGACGATCCAGCAGTCGTGCGTCGTGGCGAGGCGCGCAAGCCGGTCGAGATCCCGCTGCGGCGTGAACTGACCGCTGGGGTTGTCGTACGGGATGACGACGATCGCTCCCGGCCGATGCCGCCTCAGCGCGCGCTCGATGTCGCCGAAATCGGGGAGGGTGAACGTCCCGTCGTCGCGAAGCTCGCGCCGGATCGAGACCATCCGGACGCCGGTCCGCTGCGCCATGGCGATGTAGTTCGTGTAGTGCGGGTCGATGAGCATCAGCGGCCGGTGCCGCCCCTTCACGCGTCCGCACGTCCCCAGCACCGCGAGCTCCATCGCCTGCGAGCCGCCGTCCGTGACCTGCGAGTAGAGCCCGCGCGTTGGAAACCCGCCGGCCGCGATCGTGTTGAGGAACGCGCGATTGGCCTCTTCGGTTCCGACGCTGGGGGTGTACCGCACCACGCCTCTCGCGTGCGGGCTCCCCTTCCCCAGCGCCCGCATCCGCCGCGACATCGCGGGGTGCATCGGAAGCGAGACGTTACCGATGGCCAGGTTGATCGCCTCGACGCCGTCGCGCCGCTTCATAAACTCGATCTGAGCCAGCCGGATGACCGAGGGGCTGCGTCGGGCGAAGTGGTCGGACATCGCGGGGGGTTTCACGGCCGGGGCAGTATAGCCCATCCGTTCAAATAACTCGACGGGACGATTACAATGGCCGGTCTGGTGGGAACGACCGCGACCCTTCCCCTGGACGGCCGCTCGCTCGGGTGGAGCGAAGTCGAAACCGTTCACGCCGGCCCTGTCCGCGTCAAGCTGACGTCGGCCGCGCTTTCGCGCGTCCAGTCGGCGCGACGGGCCGTCGAGGCCGCCCTCGCGCGCGGCGACAAAGTCTACGGGGTCAACACCGGATTCGGCAAGCTGGCCGACCGCATCATCGCGGAGGAGGACTCGCGCGTGCTGCAGCGGAACCTCGTGCTCTCGCACGCGGTGGGGATGGGGCCTCGGCTCCCGGCGCCCGAGACGCGCCTGATGATGCTATTCCGAATCAACGGACTGGCGCGCGGCCACTCGGGATGCACGGCCGGGATGATCGACTTTATCGCGACGCTGCTGGAGCGCGGGGCGCTCCCCGAGATTCCCGAACAGGGGTCCGTGGGCGCGAGCGGCGATCTGGCGCCGCTGGCGCACCTCGGCATCCTGATGCTGGGCGAAACCGAACCCGCCCGGGCCGAGCTGAGGCGGGCCCGCCTGAAGCCCTACGTCTTCAAGGAGAAGGAGGGGCTTTGCCTGATCAACGGCACCCAGTTCAGCCTTGCGCTGCTCGCGGCGTCGATCCTCAAGGCGGACCGGCTGACGCGGGCCGCGGACGCGATCGGGGCCATGACCCTCGAGGGACTGATGGGCAGCGTCCGGCCCTTCGACGCCCGGCTGCACGAGGCGAGGCCGCACCGCGGCCAGGGGATCGTGGCGAAAAACCTCCGAAGGCTGCTCCGGGACAGCCGCATCGTCGAGGCGCACGCCCAGTGCCTCCGGATCCAGGACGCGTATTCGCTTCGATGCATGCCGCAGGTGCACGGGGCGGCGCGCGAGGTGCTCGACTGGGTCAAGGCGATCGCCCTGACGGAGGCCAACAGCGCGTCGGACAATCCCCTCGTCTTCGATTCGGACGGCGCCATCCTCTCGGGCGGCAACTTCCATGGGATGTTGCTGGCCCACGCGGCCGATGCGCTGACGGCGGCGCTGACCACGCTCGGCAACATCAGCGAACGTCGCATCGAGTCGCTGACGAACCCCGACGTCAGCGGGCTGCCGGCTTTTCTCAGCCACGAAGGGGGGTTGAATTCGGGGTTCATGATGCTGCAGGTCGAGGCCGCCGCGCTGGCGGCCGAAAACCGCACGCTCTGCTACCCCGCCTGCGTTTCGAACATCCCGACCTCCGCCGGCAAGGAGGACCTCGTCAGCATGAGCCCGATCAGCGCGCGGCATCTGCGCCAGGTGGCCGAGAATCTGCACACGATCCTCACGATCGAGGCGCTGTGCGCGGGGCAGGCGCTCGATTTCCGGCAGCCGCTGCGGCCGGGAGCGGGCGCGCGGGCGGGGCACGCCTCGGTCCGATCGGTCGTGAAGCACTGCGAGCGCGACCGCTATTTCAAGCCGGAGGTCGAGGCGCTCCGAAGCCACCTCACGGATCGGTTCCTCGACGACGTCACCAAGGAGATCGGGCGCCTTGAATAAACATTCGGAACCGACGCCGGTCCGGGCTCCCCGAGGCAAAAAACGGTCCTGCGCCAACTGGCAGATCGAGGCGCCGTATCGGATGATCCAGAACAACCTCGACCCGGAGGTGGCCGAGGACTGGCAGAACCTGATCGTCTACGGCGGCACGGGGCGCGCCGCGCGATCGTGGGAGGCGTTCCATCAGATCCTCGCCTCGCTCCGGTCGCTCAAGAAGGACGAGACGCTGCTGATCCAGAGCGGCAAGCCGGTCGGCGTGTTTTCGACGCATGAGATGGCGCCGCGCGTACTCATCGCGAATTCGCTGCTGGTGCCGCACTGGGCGAACTGGGACCATTTTCGAAAGCTGGAGGCAGAGGGGCTCATCATGTTCGGCCAGATGACGGCCGGCTCGTGGATCTACATCGGCTCCCAGGGGATCCTGCAGGGGACCTTCGAGACCTTTGCGTCCGTCGGCAAGAAGCATTTCGAAAACAATCTCGAGGGGCGGCTGATCGTAACAGCCGGGCTGGGCGGAATGGGCGGCGCGCAGCCGCTCGCCGCCACGATGAACGGCAGCGTGTGCCTCGCCGTCGAGGTCGACCCCCGGCGCATCGACCGCCGCATCGCCTCGGGGTATCTCGACAAAAAAGCGGAATCGCTCGACCACGCGCTCGAATGGGCGTCCGCGGCGCAGGCGAAAAAGCAGGCGCTCTCCATCGGCCTCATGGGCAACGCCGCCGAGGTCCTTCCGGCGCTCGTCGAGCGGAAGGTCGTGCCGGACCTGCTGACCGACCAGACCAGCGCGCACGATCCGCTCAACGGCTACGTCCCGTCGGGGCTCACCGTCTTCCAGGCCGCCGAGCTTCGAAAAAAGGAGCCGAAGGACTATGTCGCGCGCTCCTTTGCGTCCATGGCGGTTCATGTGCGCGCGATGCTGAAGCTGCAGGAGATGGGCTCGATTACGTTCGAATACGGGAACAACCTCCGCGGGCACGCCAAGACGGCGGGCGTTGAGGAGGCGTTCAAGATCCCGGGGTTCGTTCCCGAGTACATCCGTCCCATGTTCTGCGAGGGGCGCGGGCCGTTCCGATGGGTGGCTCTGAGCGGCGATCCGCGCGACATCGCGGTCACGGACGAGGTGATCTTGCGGGAATTCCCGAAGGACAAGGTGCTGGCGCGGTGGATCCCGCTGGCGGCGAAGAAGGTCAAGTTCCAGGGCCTTCCGGCGAGGATCTGCTGGCTGGGGTATGGGGAGCGGGCCCATTTCGGCCAGGTGATCAACCGGCTGGTCAAGCGCGGCAAGATCAGCGCGCCGATCGTGATCGGACGCGACCACCTCGACTGCGGGTCGGTGGCGTCGCCGTATCGCGAAACCGAGGCGATGAAGGACGGGTCGGACGCGATCGCGGACTGGCCGATCCTGAACGCGCTGCTGAATACCGCGTCGGGGGCGACGTGGACGAGCGTGCACCACGGAGGGGGGGTCGGCATCGGCTACTCGATCCACGCGGGGATGGTGGTATGCGCGGACGGGACGCCGCTCGCCGCGAAAAAGCTGGAGCGGGTGCTGACAAACGACCCCGGGATCGGCGTGGCGCGGCACGCGGATGCGGGCTACGCGGAGGCGCGCGCGTTTGCCGACCGCAAAGGGATTCGAATCAAGTGAGACGGATCCGAGAGGGTTAACGACCCGGCTGAGCCTGGTTGTTAACTCACTTCAGCTTGAGGATCTTGCGCTTTCCGTCGCGCAGGACGGTCACCGGGACGGTCACGCCCGGCTTGAGATGGGCGAAGAGATCCTCCTGGGTGCGAACCGGGCGCCCCTTGACCTTTTCGATGAGGTCGCCGACCTCCAGGCCGGCCTTGGCGGCGGCGCCCCCGGACTCCACCGCATCGACCCGCAATCCACCCTCCACGGGGGTTACCTTCAGCCCCTGCGCGGGGGGGGAGGCGGCGCGCTCGGCGGAGGCCGGCGCGGGCCCGTGCGGCGAGAACAGGACTTGCGAACTTCGATAGTCGATCGTCACCAGGTTCTTTTCGAAGAAACTCTTCCCGAGCAGCCCGTCGAGCTTGCCTCCGTTGGCGGCCTTGAGCGGCCTCGCCTGCGGCGGGTCGTAAATCGCCACCTCCAGCCCCTCCACCTTCGCCCCGCCGACCTCAAGCGACGGGAGCTTGGTCTTTTCGATCGGACCGACGCTGGAGGTCGTGGGCTCGCCCTTCAGCCCCAGCGCGCGCGCCGCCTCGGGCAAGACCACGGTTTCTGACGCGCCGGAGTCGAACAGGAAGGTCAGGCCGCCCTGGCCGTTCACCTTGACATCCTCGAAGAGGATAAGGCTCCGGACGAGCTTGAACGACGCAAGCTGCCCCGCGCCCGCTTCCACCTTTTTCGCCTTGTCGGCGGCCACGAAGGTGATCCGCTGATTCTTGTAATCCAGGGTGGTCACGAACCGGGAAATGTAGGGGTAGCCGATGATCCCCGAATAATCGACCCCGTAGGCCGTGCGCAGCGGCTGGGCTTGCGGCGGGTCCATCACCGCCGCCTCGACCCCCTTCGCCGTCGCCCCCCCTAGCGTCAGGTCCGGCGTCGCCAGTCCGCCCGCCCCGCCGGCCGCCACGCCGCTCGCCGCCGCGGCCTTGGGCGTCACGCAGCACTTCTCGGCCCCCGTGTCGAAGATGAACACATGTCCCGGATGGCCGTTGATCGACCCCGTCACCAGGATCACGTTCGCCTTGAGCTCGAAACTCACCGTGTGCACCTCCGGATCCTGCGCGAGCGCCAGGATCGGAATCAGCATCGCCGTAGAACGCATCATCGCCGGATAAGACACGCGGGGGCTTCCGGATACTCCCGCCGAGTGCGAGAATGGGGCGAAGCCGTGTCGTTGTCTCGAAAGGTCCTCTATCAGGCTCCCGCGGGGTCGAGAATCGGCGACGCCGATCTCAGCCAGGACGGGGGGGAGCTGCTGGTCGTCCAGCGTCGCGCCGATTCGGGAAAGCGCGAGCTGGTCTTTCCGAAATCGAGCCGGACGCTCCCGCTCGCCGACAACGTCGACTATTGCCGCGCCCTGCCCGAAGGTCGGGTGCTGGCCATGAGCATCCGAGTCAGCAAGCAGAACGGCCGCATCCTCTCGCCCGACGGCGCGGAAGAGCGCGTGTTCGACCTGGACGCGCCGGTGTGCGACGCGCTCGTCGACTGGCAGGACGGCGAGTTCTGGGTCTCCTACTTCCGGATGGGCGTGCCGGTCGGCCTCGCGGGGGAGGGGCTCGTGCGGTTTAACGCGCGCGGCGAGCCGATCATCAAGCTCCGCTCCGAGTTCAGCGGGCCCGAGAGCGCCGGCGACACCCATCCGTTCTGCCTCGGCCGCGATTCGAAAATCTGGATGCTCCCCGAGCCGGATTATTACCTCCTCGAACTCGACTGGTCGCGATGGTCGGTCCGGTCGCGCCGCGTGCCGTGGGACGCGCACGGCGCCGACGCCATCACCGCACGGACGGGGGTCGTGTACATGGCCGGCGCGAAGCAGCACACGCACGCCGTTCACGCCTACCACTTGCGCGAGGACCTGCTGGAGCAGGTCGGCGAAATCCGCGGCCGCCCGCGCCCCGTGCTGACCCGACACGGCCTGTTCCTGGACATCCTCCCGCACGAAGTTGCGCTGCTGGTCCCCGGATCGTAAAGTCAATCAGGATGAAGCGTTGGGGGGCCCTGGCCGTCGCCGTGCTGGCGTCCTGCGGCTCGGACACCGGCAGCCCGAGCGCGTGGAAGATCGACGCCGACGTCCCGGGCACCGAGGTGTACCTGGGGGGTCAGAGGCTCGGCGTCGTTCCGCTGCGCATCACGAAAAAGCAGCTGGCGGACAACGGCGCGACGCTGCCGCAGGACGCGTCGAAGAGCGCGATCGGGCCGGACGGATGGGGCGAGGGGATCTACGCCGGCGATGAAGGCGACAACGAAGCCAAATTGATGTTTCGCGTGCCCGACGAACAGGCCGTCAAGTATCTCCCGGTGGAGACGCCGTGGGGACGAAGGACGAGGGTCATGCCCACGCCCGACGCCGCGGAAGGCGCGCTCCGATTCAAGATGGCGCCGGCCGTGGACGAAACCGGTTTGAAGTTGGGGCTGTCCCTGCCCTCTTCGCGCGTAAATGTGGCCGAGGCTTACGTCACGCTGGAGGTCTCGCTGGAGTACACCTCCGACAAGTACAACAAGGGCGAGCGGCCGGAGCTCCTCGTGTTGCTGGGGACGCTGCGGACCCCGTGGAACCGCCGGACCAAGGCGGTGTTCAAGCTCGACCGCGATTGGAGCACCTGGGAGCCCAAGCGCGCCCGCAAGACGACGGTGAGCATCCGGACGCCGTCGGTATGCGAAGACTATTCCGTTTTCGCGGTGTTCCGGCTCTACGAAGGCGAGACCGGCGAGGCGCTTTCGATTAAGCCTGTGCACTCGAATTCCGTGCTGATCCGGGTGCGCTGACCTCCCGAGGCGATCCCCGACCCGATCGCCTCCGCCGGATTCCCGTCCACATCCGCCTGTAAGGCGGCTCTAATATTGACGGAATCCCCGTTCACCCGCATCCGCGGCGCCCTCCATGAGCTAAAATGAATCCGGAGCGCGAATGACCCGATCGATGGCGGCCTTTGTCCTTGGCCTGACCCTCGCGGCCTCGGCGCAGGACGGCCCCCCTCCCCCACCGCCGGGAGGACCGATGGCGCCCCAAGAGCGCAAGATCGTCAAGCAGTTCGACAAGAACGGCGACGGCTGGCTCAATCTGGAGGAGCGGACCGCGGCCCGCGATTTTCTGAAACAGCAGCCACCCCCGCCCCGGCGCGGACCCGGCCCCCGAGGAGGCAACCGCGAGCCGGCCAAACCCGGCCTCCAGGTCGCCCCCGCCGACGTCAAGAACCATCCCGACGCCCCCCTCTACGATTCGACCGTCCTGCGCACTCTGTTCTTCGAGTTCGAGAACAAGGACTGGGAGACCGAGCTCTCCGATTTCTACAACACCGACGTCGAAGTTCCCGCCACGCTCACCGTCGACGGCAAAAAGGTCCCCAACGTCGGCGTCCACTTCCGCGGCGCTTCGTCGTACTTCATGATCCCGGCGGGCTACAAACGGTCGTTCGGCGTCTCCGTCGATTTCGCCGACAAGAAGCAGGCCCTCTACGGCTACCGCACGCTCAACCTCCTCAACTCCAGCGGCGACCCGACGTTCATGAGCACCGTGGTCTACTCCCATCTCGCCCGGCCGCGCCTGCCGGCGCCGAAGGCCAATTTCGTCAAGGTCGTGATCAACGGCGAATCGTGGGGCATCTACGTCAACGTCCAGCAATTCAACAAGGATTTTCTCAACGAGAACTACAAGACGACCCAGGGCGCGCGGTGGAAGGTCAAGGGCCGGCCCAACGGCGCGAGCGGCCTCGATTACGTCGGCGACCGCATCGACGCCTACAAGCAGCGCTACGAGCTCAAGGCCGGCGAGGAGCCCAAGGCGTGGAACGACCTCATGGCGCTCTGCAAGACGTTGTCCGAAACCCCCCTCGACAAGCTGGAGGAGGCGCTTGCGCCCATTCTCGACATCGACGGGGCGCTGTGGTTCCTCGCGCTGGACATCGCGAGCGTCAATTCCGACGGCTATTGGATTCGTGCGAGCGATTACAACCTGTTCCAGGACGCGGCCGGGAAGTTCCACACCATCCCGCACGACATGAACGAAGCCTTTCGTCCCGCGCAGGGTCCGGGAAGGCCCGGCGGCGGACCGGGGCCGGGCGGCGGGCAGGAGCTCGATCCCCTGGTCGGCATGAACGACCTCAAAAAGCCGCTGCGGAGCCGCCTGCTGGCCGTTCCGAAGCTGAAAGCCAGGTATCTCGACCACCTCCGGGCCATCGCAAAGGATCAGCTCGACTGGAAGAAGCTGGGACTGGTCGTCGATCAATTCCGCGCGCTGATCGAAAAGGAGGTCCAGGCCGACACTCGAAAGCTGAGCTCCTTTGAATCGTTCAAGTCCGACGCATTTCGAAGCTTCGTCGAAAAGCGGGCGGCGTATCTGCTGAACCATCCGGAGATCAAGGGCGAATACTGATGAACGCGGCGCAGGCGACACGGTCGGCCGATCTTTACGCGGCGGCGTACGAAATGAAGTATCAGCTGCCGGAGGATCGGGCCGCGGAGGTCGAAGCCTGGGGTCGCCGGAACTTCGCCCCGGACAAGCACAGTGAAGGCGGCGTCTACCGGATCACCAGCTTGTATTTCGATACGCACGAATTCGACATCTACTTTCGAACCCCCGATTATTACCGGTGGCGAAAATTTCGAATTCGCCGCTACAGCCTCGGGGAGGTGGCGTATCTGGAGCGCAAGACGCGCAAGGGAAACCGCGTCGCCAAGAAGCGCTGGAAGATCCCGCTGGTCGAGCTTTCGAAACTGACCGATCAGGAAGCATCGAAGGACTGGGAGGGGCATTCATTCCACCGAAGGCTGAAGGAGCGGCGGCTCGTGCCGTCCCTTCTAGTCCAGTACTTGAGGACCGCGTTCGAGGCCGAGGGTTCGGAGGGCCCGATGCGGTTGACCCTCGACCGTCAAGTGGAGGGGGCGCCGGCGAACGCGATTTCGTTGAATCCGCTGCCCGGCGCGCGGCGGGTCCTTCCCGGGCGAGTGATCGTCGAGCTCAAGTTTCGAGCGGCGCTCCCGGGCGCCTTCAGGCGACTCATCGGCGATCTGCGCCTCGATCCTGGCCCGGTTTCCAAGTACCGCCTGTGCTGGGAGGCCTGGGGAGGGCCCTCCGTTCATGCCTGATTGGCTGCGCGACTCGTTTCAGAGCGACGTCGACGTCACGTGGAGCCTGCTGGTCCTCCGTCTCTCGGTGTCTCTGGCGTTCGGATGCCTGGTCGCCCTGATCTACTGGCGGGCGCGGCGACCGGCCTCGCGGGATTTCATCACGACGCTGGTGATGCTCACGATCCTGATCGCCATGGTGACGCTCGTCATCGGCAACAGCGTCGCCCGGGCGTTCGGGCTTGTGGGCGCCCTGTCGATCGTCCGGTTCCGGACCGTGGTCGAGGACACGCGCGACACCGCTTTTGTCATCCTCGCCGTGGCGGTCGGGATGGCGGTCGGGGCGGGGTACCTGTTGGTTCCGGTCGTGGGGATGCCGTTTGCCGCGGCCGCGGCGTTTCTTTTCGCCCCCCGACCGCGGGCCTCCAATTCGCTGGTGCTGACCGTTCGCGTCGGCGTGGGCCATCGGCCCGAGGATTTGCTGGGAAAGGCCTTCGAGAAGCATTTGGAGTTCTCGCGCCTGCACGCCGTGTCGACCGCCCGGCAGGGAGCGGCGCTGGAGCTCACCTACGACGTCCGCCTGCGGCAGGAGAACGGCGCGGTGGCGCTCGTCGCGGACCTGAACGCGACGGAGGGCGTCCAGGGGGTCGAGCTTGGCCCGACCGAAAGCGCGTAATCAATTCACGCGCCGGAGGAGGACGGAGTCCCTGTCGAACCAGGCCTGACCCGCCGTCCCGCGCAGCTCCAGGACGAATTCCACCTCGCGCCACTCTTCCGCGACGGTGATCTGGTATCGAAGCACCTCCGGTTCATTCGTTCCCGTCAGGCGCCTCTCGGGCTGACCGCCTGAAATTCGAACGCAGGCCCCCACCCCGCTCACGTCGGCTGTCCGGACGGACGCCTCCAACACGTACGTTCCCCTCCGTAGGAGCGCACGACGGCGCCACGACGCGGCGAATTCGCCCGGCGGCTTCCCGGCGATCGACAGCCATTGATCGGTCTCCGACGCTTCGACATTCGCGACCGCCGGACGCCTCCAGCCTGCAAGCTTCGCGACCCCCGCCCGGTCGAACTCGATCATCACGGGATCCGGCGCCGTACATTGCTGCTGGAGCACGGGGTATCGCGCGGCCACGCGCGCCTTCAGATTTCGGATCCGAAAGTCGTGGCGCCGGGCGCGGGTCTCGTCCATCGCCGGCTTGAGCCTGGCCGCCACCGCGTCGATGTGGGCGTAGAGTCGCGCCGGCTCGAACAGAGGCAGCAGCTCCTGGAGCCGCTCCCGGTATCGCTTCCGCCAGGGGGGGTGCCCCATCACCGCGGCCGCCAGCATCGGGGCGGGAAAGTTGAGGATCGAAAAGTTCGGATCCTGGAAGATCTGGTCGAGCCCGTGCGGGAACAGGTTCGCTTTTCCGGTCGCGGGGTCGAAGTAGATCCGATAGTTGTTCCGGTTGATCGTGTAGCCGTCCCAGTGGCCCATCATGAGCTCCATCGCCATCAGCGTGATGAACTTCTCGATGTCGACCAGCCCGGCGAGCTTGTCGGGGTTTCGCTCACGGATCGCGGCGACGAGCGCACGGAGGTCGCGCTTGTCGTCCGGTCCCTTCCCCTCGTCGCGTTCGAGCTGCGGTCCCAGCTCCTGGACAAACCCGCCGTCGTAAAGGTTGCCGTCGGCGCGGCCGAAATGCCGCCGCAGGAAGTGGGTGTCGAAGCCCTCCTTGAGGACATAGAAGCCCAGGTCGCGGCCGTTCAGTCGGACGCGCGCGGGCGCCGCCCGCGGCGTGGGAATCCCGGCGTCCGTGAATAGCTTGCACGCCAGCGACTCGCAGGCGAGCGAATCGTCCTGCACCGAGTTGTTGAGATGGAATTTCTTCAGGCCCCGCCACGTCCGGCCGTCGGCGAACTTGCCGACGTTGAGCGTCAGGGCGGGTCGATCGGTGACCGGACGAAAACTCCCCGCGGCGCCCTTGAGCTTGACGGCGACGTCGTGAAGCTCGGCGGCGCCGGCCTCGCGGAGGGTGGCCGCGACATAGGTCCGCGGCGCCGACTGCAGACGCGCCATCGCTTCCGGCTCGATGACGAGCTCGACGTCGGGGACGTCGGATCCGCCGAAATAAAGGTCGCTGGGGTGGGGCCCCGCCGCGCACGCCGCCGCCAGGAGCAGCCAGGGCGTCAGGCGCAGCCGCATGGATCAGTCCTCCCGGATCGCGTGCAAAAAGCGCTCGCCGAACCTCGCGAACTTGGCCGGCCCCACGCCGGTGACCACCCGCATCTCGCGTTCCGAGGTCGGTCGACGCCGAGCCATTTCGCGCAGCGTCTTGTCGCCGAATACGATGAACGCCGGAACGCCGAGTTCGTCGGCGATCCGACGGCGGAGCCCCTTCAGTTTTTCGAAGAGATCGGAGGCATCGCTTTCGAGCGCCTCGGGCGGCTCGGGCTTTTTCGGCTTCGATTTCTTCGGCCGCCGGACCGTCGCCGAACCGTAGAGCGACGGCCTGAGTTCGCCTCTGAGGACCGCCCCGGCCTTCGGAGTCGTCTTCAGGACGCCGTACTCCCCGTCGACACGCAGAATCTCCTGGTCGACCAGCTGCCGCAGCCACATCATCAGCGCGCCCTTCGGCTTTCCCCGAAGCGAGCCGAAGGCATCGACCGATTCATGTCCGCGCTGAATGACGCGGTCCGTCCGCTCGCCCGACAGCACCTCGGCGACGTACGCGGGCCCGAACCGCTGTCCGGTCCGCAGGACCCCCTGAAGCAGGGACCGGGCCAGCTCGCCCGATTCGGGGAGGGCGTCCAGCCGGCCGGTGCAGACATCGCACGCGCCGCACGGCCCGCGGGACCAGGCCTGCCCGAAGTACTCGACCAGGCGCCGGTGGCGGCACGCCGGAGACGACGCGAATCGGTACATGTCCGAGAGCATCTTCATCTTCTGTTCCGAGTCCGACGCTTCGTTTTTCGAGATGATGAGCTCCCACAGCTTGTAATCCTGCCCCGAGTAGAAAAGGACGCACTCGGCCGGCTGTCCGTCGCGGCCCGCGCGGCCCGTCTCCTGCTGGTAGTGCTCGATCGACTTGGGCATCGCCGCGTGCAGGACGTAGCGGATGTCGGCCCGATCGATCCCCATGCCGAACGCCACGGTCGCCACGACGACGTCGGCCTCGCCGTCGGAGAACCGGTCCTGCGCCTGCGTCCGGGCCCGGTCGTCCATGCCCGCGTGGTACGGGACCGCCCGCACCCCCTCCGCCTGGAGCCGGGACGCCAACTCATCGACGTCCGATCGGCGGATGCAATAGAGGATTCCCGGCTGCCCCGCGCGATGGAGGACCTCCGCCACGACCTCCACGTTTGAGCTTCGCTTGACGCACCGGTACTGCAGGTTGGGCCGGAAGAAATCCCCCACGAGCATCCGCGGGTCCCTCAGCCCGAGCTGCTTGACGATATCCTCGCGCACGCGGGGCGTCGCCGTCGCGGTGAACGCGTGGGTCGACGCCTCGGGGAATTTCGATTTGAGGCGGCCGAGCTGCCGGTACTCCTCCCGAAAATCGTGCCCCCAGTGGCTGATGCAGTGGGCCTCGTCGATCGCGAACGCGCCCACCCGGTCCGGCTGGAGCACCTCCTCAAAGCCGCCGGATTCGAAGCGCTCGGGGGCCACGAAGATCAGCTTGTAATCGCCCCGGGCGATGCCCGCCTGGACGCGAGCGCGGTCAGACGGATCGAGGCTGCTGTTGACGAACGCGGCGGGGACGCCGAGCGAGAGCAGCCGGTCCACCTGGTCTTTCATGAGCGAAATGAGCGGGGAGACCACGACCGTCAGCCTGTCCGAAAGCAGGGCCGGCGCCTGGTAGCAAA
>Ga0187893_10006075_pt1 | contig 20987 bp, 20 predicted proteins | sample MA1701074metaG_FD_139574 | JGI IMG/M metagenome (GOLD analysis project Ga0187893, IMG submission 139574) | White microbial mat communities from a basaltic lava cave in the Kipuka Kanohina Cave System on the Island of Hawaii, USA - MA170107-4 metaG ...
CGGAGGGGACAAATATGAATAGCCGTGGGCTGAGCGTAGCCATGCGGAGCGAAGCCCACGGTAGCAAGACAATTCCAGTTCCAACCCTGAAAGGGTTGAACCACGTCAATGTCGGTTACCGTTGGGTTCGACCCCTTCAGGGTCGGATTTTTCCGCCGACTGTTACCCCGGGTGGCGCTTGCTGCACGCCACCCGGGGCTATTGATATTGGTCCCCTCCGGGGACCTAAAGTCAAAACCAAGCACCGCGCTGTGTCCAGCGACCGACTTATGGGTAACGATCACGGCATCGGCAGGGCGACATGACTCAGCCGCTCTAGACTTGCCATGAAGCAGGCTGAACTTGGATCAGGAATTGGATTGAGCCGACTTCTGGGTGGCCGAGGTCCTGTCGTGGAGAAGCTTGACCAGCTCTTCATCACGCAGATCGCGGAAGTTTGAATAGAAGGCGCTGACTGCAAAACAGCTCTCGTGCGCTTGGTGGAGAACGACCAGTTCATCCACCAATGGGCGTAAGTGTTCACAGGTGCTGGCCGGGCTGACCGGAACAGCAACGACCAAACGTCGGGGATGTTCCCGGCACACAGACTTGATCGCGGCCATCATCGTGTAGCCGGTGGCAAGTCCATCGTCGATCAGAATGACCTCACGTCCTTCGAGCTGCGGGCTAGGCTGTCCACCGCGATACAAGCGAAGCCGCCGGCTAATTTCGGCACGAACCGGGAGGACGAGTTCCTCGATGTCGGCCTCTTTCAGTCCCAGCCTCGCCACGAGTTCGCGGTTCATTTCAATGCTTCCGTCCAGCGTCATAGCGCCGAGAGCCAGTTCCGGGTTTTCAGGCGAAACAATCTTGCGGGGAATAATTACGTCGAGTGGCCGTTTCAAGCACAGAGACATTGCGTGGCCCACCTCGATTCCACCTCGGGGAATCGCAAGGAGGCAGGCGTCTGAGTCGCAGCTTCCCAGTGCTTCCGCCAATCGAAACCCTGCTTCGAAACGATCAAGAAACATAATAGCTGTGTTCGATCATGAGACAGCGGTCCATGACGACCCAGAGCCCCGCTTGCTCAGCCATCTGCGCCGCCGCTGGATGGACGACACCTTCCTGCATCCAAATGCCTCGCGCGCCCACTTGAATCGCCTCTTCAACAATAGGGGGAACCATTTCAGGGCGTCTAAAAATGTTCACCAAGTCAATTGTAACCTCCTTTGGTACTTGAAGGAGGGAAGGAAAAGCAGTTTCGCCCAGGACTTCTCGGCAGTTTGGATTCACCGGAACGATGTGATAGCCCTGCTGTTGCAGATAAGATGCCACTCGATGGCTGGGTCGTGAAGGGTTGCTCGAGAGGCCTACCACGGCAATCGTTTTGGTTTCACGCAGAAGTTTAGCGAGGTTTAGGGGCACAGTCATGGCTGCGCGACATTGGGAATGGGTTTGAACTGTGTGGCGCCGATTGCAACTGAAGGTCGATCAGCGAACTTGCCGGACGTGCCGATTTGCTCTCGTGCCCTCGAAGGCGGGGCCAGAGTTGTTCACCGGCTTGTTTGGTTTCTCTGTCTTGCTGGAATCACGGAGAACGGAAATGGCTGGTCTTCCGGATTGTAGCGCTTTGAAGCGCTTCACCTCATCTGGTGCCAGACGGCGGAAATCTCCTGGCTTGAGGTGTGGATCACGTAAGAAGCCAATCTGGACTCGCTTCAGTTTAACGACGGAATGCCCGATGCGATCGAACATCTTGCGAATCTGATTATTCTTTCCCTCGATTAGCGTGATACTCAGCCATGGATTATCGACATCTTTGATGGTCGAAATCTTGCAAGGTGCAAGGCGTTTGCCATCGACCGATATGCCTGAAAGCAGCCGCTTCAATGCGTCGGGTGCGGGCACGCCCTTGACCTTCGCGAGATAGGTCTTCGGGCAGTGTTCTCCAGCCGAAGCAATGAGATTTGCAAAGTCTCCATCATTGGTAAGCAACAGCAACCCTTCACTGGAATAATCCAGGCGGCCGACCGGAAAGACACGCTGTGAAACGCCTTTGAGCAAATCGGTGACAGTCGGCCGTCCCTGTGGATCCGAGAGCGTGCACAGGTAGCCTTTTGGCTTGTTCAGCAGCAAATAGATCTTCTCATCCTGGAACTGCAGGCGCTTGCCATCCACTTTAATGTGATCGCGTTCACTGTCAGCTTTGCTTCCCAGTTCAGTAACGGCGGTGCCATTGACTGTAACCCGTCCAGCTGTAATCAATTCCTCAGCCTTGCGCCGGGAGCAGATGCCTGCTTGCGAAATGAGCTTCTGCAGCCGCTCCATCATGAGGTTTTTCCCGTTTCACCTTCAGAGTCTTCAGACAATTCAATCTTCATTGATTCGCTCCCACCCTCGGTTGACTGTTCTGCCTCGGAGACCACTTCAATCTCACTCGTTTCACCGTCAAGCAGGGAGGATGATAATAACGCTTGGACCGGTTCCAGCGGTTTTTCAAGGGTTGCTTCATTGGGAGAATCCGCGAACACTGGGTTAGCTGTTCCGTCCGATGAAACAGGCTCTATTGCAGAATCGGTCTGCGGCGCAATGAAGTCGTCATCCGGTTTTTCACTGAGGCTTGTTTCAGCCACCTCACTGGAGGCAGCACGCGCCAAATCCTCAAATTCCTCCAGGCTCGGTAACTCATCCAGATTCTTCAAGCCGAAGTGGACGAGAAATTCCTTCGTTGTACGATAGAGTATCGGACGACCGATCACATTCTTGCGCCCCGAGGTTGTAATCAGTTTCTTGTCGAGCAGCGTCTTCAGAACGCTCACGGCATTAACGCCGCGTACCTCCTGGATCTCCGGAACGGTAATTGGTTGCCGATAGGCGATAACTGCGAGAGTCTCCAGAGAAGCGAGCGAAAGCTTCGTCGGCGGTGTGTGGTGCTTCACATACTTGCGTACCCACTCGTGATGCTCGGCCTTGGTCGCCATCTTGTATCCGCCGGCCACTTCCTTAATTTCGAGTCCGCAGTCAGCCGATTGGTAGTGCTCCTGAAGAAGGCGAAGCCCTTCGCGAATTTCCTCCTGGTGCTCCTTGCCGAACAGAGTCACCAGGGTTGCTTCCGCAATTGGTTGGTCTGCGACATAGACCAACGCTTCCAGGATCGGCTTAAGTTCGGCAGCGGTCATGGTGACAGACGGTGATTCTTCCAAATCTTCAAGTTGAAGTTTTGCTTGGGTTACCATTCGCGATTCCATCCTGGGTGATTAGATAGCACAGAACTAAGCCGCAGCGGTACACAGACCACGCTGAGAGTAGAATTGGAAGTCAGTGCCTTTTGCGTTGCGACCAAAAACGAAGTTCAGCACAAGGCAGCACACTCGCCCGATCAACCGTGTGTGTCTCCATAGTTTGGCTATGACCTGTCAACTCTTTGCTGAAGCTGCAGCCATCCCCATCGACAGGTCCATCTGCCGCATCGCGGCTTCGAAACTCGCTTGTCTTCGTGCCAGAATGTCGCCAAAGGTCTGCTTCTGCAATAGCTTGATTGCCTGCAAATGTACCATTTCCAGAATCGCCAAAAATGCGACGATCAGAGATCTGCGGCTGCGATACGATTCAAAGACCTCGGTCAGGTTCACTGTACCCCGCTTCTGTTCGAAGAAGCTGCGCAGTTGCTCCATAACCTGTCCCACCGTCATCTCGTCGCGCTCTATTTCGAGGAGGGCCTTGGCCTTGGCGCGCTCCAGGATCGTTTGAAAGGTCGAAACCAGGTCGAAAAGGGTCACCTGAATCTCGTCTTCTGCGTCCGTTAGGTCCCAATCGCGAATGCCCGCTCGGGTCCACGTTGAGTTTTCCACGAGCTCTTTCTGATACAGCATTTGAGCAGCATTCTTGAATTTTTCGTGCTCCAGGAGGCGAGCCACCAGTTCCGCTCTCGGGTCGCCATCGTCTCCTTCAGGAAGCAGCGGATCCTTCGGCAACAGCATTCTGGACTTGATGTAAATCAGAGTCGCTGCCATCAACAAAAACTCACCAGCTACACTGATGTCCAGCTCCTCCATCACACGAACGTAGGCGAGGTACTGTTCAGTGATCTTTGCGATGGGAATGTCGTAGATGTTGATCTCTTGTTTCCGGATCAAATCCAGCAATAGATCCAAAGGCCCGTCATAGGCTGGCAAGTGAACTCTGTATAGTTGGTCCGTCATGAGAGTTTGACCGCGTCGCGAACTTCGTTCATCGTTTGGCTGGCCACAACATTGGCTTTCCGGTTGCCGTCTGCAATGATGTCCTTGATTTCCTCCGTGCGGACTGCGTATTCCTGGCGCCGCTGCAAAAGAGGCGAAAGGTTCTCAATCAGCCGTTCGCTCATCCACTTCTTGCAATCGATGCAGCCGATGCCGGCCACACGGCACTCTCGATCTACCGTCTGGATGGTCTCATCGGGCGAATAGATCTTGTGGTAGGCGAAGACGGGACAAACATCCGGATTGCCCGGGTCTGTGCGCCGCTTGCGAGCAGGGTCCGTCATCATCGTCTTGATCTTTTTCGTGATCTCCTCAGGCGTATCGGAAAGTGAGATGTCGTTTCCGTAGCTCTTGCTCATCTTCCGCCCATCCAACCCCGGAAGTCTCGGAACCGGCGTCAGCAGCGCCTGCGGTTCTGGGAACACGTCACCGTAATAAGAGTTGAACCGGCGGCAGATTTCTCGCGTCAACTCGACGTGCGGCACTTGGTCTTCCCCTACAGGGACGTAGTTACCCTTGTACATAAGAATGTCTGCCGACTGCAGAACGGGGTAGCCGAGGAAGCCATAGTTTCCCAGGTCCTTGTCTGTAATATTGTCGCGCTGCTCTTTGTAGGTTGGCACACGCTCCAACCAACCCAGCGGCGTAATCATGGAAAGCAACAGGTGAAGTTCGGCGTGTTGTGGCACAGCCGACTGCACAAACATTACCGACTTCTTGGGATCGAGACCGGCCGCCAGCCAGTCCACCATCATCTCAACACGGTTCTCCCGGATGCGAGAAGTGTCGGCGTAGTCCGACGTCAGCGCGTGCCAGTCGGCGATGAAGTGGAAGCATTCATACTCGTTCTGCAGTTTCACCCAGTTGTTCAGGGCGCCAACCACGTGCCCCAGGTGCAATTTGCCGGTGGGACGCATTCCACTCAAGACTCGTTTGTTGGACATTCGCGGATGAATCCTTCTAGCCTGGTCGATCTCGCCTAGCTTAACCGGGGACAGGTGCCACATCCAGCCCGCTAACTACGCCAATAAAATCCCCTCCATGGAGGGGTGGCGCAAAGCGACCGCAGTCGCGAAGCGCCGGGGTGGGCTGCTACGCCACAACCCACCCCTGGGCCTCACGGCCCTGGCTTCCTCCCAAGACGGGATTGGAATGCCATTCTCTAGTCCACACCACACCCCGCACCCACGCGGTGGCAGGCTTCGATCACTCTGTCTGCATTTCACATCCGCATCATGTAGTGCACAACTCCCAGGACTGGCAGCAACACCACCTGAAACACACCCAGGGACATGCAAACCAGCAGAAGCAAGAATCCATAGGGCCTGATCTGCTCGTAAGCCTGCGCCAATCCGCGAGGCAGGAAGTGCGGCAGAATCCAACTCCCATCCAGCGGCGGGATAGGCAGCATGTTGAACACGGCCAGAATCACGTTAAGCTGCACACCAATCAGGCACATCTTAAATAGTGGCACCACCGCTGAGCCCAGAAAATTGAGGCCGGCAGACTCGTACAGCCCAAAGAGCTTGTAGAGTATTACAAAACCGATCAGCGCCAGTACGTTGCTGATGGGACCCGCAGCGGAAATCCAAATGTCTGCTTTTCGCCGGTCTTTGACGTTGCGGGGGTTCCAAGTTACCGGTTTTGCCCAGCCAAACATCACTCCACCCGTAAAGTAACCAATCGCGGGAAAAATCAAAGTGCCAAGCGGATCGATGTGAGGGAGTGGATTCAAAGTGATGCGTCCCAGGTACCGCGCCGTCGGATCTCCGAATCGTTCCGCGGTCCAAGCATGAGCAGCCTCATGCAAGCTCAGCGAAAATAGAAATACGACCATGTACAGGAAGAAGTCTGCGATGTCGGGCAAGAATGAACCTCTTTGGAAAAATTGATAATTGGTGCCGAAGAGACCCGGCAAGGGGTAAAGGGTGGTGTGAACCCAGAGTGCTCAGGTAGTGCAGCGTCAGACAGGTCGACTGCTCCAACTCCAACGGCGCGTGGAGCGTAGCATAGAAGCAGACAAAACTCTAGGTGGGTTGGACACCAGAATCTGGCCCAATTTGGGGTTCCGAAATATCAGAGGTCGGTCGAGGTACATCTGTGCATCCCCACTCCCAATTTGGCTTGTCAGCCTGGGTGTCACTGAAATGTGCCTTGAGCTCGGTCCGATTTAACCTCCCCCGGATGACTCACCGAAGCTCACCTGGATCTGCTTGCCCAGATCAAACAGGTGCAAACGAGCCTTGTCATACTCCTCAGCATTGGGGAGGTGCTCCAGCATCAGTGGAGGTTTCTGAGGCAGCGCCGCCAACCTGCGAAGGTAGGTCGTGTAGTCCATCGAACCGGCGCCCGGTCGCACTTCACGGAAATGGACATTCATCTCGACATCCCACGTCAGATCTTTGGCGTGACAGCTGACGATCCATCGCCCCAGCTTGTCGAAGCACTCGTTGAGTAGGTCAGTGTTTCGATAGAACCGACCTGGAGAATTCACCAGGTTGCAAGGGTCCATGTGGACTGCGAACGAGGGACGATCCACTGCCTTGAACATCTTCAAGCAACTGTCTGCGCTGTCTGGGAGTGTCCAACCCATCATTTCGTAGCTGAACTTGGCCCGCTTGGGCTTGACGGCATCAATGATCTTTCTGGCATTCTCCACAGCAGCGTCAAACATGCGTTGCGACAGGTTGTCCGGATGAGGGCCATACCAGACCTTGGGATTGAATGAACCGGCAATATCGACGCACCCCAAGGCACCGATTTCGTCGGCCAGAGCCAAACCCTCGGTCACCAGTTTGAGATTCGCCGCGCGCTTCTCCAAGTCGGCATCCAGCAGGTTGACCCAGCGGCCAACTTCGGCGATGACAAGGTCGTGCTTCGAGAAGGCTGCCGCAATCGCACGAACACGTGTTGTATCGTTCAGATCTACTTTCGGGCAATAGGCCGCGCGATAGCCAAGCTTCTGATGGGCTGCCGCGAGTTCATCAGGATCTTCTGTCTTGACGAAGATGGGTCCACCCAGTCGGAGGGGCCCGGATAGACCACGGGCTGCCTCCTTCGCAAGCAGGGCGCGAGGCTCAAAGCAATGCGCTCCAATCAAGGTAGTACCGACCTGTTTCACGAAACGACGACGGTCAAGCATTGTTAGACTCCTAAACCCCCCTGAAGTCCCCTTGTCCAACTGAGCATGTCCCACAAGTTTTGCGCTGGAGACAGGGGGTCGCCAGTCCGTCTTGAGATGCCTTTCGTCCCCGGAGGGGACAAATATGAATAGCCGTGGGCTGAGTGTAGCCATGCGGCGCGAAGCCCACGGTAGCAAGACAATTCCAGTTCCAACCCTGAAAGGGTTGAACCACATCAATGTCGGTTACTGTTTGGGTTCGACCCCTTCAGGGTCGGATCTTTCCGGCGACTGTTACCCCGGGTGGTGCTTGCCTGCGCGGCCACCCGGGGCTATCGATATTGGTCCCCTCCGGGGACCTAAAGCCAAGCACCCCCTGTGTCCAGCGACTGACTTATGGGTAACGATCACTTGTCCAAGGGGGGCGCTTGTTTCCATCGGTCGCCGAATTTCATCCACCTGTGTAAGTTGAACGCTCCATCGCCACGCTGGTTTCGACCCGGCGCTTCCAGTCTTCCAGTTGCGGTCCAGTGATGCCCTTGGCTCGATCTCGAAGCGCCACCAGTTGTTCCGCGCTATACGGCTTGAACTGTTGTGCGATGCGCACGTCGTCTTCAAGCTGGCCAATGGTTGTGCAGCCGATGGCCGTGCAATGAATTGGCAGGCTCAACACGTAGGAGAGACATTCCTTGGCGCTGAAGTTTTGCATGAGTTTGGCGTTGCCAAAGTTCTTCATTCCTTGAATTCCCAAACCTCGCTCTTGAGCCAAGGGCAGGACTTTTTTTTCGAAACTCAGGTAACCAGGATCGGCGATGTGCAACGGCATTAGAATCGTGTCGTATTTGTCGTAAGCCTTGAGGAAAGCCAGATGCACCTCGGGATCACGGTGGCCGGTGAAGCCGATAAAGCGGCACTTACCTGCTTTCTTGGCGGCTTCAAAAGCCTCAATAGCACCACCCGGGTTGAAAACCTTCTGCACCTCGTCCAACTCATTCACCGCATGAACCTGCCAGAGATCCACGTAGTCTGTCTTCAGCCGCTTCAGCGAGAGATGCAGTTCGGCCTCCGCTTCTTTGCGAGTCCGCTTCACGGACTTTGTCGTGATAAATACCTGCTTTCGAAACGCCGGTAAGACTTCGCCATAGACTTCCTCCGAGCGGCCATCCCAGTAGCTGTGGGCGTTGTCGAAGTAGTTGATACCCAGGTCATAGGCTCTTCTCACAATGGCTTGGGCTTCTTCCTTTGAAATCAGTGGGAAGCGGCCTCCGGCTTGGCCGATGATCGTAAGCGCTTCTCCAGTTTTGCCGAAGACGCGGGTTGGAATGTCTCCCGCTTTGAGCCTCGACGCTCGCGCCTGGCTGGCGAAGCTGCTCCGAGCAGATGCCAATCCCGCAAAGATGCTGCCGACAAAGGTTCTTCGCTTCATAACGCCTCCTGACGAAGTAAAGATTTAACCAGCACGCTAGTGCACTTGGTTGCGGAAATCAAGAGGGAGATACTTTCCGTTTCAACAAAGGGTGTGTCGGCGTGTGCGGACTATGCCCTCGTCAAAAAAGATCAAGCCGCGTTCTCCTCGTTCATGGTACAAGGTGGCACCGCACGGTTGTGGGGCAGAGGTCGCGATGGTTGCACTGGAAGAACAAATTCTCTCCTTGTTAAAGAAGGCGCCTGAACAGCTGATGAGCTTCCGGCAATTGGTTCGTGAGCTCGATTTGGATGACAGCGAGCGGCATGAGATCCGCCAGATTCTCCACGGAATGGTCAAGTCGGGAAACGTGATCAAACTGAAAGGGAACCGGTTCAGCTTGCCCGAGGAGCGGTCAGTGATCTCTGGAAAGCTTTCGGCTCATCGGGATGGCTATGGCTTTGTGACTCCTGACAAGAAGTCCAGCGGATTTCAGGGTGACGTGTTCATTCCGGCGCGATTTGTAGGCGACGCCATGCAGGGAGACTCCGTGCTGGTCAGCGTCGAGAAGGTGAAGGACGACGGCCGGGCCGAAGGCCGCATTCTCAAGGTGCTTGAGCGGAGGAACGTCACCATCGTTGGACAGTTCAAGCGCGGAGAGTTTGAAAACTATGTCGTTCCTTACGACTCGAAGATCCCGCAAGAGATCAACATCCGCGAAGGGGATGACCTGGATGCGGGTCACGATTCGATTGTGAATGTGGAAGTCACTCAGTTTCCGCACGGTGCCCGGAGTTTGCGTGGACGCGTCGTCGAGGTGCTGGGCTTTCGGGGCGACTTTGGCATCGATGTCGAGATCATGATTCGGAAGCACCAGATACCGGTCGAGTTTCCCGCGGCTGCGCTTTGCCAGGCCGAGAGCGTTGAAGAAGAGGTCTCGCCTGCGGAACTGGCGGGACGCATGGACTTTCGCACTCTGCCGATCGTGACGATTGATGGCGAAACCGCCAAGGATTTCGACGATGCCGTGCACGTCCAGCGGCTGGAGAACGGGAACTACCTACTCGGAGTTCATATCGCAGATGTGGCGCATTACGTGACAAAGGACTCTGCTCTGGATCGGGAAGCCCTTCGACGCGGTACTTCCGTGTACTTTCCGGACCGCGCCGTACCGATGCTGCCAGAACGGCTGTCCAATGGCATTTGCAGCTTGAAGCCGAAAGTCGACCGGTTAACCCTTTCGGCGCTGATGGAGATTGATCCGTCCGGAAATGTGCAACGCTACTCCATTCATGATGGCGTCATCCGCAGTCATGAGCGAATGACCTACACGGCTGTCGGCAAGATTCTGATCGACCACGCTGAGGAGGAGAGTGCGCGCTATCGTGAACTGGTCCCGCACTTCGAGCTCATGAGAGAACTGGCGATGATCCTGTACGAGCGTCGTCAGGCGAAGGGTTCGATTGACTTCGATCTTCCCGAGCCTGTGATCGCGTTTGATGAAGTGGGAACGATGATCGGGATCTTGAAGTCAGAGCGGAACATCGCGCACCGAATCATCGAAGAATTCATGCTCACCGCAAACGAAACTGTGGCCCGGCATCTGTTTCAACGCAAAGTCGCTTCTCTCTACCGTATCCATGAGACTCCCGACCCGGTCAAGGTGTTCCAGTTCAATGAAATCGCTTTGAGCTTCGGCTATAGCCTGGGGCGCGGAGTTGCAGAACGGAGCAGTCCGGCGCTTCCGCGTTTGAAGGATCGCTCGCGGCGCGGCGGCCGCCCTGAACGCTCCTCTGTCCGCCGCGATATGGCGTTGCAGGCTATGAACATCAAGGTTTCTCCAAAGGACTACCAGAAGCTGGTAGAACAGATCACCGGAAAGCCTGAAGAGCGGATTCTGTCCTATCTCATGCTTCGCTCGCTGAAACAGGCTCGCTACTCGCCTCAGAACCAAGGCCACTTCGGCCTGGCCTCGAGCTGTTACACCCATTTTACCTCTCCGATCCGGCGCTATCCCGACTTGATGGTTCATCGCATCCTGAAGGCGGCATTGCGCGGCAAGGGCGAGGGCGGTCCAATGACACGGGAGAAAGCACCATTGGCACTGACATTTTCCTCGGCTGAAGCAGTTGATGACACGGCGCACGCAAAAGCACGCAGAGAGTTGCGCCGTGCCAAGAGAAATGAGGAGAGCCAGATTGCCGAACCCAGCCAGGGGCTCTACTTCCCGGAAGCGTTGGACAGTATTGCGGTACATTCGAGCGAGATGGAACGTCGTTCGGACGAGGCGGAGCGCGAACTGATCGACCTGAAGAAACTCGAGTTCATGGCTGACAAGTTAGGAGAGGAATACGAGGGCATTGTCATCCATCTCACGAAAGAAGGCATGGTTGTTGAACTGATGGAGCTGTTTGTTGAAGGGTTCGTTCGGCTGACTTCTTTGGTTGATGACGACTATCAGTTGAGGGATCGGCCGCTGGCCCTGGTCGGAAGGAAATCAAAGAACGTTTATCGACTTGGCGACCGGTTAAAAGTGGCGGTGGACCGGATTGACCGTTTTCGCAGGCGGGTGGATTTGTCTGTGGTCGAGCGACTTTCTGCTTCCAGGCGGGAGGAAATAGAACGGTAGGATCAAGATTGCCAAAAGAAAGCGTAACCTCAAACCAAAAGTCGGCTCCCTCGGCAAAAAGCGTGCGCAGGAGCGCCCGCTCCACCTGGGTGGAACGTGCGCTCCGCGCGCGTTTTCGGCTGTGGATTCAGAACCGTGATCGATGGGGGACCAGGGCCGATGTGATCGGATGCATCATCCCAGCCTACCCTTCCTGAACTGTTCCGCAATATGGTCTGCTGCTCGGGCGGCCAGGGCCATGATCGTAAGCGTTGGATTCTTTTCTGAGGCCGACGGAAATACGCTGCCATCCACCACGAATAAATTGGGAACGTCGTGCGACTGACAGAAGGCATTGACGACTGATGTCTCCGGATCGTTCCCCATACGGCAGCCGCCCAACTCGTGATTCGTCCGTGGCTCGGTCCAGTCGTCAAGAATCTCTACTCTGCTGGCTTCGAGGATACGTCGCGACTCGCTGCGCATGGCTGCAAACAACTTCCGTTCATTCTCTCCGTAACGCACATCGACACGAGCCTTGGGCAGGCCAAAGCGATCTTTCCTTGCGGGATCCAGGCTTATGGTGCTTCCTGCTTCAGGAAGCATTTCGCCATACGGGGAAAATTGCAAGAAGGCGGGATAGCGTTCACGAATGTCTTGTTTTAGCCGGGTTCCGAAGCCGTCCACTTGACGCGCCCACGGAGCCAGCCGTCGGTTCTGATAGTTGAACTGAACTCCAAAACTTCGTGCGAAATTATGCTGCCGCTGGTGCATATACGACGGGATGTAGGCGTGATCGAGAGCGCCTTCTTCATTAACAACCTTTGAACCGATCAGTTCGCGCACGAATCCCGTGAGGTGGCCGGTGAAATGTGGAATGTAGTGCTTGCCCAACTGGTCACTGGAGTTGCCGAGGCCGTTCGGGTAGTGCTCAGACCGAGACATCAGCAACAACGCAACGCTCTGGACGCACGCGCACGAGACCACCACTGATTTGGCTTGAATACGTCCCTCTTTTAGGGTCGTGCGGTTCAGGTAGCGCACGCCATTGACATGGGTGCGGTCTTCGAGCATGACCCTGCTCACAACGGAGTCACTGAGAATCGTGAGCTTGCCGGTAGACTGAGCGGGAAACATCTGGACGTTGGCGGAATCGTATTTGGCCACAACATCGCAGCCGGCCATGCAGTTGCCGCAGTAGTGGCAGGACGGGCGCTCACCGCGAGTCTTCGTGAGCGTCGCCTTGCGCACGTGGATTACGCGGATGCCGAGTTTGGCTGCACCGCGCTGGATGATTCGGTCAGAGCATCGCATTGGCATGGGTGGGAGGAACTGCCCATCGGGCAGGTCGTCCAAATGGTCGGTGTTGCCGCAAACTCCAACTTCCTTTTCAACCGCGTCGTAATACGGGGCCAAATCAGAGTAGTTGATCGGCCAGTCGGCGCCGGCGCCTTCGAGGGTGTACCCCTTGAAGTCACGGGGCCCTTGCCGCCAGGCGACGGCGTTCCAAAGCAGCGTCTTGCCGCCTACCCCGCGGGTTCGCTCATCCTCGAATCCCGCTACGCCGGGAACCATGACGGGCATCTTACGGTTCCGGAACTCGTAGGGCATGGCGTGCGTGTTAAAAGCCCGGTGGGTGTCGATGCGTGGCCCCCCTTCCAGAACAATCACATTTAATCCCTGGCGTGCCAGGCGCGAGGACAGGGTGCCGCCCGCCGCACCCGACCCGACGACGCAGACGTCAAAGACGGTTGTGTTCACATTCATAGGTTGAGAGCTGGTGAGTTGACGAAATCGTCATTCGCGAAAAAGCAGGGGGGACAACCCCAGCTGGGACTGGATTCCGGCTCGCGCTTCGCTTGGCTGGAATGACATAGCATTCCCTTCTGGACATCGGTGTCGCGTCCCTATTTGTTCCACTTTGCCACCGTTGCAGTGTCCAGATTTAGAGCGGATGCCAGGCGCTGCAGGTAGTTCCTCTCGGCGTCTGAATCCACTTCTAGAGCCAGCACGGAAGCCGCGTACACCTGTTCTGCCATTTCGGGTGATTTCACTTGGGCGACCAGGGCGCGCAGGTCGAGTGGGTTCGCTAGTTCCCCTTCGATGAAGGTGCGTTCCTCCGCTCCCAGGCCGCTAGCAGTTACCTTTCCGAGAATTGCATGGCGCTCGACGTCGTCTACAGCGTGATCGGCGTTGGCGGCAGCGATCATGGCGCGAATCAACAAAAGAGCATCTTCGTTATTCGCGGTTTCAGGCGGGGGATCGGACGGAAGGGGAGGTGGTGTCCAATTCACTGCCGGAGGAGCAACACCACCTCCAACTTGTGGCATGGGTGCGACTGGATTAGAACCTCCCGGCGAAGATGGGTTTCCCGATGCCTGTGGGTTCTGATTCTGCGTGAAGTGTTCGTATGCACCTACGGCCAAGCCAAGGAGTCCCATGCCGATAGCGGTCTTGTTTTGGCTAATCAAACTGCCTGCCATCGATTTGAGCCCGCCTCCGTGGCGGCGACTCTTCGATACCCGCCCTGTGAGTCCCTGGCCCAGTGCATTGCTCAGCAGGCTGCCCAACAAGCGTTCTGCGTTGAACATAGGACCCCCATTCCTCGAAGCAGTGCGGGGCACGCTCCGCGATTCACGCCGCCGATTATAGGTAACGGAGCACAGAACTTCACCTGAAAAGAGCGCACGGATTTTCGATGCTTGACCGCAGCCCAGCGCCAACGGATAATCCTCGCCGAAGTTTCCGCCCGACTCCGTTTCACCCATTTCAATACTTGCTTCGTGCTGCCGGCTGGACAGGCGGTTCCGAAAGCTTGGAGGCGTCATGAACTGTCGCTACTGTGGAGCTCCTCTGAACCCTGAGGTCAAGTTCTGTTCAACCTGCGGCCGTTCGCAGCAGGATGAAACTGTGTCCGGTGCGGCTCCTCCACCACCACCCCCTTCCGGTGAGGTGACAGCGCAAACGGGGCGCTGGATTTCGGCAGGTTGGGACCTCATTAAAGGCGACTGGATGCCTTTTGTCCTGATGGCACTGGTGTTTGCGGTGGTGACAGGTTGCATTCCGTTGATTCTAAACGGGCCTTTGATCGCGGGTTTCCACATCGCTTGTATCCGTAAACTGATGTCCGGAAAAACGGAAGTCGGCGATCTGTTTAAGGCGTTCAATCGCTTTGGCGCCACGCTGCTGGCTTTCCTTGTGATCAGCGTGTTCACTTTTCTGGCGTCGCTGCTCTGCCTCATTCCTGGATTGATTGTTGCTGCTATGTACCAATTTACTTACTTGTTCATTGTGGATAAGAAGATGGACTTTTGGCCGGCCATGCAGGCCAGCCATGAATTGGTGAAGAAGGATTACTTCGGATTCACACTATTTCTTCTGGCATTGATCCTGATCAACATTGGTGGGGCTCTCCTATGTTTTGTGGGGTTGCTGATCACAGTGCCGCTTTTGTATGCTGCCATCACCGTTGCCTACCGCGATCTGGTAGGGTTTGAGAACAAAGAACTCTTGAATCAGTGATCGGAAACACATCGTTCGACCCGAAGCCACCAGGCGGGAAACACGAGCCACTCTTTTGGCGAGTAGGCATTTCGGGAAGCATTTTGATGCTTCTGGCGTTCTTACCGCTTCCCTTGCAGCCGCGGATATTCCTTTGCGGCTTCCTCTGGCTGACTGGCAGACCCTGTCCGTTCTGCGGTATGACTCGAGCCCTGGCCTGCCTCTTGAAAGGCGATCTCGCGCTCGCCCTGAATTTCCATCCGCTGAGTCCGCTCGCGTTGGCTGCCTTGTTCATCCTTTTTCTCGGAGGTCCCTGGCGGATGGTCTGGGAGCGCAGGGGTTGGCGCACTGTTCCAAAGGAGAGTCTTCGATTCTTCTGGACGGGATCGCTGCTACTCTTCCTGGTCTATGGCTGCTGGAGGATTTGCATGGGAAATCACTCATGAACTGGGACTGGATTTCAGACAGGCAGATTCCATACGGTGCCATCAGTTCGGTGATCCTGATTGTCACAGTACTGATCGTCAAGAAACTGCTTCTTCGGGCAGTGCTGCGGCTGGACAGCCAGCAGCCAGAGGTCCGACGGCGCTGGGTCGTCAACATTCGCAACGCGGCGCTGGTCGGGCTGATGGTCGGGCTGATCATGATTTGGGCCACCCCGCTTCGTACGCTGGCGGTTTCTTTCATCGCACTGGCCGTGGCAGTGGTGATCGCAACCAAGGAACTCATCCTTTGTGTCAGCGGTTCAATTGTGAGGGCCACCAGCAAGTCCTATGCTGTGGGAGATCGAATTGAGATTGCCGGAAAGCGGGGGGATGTGGTGGATCAGAATCTGTTCACAACCACCTTACTCGAGATCGGACCCGGGCAGTCCAGCCATCAATACACAGGGCGAGCGATTGTGATTCCGAACAGCCTGCTTCTCAATACGCCGCTGATCAATGAGACCTTCACACACGACTATGTACTGCACGTGTTTTGCATTCCCCTCACCTCTGCCGATGATTGGCAGCGCTCCGAGCAGCTTCTGCTCGAAGCGGCCCAAATCGAGTGTGGCCCGTTTCTTGAACAAGCGCGCATGTACATGAAGAACATAGAAAGCCAGCATGGTCTGGATAGTCCCACGGTTGCTCCACGCGTTACTCTCCAGATTCCCGAACCTGGAAAGATCAACCTACTGCTTCGCATCCCTGCACCATCGCGGCGCAAGGGAAGGCTGGAGCAGGCGGTCCTCCGAAGGTATCTGTCCGAGATGTCCAAGGGCACCGTCAACGAGTCCGATACACCTTTCCCTTGAAGCAGGAACGGCATCATCCTGCATTCTGGAGCTGATCGAAAGGTTCAGACCAGGCTAGAGTGTCTATCGAGGATTTTGTGAGATGGACCCGTGCATCCCCCTAGTCGGGCCCCATCATGCCTGCATTACGAGTTCTTCTCAGGCTTTAGAACGATCTGGTACAGCAAGGCTGCCAGGATGGCGCCGAGCGGCGGGGCGATCAAGTAAATACTCAGGTCGGCGTAGTTGCCCGTCATGATAGCGGGACCCAGTGTGCGGGCCGGGTTTAGAGAGGCTCCTGTCAGCGGGCCTCCCATTAGGATGGCGAAGACCAGAGTCATCCCAATGGCAACCGGGGCAAGATTGCCGGCCTTGCCATTAACGGCGGTGTTGAAGATGGTGTTGACTAGAAAAAAGGTCAAAAGTAACTCCACGACGAATCCTTGGACAGGGGTGACGGTGGGTGCCAGAACGGTCGCGCCGAGCCCGCTGGCTGCACCTCCCAGGACCGAGCGCAGCGCGAAGGCGCCAAGCGTGCCACCGATTAGTTGTACCACGATGTAGGCAGCCGCACTGGCTGCGTCAATCTGCTTACCTGCCCAGAGTCCAATAGTGACGGCCGGGTTGATGTGCGTGCCTGAGATGTGACCGTACGCGTAAGCGAAAACCAACACAACCAAACCGTGCGCGAAAGCTACGCCAACCAGCCCGCCAGCGCCAATCGCGCCTGCGCCTGCACCGATGAAAATGAGAGTGAAGGTCCCGATCAGTTCTGCGATCAACTTTCGGCTCATATGCTTTTCTCCGTGAAGTGGCTTGGAATGTGATGTCTGGCGGCGGAAGCTATCATTATCGTCGTCGGAAAGTCAAACGGCATGGTCATTCAAATAGATCCGAAGGGGACCGATACGTACAAACGCTCATGTGTGCGTGATAGTAGGTAATTTCCACAGAGCGGGAATCCAGCCAGTGTCGAGAGGTATTGACGTAGCGAACTTCAGCTGGTGGCTTGGTTCAAGCATTTGAGTGCCGGAGGAAGTTCCCGCCGGGCGTAGGGAATCCGGTTGAGTTTGCCTGTGCTTTATGTAGGATAAGCCGCTGAATTCAGCCAAGAGTGGCTTAGAATCTAGTTAGGGACAAGTTCCAGACCTGTCCACAGTACAAAAGGGAGAGGCGCGATGAGAACAATTACGACTTCCAAACTGATTGCGGGCTTGCTGGGCTTGGCTTCGCTGACCTACGCATGGCAAGTGAAAAACCCACCATTACCCGAGCCTTTTCACACTCCTGCTGCGACAAATCGGCCTCAGGTGATCGCGCGGCCTGAGGGTGTGCAGTTGTCGTTGCCAAAGGGGTTCAGTATTGACGTCTATGCTGAAGGGTTCGAACGGCCGCGTTTCATGCTGGCAGGTCCAGGCCAGGAAATCTTATTGAGTGACAGCACGGAGAAGAATGGAAGCGTCTGGCTGCTCCAGGACAAGGACGGCGATTTCAAAGGCGAAACGAAGAAAAAGATCCTCGAAGGGCTGGACCGGCCTTTTGGACTAGCCTTCTGGAAAGACTATCTCTATGTGGCCGAAACGACGTCGCTGAAGCGTTACAAATACGACGCCAAGGGGATGCAGGTCGAAGGCAAAGGCGAAGAGCTGGTTTCCTGGAAGGACTTCTCTAAAGGACATTGGACACGTTCGATCTTGTTTGATGCCAAAGGAGACAAGATGTACGTGACGGTGGGTTCAGCCTCGAATGTGGATGCGGGAGAAGACCCACAGAGGGCGGCCATTCACCGGTACAATCCTGACGGTTCAGGCCACGAAGTTGTGGCGACCGGGGTTCGCAATGTCATCGGTTTACGCTGGTATCCGGGCACGCAGTCTCTCTGGGCGGCCGTGCAGGAGCGCGACGGACTGGGCGACGATCTTGTGCCTGACTATTTTACTTCCATCAAAGTGGGTGGATTTTATGGTTGGCCCTACGCCTATATCGGACCTCATGAAGATCCGCGGCGCAAAGGTGAGAAACCTGAGCTGGTGAAAAAGACGATCGCACCCGACATACAGCTGGGCGCGCATGTGGCCGTCCTGGACACACTGTTCTACACAGGAAAGCAGTTTCCGAAAGAGTATCAAGGCGGCGCTTTCCTCGCTTTTCATGGCTCGTGGAACCGCTCGCGCCGGGTGGGATACTCGGTGGCCTTCATCCCGTTTAGTAGCGGTAAGCCGCAGAGTGGCCCGAAGGAGTTTCTAACTGGATTCATGCTAGCTCCTGAGAAGAGGGAAGTCTGGGGTCGTCCCGTGGGCTTATTCCAACTCCCCGATGGTTCGCTGCTGGTGTCGGACGACGGCGGTAACAAGATCTGGCGGATTTCGTATAAGGCCTGAGCTTGCCGAGTGTTGGCTCAGGGATTCCAGGTTGATGTCGTGATTCGCGTGAGGGGGAATACCGTATTCACCGGCACGGGCTGGATTCTGTTTCTACAGGAATGACGGGTTGCAATTGTAGCGCGGACCCGCGTCTTATGCGGGTCTGCTGCCGGTCTTGGCCTGGGAGTTGCAGGGCCGGAAGGCAGCAACACGTTCCTCGCAGACGGACTGGATCGATCTCCTGAATGCTTCCCATACGCCGATTCGTCTTCCCGTTCACCCTGCTCGCCACCTGTCTCTTGAGCTTCTCTCCGTTCCTTTCGCTTCAAACTCAACGTCCGGCCAGAAAGAACCGCTTTTCGCACCGCCAGCACCTGGAACTGAAAGGCGTCAGTTGCGAAGATTGTCACTACAGCGCGCTTTCAAGTCGGCTTGCGTCAGATGACAACCTGCCTAAGTCCGAAACCTGCCTTGCCTGCCATGACGGTCTTCATGCCATGAAGCACGACGATGGGGATAAGGCGTATCTTTTCAAGAGTCCCTCGAGAACTCTGAAATTCAGCCACCAGCAGCATCTGGCACTGGGAAATGTTGCCCCGGCGTTGGTCGCAGCCATCGACAGCAGCACGTACTTGTCGCCGGCCCAACCAGTTCGGAAGGAGCTGGAAACCGAGAACGCCTGCTTGGCTTGTCATCGGGGTCTGGCAAAAAGCGACGTCTCGGGACCAGCGAACCACCCACAAATGGCGGACTGTCTGGTGTGTCACACGAGCATTGATCCGCCGTTTTCTTGCGAACTTTGCCACACCACGGAGGCTAAGATTAAACCTGCCAGCCACACATCGAACTTCATCGATCTTCACTCAAATCGAAACGCCAAGCTAGACAAACCCTCGTGCAAGATTTGTCATGGAGTGGGTTTCCGCTGCATGGGGTGCCATTAACGGGTTGTCGACACTGCATGAGGTAGAGCGAGCGAGGCTGCTTGCAAGTCGCATTTGGTCGCGAGGGCTGTGTTCCCCGCGGATCAGGAATCCTCTCGGACGTTGCATTTCCCTCAGGTACAGCAAGAGTTGCGACCCGCGCTAGTCTTTCCAGCGTTTCGATTTCCAAGTCTGAAACCCTGAATTCCCTTGGACCACGATGAAAGCCGCTGCACTCCGGGTCGCGTCAATCAGCTTGAGCCCCTCCTTTGGGTCCATCACGCTAATCGCCGTGGCCAGGGCGTCCGAGTCGATTCCCTGAGCAGCCACGACTGTGACACTTCGTCTGCCGGTGAGCGCTTTGCCGGTTCTGGGATCGACAATGTGGGAGTAGCGAACGCTGGCTATTTCGACAAACTGCTCAGCATCTCCGGACGTTGATACTGCGGCGTTCTCCAGCAGACGGGCACGAGGCTTGGGGGCGCCAGCCAGATTCAGAGACGCGATCTCAATGGTCCAACCCGTCTTTCCCGGAGGAGGATGGCTGACAGCGATATCGCCCCCCAGAGCCACGAGAGCGCGTTCGATTCCCGCCCGCTTGAGTGTCTTCAAAGCCTCATCGGCCGCGTAGCCTTTCGCGATGCCTCCCAAGTCCAAGAGCATTCCCGGTTTGACGAGATGTGCGGTATGCCGCTTCGCATCCAGACTCAGCCGACGGAACCCGGTCAGGTCGAGAGCTGCTGCTAGACGATCCGCTTCCGGCACCGCACGCTGACGGCGGGCTCTCCGCCAGAGCCGGACGAGTGGTCCAGCCGTCACGTCAAAGGCACCATCGCTTTTCACAGACAGATTCTGTGCCACCGAGAGGACTTGAAAAAGATCCCGGCTAATCTTGACCGGCGGACCACCGGACTCGCGGCTCACACGGTTCAACTCGCTTTCTCCCTGATAGTCGCTAAGGAGGCTGTCCAGCTCTCGAATGCGCTCGAATGCCGCTCGAGTCGCTGTAGCTGCGGCTTCGGGGCTGGAAGCGTAAACCACAATCCTAGCCACAGTCCCCATGTGAGGCTGCGATTCTTCGAATCGCGAGAGCTTGCCAGCGGCATGGGTGAATTCGATCCGCAGGAAGAAAGCAATGATGACGCAACAAAACATCGCCACTGTATTACCCGGACGATAGTCTCCATGGTCGCGGAGCATGGGACTGCACCCCTCGACCCGAACCTCTCTCCAGCGTTCGGGAAAGGGAAGCCGAGGTCCGTGTTGGGTTCTTACGCCTTCGCGCATTCGCTGAACGTTGGGGGACTGAAGCTTCCCGGAAACTGCCCCGGAGTTGTCGTAACCTCGGCGTACGAATGCACCAGGACGAACCCCAAGGCCTGCTGCAGGTCCCCGTCTTGCTGAGGGCCTCTTTTGGTCTAGTTGGTTGCTAGTTATAGCAGGCTCCTTGATTTTCACGCGTCCTGCCTAGCCAGCTAAAACAGATTGGAGCGTATCCATCGAGGTGCTACACTCATCTTTCACTGTAAGCCTAAACGAACCAGACCTCCACCACCCTAACTGCCTCCAA
>Ga0187893_10006076_pt1 | contig 20987 bp, 12 predicted proteins | sample MA1701074metaG_FD_139574 | JGI IMG/M metagenome (GOLD analysis project Ga0187893, IMG submission 139574) | White microbial mat communities from a basaltic lava cave in the Kipuka Kanohina Cave System on the Island of Hawaii, USA - MA170107-4 metaG ...
AGACAGTCTGACAGACTCAGGTCGGTCTGTCAACAATAAAGTTACAGACCGACCGATTTGTCTCTGTCTCCCTCCGTTGGAACCAAAACCTTAGCCAAAGCCGCAGAAATGTAGAAACTCCAGGCCGTGGGTTTCAACCCACGGTAGGCGAGCTAACAAACTCGCACTCTTCGCTCACGCCGTGGGTTGAAACCCACGGCTACTTTTAACCGCCACTAACGCGGCACAGCGGTGAGTCATCACCGTTCATGATCGAAAAGACCACTGCTGTCTGAGAAATCCGTGTTCATCTGCCTTCATTCGCGGCCAATTCTCCGTAGGCAGCATCCATCCTGCTACCCCAATTGCCTGCCAATGAAGGCCCTGCCAAACTCCCAATCGCGCTTGAGCGTGGCTACTGAGATCCCAAGCACCGAAGCGGCTTCGGTTTCAGTCAGCCCTCCGAAGTAGCGCAACTCTACTACTTGGCCGGCTCGTGGATACACTTTGCTGAGGTCTTGCAGGGCCTGATCGAGGTCCAGCAGGTCTGCATTCGGCTTGGACGGCAGGGTTTCGACGTCGTGCAGCGGGAGGCGCTGGTAGTCGCCTCCACGACGCTCGGCTCCATTGGCCCTGGCGTAGTCCAGCAGCACGCGGCGCATCTGCTTGGCTGCCACTGCGAAAAAATGTTTCTGGTCGTTCCACTCCATAGGCTCATCCGCAAAGATTCTCAAGTAGACTTCATGCACCAATGCGGTTGGCTGAAGCGTATGGTTGGGCCGCTCCGATTTCATATAGTGTCCGGCCAGCCGCCGCAACTCTTTGTAGGTGAGGCGAATGAGCTTCTCGGTTGCATTGGGATCTCCTCGCCGCAAGCCCGCAAGAAGATCGCCTGGATCTTTCCAATCAGACAAACAAACCTCCATCCTTCTCGAAGAAGATCCGAAGCACCTCGAGCGACCATTCCAACCTGCCACTTTCTGATGCACGCAGGGCCACTCCCGAGATACGCTCAAACATTAGAAAAAAGAACCCCACCTGATGACCGACTCGATATCACAATCAGTCTAAACCGAGTATAATTTGCTGCAAAGGCTTTACCCGCACCAGAATCTTAAAGCTACATTCTGCCGAAATGATTCGGTGAAGCGCCGATTGTGAGCTGAATCCTCGTTTTTCGGGGTTGGGAAGGTCTTTCCATGCCTGGGAGTGGCGCCATCAGCGTCGTGCAGTTTTTATGAATAGTCCGTGTTACGAGGAAGTGCGAGCCGTATTTGATGCTGCCCTTGAGCAGCCAATTGAGCAGCGGGCGTTGTTTCTGGAACGACGCTGCAACGGGGATCACGCCGTCCGAAGTGAAGTCGAAGCCCTGCTCGCGGCACACGCGCGGACTGACACACCTTTGGATAGGCACGCTTTCAATGAGGACTGGGAATCAGCGCGAAAGCCCTCTCCGCAGGCGGGACGGCGGCTTGGAGCCTATCGCCTGATCCGAGAATTGGGGCGGGGTGGGATGGCGACGGTCTTTTTGGCCGAACGTGCGGACGAGCTTTATCGGAAGAATGTGGCCATCAAGCTCCTGGACAAGGCCTGGTCTTGGACTGAAACCGAACTCCGGTTCCAACAGGAGCGCCAGATCCTGGCCCGTCTCGATCATCCCAACATCGCTCGGTTGCTTGATGCTGGCACGTCTGACGACGGCCTCTCCTACCTGGTGATGGAGTATGTCGAAGGCCAGCCCGTCCATCACTATTGCAATGAACGCGCTTTGGGGGTTTCAGAGCGCCTTCGACTCTTTCTCAAAGTCTGCGATGCCGTGTCCGCAGCCCACAGCAATCTAGTAATCCATCGGGATCTCAAACCCTCGAATATTCTCGTGACCTCCGACGGCCAGCCAAAGTTGCTGGACTTCGGCATCGCCAAGTTGCTTGAAACGGGTGAATGGCATACATCGACGGGGCTGCAGCGAATGACGCCGCAATACGCCAGCCCGGAACAGGTCAAAGGCGACCCCGTGACGACCGCAAGCGATGTTTATTCTCTGGGTGTGCTCCTGTACCAGCTACTGACGGACCGCTTGCCGTACGCCGCGGACTGTTTGACTCCGCTCCAAATGGGTCGGGCCGTCGTTGAAGATGAGCCCCTTCGTCCAAGAACGCTCGACCCGAGGCTTGCGGGTGACCTCGAGTCTATTCTCCTCAAGACGCTGCGCAAGGAGCCGGAGCATCGATATCCGTCGGTCGATGCATTTCGAGAGGAGATCGAGCGCTATCTGGAGGGGCTTCCGGTCAAAGCGCGTCGCGACACGTTCTCGTACCGTGCTGGCAAGTTTTTGCGGCGTCATACAGCGATCGTGGTCGCGGGTGCGATGCTTGCCGTAATCCTCGTCGTGGCTGGAGCCCTGGCGATGCGCAATATACGCATCGCTCGATTCGAAGCGGACCGTACCGCGCGGCTGCTGTACACCGCAAACATCACCGCGGCTGCAGAGGCCTGGCAGGCTGGGGATGCTGCACGGGCGATCGACCGCCTGGAGATTAGCAAGCCCGGTCGGAGTCAAACCGATTTGCGGAACTTCGAGTGGTACCTTCTCTGGAACATCACCCACCCCGATTCATTTCCTCTCTCAGGGCTATCTGGAACTCTGCGAGGCCCGCTCGTTTTTTCCCCTTCCAACCGATTGATTGCTTCAGCCAACGAAGACAATTCTGTTGACGTGTTTGGGGCCGAGGGTCACCGGCTCCGCACATTGCAAGGACATAAAGACAGGGTGGACGCGATTGCCTTTTCTTCCACCGGTTCCACGCTGGCCACGGGTGCGCGAGACAAGACCGTCGTTCTCTGGGAACCTGACACCGGGCGGGTGCTGCGGAGTTTTCGAAACCACGACAGCTGGGTTCGTGCTGTCCGGTTTTCACCGGTCGGCCATCGGCTTGCCGTGGTCGAATACACGGGCCAGGTAAAGCTGTGGGATTGGGAATCCGGCCAGTTGTTGAAACATCTGCAAGGCACAGGAGGACGCTGCGAGGTCGCCGACTATTCGCCGAATGGCGATCTGTTGGCCGGAGGAACGGCGTCAGGTCGTGTCGTCTTGTGGAACACGAATACAGGCGAAGAAGTGGCCGTGCTTTCGGGGGGGTCGCTTTCCATCCGCTCCCTGGGATTCTCTCCTGACGGCCGCCATCTCGCCGTTGCATCGGCCAGTGGGACGATTCAAGTGTGGGATGTCTCGCGGCGCCTTCTGCTGTTGAGTCTGAATCGTCACTCTGGCAGCGTAGAGTCTGTGGCTTACGCTCCGGACGGCAGTCGCTTTGCCAGCATTGCCGGACGGCAGGTGCTGCTTTGGAATGCGGCGACCGGCCAGGTTCTGGCAGAGTTCATGGGATCTGGAACCCTGCAGGGATCGCTCGCATTTTCCGCGTCCGGGAAGATTCTGGTTGCGAGCGGATGGGGCCACACGGTGCGAGAGTGGGATGTGGATCAGTCTGCTGCCCTCCAGACTCTTTCCGGATTGAGAAATCGTACCGAGCAGGCTTCGTTTTCCCCAGATGGCGGAATACTTCTCACGTCGAGCCGCGGCGGCGGATTGAGTTCCTGGGATGCGGCGACAGGGCGACTGGTGGGGCATCTTCCCGTACGCAGCCGCTTCGCGGTGGTCGCTCCCAATAGCAAGCTCATGGCTGTGGGAATCACAGACGGTGGTGTGTTGCTCTACTCGTTTCCTCCTGGAAAGGAGCCGATTCAGCAGTTGACCACAAACTTCCACCGTGTCATCGCTGCCTCTTTTTCTCCCGACAGCCGCTTGTTGGCGATCCGGGGGGATCACCCGATAGCCGAAGTGTGGGACCTCGGATCCCACCAGTTGGCCGCCAATCTCATTCACGACGAGCGAGTGAAATCAGTGGCCTTCTCTTCCAGCCCGCAGGAATTTGACGTCGTCGTCACCAGCCTGTCGTTCTCACCGGATGGGCAGACACTGGCGACCGGCAGTCAGGATGGGTTGCTGCGACTCTGGACTCAGGCGGGTAAGCAATCCCGCATGCTGCAAGCTCACGAAGGTAACGTCAATGCGATAGCCTTCGCAAGCCCGACCAAGGTCGTCACGGGAGGGCAGGATGGTCTGATCAAGGTTTGGGACCTATTGAGCGGGACGGCTATTTTGACTTACAAGAGACAGCTTCCTTACGTATCGCACCTAGCCATTTCGCCTGACGGGAAACGGCTCGCCAGCGTCGGCGATCAAGACGTGAGAATCTGGGAGCTTGAAACAGGAACCGATCTTGTGTCCCTCAAGCCAGACATCCGCCAGATTCAAACCCTGGCGTTTTCACCGGACAATCAATGTCTGGTCGCGGCGGGAACCGACGGCGACGTCCGGATCTGGCGCGCAACCAACGATGCACCAGGCGATCGACGGTTTGCTGGCCCGTAACGCTTGGGACGGCGATGCTTCCGCCGAGCCGCGTCGGACCTTCGATAGGCTCACATCAACGCGATCTGCAGCGCATCCGATCTTGTTTTTTGGAATCCGCTGTTTCGAACTGGCGGCTCGGCGGGAGCCTCGCCCTCCCGGGAACTACCACGGCAAATCATGAATTGACCCTTGAAATGGCCAGTCTTCGGCTCTTGCCACCAAACCATGGCGGACTGGATTGTTCTGCACGTACTCCCACTTGTTTCGATAACTCTCCACATCACGTACTCGAGAATCCCAGTGATCGGTTTCCCACCGTCGGGTTCGGTCGGCAGAGATCTTTTTGGAGAACTGCGATTTCCAATAGCGCACCCAGTTGTCTAACGGAATTGGAGCTAGTCCTGGCGCGGCAAAAAGATGAACGTGATCCGGCAGGATGACGTATCGACCGACCAGCCAGGCTGACGCGTTTGTCCAGACGTCCCGCAACATGAGGTGAACCTGGGGATCCGCCATCCAGCCATGCCGGTCTTTGGCGCAAACAGTCAAGGAAATGATCGTTGGTTGATCGCTGCGAGTCCTAACGCCATGCGCGGGGTGCTTTCGGTTCGGCAAATCTAGAGAAGCCGAGGCCTTTGTGGGAGGGCGAGGCTCCTGCCGAGCCTCTAGCGAGGAGACCAATGCCCCGAGAGGATCAGGGCCGTCAGCTTCTTTCTGGACTCTTTTCGTCATAACAGCAACTCAGAAGCCCGGACGGACACCGGCTCGGCAGGAGCCTCGCCCTCCCGCGCTACTGGACAAATCTCCCCACCATCACAATCAAAGGGTTCTGATTGCCATATCGATTGGAGAAGACAAATTTCGCCTCGGCAAGGGTGCGGAGCGCCGCGACAGGGCTCGCGACAGTCGGCTGTGCCCTTGAGTTCACACGGTCGATCCGGACAACCCCCTGAAGGCGAAACCCCTGCTGTCGTCTCGCCTTCCTTCCCACTTTGCTAAGGCGGATTTCCACTACCAGATAAATTTCCCTACCATTGCGATCAATCGGTTTTGATTGCCTTCCTCCTGCACGTACCAACCGAATCTGGCATTGGTCACATTGGTCGAGTTGCCATCCATATTGGAGAACCACGGATGATTAAATGCGTTCAGAAACTCGGCCCGGAACTGGAACGTTAGCCGTTCAGAAATTCGCGTGTTTTTGTACAGCCCGACGTCAACATTCTTCAGTGGAAAGCGCCGAACGTCAGGAAACCGACTCGGCCAGTTGCGATAGCTAATTGCCAGGTTGGGTGCCGTGCGCGGGAAGAGAGACGTGTCGTACGCCCTCTTCAAGTCAACCTCACTACCAGAAAGTTTGGCGCTGCGAGCCTCGAGATTGGGCGCGTTGGGAAAATCGACGGGAAAGCCGGACTGGGTTGTGCCGTCCACATTGATCTGCCAGCCGCCAATGATCTTGTCCATCGGACCGCTCACTCCGGCCCCAAAGTGTTTGTCTTTGCCAAAAGGCAATTCGTAGGTCCAAAGGACCGCCAGCTTTTGGGGGACGTCAAATTCGAACAGGCGTCGTTCCAGCTTCGAGGAATCGGGGTCGCTTAAGTTGAAGTCCTGCGGGTTAAGGAAGCTCACCTCTTCCAGATTCTTCGAGATCGTGTAGGCCAACAAGAAAGACATGCCACTGGAGAAGCGCTTCGTGATTTTGCTCTGCATGGCGTGATAATTCTGCCGTCCAATGGGAATGCTGCTGACGTTGATCGCGCCGAAATGAGGGTACGGCGTCAGCAAAATATCGCGAGTAATTGTGGCGCCGTTTCGGGCGGCATTATCGGGAATCTTCCCCGCCATGGGGTTTGCGAGTCGTTCTATGTAATATGCTGCAGGCTTGCCAAGTTCGCTGGCTGGAACGACATTGATATTAGTTGCGGCAACAATCGGCAACCGCCTTGACTTGTTTCCAACATACGAGACCTCTACCAGCCAGTTCTGTCCTAACTGGCGCTCCAAACCAAACGAGTATTGATGCGAGTAGGGGAGAGGCCGATCAAAGAAACCAATGTTGATGCCTAACCCGAGGTTGGTGTTCAGGCCCTGGCTGTTGCCGATGGGTTGCAGTAAGGGTTCTGGAAAGGCATTGGTCAGTGTCACTCTTGGCGTCAGCCCGCCGTCGGTGCTCGCGACTAAAGGTGTGGAACGGCTAAATCCATAAGTCTCCCCGCGCTCGTCGGCGCCGAGGTAATAAAGACCATAACCACCGCGAACAACCCATCGATCGGTGAGTTTGAAGGCGGCTCCGACTCGAGGTTGAAAGTTATTCTTGTCCGCTGCAAAGAATTGCCGATTGCCCTCGTCGGCGTATATGAGGCCGCCTTTCAAGTTGAGCCCTTGGACTTGCTGGCTCAAAGGGTGGGGTTGGTCGAAGGCGAAGGTCCGGACCATGCGGTTGTAACGCTCGGCGGGCGCAGGCTCGTAATCCCACCGCAGACCGAGATTCAGGCTGAACCGCGAGTTCACCTTCCAATCGTCTTGAAGAAACAGCGCGTAGTACTTGTGCTGGAAACCGGGATCGATATTTAGATCGACATTGCCGCTTGCCGGATAACCGAGCAGGAAGGAAGCGAAGTCGTCGCCAGAAGACGCATCGGCGCGCAATGGGTCGCGTTGCGTGAAGGCACGGTTGAAGGCGTAAGCGCCGCTGGCGTTCCCCGGCGTGTAGAAGCTCTGGTTGTAGATTCGAAACTCGGATCCCAGCTTCACCTGGTGGGTCCGCAGAACCTTACTGATATTGGCTTGATAGCTATACGAATCACGCACATCCTTGTTAGCCACACGGTCTGTGCCGATAAATGTGTACTGACCTAGACCGAAGCGTGGAAAATTGCGAAACCGGAACTGCGATACAAGACTGTCGGCAAGACCCAACTCCCGCGGATCAAAATCTGCCGCTGGTGGGCTGCCGCCAATATTGACGTAGCGGGCCAAACCGAATCGCAGATTGAATACGGTTGTCGGCGTCAGCGTTGAAGCCCAGTCTGCATTCCAGTTGTAGAAATTGCGGAGCAGAGGATTCTCCCGACTCGGTTCGGCAGGGCTGTCGCCACCGAACAGGATATCGTCAAACTCGGTAAAGGGCAGCCGCCCGTATCGCACGTAAACGTTGTTCTTCGAATTGATGGAATAGTCGACGCGCGTCATCAGCTGGTTGTAACCATTCTTGGCGCCCAGAAAAGCCGCGTAGTTGTCGTTTCCATATTCTCCCGACCCAAAATTAGGGAGCGGCACGAATTTCAGAAGGTTGGCAGCCACCGGGTTGATGCGATTTGTCGGGATGCGATTGCCAGGAAAGGGATCGCGCACATTCTGGCCGTTGACCGTACGGGTCGTCAACGGATCGTAGATCGTGACTGGCAATCCAGAGAAGTCGCCACTGCGCATGGCCGCAGTCGGGACAATCGCGCTATCGCCGCCCGACGAGCGTTCTCTCAAGCCCTCGTAGGCCACCATGAAGAAGAGCTTGTTCCTGCCATCGACGACCTTCGGAACGTAGACCGGGCCTCCTACTTGAAAGCCGAACGTGTTGTTGAGGAAGTGCGGCTTGCTCTCACCCAAGGAATTCAACACCCACGGGGTGGCAGCGAGAGCGGCATTCTTGTGGTATTCCCAGATTGACCCGTGGAACGCGTTCGATCCGGATCGCGTGCTTAACACCGTCACACCGCCTCCAGTGCGTCCGTACGCTGCGTCGTAGACACCGGTGTTGACTTTGAACTCCTCCACCGCGTCGAGAATCGGCTGAAAGTTCACGTCGCGATTACCGAGTGTGTTCGTTGCGCCATCCAGCAACGTCTCGTTCTCACGACGCTTGCCGCCGTTGATTGAAGCGCCGGTGGCATTCCCGAGCGCGTAGTTTTCCATCGATCCCCAGTAGCCGCCGGTCTTGATAACTCCAGGAACGGCCCATACCAACTGGAACGCATTGCGGCCATTGTTAGGCAGATCCACGACCTGCTGGCCTGTGATCACCTGTCCATGCGACGCGGTCTCAGTTTCAAGGAGCGGCACGTCGTCGCTCACTGTCACGCTGTCAGAAATCTCACCGACCTGCAGACTCACGTCGATTCCGATCCTGTCGCCGACTTCGAGTTGAATGTTCTCTCGCACAAACTTCTTAAAACCATTGGCTTCAATTTCCAGCTTGTATTTTCCCGGAATGAGAAAGTTGACGACATACCGGCCAACGTCGTTTGTGGTTGCCGGAGAAGCAACGTTCGTTCCCGTATTGGTCACAGTAACCTTCGCGTTAGGCACGGCAGATCCCGACGCATCGGTTACCTGACCTGAGAGGGTCGCTCTGATCTCCTGGGAGAAGCGATCGATCGATGATGAGAGAATGAACACTAGAACCAGAGAGAACCGCAAGAAGACTTGGCGTTTCATATCCCCTCCAATAGTTGTGCTGTTTGGTTTGCGAGCCGAGTATACATGGCTCAGATTTCGAACGGTAACCCTTTCGCGACCGCTCCGGACTGAATTGGAATTGGCCAGTCGGGGGTGTGTTGCTCGGGTTCCGCCCGCTCGGTCGCACATCGATGCTGATTCTCGCCTCCGGATGTTTCATCCGTAAGAATTCTTGAGCTATTTTCCCAAGAATTTCCGCTTATGCGTTGAACACCTTCTGTCCGAGAGTTTCTCCTCGGCGGAACTCATCAAGCGTCTCCCAACATCGCTTTAAGCATTGAAATCGGCCAAAAGTCCTGCCGTTTGTTAGCCGGTCTGCGCCAGGCCCTTCATATGACAGAGGGGTCTGGCAGGGTTGAGCTTCCTGGACGTTAGATGTTTGGTGGATTCCGATCTGAGCGTTAAGTGGAAAGTAAGAAGGGCCTGACAGTTTTTGATCAACGCTTGCGCAATGTGGGATGAAGCCCGACTGAATCAACCGAGCAGACAAGTCATAGTGTGTCACCTGGCGCGTCACGGCAGTGAGTCAACGGAACCATTAGGGGTATCGGGAAACAAAGGAGTCTGAGCATGAAATTCAAGACTAAATTCGTCAGGCCTTTTTTGCTTGTCATCGTGCTTGTCTTGTTCGCCGGCCACTGTGAGATCGTCGCCGCCGGGCCGCAAGCGTCTGGTAAGCGGCAGAACGCTCTGCCGCCGCAGTCGCACGACGTTGTGCCTGCAGCGTTCTTCGGCGACTGGGTCCCAGCGAAAGGAACCTGCGATTCGCCAACGCGCTTTCGGGTGACGGGGAACAGGTTCACGTTGATCAACGGCAACGACAGCGTGTCCTACGGCGATCTGCATATGGCCGCGTCGTACTTCGGGCCTGAATACTCAGGCATCAGCAGGGCAGTGATGCCGGACAGCAAAGCCAAGGAACCACCGTTCATGGCGTTCTTCAACCACGAAGAGAAGAAAGGCATTGCAATGCTGGATATCCATACGGAGGCTCCCCTGAGTCCGCACGCAGCCGTGAGGGAAATCCAACTCTTCCACAAGAGGATTGCCCAGCGCTTTCCTCTTCTGAATAACGCCCCATTGAAGAAGTGCGCTGGCGGCGCGGCGCCAGCGGAAGTTAGTACGTCCCGTCCGGCGGGCGGGCAACCCGCCCCGGCGCAAGTCGCCCAACGCCAGGCTGCGCCTCGCGTCGCGCCCAAGAATCCGCCCGTGTGTCCTGGTGTGGCGTTCTGCGAAGAGGTTAACGACTTCGCAGTGACGATCACTGACTTCCGGGCCAGCCTGAATGCACCGACGAAAGTGCTCACGGCAACACTGCGCTTCCGGAACAAGTCTGACCATGCCGTCACGCTGGGGTACATCCCTGGTTCTGGAGTGGGTGCAGATGAACGCGGTAACCGATACACCGCCAACGACGCAGATATCCGCGGTATCGGACTCATCAGCAACCGCAGCGTAGACGACAAATTCGTTCTCCAGCCGGGTCAGGAAAGCGACGCGCGCTTCAGCTATTTCTGGGGCGCCGGGCGGGAGATCTTCGGCACCACATTCGAAATCGAACTGACGGTTCGCGAGATCATCCCGCTGGAAAACAACCAGCTAAAACTCGGCGCGGAAAGCCCACTGCGCTTTACGGGCCTGACGCATCGATCCATTACCGGCCCCGTCTCTAAAGCGGCGCCGGCAGTGTCGTCTCCGGCAGTCGGCCCACCGACCCAACACAGCACTGCATCCGCTCCTCAAGTGGACCATTGCGCAGGCAGTAAGCAACCCTGCTATGACGCCGGGCCGTTCACTGCCACGCTGGTGGGTCTCACTGCCGGGATGGCTAACGCCCGGCATCACTCGGTGCGGATGACCATTACGTTCAAGAACTGGACTGACCAGCCACTCATTCTTGCTTACAAGAACGCCTCCAACAGCATGATCGACAATTTGAGCAACGCCTACTACTGGGGTCGGGCCGGAACCTACGATGGCAGCGTCCAAGGCATTGGCATTGTCTATCCGGGCCGTTCGTCCGACTCCAAATTCCGGCTGGCACCGGGTCAGGCCAGCAATGCCACCTTTAGCATGATCCGGTATGAAGCCGGCAACCTGCCGAAAGGGACTAGCTTTACGCTCGACAGCGTGATTGTTGAATTGAGGATTCTCCCCAACGGCCAACAAACGGAGATCGTTCGCGATTACAGCGTGCACCTGCCCGACATGACTGGCACCGCCAGCGCAATGGCACCCTCGACGGAGAGCCTGAGTGAGGCAGGAAGAAAACTGGGCGACATTTTCAAGAAGAAGAGATGACGGCAATGAGGTCCTTCTTGAAAGGAAGAAATCGTACGAGGCGAGATAGGCGCAGACTGCACACCAAGCGTGATTGGCCGGACTCGGCGGGCTATTGCCGGGCAGACCCCTTTGTCAGCTCGAAGCGCGGCAGCAGACTGGAAACAGGAGGTGAACTGTGAATACCGCAACGCGATTGAAGGCTAGGGCAAGCGTCATCAAAGTGCCCGACAGCAGCCCAGGGATCCTCTTCATTGGAGGAGAGCAGAAGAGTTTTATTGTGGAGCGAATCTGGAGGTCGCCGATAGCTCCGGCAGCCAACATGCTGGTCGACGTGGATCTGGACAGCACAGGAAACGTCACAGCCATCACCGCTGTGGATGCTCAGGCACTCGCCAAGGAGCGGCTCAACCAGTTCAGTGGCGTGGCGCAGGAACAAGGCAAGCAAGTAGTGGACATGGCCAAGGCGGGCGTCGGTGCGCTGGCAGCCCGCATGGGTAAGGTTCCCCTGCTTGCTGCCGTATCTGCATGCGTTGCCTGGTTCCTTTTGCCTGCCAGCGAACTTAACCTGGGCTTCCTAGGGTCGAAGTCCCTCACGTTCTGGGAAGTGCTGGCGATCGATGTGAGCAGTCCCATAAACATGGCCAACCGGGGAGGCAGCCATGGGTTGTGGGCGTTGCTGGGCCTGGCAGCTTTGTTGGCGCCGTTCACAGTCCCGTTTCTGAAAAACCGTCAGGCGAAATATTTGAATGCGATGTTGTTTGCCTATCTCGTGGCTACCCCGATCAAGACCTGGTGGGAGTTTAGTAAAGCCCTCGGATCTTTCGCCAGCACGGCGGGAGGAGTGCCGGACGGTGCTTTGAAAGAGATATCCAGCGTCATTTCTGTCGGCGCTGGTGCCTATGTATTGATCATCGCCAGTGTCGTTCTAGCGGTGCAGGCGTTCAAAGCTAGACCAAACTCGATGACTCGGCCGTGAACGGGTGTCAGACGAGGCAAGGAAACGAGTCGTCACCCCGGCGGTTTTAAGCCGGGGTCCACGGTCTGGCACGGACCTGGATTCCGGCTTTCGCCGGAATGACGGAATTTGGTCCGTAAACGCGCCCTCACTGGCAGGCACCAGGTTGGACCCACTCTTTGTGCGATTCGCCTTTGACACGAAACCGGAATACCACAGAGCCATCCCGTAAAAAACCTGAGGCGTGAACCAATTCCCGGTTTTCTTACGCGATGCTCTTTAGAGCGAAAACTGTCTGCAGTTACGGAGGCCGAGGGGAAGAGCAGACTCTCAGCGACCAATGACGGTGGCTGAACGTGCCTTCCCCGATCTCTCACGGAAACCTGGAGGAACACTCAGATGAAGATCAGACTTGGAAACTCCGCGGAGAAGTCCATCAATCCAACACCGTGGTTCTTCTGGGCATTGGCTCTTTGGGCTTGTCTAGTCTCTGTTCTGATCCGGGCAGCCAGAGCCGATGACTGGACGCCGCGCAACGGCCCAGAGGGCGGATATGTTGCCAGAGTTGCGGTGGACTACACCGACTCCAACATTGTGTATCTGGCCAACTACGCCGGAATTCACAAAAGCACCAATGGCGGCGCAAGCTGGACCAATCTGAATGCCTACTTCGGCATTTCAAAGATCGTCCTTGATCCGACCAACCATACGACGGTCTATAGCGTTGGCGGCCCGGTCGTGAGGAGCACGGATGCGGGTGCGAACTGGGTCATTCTCGATACCAAGCTAACGTGCGATGAAGCCGTGGAGGACATCGTCTTGGACCCCCAGAATTCGGCCACGATCCATGGCATTGTGGTAACCCGGATCGGCACTACGGTCGACTACTCCGTGATCAAGAGCACGAACCGAGGCGAGACTTGGACGAAGTTAACTTGGAAGGCGTACGAACTTGCCATCGACCCCACCAATAGCAGCGTGTTCTATGCCAGCACTTCCGCTGGACTCCAGAAGAGCACGGACGGTGGTGGCAGCTGGAGCCCCGCGGGAACCGGACTGCCAACTGGACAGAGGTTAGGGACAGTTGTCGTCGATCCCAAGACTCCGGCTACACTGTTCCTCGCGATCGGCGATGCTCTATATAAGAGCACCAATGGCGGTGGACAGTGGCAACCGTCCAACACTGGCCTCGATGGAAAGACCCTCAACGACCCTGTGATCGATCCAGTCAGCCCGAGCAATGTTTACGTCGTGGCCCGTGTCGGCACCGCAAGCCAGGGAACCCTGTTCAAAACCATCAACGGCGGCACGCAGTGGAGCACTGTGAATCTTGGCATCGCGACAGCCGACGCTCAAGTCGTAGCGGTCGATCCATCGGCCCCGGCGACCCTTTACACGGGCACCCTCCACCACGGTGTGCTCAAGAGCACGAACAACGGAACGACTTGGACACTTAGGAACACTGGAGTGAAGGCCCTCATTCAGTACATGGCCCTGGATCCAGCGAACAAGAACACGCTCTACGCAGGCATCCCCGGCTTGGGCGTGTTTCAAAGTACCGATGGCGGAAGCAACTGGACCGCCCGAAACACAGGCTTGGGAAGCCAGATGGTCGCGGCTCTGGCTATCAGCCCGGTCGGCAACAGGACACTCTGGGCTTCGGTGAACAACGCCGTTGAGCAGGATTTGGGTGGTGGCTTCAAGTTTTACTTTCCGGGAATCTACAAGTCGGACAACGGCGGTGCCACTTGGACGCTAACAACGGCACCGGCCGATAACTTCGGTTTCTTGGCTCCCATGAAGCTGGCTGCGGACCCAGTCGCGCCCAACGGGATCTATGCGCTCGGCGCAGCCGGGACCGTCTACCATAGCACCGACGGCGGAACAACCTGGAGTTCCTCGAATACGGGATTGCCTGGCAGTGTTCTCCTGAATTGCCTCGTTATCGATCCAAAAAGTCCGGCAACCCTTTACGTGGGACTGTTTGTTGCAACGACCGGTACGCCGCTCATCTACAAAAGTACCAATAGTGGAGTGTCCTGGGCTGCTTCGGGATCCGGACTGCCCAGCGCGACAGGCATCTTCGATCTTGCGATCGACCCCAAGACACCATCTAATCTCTTTGCCTCTGTCGTTGTCGCGATCAACGCGAGTGGCAGTGTTACCGCGAATGGCGGTGTATTCAAGAGCGTGGATAGCGGTGGAAGCTGGCAGGATACGACGGCTGGCATCGCTCCGGTACTTGCCACCTACGCCGGAACCCAGTATGGAAACATTACCTACGCGGGACAACCCCTGAATTGCCCGATCCCCCAGTTCCTGATCACCGGTATGAGCCTCGCAATCGACGCGAACACGCCTTCTACCCTTTTCGCGCTTGTGAATGGGTTTGTTTTGCGCACGACGAACTCAGCCGGAAGCTATGCCCTCGCCCATTCGGGCTTGCCTTTCTCGCCCTATCAAATTGCTATCAGTCCTGCAGACTCAACGACCGCCTATGCTGCGCACCAGGGTGTGTATGCCTACATCGGCACCGGAGGAGGAGGTGGCGGTGGGGGTGGTGGTACTCCAACACTGACGGTGACGGCGCCGAATGGAGGAGAAAGCTGGACGGCGGGATCGGTGCAGAACATTACCTGGACCACAACGGGAACAATCGCCAACGTCAAGATCGAAGTTTCCACCGACGGTGGCGCAACCTATTCGACGCTTGTTGCTTCGACCGCGAACACCGGCAGCTATAGTTGGACGGTTCCCAATACTCTGGGCTCTGCTTACCGAGTCCGCATCAGCGATGCCGCAGGAACTGCTTCTGACGCCAGCAACGGCGACTTTACGATTGCCGCCGCGGGTACCTGCTCATACGCCATCAGCCCTTCCAGCCGAAGCTTTGGTCTCTCCGGGGGGACGGGCAGCGTGACTGTAACGGCAGGTTCTGGATGCGCCTGGACTGCCAGCAGTAACGCTGGCTTTGTAACCATCACTTCCGGGGCCAGCGGCAGCGGTAACGGAACGGTGAACTACTCGGTGGCGGCCGCCAGTTCCGCACGTACCGGCACGCTTACCATAGCTGGACAAACCTTCACGGTGACTCAAGCGCCGTCCACAGGCATTTCAGCGGATCTGTTTGTTCCTGTGACGCTGTCAACGAGTGGCGTTGGTGGATCTTTCTATACCACTGAGCTCACGTTCACTAACCGGGGAACAACCACCACGAGCGTTGATTTGAGTTATGTCGCAACCACCGGAGGCGGCAGTGGGAGTGCATCCATAGCGATTCCTCCCGGCCAATCGGTATTTTCGAATGCGATTGAATATTTGCGGACTCAGGGTCTTTCCATTCCGGATTCCGGGAGCCGGCTTGGGACACTCAGAGCGCGTTTTTCCAATCTCAGTGTGGCTTCTGCCACTGGAATCACCGCACGCACGACAACGCTGGTTAGAGACGGAGCAGGCAATCCGATTGGGCGTGCCGGGTTGGCTTATGCTGCCATCGCGAGCAGCGGTGGTCAGAGCCTCTCCGAGGTCCAGGGAAGTAGCCCTCTTCCGCCACGTGCCGATTTGCGCGATTCAGTCAGTCTCGCAAGTGCCGGTCTCACAGCTCCAGCCTATATTTGTGGATTGCGGCAGAATTCGGATGATCGCTCGAATGTAGCTTTCCAGAATGTGGGTGCAGCAGGAGATGGGAGCATCACGCTGCGGGTGACGGTCTTCGATGGTAACAGCCCGAGCTCCACTGTCCTGGATGCCATTGTCCTGGCGCCAGGCGAGTTTTCTCAGATTGGCGGCGTATTGACGTCGAACGGTTTATCCCTATCCAATGGCTATATCAAGGTGGAGCGGACCAGCGGCACGGCTCCTTACTATGCCTACGGAGTCATTAATGATCAGGTCAACTCCGATGGCTCATTCGTGATTCCTCAACCGGCGAGCACCACACCTGTTAGCGGATTGACGTTGCCCGTTATTGTCCAGACCACAGCGTTCCTGAGCGAGTTGGTCATCACCAACTTTTCCAGCCAGGCTCGTATTCTTAGCTTCAGTTTTGTGGCCGATTCCATCAGCACTGCAGACAAGACGGCTCGCTTCACCCTGAACCTCCCGGCCGGGCAGCAGCAGATTATTCCGGATATTTTCACCTACATGAGAGATAACGCGGTGGCCGGAATTGGGCCGGCTGGAACCACGATTGCGGGAGCTCTGTTTGCGACGGCGGCAAGTGGAGACCTCAGCGGAGTGGTACTGGGTGCCCGCACCTCTGCTTCGGGCGGCAGTACCGGTGGGCGTTTCGGGCTCTTCTACACGGCTGTCCCTTATGGTCAGGCTTCGACGAGCAGTGCATGGGTTTTTGGTCTTCAGCAAAACTCAGAGAATCGCACCAATCTGGCCATCGTGAACACCGGAGAAATAGACGGGAACAGCGATACTTTTGTGATCGATCTCTATGATGGTGCCACAGGAGCCAAAGTGAAAACGCTGGACCCGATCAGCCTCCCGGCCCGAGGCTGGATTCAAATTGGCACGATCCTGAATAACGCTCCTGGAGTGCAGCAAGGTTACGCCCAGGTTCGGCGCACGGCTGGCGCGAATCCGTTTATCGCCTACGCGGTGATCAATGACGGTGCCGGCCCCGGCGAACGTACCGGCGACGGTGCTTATATTGGGAGCAGTGACTGAATCACCGTAGTGACTGATTGACGACTACCGAGTAACTGCAACCGGCCTCGTGCCCAGATGCCGGCCACCTTCTTTCCATCTCGAAGCTATTCTGTTGGCTTCAGAAGAACATTTCGTCCATAATTGTGGGGTTTCGTGTCCGCGAACAACAGAAAGAGCCATGAAATTGCGCAAAGCAGGAATAATTGCTGGCTCCTGTCGACAGTGCCATTCCGACGTTCAACTGGCAAATGGAATGTACTTCTGTCAGTGCGGCAGTGCCAGTGACAAGTCTTACTACTTCCCGCCGAATTGGGTTTTCAACCTGAGCCAACCCGTTGATCCACTCATCAATCGCGCTGCCAAGGCTGCGTCGTCTGGAAACCAGATTGGATGAGCGTTTCAAGAAAGCACCAGTGAGTTTCGAGGTGCTGGGCGATGGGATTCTGGTAGGCCAGGGTCAGAAGGACCTAGCGGCGCAGAAGAGCGTAGGGATTTCTTTCCGTCTCCCAGATCATTGGTTCAATCGTCTTCCCGCCTGTTCTTCCCTTTTTCCAAGAGCTTGCTTAAGTGAACGCGTGACGTCTCACAGACCACGACGGGTTCTCCCTACTCCAGCATTGGCTCCATCTCTTCTGCCTGACGGGGCGCGAGGTGATTGCCCATGATCATTCGGGCACAAGCGTTCCAGCGGAGCAAAGCATCATCGTTGCCTGCCGGGCGGATTGCTTCGGCTTGCTCATACCACCGCATCGCCTCAGACAGCCACTCATAGGCACCAAAAGCTGCGCCTGGAGCGCCCTGGTGGAGTTGTGCCTTGGCGCGCCGTTCGCACACCAGCCCGCGATAGTATTTCTGCTCGTAGGGACCTGTGAGACGGGCCAGTACTTCCTCGATTTGGGTCGAACCGATGGCGTATCCCTTGCCAAACCGGTCCGTAAGCGCCAGCAGCAGAATGACAATCGCTTGCTGGTTTTCCGGATCAACTTCCAACACATCGAGACAGATGCTTTGCGCCTCACCGGGTTCGTTCAGTAGCCTGTAGCGCGTGGCCTTTTCGAGAGCTGCAGGAACCGCGTCTCGGGACAAAGGCTTCAACTCAAACATAATATCCTCCTCCGTTGAATCTCGGGACTGCCTGGCTGCTAGCGAATGCGTCGTCATAAAATGTGAAACCTCCTCAGCAGTTTCCCAATCGGATCGTAGAAATCATCTACAACTCTTTCCTTGAGCGGAATGATGGCGTTGTCAGTAATGGTGATGCTCTCCGGGCAGACTTTCGTGCAGCACTTGGTGATATTGCAATAACCCACGCCGTGAGCCTCCTTCAACTCTGCGGTGCGGCTCTCGACGTCCAACGGATGCATCTCCAGTGCAGCCACATGCACCAGGAAACGCGGGCCGATGAAGGCGTCGTGTTGATGATGATTGCGCAGGACGTGGCAGACATCCTGGCAAAGAAAGCATTCAATACATTTACGAAATTCCTGCACCCGGTCGATGTCCGGCTGCAACATGCGCCAGCTGCCATCCGGCGCGTCGGGCGGGCGTGGGTTGAACTTCTTGATCTTTTTCTTGACCCGAAAATTCCACGAAACGTCGGTCACGAGGTCTTTGATCAATGGAAAGGCCTGCATAGGCTCCAGCGTGACAGGCTGGTCGAGAGGAATGGTATTCAGCCGCGTCATGCACATCAGCTTGGGCTTGCCATTGATCTCTGCCGAGCAGGAACCGCACTTTCCTGCCTTGCAGTTCCAGCGCACGGCCAGATCGCCAGCCTGTTGGGCCTGGATGTCGTGAACCGCATCCAGAACAACCATGCCTTCGGAAACTTCCGTAGTGTAATTCCGAAATTCTCCCTCGGTGGAGGTGCCGCGCCAAATGCGAAAGGTTGCGTTGGCCATCAGTGGAATTCCTCAAACGTTCTGTAGCGTGCGCTGCTTTTCAAGGGCACCTGTGTCGTTACAGGGCCCTACTTCATCTCATCGATAATTTGCCGCAACTCGCCCGGCATGTCCGGAACGGGCCTGCGCTCGACGCGCATGGTTCCATCCCCGTTTTTGGAGACCACGAGGTTTAGTTTTCCGAAAGCCGAGTCTTTGTCCGAATAGTCTTCGCGGAAATGCGCGCCACGGCTTTCTTTGCGCTCCAACGCTGAGCGGCTGATCGCTTCTGCCACCGTTAGCAGGTTTGGCAAGTCCAGAGCCGTGTGCCAGCCTGAGTTGTACTCACGATTGCCCACGACACTCACCTTTCGGGCTCGCTTCCAGAGTTCAGCAATGCCATCCAAAGACTGTCGCATCTCTGCTTCGATGCGCACAATCCCAACCAGGCGCTGCATCATTTTTTGCAAGTCCTCTTGAACCTTGTACGGCCCTTCCACGGGGGCTTGTGCATCGGCCTTGCGTTCGAAGGGAATGAGGGCTTGGCGGACAGCCTCGTCAACGATTCCCGTGTCGATCGGGGCGACACCGTTCTTCTTCGAAAATTGCGCCGCACCTGCACCAGCGCGTTTCCCGAACACGAGCAAGTCCGAAAGGGAGTTGCCTCCGAGGCGGTTGGCGCCGTGCAGTCCTGCGGCACACTCGCCTGCCGCAAAGAGACCGGGCACGGTCGACATCTGTGAATCGGCATCCACGCGAATGCCGCCCATCATGTAGTGCGTGGTCGGGCCCACCTCCATCGGTTCCTCGGTGATGTCAATATCGGCCAGTTGCTTGAACTGGTGATACATGCTAGGCAGTTTCTTCTTGATGTGCTCGGCAGCCTTCGGAAGCCGCTGCCGAATCCATGAAATGTCGAGAAAAACTCCGCCATGCGGAGTTCCCCGTCCTTCCTTGATTTCGCGCACAATGCAGCGCGCTACGTGATCCCGAGTCAGCAGTTCGGGTGGCCGCCTCGCCTCTTTGTCTCCTTGCGTATAACGCCAACCTTCTTCTTCGTTGTCGGCTGTTTGGTTGCGGTAAAGTTCGGGGATGTCGTCAAACATGAAGCGCCGTTTGTCCTTGTTCAGCAGGATGCCACCTTCTCCTCGAACGCCTTCGGTCACCAGAATTCCTCGAACGCTGGGCGGCCAAACCATCCCGGTCGGATGGAACTGCAGGAACTCCATGTCGATCAACTCAGCGCCTGCGTCGTACGCGATCGCGAGACCGTCTCCGGTGTATTCCCAACTATTACTGGTGATTTCGTAGGCCCGTCCGACGCCTCCCGTGGCCAGCACAACTGCTTTGGCCTGGAAGACCCGGAAGCGGCCGCGCTCGCGGTCATAGGCCAGAGCCCCGGCCATACGCGCCCCGTCCTTCAACAGGGTAATCACCGTGCATTCCATATGTACATCGATGCCCTGATGAATGCCATGGTCTTGAAGCGTGCGAATCATCTCCAAGCCAGTGCGATCTCCCACGTGCGCCAGACGCGGATACTTGTGGCCGCCAAAGTTCCGCTGGAGAATGCGTCCGTCGTGTGTCCGGTCAAACAACGCTCCCCACGACTCCAGCTCACGCACGCACTCGGGGGCCTCACGAGCGTGAAGTTCTGCCATGCGCCAGTTATTGAGATACTGACCTCCGCGCATCGTGTCGGCGAAATGAACTTTCCAGTTGTCCCGGTCGTCGACATTGGCGAGAGCAGCGGCTATTCCGCCCTCCGCCATCACCGTGTGCGCTTTTCCCAAAAGCGATTTGCAGATGATGCCGACGGAGACGCCGGCTGCGGAAGCCTCAATAGCGGCGCGCAATCCTGCGCCTCCGGCGCCAATCACCAAGACGTCGTGCTGATGAGTTTCGTATTGGGGCATCCTAGATCAGCCTCCAGTCTGACCAGATGCCCATGGAGCACATCCGGATGTAGAGATCGGAAAACGCCACCATAAACAGACTCATCCATGCCCAGAGCATATGCTTCCGGTTCATGCAGCTCACGCAGTTGTAAGCCTTCATGCAAAGGGGTCTTTGTGAGAGTTGATCCAGGAACCCTCCTGCCAGATGCCGTAACGAATGGCAACTCAACGTATAGCTCCCAAGCAACCCGAGGTTTGTTGCCAGCACCACGGTACCGAGCCCGACGCCGAAGCTAACCTTTCCCGTCGCCGGATCTGTGAACCACAGGGCTTTCCAGACATCCCAGGCGAGCACAAGCAGGAACAACAAGGCGAGGTAAAGAAAGTATCGATGAATGTTTTGCAGAATCAGTGGAAAGGAACTTTCGCCCCGATAGTGCTGGCGCGGTTCTCCGACTGCGCAA
>Ga0187893_10006077_pt1 | contig 20985 bp, 29 predicted proteins | sample MA1701074metaG_FD_139574 | JGI IMG/M metagenome (GOLD analysis project Ga0187893, IMG submission 139574) | White microbial mat communities from a basaltic lava cave in the Kipuka Kanohina Cave System on the Island of Hawaii, USA - MA170107-4 metaG ...
AACGGCGGCTCGGCCGGCGTGGCCTCGAGGCCGACCTGCTTGGGCTCCTCGAAATTGATGAACAGCGCCAGCTGGTCCTGCAGGATGCGCGCCGCCAATGCCACCGCGTCCTCGGGCGTCACCGCGCCGTTGGTCTGGATCTGCATTGACAGCTTGTCGTAGTCGGTCACCTGGCCGACGCGGCTATGCTCGACCTTGTAGGACACCTTGCGGACCGGGCTGTAGAGCGCATCGACCGGAATGAGGCCGATCGGCGCGTCTTCCGGCCGGTTCTGCGACGCCGGGACATAGCCTTTCCCGTTCGCCACCGTGAACTCCATGTTCAGCTTGGCGCCCTTGTCCAGGGTGCACAGCACCAGATCGGGATTCATGATCTCGATGTCATGTCCGGTCTCGATCCGGCCGGCCGTCACCTCGCCAGGGCCTTCGGCCCGCAGCCGCATGCGCTTCGGACCCTCGCCGCCCATGCGCAGGCCGATCGACTTGATGTTGAGGACGATGTCCGTCACATCCTCGCGCACGCCCGGAATCGACGAGAACTCGTGCAGCACACCGTCGATATGCACGGAGGTCACGGCGGCTCCCTGCAACGACGACAGCAGGATCCGGCGTATCGCATTGCCCAGGGTGAGGCCGAATCCGCGTTCGAGCGGCTCGGCCACCACCGTGGCCTCGCGCTTCGGGTCGGAGCCCGCCTCTACATTGAGCTTGTTCGGCTTAATCAGTTCGGTCCAGTTTCTCTGAATCACGGTCCTATGATCCCATCGCGTTCGTGGGGCCCGCGGCCCCGCCCCGACGCCTACTTGAAGGCCCCCGGTCGCCGAGGTTTCGGCACCGGGGCTGTGTAACGCACCTAGCGAATTGCGAGCCGGGCTCTCCGTCGGCGCTCAGACCCGGCGCCGTTTGGGTGGACGGCAGCCATTGTGCGGAATGGGCGTGACGTCCTTGATCGACGTGATCGTGAAGCCTGCCGCCTGCAGCGCACGCAGCGCCGATTCGCGGCCCGACCCCGGCCCCTTGACCTCGACTTCGAGCGTCTTGACGCCGTGCTCCATGGCCTTCCGTGCCGCGCTGTCGGCGGCGACCTGCGCCGCATACGGCGTCGACTTGCGCGAGCCCTTGAAGCCCTGGCTGCCGGCCGACGACCAGGCGATCGTATTGCCCTGCGCGTCGGTGATGGTCACGACCGTGTTGTTGAAGCTGGCGTTGACGTGCGCGACGCCCGACGTGATGTTCTTGCGCTCTCGCCGACGCGGCCGCGCTGCTGCTGCTTTGCCCATATGCTCCGATCCTTAGGGGTCAGACGGCCTTCTTCTTGCCGGCGATGGCCTTGGCCGGGCCCTTGCGCGTCCGCGCATTGGTATGCGTGCGCTGGCCACGGACCGGCAGGCCCTTGCGGTGCCGCAGCCCGCGATAGCAGCCGAGGTCCATCAGGCGCTTGATGTTCATGGCGACCTGCCGACGCAAGTCACCCTCGACCCGGTACTCCCGGTCGATCAGCTCGCGAATCCGCAAGACCTCGTCGTCGGTCAGCTGTTGCACCCGCCGCTCGGCCGGAATTCCGACCTTCGCGCAGATATCGCGCGCCTTGGTGCGACCGATGCCGTGGATGTAGGTCAACGCAATCAACACCCGCTTCTGCGTGGGAATGTTGACGCCAGCAATACGCGCCACCCCGTAAGCTCCTCTGATGCTACGATAAAGACACGCCGAACCGCCCCGGTATCGCGGTCGAGCCGAGGGCGCGGATTATAGAAACATCCGACCCCGAGTCAACCGCTTGGCTGATCATGCGAGACCCGCCAGGACCTGCTCGATCTGCGCAGCCACACTGTCGACGTCCGCCATGCCGTCGACCTGATGAACTACGCCCTTTTTCTTGTAATATGGTAGGATTGGAGCCGTTTGCTCATAGTACTCTTTAAGTCGAGTTTGGACAGTTTCGGCGCGGTCGTCAGGCCGGCGTTTGAACTGCGTCGAGCCGCAAACGTCGCATTTCCCCTCGATCCGCGGCCGGTTGTTCCGGTCGTGATAGACGGTCCCGCATTTGGCGCAACTGAAGCGGCCGGAGATTCGGTCGACCAGAGCGGCGTCGTCGACAGTCATCTCGATCACCGCATCAAGGCCTTCGCCGCGCTTCTTCAGCATGGCGTCGAGGGCCTCCGCCTGCCGGACCGTCCGCGGGAAGCCGTCGAAGATCACCCCGCGCCGCGTGTCCGGCTGGTCGAGTCGCTCCGCGATCATGCCGATCATGATGTTGTCCGGGACCAGCTTTCCATCCTTCATGATCCGGTCGGCCTCGAGACCGAGCGGACTGCCCGATTCGACTGCAGCCCGCAGCATATCGCCGGTCGACAGCTGCTTCAGCCCACGGGTCTCCTCCAGCCGCTTCGCCTGGGTGCCCTTGCCCGCCCCCGGAGGGCCCAGCAGGATCAGCTTCATCCCCGGCGGCCTTTGAGCTTGGCCTTTTTGATCAACCCCTCATACTGATGCGCCAGGAGGTGCGAATGGATCTGCGCGACCGTGTCCATGGTGACGGACACGACGATCAGCAGGCTGGTGCCACCGAAAAAGAACGGAAGATTCCTCCAGGCAAGCAGAAATTCCGGCAGCAAGGAGACGAACGCCAAATAGGCAGCGCCGACGACCGTCAGTCGCGTGAGGACGTAATCGAGATATTCGGCCGTGCTCTTACCGGGGCGATAGCCGGGAATGAACCCGCCGTTCTTCTTCAGGTTGTCGGCTGTCTCCACCGGATTGAAGACAACCGCGGTGTAGAAAAACGCGAAGAAGACGATCATGGCGCCATAGAGCGCCATATAGAGCAGTGTTCCCTGACCGAGGTTGCGGGCAAGCCATTGGATCCATTCGGCGCCCTGGCCGTTGCCGCTGAAATTCACAAAGGTCAGTGGCAGCAAAAGCAGGGAGCTGGCGAAGATGGGCGGGATCACGCCCGCGGTATTGATCTTCAGCGGCAGATGCGACATCTCGCCGGAAGTCACGCGCATTCCGACCTGTCGCTTCGGAAACTGCACGGTCAGCCGCCGCTGCGCGCGCTCCATGAAGACGATGAAGGCGATGACCGCCACCGCCATGACCAGCAGGACGACGACCCAGATGACCTCCAGCTCACCCGTCCGGGCCTGCTCGAACGTCGCCCACAAGGCAGACGGCAGCTGCGCCACGATGCCGGAGAAGATGATCAGGGAAGTGCCGTTGCCGACCCCCCGTGCCGTGATCTGTTCGCCGAGCCACATCAGGAAGACCGTGCCGGCGGTGAGCGTCACGACCGTGCTGACCGTGAACAGCATGGGGGCCGTGATCACGAGGCCGCCCTGATTCACCAGTCCTTGGGCAACGCCGAAGGCCTGCACGGCAGCGAGAACGACCGTGCCCATCCGCGTGTACTGGTTCAGCTTCTTGCGCCCGCTCTCGCCTTCCTTCTTGAGCGCCTCGAGCTTCGGCGAGACGCTGGTCAGCAGCTGCACGATGATCGATGCCGAGATGTACGGCATGATGTTGAGGGCGAAGATCGACATGCGGCTGACGGCGCCGCCCGCGAACATGTCGAGCAGGCCGATGATGCCGCCGGACTGCCCTTTGAAGAACTCCGCCAACGCCACCGGATCGATGCCCGGGAGCGGCAGATAAGTGCCGAGCCGGTAGACGAGCAGCGCGCCGAGGGTGAACAGGAGCCGCTTCTTGAGCTCTGTCGCCTTGGCGAGGGCGCCGAAATTGATGCTGGAGGCGAGTTGTTCCGCTGGCGAAGCCATGGCTCAGCCCCGTGCTAGGCTTTGGCGGCCGGCTCAGCCGCAGGTTGAGGCGGCAGGACGACCTTGCCGCCGGCCTTTTCCACCGCTGCGACGGCGCTCTTGGAGGCCCCGGCCACCTCGACCGTCACCGCCGCCTTCAGTTCGCCCATGCCGAGCAGGCGGATGCCGTCGCGCACCTGGCGCACGACGCCGGCCTTCCGCAGCGCCTCGCCATTGATCGGCTGCCCGGCGTCGATCCGGCCGGCCTCGATGGCGATCTGCAGCTGGCCGACATTCACCACGACGAAGTCGCGCCGGAAGATGTTGTTGAATCCGCGCTTCGGCATGCGCATATGCAGCGGCATCTGGCCGCCTTCGAATCCCTTGATGTGGACGCCAGTGCGCGCCGTCTGGCCCTTGCCGCCGCGGCCGCCGGTCTTGCCCTTGCCCGAGCCGATGCCGCGGCCGATGCGCATGCGCCCCTTGCGCGCGCCGGCATTGTCCGAGAGCTGATTCAATTTCATGACTGTGTCGTCCTCTACTACGACGGCCGCAAGGGCATCGACCATCCTTCAGATAGTCGCCCTACCCCTGGGTTTCCACCCGAACGAGATGCTGCACTTTGGCGATCATGCCTCGCACCGCGGGCGTGTCCTCGACCTCGCTGCTGCGGTGCAGCTTGTTGAGTCCCAAACCGATGAGCGTCGCCCTCTGGTCGGACGGCCGTCCGATCGGGCTGCCGATCTGCGTGATCTTGATCCGGCGCTTCTCCGTCGCCATGGCCTACTCCCTCGCTTCGGCAGGCGCATCGCGCCGGCCCAGGATCTCGCTCACCTTCTTGCCCCGGCGCGCGGCGACAGCGCGCGGCGATGTGCTCCGCTCGAGCGCCGCAAAGGAGGCCTTGACCATGTTGTGCGGATTCGACGTGCCGATCGACTTGGCGACGACGTCATGCACGCCGAGCGCCTCGAAGATGGCACGGACGGGCCCGCCGGCGATGATGCCCGTCCCCGGCACGGCCACCCGGAACACGACGCGTCCGGCGCCGTAGTGCCCGATGACATCGTGATGCAGGGTGCGGCCCTCGCGCAGGGGCACGCGGATCATGCCGCGCTTGGCCTGCTCCGTCGCCTTGCGGATGGCCTCCGGCACCTCGCGGGCCTTGCCGGCGCCGTGACCGACGCGGCCTTTGCCGTCGCCGACGACGACCAGCGCGGCAAAGCCGAACCGGCGGCCGCCCTTCACGACCTTGGCGACGCGATTGATGCTGACGAGCTTTTCGATCAGCTCGGCATCCTCGCGGGAGCGATCTCTGTCGCGGTCGCGGCGGTCTGACTTCGGGCCTCGTGCCATATTCGATCCTCTAGAACTGCAGGCCGCCTTCGCGAGCGGCGTCGGCCAGGGCCTTGACTCGGCCGTGGAAGAGATAGGCGCCGCGGTCGAAGACGACCTCCTTCACGCCGGCGGCAATCGCCCGCTCGGCGATCAGCTTGCCGACTTCCTTGGCCGCTCCGATGTCGGCGCCGGTCTTGAGCTTGCCGTGCAGGCCCTTGTCGATCGTCGACGCGGCGGCCACCGTGGCCCCCTTGGTATCGTCGATGACCTGGGCGTAGATGTGCTTGCTCGACCGGAACACCGTCAGCCGCGGCCGCCCGACGGCCTTGCGGCGGATCTGCGCCCGCAGGCGGCGTTGGCGGCGCGCAAAAAGGTCCTTCGGGTTCGACATGTCCGTTACTTCTTCTTGCCTTCCTTACGCAGGATCGTCTCGGTGTCGTACTTGATGCCCTTGCCCTTGTAGGGCTCGGGTCCGCGGAACGCGCGGATCTCGGCAGCGATCTGGCCGACGCGCTGCTTGCTGCGGCCGGTGATGGTGATCGCCGTCGGCTTCTCGCACTTGATCGTCACGTCGTCGGGAATCGGCACGTTGACGTCGTGGCTGTAGCCCAGCTGCAGCTGCAGGGTCTTGCCCTGCACCGACGCCCGGTAGCCGACGCCGTTGATCTCCAGGCTCTTCTTGAAGCCCTGCGAGACCCCGGTCACCATGTTGCGGGCGAGGTTGCGCGTCGTCCCCCACATCATGCGCGCCTGCTTCGAATCGTTCACCGGCGTGAAGACGACCTTGTCGCCCTCGACCTTGGCTTCGACGTCGTCGCTGAGGTCGAGCTGCAGTTCGCCGAGCTTGCCCTTGGCGGACAGCGTGCGGCCGCTGAGTTGAAGTGTCACGCCAGCCGGGATGGCGACGGGCGACTTGCCTACGCGAGACATCGTCCGGTCCTCAATACACGCGACACAAGACCTCGCCGCCGACATTGGCGGCGCGGGCCTCGTTGTCGGACATCACGCCGCGCGGCGTCGACAGGATCGAGATCCCGAGGCCGTTATAGACGCGCGGCAAATCGGCGATCTTCGAATAGACGCGTCGGCCCGGCTTTGACACGCGGCTGATCTCGCGGATCACCGGCGCGCCCTCGTTGTACTTCAGCTCGATCTTGAGCTCCGCCGCGCTCACGCCGCCATTGGCGGGCGCGTAGTCGCGGATATAGCCCTCGCGCTTCAGCACGTCCAAAACGTTGGCCCGCAGCTTCGATGCCGGGCACGACACGTTCGACATGCGCGCCCGCTGCCCGTTGCGGATGCGGGTCAGCATATCGCCGAGTGGGTCGGTCATCGTCATATTGCACCGCCCTCCTTTACCAACTCGACTTGACCATGCCAGGGATCTGGCCGGTCGACGCCAATTCGCGCAAAGCGATGCGCGACAGCTTGAACTTGCGATAGACGCCGCGGGAACGCCCGGTCAGCTCGCAGCGATTGCGCTGGCGCACCGGCGACGCGTTCCGCGGCACCTCCGACAGCCTGAGGCGCGCCTCGAAACGCTCCTCGGGCGCCCGCGATTCGTCGTTCGCAATGGCTTTCAGGCGCGCCCGCCGGCCGGCGAACTTCTTCGCCAGGCGGATCCGCTTGTTGTTCCGTTCGATGGAACTCGTCTTCGCCATGTCCTGCTCTCCAGCAACCCTCAATTCATGAACGGCATGTCAAAGCCCTTGAGCAGGGCCTTGGCTTCGGCGTCGGTCTTGGCCGTCGTGCAGATCACGATGTCCATGCCGCGCACCGAATCCATCTTGTCGTAGTCGATCTCCGGGAACACGATCTGCTCCTTGAGACCGAGGGCGTAGTTCCCGCGCCCGTCGAAGCTGCGCCCGCTGACGCCGCGGAAGTCGCGCACCCGTGGCAGCGCCACGCTGATCAGCCGGTCGAGGAACTCGAACATCCGGTCGCGGCGCAGCGTCACCTTGCAGCCGATGGCGAGGTTCTCGCGCAGCTTGAAGTTGGCGATCGACTTGCGCGACTTGGTGATCAGCGGCTTCTGGCCGGCGATCGCCGTCAGGTCGGAGGCCGCCGCCTGCAGCTTCTTCTGGTCCTGGGCCGCCTCGCCGACGCCCATGTTGATGACGATCTTGTCCAGCCGCGGCACTTCCATCGGGTTCTTGTAGTTGAACTCCTTCATCAGTGCCGTCCGGACGACGTTTTTGTAATGCTCGCGAAGTCGCGCCATGGTCCACCGCCTACAGATCGATCATCTCGCCGGACCGGCGCGCCACGCGCACCTTGCGTCCGCCGTCGAGCATCTTGAAGCCGACGCGCGTCGGCTTGCCGCTCTTCGGGTCGACATGGGCGACGTTCGAGATGTGGAGCGGCGCCTCCTTCTCGATGATGCCGCCCGGGTTTCCCGGCGCCGGCCGCGTGTGCCGCTTGACCATGTTCACGCCCTGCACCAGGACGCGCGATTCGTCGCGCAGGACCCGCAGCACCTGCCCGCTCTTGCCCTTCTCCTTGCCGGTGCGCACGATCACCTTGTCGCCCTTCCGGATCTTGAATTTCACTGCCATGGCCCGTACCTGTCCGCCGCTCGCCGCGCCTAGAGCACTTCCGGCGCGAGCGAGATGATCTTCATGAAGTTCTTCGCCCTGAGCTCGCGCGTCACCGGCCCGAAGATGCGGGTCCCGATCGGCTCGCCCTGCTTGCTGATCAGCACCGCGGCGTTCCGGTCGAAGCGGATCGAACTGCCGTCCGGCCGCCGGATCTCCTTGGCCGTGCGCACGATCACCGCCTGATGAACGTCGCCCTTCTTGACGCGGCCGCGCGGGATCGCCTCCTTGATCGAGACGACGATCACGTCGCCGACCGTGGCGTATTTCCGCTTCGAGCCGCCGAGCACCTTGATGCACTGGACCCGCCGCGCACCCGAATTGTCGGCCACCTCCAAGTTGGTCTGCATCTGGATCATGGTCGCGACCCCCTAGCTCGCTGCCGACTCGGCGTCGCTCATGACCTCCCAGCGCTTGCGCTTGGAGATCGGCGCGCATTCCCGGATGCGCACGGTCTCGCCGACCCTGTGCGCATTGGTCTCGTCGTGCGCCGAATACTTCTTCGTGCGGCGGACGAACTTCTTGTAGATCGGGTGCATGACGCGCCGCTCGACCTGGACGACGATCGTCTTGTTCATCTTGTCGCTGACCACGACGCCTTGGAGGATACGCTTCGGCATTCCGGCAACTCCTACGACGCGGCCCGCGCCGTTTCATGCAGCAAGGTCTGGATGCGCGCGATGTCGCGACGCACCTGGCGCACGCGCGCCGTGTTCTCCAGCTGGCCGCCAGCCTTGCGGAAGCGCAGGTTGAAGGCTTCCTTCTTCAGCGCCGTCAGCTCGGTCTTGAGCTGGTCCGGGGTCTTGGTGCGGAGATCCTCGATCTTCATCGTCAGTGCCCCTCGCCCAGGCGCGCAACGAACCGCGTCTTGATCGACAGCTTCGCCGCCGCCAGTTCGAAAGCCTCCTCGGCGATGCCGCGCGGCACGCCGTCGATCTCGAACATGATCCGGCCGGGATGGATGCGCGCAACCCAATATTCCGGCGTCCCCTTGCCGCTGCCCATGCGCACTTCCGCCGGCTTGCGCGACACCGGCACATCCGGGAAGACGCGGATCCAGACGCGGCCGACGCGCTTCAGGTGGCGGGTCACCGCACGGCGCGCGGCCTCGATCTGGCGCGCCGTGATCCGCCCCGGTTCCGTGGCCTTGAGGCCGTAGGCGCCGAAGTTCAGGGTGAAGCCGCCCTTGGCGGCGCCGTGGATGCGGCCCTTGTGCGCCTTCCTGTACTTGGTTCGACTTGGCTGAAGCATGTCCTTCGTCCCGTATTGCTCGTCGTCGCCTGATCAGCGCGCGACTTGCTGCTCCTGCGCCCGCTTGTCCTGGGCCATCGGATCGTGCGCCATGATCTCGCCCTTGAAGACCCACACCTTCACGCCGCAGGTGCCGTAGGTGGTCATGGCCGTGGCCCGGCCGTAGTCGATGTCGGCCCGCAGCGTGTGCAGCGGCACGCGGCCCTCGCGATACCACTCGACGCGGGCGATTTCGGCGCCGCCGAGCCGCCCGCCGCAGGTGATGCGGATGCCGCTGGCGCCGAGCCGCATGGCCGACTGGACCGCCCGCTTCATCGCCCGGCGGAACGCGACGCGCCGCTCCAGCTGCTGGGCGATGTTCTCCGCCACCAGCTTGGCATCGATCTCCGGCTTGCGGATTTCCAGGATGTTCAGGTGCACCTCGCCGCCGGTCATCTTCTGCAGGTCGTTGCGCAGCTTCTCGATGTCGGCGCCCTTCTTGCCGATGACCACGCCCGGCCGCGCCGTGTGGATGGTGATGCGGGCCTTCTTCGTCGGCCGCTCGATGATGACGCGGCTGACGCCGGCCTGGACCAGGCGATCCTGCAGGTATTTCCGCAGCCGCAGATCCTCGTGCAGCAGGCCCGCATAGCCCTTGTACGCATACCAGCGCGAGTCCCAGGTACGGTTGATGCCGACCCGCAGCCCGACCGGATTGACCTTCTGACCCATTTACTTGCTCTCCTCGCGCTCGCGAACGACGACGGTCAGGTTGCTCCAGGGCTTCATGATGCGCGCGCCGCGACCGCGCGCCCGCGCATGAAACCGCTTCATCACGAAGCTCCGGCCGACGGAGGCCTCGGCGACATACAGCCGGTCGACGTCCAGCTGGTGGTTGTTCTCGGCGTTGGCGATCGCCGCCTGCAGCACCCGCTTCACCGTGCCGGCGATACGACGCTTCGAGAACGTCAGCTCGTTCAGGGCCTTGCCGGCGTCCTTGCCGCGGATGAGCTCGGCCACCAGGTTGAGCTTGCGCGGGCTGCCCCGCAGCAGGCGGGCCACGGACTTCGCCTCCGTATCGGCAAGCCGGCGCGGCATCTTCTTCTTGCTCATCGCGGCGTCTCGACCTTCTTGGCCTTCTTGTCCGCCGCCGTGTGGCCATGGAACACGCGGGTCGGCGCGAACTCGCCGAACTTGTGGCCGATCATGTTCTCGGTCACCAGCACCGGCAGGAATTTGTGGCCGTTGTAGACGCCGAACGTCAGGCCGACGAACTGCGGAATGATCGTCGAGCGCCGCGACCAGGTCTTGATCACTTCATTGCGTCCGGACGCGCGCGAGGTTTCCGCCTTCTTCAGCAGGAACCCGTCGATGAACGGACCTTTCCAGACAGAACGGGCCACGAGTGCTTGCCCTCCTCTACTTCGCCGCGTGACGACGGCGCAGGATCATGCCGTCCGTCCGCTTGTTTTGCCGCGTCTTGTGGCCCTTCGTCGAAATGCCCGACGGTGTCACCCAATGGATGCCGCCGTTGGTCCGGCCGCCATGCGGATGGTCGACGGGGTTCTTGGCGATGCCGCGGGTATGGGGCCGAATTCCGAACCAGCGGCTGCGACCGGCCTTGCCGACGACGATGTTCTGCTGGTCGGGATTGGAGACCGCGCCGATCGTCGCCAGGCAGTCCAGGTGCACCCGGCGCACCTCGCCGGAGCCCAGGCGCAGCAGCGCATAGTCGATATCGCGACCGACGAGCTGGACGTAGGTTCCGGCCGCGCGGGCGATCTGTCCGCCCTTCTTCGGCTTGATCTCGACGTTGTGGACGATCGTGCCGACCGGGATGTTCTTCAGCGGCAGGGCGTTGCCCGGCTTGATGTCGGCGCGCTCGCCGGACACGACCTGATCGCCGACCTTCAGGCGCTGCGGCGCCAGGATGTAGCTCTGCTCGCCGTCCTCGTAGCGGATGAGGGCGATGAAGGCCGTCCGGTTCGGGTCGTATTCCAGCCGCTCGACCGTGGCCGGCACGTCGAACTTGCGGCGCTTGAAGTCGATCAGGCGGATGCGGCGCTTGTGGCCACCGCCGATGCGCGAGTTGACCAGGTGTCCCTGGTTGTCCCGTCCGCCGGACTTGCGCTTGCCGACGGTCAGCGCTCGGACCGGGCGGCCGCTCCACAGTTCCGACCGGTCGACGATGACCAGCTGGCGCTGGGCCGGCGTTGTCGGCTTATAGGTCTTGAGTGCCATGGATCAGACCCCCGTCGTCACGTCGATCGTATGGCCCTCGGCCAGGGTCACGATCGCTTTCTTCACGTCCGGCCGCTTGCCGATGACGCCGCGGAACCGCTTCGTCTTGCCTTCCAGCCGCAGCGTGTTCACGGCCTTCACCTTGACCTTGAACAGGCCCTCGACGGCGGCCTTGATTTCCGGCTTGCGCGCATCCAGCGGCACCCGGAACGTCACCTGGTTGTGCTGCGACCCCAGCGTCGACTTCTCCGTCACCACGGGCGAACGGATCACGTCGTACATGCGGATCTGGCTGACGGACACAGAGGGCTTTGCCTTGCTCATTTCAGTCGCGCCTCCAGGTGCTGCACCGCGTCCTTGGTCAGGACCAGGGTGTCGCGCCGCAGGATGTCGTAGACGTTGGCGCCCTGCTGCGGCAGGACGTCGAGATTGGGGATGTTCACCGCCGCCCGCAGGAACTCCGCATCCACCGTCGGGCCGCCGATGATCAGCGCCGACGTCCATCCCAGCTTCGTCAGCTTCTTCGCCAGGTCCTTCGTCTTCGCCGTCTTGATCTTCGCCTCGTCGATGACGATCAGCCGGCCGTCGGCCTGCTTGCTCGACAAGGCGGTCTTGAGCGCCAGCTTGCGCACCTTCTTCGGCAGGTCGGTGGCGTGGCTGCGCACGACCGGACCGAAGATGCGCGCGCCGCCGCGGAACTGCGGCGAGCGCAGGCTGCCCTGACGCGCGTGGCCCGTGCCCTTCTGCCGGTAGGGCTTCTTGGTCGTGCCGCGGATGTCGCTGATGCCCTTGGTCTTGTGCGTGCCGGCGCGGCGCTTGTTCAGCTGCCAGTTGACGGCGCGCGCCAGGATGTCCTTGCGCACGGGCAGGGCAAAGATCTCGTCCGCGAGATCGATCTCGCCGACCTGCTTGTTGTCGAGGTTCGTCACCGCGCACTTCATGACGCCTGGTCCTTCTTTTCCTCGGCGCCGGCGCCCGCACGCACGGCCGCGGGGAACGGCACGTCCTTGGGCAGCTTCCGCTTCACGGCGTCGCGCACCAGCACATAGCCGCCCTCGGCCCCCGGCACGGCGCCGTGGATCATGATGAGCCCTTGATCGACGTCGGTGGCGACCACCTTGAGGTTCAGCGTGGTGACCCGTTCGACGCCGAGATGGCCGGCCATCTTCTTGTTCGGGAAGGTGCGGCCCGGATCCTGGCGGTTGCCGGTCGAACCATGGCTGCGGTGTGAGACGGACACGCCGTGCGTGGCCCGCAAGCCGCCGAAGTTCCAGCGCTTCATCGAGCCGGCGAAGCCCTTGCCGATGGTGATCCCGGTAACGTCGACGAACTGGCCGGGCACGAAGTGATTGGCCACCACCTCGGCGCCGACGTCGAGCACGGCATCCGGCGTGACCCGGAACTCCGCCAGCTTGCGCTTCGGCTCCACCTTCGCCTTGGCGAAGTGGCCGCGCTGCGCCTTGCTGAGGTTCCGCACCTTGGCCTTGCCGACGCCGAGCTGCACGGCCGTGTAGCCGTCGCGCTCTGCGGTCCGCACGGCGACGACCTCGCATTTGTCGACCTTCAGCACGGTCACCGGAACATGGGCGCCCTCTTCGTTGAAGAGGCGCGACATGCCCAGCTTCTGCGCGATCAGTCCGGTCCGCATGGTCAGCGCTCCCGTCCCCTAATTCTTCAGCTTGATCTCGACGTCGACGCCGGCGGCGAGGTCAAGCTTCATCAACGCGTCGACCGTCTGCGGTGTCGGGTCGACGATGTCGAGCAGCCGCTTGTGCGTGCGGATCTCGAACTGCTCGCGACTCTTCTTGTCCACGTGCGGCGAACGGTTGACCGTGAACTTCTCGATGCGCGTCGGCAGCGGAATCGGGCCGCGCACTTGCGCGCCGGTTCGCTTGGCCGTGTTCACGATCTCGCTGGTCGACTGGTCGAGCACGCGATGATCGAACGCCTTGAGGCGTATGCGGATATGTTGATTCTCCATGGCCAAGGTCCGTCTGGCTCCAACCGTTCGATTGCTGCGATTTACTCGATGATGGAAGCGACGACGCCGGCGCCGACCGTGCGGCCGCCCTCGCGGATGGCGAAGCGCAGGCCCTCGTCCATCGCGATCGGCGTGATCAGCTCGATCTCCATCGCGATGTTGTCGCCCGGCATCACCATCTCCGTCCCGTCCGGCAGCTTCACCGTCCCCGTCACGTCCGTCGTCCGGAAATAGAACTGCGGCCGGTAGTTGGTGAAGAACGGCGTGTGCCGACCCCCCTCCTCCTTCGTCAGGATGTAGGCCTCCGCCTTGAACTTCGTGTGCGGCGTGATCGACCCCGGCTTCGCCAGAACCTGGCCCCGCTCCACCTCCTCGCGCTTCGTCCCGCGCAAGAGCGCCCCGATGTTGTCCCCCGCCTCGCCCTGGTCCAAAAGCTTGCGGAACATCTCCACGCCCGTCACCACGGTCTTCGTCGTCGGACGCAGGCCGATGATCTCCACCTCCTCGCCCACCTTGATGATCCCGCGCTCGATCCGCCCCGTCACCACCGTGCCGCGGCCGGAGATCGAGAAGACGTCCTCGATCGGCATCAGGAACGGACGGTCCTTCGGACGCTCCGGCTGCGGGATGTACTCGTCCACCGCCTTCATCAGCGCCCGGATCGAGTCCGCCCCCAGCTTCGGATCCCGTCCCTCCAGGCCCGCCAAGGCGCTCCCCTTCACGATCGGGATCTTGTCGCCGGGAAATTCGTACTTCGACAGCAGCTCCCGCACCTCCAGCTCCACCAAGTCCAACAACTCGGGATCGTCCACCATGTCGACCTTGTTCATGTAGACCACCAGCGCCGGCACCCCGACCTGGCGCGCCAGCAGGATGTGCTCGCGCGTCTGCGGCATCGGACCGTCCGCCGCCGACACCACCAGAATGGCGCCGTCCATCTGCGCCGCCCCCGTGATCATGTTCTTGATGTAGTCGGCATGCCCCGGACAATCGACGTGCGCGTAGTGCCGGTTCGCCGTCTGGTACTCCACATGCGCCGTGTTGATGGTGATACCCCGCGCCTTCTCCTCCGGCGCCTTGTCGATCTGGTCGTAGGCCGTGAACGTCGCGCCGCCCGTCTCCGCCAGAACCTTCGTGATCGCCGCCGTCAGCGTCGTCTTCCCATGGTCGACGTGCCCGATCGTCCCGATGTTGCAGTGCGGCTTCGTCCGCTCGAACTTCGCTTTCGCCATTGTTCCGTTCTCCGTCCCTCTAATTCCGGCCCACTAAGACGGCTACTCGGCCGCCTGGGCGCGCACTTCCTCGGCCACCGACTGCGGGACCGGCGCGTAGTGATCGAAATGCATGGTGTATTGCGCGCGCCCCTGGGTCATGCCGCGCAGCTTGTTGACGTAGCCGAACATCTCCTTGAGCGGGACCATGCCGTTGATGACGCGGGCGTTGCCGCGCTGATCCATGCCGCTGATGCTCCCGCGCCGGCTGTTGAGGTCGCCGATGACGTCGCCCATGTACTCGTCGGGGGTCACCACCTCGACGCGCATGATCGGCTCGAGCAGCTGCGGCCCGGCCTTGACCATGCCCTCGCGGAAGCAGGCCCGCGACGCGATCTCGAAGGTCATCACGTTCGAGTCGACGTCGTGGTAGGCGCCATCGATCAGCGAAGCCTTGAAGTCGATCGTGGGATAGCCGGCATAGACGCCGGTATCCAGGGCGGACTTGAGGCCCTTCTCGACACCCGGTACGAACTCCCGCGGCACCGAGCCGCCGATGACCTCGTTCTCGAAAACGAAGCCGCTCCCGCGGGGGAGCGGCTCGAAGCGGATCTTCACGCGAGCGAACTGGCCGGCGCCGCCGGTCTGCTTCTTGTGCGTGTAGTCGTAGTCCACGGCCCGAGTGATGGTCTCGCGGAAGGCGACCTGCGGCTGGCCTACATTGGCCTCGACCTTGAACTCGCGCCGCATGCGATCGACGATGATCTCCAGGTGCAGCTCGCCCATGCCCTTGATCACGGTCTGGCCACTCTCCTGATCCGTGCTGACGCGGAACGACGGGTCCTCCTTGGCAAGTCGATTCAACGCCTCGCCCATCTTCTCCTGGTCGCCCTTTGTCTTCGGCTCGACGGCCACCTCGATGACGGGATCCGGAAACTCCATGCGCTCGAGCACGATCGGCTTCGCGGGATCGCTCAGCGTTTCGCCGGTGGTGGAATTCTTCAGGCCGCACAGGGCCACGATGTCGCCGGCGTGCGCTTCCTTGATGTCTTCTCGGTGATTGGCATGCATCAGCAACATGCGCCCGACCCGCTCGCGGTCATCCTTCACTGTATTCAGGATCGACGTGCCCGACTGCAGGACGCCCGAATAGATCCGCACGAAGGTGATCGAGCCGACGAACGGGTCGTTCATGATCTTGAAGGCGAGGCCGGCGAAGGGCTCGTCGTCCGAGCACTTGCGAATCTCCTCTTCGTCCGTTCCGGGCTTGGTCCCGACGACGGCTGCAACGTCCGTCGGCGCCGGCAGGAAATCGACGACGCCGTCCAGCATCGGCTGGACGCCCTTGTTCTTGAAGGCCGCGCCGCAGAGCACCGGCACGAAAGCGCCGGTGACGGTGCCCTTGCGGATCAGACGTTTCAGCGTTTTTTCGTCCGGCTCCTTGCCATCGAGATAGGCCTCCATGGCGGCATCGTCCATCTCGACCGCCATCTCCACGAGCTTGTGGCGGTATTCGTCTGCCTGCGCCTTGAGCTCGGCCGGTATGTCGCCGGCGACGAACTCGGCGCCGAGCGACTCGTCCTTCCAGACCAGGCCCTTCATGGCGACGAGGTCGACCAGGCCGACGAAGTTGCTCTCGGCGCCGATCGGTAACTGAATGACCATGGGCTTCGCTCCCAGCCGGTCGACGATCATGTCGACGCAGCGGAAGAAGTTGGCGCCCATGCGGTCCATCTTGTTGACGAAGCAGATGCGGGGCACGCCGTATTTGTCGGCCTGCCGCCACACGGTCTCCGACTGCGGCTCGACGCCGGCAACGCCGTCGAACACCGTCACCGCGCCGTCGAGGACGCGCAGGCTGCGCTCAACCTCGATCGTGAAATCGACGTGGCCGGGGGTGTCGATGATGTTGATGCGGTGATCGCGCCAGAAGCAGGTCGTGGCGGCCGACGTGATGGTGATTCCGCGCTCCTGCTCCTGCTCCATCCAGTCCATCGTCGCCGTGCCCTCGTGCACTTCGCCGATCTTGTAGGACTTGCCGGTGTAGTAAAGGATGCGCTCCGTGGTCGTCGTCTTGCCGGCATCGATATGGGCCATGATGCCGATGTTGCGGTAGTGGTCGAGCGGGGTGGTTCTAGGCATGGCGTCAGCCCTTCGCGAGTCCCGAGATGCCTACCAGCGATAGTGCGAGAAGGCCTTGTTGGCCTCGGCCATGCGGTGCGTGTCCTCGCGTTTCTTCACCGAGTTGCCGCGGTTGTTGGAGGCATCGAGCAACTCGCCGCAGAGGCGGTCCACCATCGTCGACTCCGACCGCTCGCGCGCGGTCCCGATCAGCCAGCGGATGGCGAGCGCCTGCGCCCGGTCGGGCCGCACCTCGACCGGCACCTGATAGGTGGCGCCGCCGACGCGGCGCGAGCGCACCTCGAGCTGAGGCTTCACGTTGCCCAGCGCATCGTGGAACACCTTGACCGGATCGTTGCCGGACTTCTTCTGGATCTGCTCGAAGGCGCCGTAGACGATCGTCTCGGCGACCGACTTCTTGCCCTCGTACATCAGGCAGTTCATGAACTTGCTGACGACGATATCCCCGAATTTCGGGTCCGGCAGGATTTCGCGCTTCTCGGCGGTGCGGCGGCGGGACATCGGATCGGCTCCTTACTTCGGGCGCTTGGCGCCGTACTTCGACCGGCGCTGGCGGCGATCCTTGACGCCCTGGGTATCGAGCGTGCCGCGGATGATGTGATAGCGCACGCCCGGCAGGTCCTTGACGCGCCCGCCGCGGATCATGACGACCGAGTGCTCCTGCAGGTTGTGGCCCTCGCCGGGGATGTAGGTCACGACCTCGAAGCCGTTGGTCAGGCGCACCTTCGCCACCTTGCGCAGCGCCGAGTTCGGCTTCTTCGGGGTCGTCGTGTAGACGCGCGTGCAGACGCCGCGCTTCTGCGGGCAGCCTTGCAGGGCCGGAACCTTGTTGCGCGCCTTTTGCTGCCGCCGTGGGTTGGCGACGAGTTGGTTGATCGTCGGCATCGAGATCACATCCTCACATCGGCTCTGCGGCCGAAGCAAAACGCCGCAACGAAGCGCTACCGGTGCTTCGCGCGGCCCAAAAATCAGACCGCCCCGCGGGGCGTATGTCTTGTCACAGTTGCGTTCGGGACTGCGTCTGGACGGTAGCGTCCACCACCAGCCCCCTCAAAGGCGGCCGCAATGTAGTGAGGCGTCCCCGGACCGTCAAGCAAAAGAATGGAAAAAATGCGCAACTTCCGACGGTTCGCCCCGCCCACCCGGCTGGGCGGGCGGGGTCCGCTGGCCGCCGGCTTAGACGTCCGGCCGCTTCGTCTCGTCGGAGAGGGCCGGCGTCTGGGATGGGGTCGCGATGGCCCGGTCCCGGGCCGCCGCCACCGCCTTGAGCCGGTTCATGACCGCCCCCGTACCGGCCGGGATCAGGCGGCCGACGATCACGTTCTCCTTGAGGCCGATCAGCTCGTCCACCCGGCCGGAGACGGCCGCCTCCGTCAGCACCCGGGTGGTCTCCTGGAACGAAGCCGCGGAGATGAAGGAGCGCGTCTGCAGGCTGGCTTTGGTGATGCCCTGCAGCACTTCCTGGGCATCGGCCGCCCGCAGCCCTTCGGCGACCGCCTTGGTGTTGGCCGCCTCGAACTCGTCCCGGTCGATCTGCTCGCCGACCAGGAACGTAGTGTCGCCCCCGTCGGTGATCTCCATCTTCTGCAGCATCTGGCGGACGATCACCTCGATGTGCTTGTCGTTGATCTTGACGCCCTGCAGCCGATAGACCTCCTGGATCTCGTTGATCAGGTAGTTGGCCAGCGGCTCGACGCCCAGGACCTTGAGGATGTCGTGCGGCACCGGGTTGCCGTCCATCAGCAGGTCGCCACGCTGCACATAGTCGCCCTCCTGGACGCTGATGTGCTTGCCCTTGGGGATCAGGTACTCCTTCGGCTTCTCGTTCGGGTCCTCGGAGACGACGACGATGCGCCGCTTGGTCTTGTAGTCCTTGCCGAACTCGACCCGGCCGTCGGTCTCGCTGATGATGGCGAAGTCCTTCGGCTTGCGCGCCTCGAACAGCTCGGCCACCCGCGGCAGACCGCCGGTGATGTCCCTGGTCTTCGACGATTCTCGGGGGATGCGGGCCAGCACGTCGCCGGCCCTGACTGTCGCCCCGTTGTCGACCGAAAGGATGGCGTCGACGGACATGAAGTAGCGGGCCTCGACGCCGTTGGGCAGCGTGATGATGTTGCCCTTGGCGTCGGTCAGGGTGATGCGCGGCCGCAGCTCGTTGCCGCGCGGCTGTTGCTTCCAGTCGACGACGACGCGGCTGGAGATGCCGGTCGTTTCGTCGACCACCTCGCGCATCGACACGCCTTCGACGAGATCGACATAGGTGGCCACACCCTCGCGCTCCGTGATGATCGGCAGGGTGTAGGGATCCCATTCGGCGAGCTTCTGCCCCTTCGTCACCCTGACGCCGTCGTCGGCCAGCAGCTTCGCGCCGTAGGGGATGCGATGGCGGGCCCGCTCGCGCTTCTGGTCGTCGAGCAGGACCATCTCGCAATTGCGACCCATGACCACCGGCACACCTGAGCTGTTGATGACGACGTTGCGGTTCTTGATCGACAGCGTCGCGTCGAACGCGGCCTCCACGTTCGACTGCTCGGCGCCGCGCTGGACGGCGCCGCCGATATGGAAGGTCCGCATGGTCAGCTGGGTGCCGGGCTCACCGATCGACTGGGCGGCGATGACGCCGATCGCTTCGCCGATATTGACCGGCGTGCCGCGCGCGAGATCGCGGCCATAGCAGCGGCCGCAGATGCCGCCCTTGGTGTCGCAGGTCAGCACCGAGCGGATCTTGATCTCGTCGATTCCGGCGCGATCGACCAGCTCGACCTTCTCTTCGTCGATCATCTCGCCGGCCTTGACGATCGTCCGGCCGCCGATCGGATCGTTGATGTCGACAGCCGCGGAGCGGCCGAGGATCCGTTCGCTGAGGGCCGCGATGACCTCGCCGCCCTCGACGACCGCCTTGACCTTCAGGCCGTTCGAGGTGCCGCAATCCTCCTCCGTGATGATCGCGTCCTGGGCCACGTCGACCAGGCGGCGCGTCAGGTAGCCGGAGTTCGCGGTCTTCAGCGCCGTGTCGGCGAGGCCCTTGCGGGCGCCGTGCGTGGAGTTGAAGTACTCCAGCACCGTCAGCCCCTCCTTGAAGTTGGAGATGATCGGCGTCTCGATGATTTCGCCCGACGGCTTGGCCATCAGGCCGCGCATGCCGGCGAGCTGCTTGATCTGCGCCGCCGATCCGCGGGCGCCGGAATGCGCCATCATGAACACCGAGTTGATGTGCGTGCCGGAGGCATTCTCCGACATCACCTTCATCATCTCGTCGGCCACCCGTTCCGTGCAGTTCGACCAGACGTCGACTACCTTGTTGTACTTCTCGCCCTGGGTGATCAGGCCGTCCAGATACTGCTGCTCGTACTCCTTCACCTTCTTCTGGGCGTCGGCGACCAGCTTCTCCTTGGCCTTCGGGATGATCAGGTCGTCCTTGCCGAAGGAGATGCCGGCCTTGCAGGCGTAGGAGAACCCCATGCCCATCAGGCGGTCGGCGAAGATCACCGTCTCCTTCTGGCCGCAATGGCGGTAGACGGCGTCGATGACGTTGGTGATCTCCTTCTTCGTCAGGAGGCGATTGAGGAGATCGATCGGCAGGTTCGGATGGCGCGGCAGGATCTCCGACAGGAGCATGCGGCCAGGCGTCGTCTGCAGGATCTTGGTCACCGGCTTGCCGTTCTCGGTGCCCGTGCGGTAGCGCGCCTTGATCGGCGTATGCATGGTCACGACCCTGGCGTCCAGCGCCTGCTGGATCTCGCCGATGGTGGCGAAGGCCATGCCGGTGCCCGGCTCGTTCTTGCCCTCCATCGTCATGTAGTAGAGGCCGAGGACGATGTCCTGGCTCGGCACGATGATCGGCTTGCCGTTGGCCGGCGACAGGATGTTGTTGGTCGACATCATGAGGACGCGGGCTTCCAGCTGCGCCTCCAGCGACAGCGGCACGTGCACCGCCATCTGGTCGCCGTCGAAATCGGCGTTGAAGGCGGTGCAGACCAGCGGATGCAGCTGGATCGCCTTGCCCTCGATCAGCACCGGCTCGAAGGCCTGGATGCCCAGGCGGTGCAGCGTCGGCGCGCGGTTCAGCAGCACCGGATGCTCGCGGATCACCTCTTCGAGGATGTCCCACACCTCCGGCCGCTCCTTCTCCACCATGCGCTTGGCCGCCTTGATGGTCGAGGCCATGCCGTAGATCTCGAGCTTGGAGTAGATGAACGGCTTGAACAGCTCGAGCGCCATCTTCTTCGGCAGGCCGCACTGGTGCAGCTTCAGCTCCGGACCGACGACGATCACGGACCGGCCGGAGTAGTCGACGCGCTTGCCGAGCAGGTTCTGCCGGAAGCGGCCCTGCTTGCCCTTGAGCATGTCCGAGAGGGACTTCAGCGGCCGCTTGTTGGCGCCGGTGATGACGCGGCCGCGGCGGCCGTTGTCGAACAGGGCGTCGACCGCCTCCTGCAGCATGCGCTTCTCGTTGCGCACGATGATGTCGGGCGCGCGCAGCTCGATCAGCCGCTTCA
>Ga0187893_10006078_pt1 | contig 20983 bp, 16 predicted proteins | sample MA1701074metaG_FD_139574 | JGI IMG/M metagenome (GOLD analysis project Ga0187893, IMG submission 139574) | White microbial mat communities from a basaltic lava cave in the Kipuka Kanohina Cave System on the Island of Hawaii, USA - MA170107-4 metaG ...
TCTTCTCAGACCCCGCAATATCCCAGCCCAAGACTCTTTACTCTCTCTATATCCACTCTCACAGGCCAACAGCACCTTCTGTCCGCTCTCAAGTGCCCCGATTATCACCAATAACGCCGCCTTTCTTTACTTTTACACACTATTTGATATTAACCCGTATCATACTATTTTGGTAGTAGTTTCAATTCCTCATAGGTAGGCTAAAAACACGTGCCACCTTCGCTTGTGCCTCCGAACCCTAGCTTGTTTCAATTCCTTATAGGTAGGCTAAAAACACTATGACAAAAGGGGAGATGGTAAGCTAGTTTGGAGTTTCAATTCCTTATAGGTAGGCTAAAAACACCTTATCGACAATTTGCAGCATGGAATCTGCATCGGTTTCAATTCCTTATAGGTAGGCTAAAAACTATAAATGATTATCAAATTAATGGTACTGATAGTCAACGTTTCAATTCCTTATAGGTAGGCTAAAAACTGTAGATGATTATCATTGTGATAATCACCTAATATACGTTTCAATTCCTTATAGGTAGGCTAAAAACTCATACCTACCATTGAATCTTTGTCTTACTCCATAGGGTTTCAATTCCTCATAGGTAGGCTAAAAACAAAAGAGCAGAGAACATGGAGATTTTCAGAAGGTGGGTTTCAATTCCTCATAGGTAGGCTAAAAACGACGGCTATGAAGGATTTATCTATCATCGAATCGGTGTTTCAATTCCTCATAGGTAGGCTAAAAACTGGTTTTGAGCAAGCCTGGTCTGACGACTGAGGATTGTTTCAATTCCTCATAGGTAGGCTAAAAACTCCAAAACCGAGGCTGATCGAGCCGCAAATAAACTTGTTTCAATTCCTCATAGGTAGGCTAAAAACATGCTAAAGGGCAATATGCTTATCAGCCTAGTATCCGAGTTTCAATTCCTCATAGGTAGGCTAAAAACGGACTATAGACATAAACATTTTGACCTTCGTGGAGCCAGTTTCAATTCCTCATAGGTAGGCTAAAAACTTGTCGGGCAAAACCTTAGGGACGATTCTGATCGAAGTTTCAATTCCTCATAGGTAGGCTAAAAACGAGGTACCTCCGGTACCAGCTGGACAGGTATAAGGGGTTTCAATTCCTCATAGGTAGGCTAAAAACGCGAAGTAAGCGGCTACCAAAAGAAAGTACAAAAGGAGTTTCAATTCCTCATAGGTAGGCTAAAAACCGGGATGGACGGAATAGGGCAAGGCTTGTTTGATGCGTTTCAATTCCTCATAGGTAGGCTAAAAACCTTCTATGTCCCGTATTGGGCACATGTATCTGCGCAGTTTCAATTCCTCATAGGTAGGCTAAAAACTCGTGTTTTCAGATGCGTTATTCTAGGCGGATTGATGTTTCAATTCCTCATAGGTAGGCTAAAAACTTGGGTATGTGAATTTCCTCGATCCCTCCAGAGAGTGTTTCAATTCCTCATAGGTAGGCTAAAAACGATTGTTTGGGGAGCCGCAATGAACAGATTACGCAAAAGTTTCAATTCCTCATAGGTAGGCTAAAAACCTAAAAAAAAACAAGGAGAGAACATGGTATCGATATGTTTCAATTCCTCATAGGTAGGCTAAAAACCTACGTCCGCATACATAGAAGCCACGCCTTTCACCCAGTTTCAATTCCTCATAGGTAGGCTAAAAACCCCTGCAACTGCGATAGTGTATCGACCAGATTCCTTGTTTCAATTCCTTATAGGTAGGCTAAAAACATGATTTAATAACCTCTAACAAGCCTGATTTATCCCCGTTTCAATTCCTTATAGGTAGGCTAAAAACCGTGTAGGCGAAAGGATCTTTAAACTCTCTCGGTTCAGTTTCAATTCCTTATAGGTAGGCTAAAAACCATTTGCCTACACGTGGGAAGCCCTGCCTTTAGCGGGTTTCAATTCCTTATAGGTAGGCTAAAAACCCTGCATTGCCCATGCGGGCAGTCCTCGTAATAAGTGTTTCAATTCCTTATAGGTAGGCTAAAAACAGCAGCTTGCCGGACTAAAGGGCATCTCCGATTATCGTTTCAATTCCTTATAGGTAGGCTAAAAACAAGGGGGGACGCCGTTGAAACAACAGCTTCTTGGACGTTTCAATTCCTTATAGGTAGGCTAAAAACTTGAAATCGGAAAACCTGACCCCCGAGCAAAAACAGGTTTCAATTCCTTATAGGTAGGCTAAAAACTTTTGAAATACTGTAAAAAGTACGGGGAGATACAAGTGTTTCAATTCCTTATAGGTAGGCTAAAAACGTGTTTCAGAGTTGGCGCAGATCAAAAGGCGCGATATGTTTCAATTCCTTATAGGTAGGCTAAAAACTATTGTACGAATTTCTCCGGCGGTTGCTCCGCACCCGTTTCAATTCCTTATAGGTAGGCTAAAAACCTATCTTTCGGCGTATACGGCATCTGTTTACTTCTTTCGTTTCAATTCCTTATAGGTAGGCTAAAAACAATAGCGAAGAAAAAAATTTGATCACCGTAGCCAGGGTTTCAATTCCTTATAGGTAGGCTAAAAACAATTCTCACCTAAACCGCTGAAGAGTAGGTTTGCGGTGTTTCAATTCCTTATAGGTAGGCTAAAAACGCATAAAGCCCTTTGTGCAGCCTCCCAGTACGGCAAGTTTCAATTCCTTATAGGTAGGCTAAAAACACCGCATCGAGCGTATTCCCTTTGTACCTGTCGAGCGTTTCAATTCCTTATAGGTAGGCTAAAAACAGGCATTTTATCTTTTCCTTCTCGACACGAAAAGTAGTTTCAATTCCTTATAGGTAGGCTAAAAACCATCGCTATCCTTTTCCCCCTGATTCCCGGCGGCAGGGTTTCAATTCCTTATAGGTAGGCTAAAAACAGGGAAGCAATTTCCCGGCAGGGTCTTGATACGCTAGTTTCAATTCCTTATAGGTAGGCTAAAAACGTACTGAACGGATTTGAGAGGGCTGACAAAAACCATAGTTTCAATTCCTTATAGGTAGGCTAAAAACACACTGCTAGGGTGATTTAGGTACTCCTTAGATCCGAGTTTCAATTCCTTATAGGTAGGCTAAAAACTTTCCCGAACTAAATCTATATGTACGCCGGAAAGTCTGTTTCAATTCCTTATAGGTAGGCTAAAAACTAATTAGTGCGCTTATCTTGGCTACACCGTCCCCGAGTTTCAATTCCTTATAGGTAGGCTAAAAACTGTAGGCAAATGGGTCTTTGTATTCTCTTGGTTCAGTTTCAATTCCTTATAGGTAGGCTAAAAACTGTAATTTTTCATTTAAGCTCTCCTTTTTTTTGAGTGTTTCAATTCCTTATAGGTAGGCTAAAAACTCCGAGTTCATACGCCATATCTCATCTCCTCAAAAGGTTTCAATTCCTTATAGGTAGGCTAAAAACTCCCTCCTGGCTTGAGCGTTGTTCTGCCCAAAATTTGTTTCAATTCCTTATAGGTAGGCTAAAAACTAACCCTGTAACCCGATAGACTTCGCAAGCGTCAAGAGTTTCAATTCCTTATAGGTAGGCTAAAAACTTGCCTGGGTAAATATACTCATATCCGATGCATCTTCGTTTCAATTCCTTATAGGTAGGCTAAAAACCTGACCGCAACGTTGGCGGCATTTATAAACGTTATCGGTTTCAATTCCTTATAGGTAGGCTAAAAACGCATTCCCCTTTCCTTATTCTGCACCGATGACCCAAGTTTCAATTCCTTATAGGTAGGCTAAAAACCTCCCGTCGGCTAACGCCAATATTCGCTGTTTTTCCGGTTTCAATTCCTTATAGGTAGGCTAAAAACCTAACGATCATGAAAAGTACAAGCCCTGCAATAAGAAGTTTCAATTCCTTATAGGTAGGCTAAAAACCAATTTTTTCCTAGTAAAATGTAGTTTTTCGGTTGTCAAAGAGCTAAGAGCAAATCTAAAGTATTCGTTTAGCATTTTAGCAAATCTGCCTGTTGTGTCAATCATTTTGGTCAATTGCCGGTTTCCGTCGAGATACGGGGTTTTTTGCGCTATTAGGGATAGACGGAAATTTTTAGATAAAAATTTCTTCCCCTCCTTTTTTTACTCCGACTAACTCGCGCTCCGAATATTTCATAGTTCTAAAAGTGTAGAATATAAGAGAATCATACTCCTTTTTGATTATACCATTCAGCTCGTGTTTTAGCATTTCAAATTGTGCCTCGGTTAATTCTCCTTCGAGCACCGAATTTTGAACCCAGTATAGGTATTTTCTAGCAGTCTTTAATACCTTGGCAACTCTCTTTTCTCCGACGTCGTAAACAAGAATTATAAACATTGCTCTGTTACCGAGTTGATGTCTTATCGTGCCGGTGAGTTAAAGAAGCGAGTCAACATTCAAAACCTTAAACCCGCAAACACACCAACAGTTTCACCACTCCCAAACAAAGGGCTTATAGTCTCCTTCGCCCATAATATATTTTTCAATCTTATATAGCTCAAGTCTGATCAGGCGTCTGTTTGATACCGGCTTTCCGATCTTTTTATGAGTTATAGTTTTCTCCAGCCGTTCCTCGAATTCTTTGGAGAATATCTTCATACCTTCTTCGTTCATTACTACTCCGTCCATCTTCTTCTCGAAATTACTCCTCTTGAGTTCTCCTTTGTTTATAAGCGAAAAGATCATTCTATCTACAAAGACAGGTTTAAAAATTTCCGCTACATCAAGGTTTAATGTGAATCTTCTAAAGTTGGTCGTGTGCAGGAATCCGATCCTGGGGTCGAGGTGTGTCTTATAAATTTCGCTTAGAACTGTTGTGTATAGCAGGGAATTACCGAAACTTATAAGAGCATTCATCCTGTTCTTTGGAGGCCGCCTGGTTCTGCTCTCAAATTTAAAATCCTCATCTTCGATAATCTCATCGAAAGCAGAATAATACATATCTCTTGTATTGCCTTCGATAGCCATGAGCGTTTCAGTGGAGTCTTGATTTGGAAGAGTTGATGCGAGATGTGCAATATTTGAGCATATGCTTTCCAAATTACTGCTTGATTTTCTTCTTGCATAGTAGTCAAGGACCTTGAGTATGTTGCCGATTGCGCCTTCGACGAATTTTCTGGCAAGGTCTATCCTTCTTTCATCACTTAGATAAGCCTCAGCTTGTTTCAGAATCATGTAGCCTGAATTCAGATGCTCCCTGGGATAGAAGCTTCCCACGTAATATCCGTAATAGTTGAAAAAGTGGAGAATAATTTCTTTCTGGGAGGCGAATTCCAAAAAACGTTTATTCAGGTTGACCTCACCGAAGACCATTAGCTCTTGCGTGCCTTCGATTGGTATAAATTTTCTCTCTCCCTTTTCGTTCTCGAAAAACAGGGTGTTGTCTTTTCTCTTAAGCTCGCCGTCGCTGAATATGAAGATTCTGGTTTTCATCTATTTTCAATCCATAATTTTTATCTTTTCATTCGTGTTCATTGGTGTAAATTCGTGGCTAAATATACTTTTCAACTCCAACAAAACTCCCTGTACCCGCAGTTTGTGCAGTAGGGAATCTTTACCGCTTTCGGCGGAAGCTCCTCCGTTGCTATCCTCTTAATGTCTTGTATTGCTTCCTCAAGCTCTTTTACCACTTCATCAGTAAGCGCAACCTTCTCTTTCCTTTTCTCTTTCGGAAAAAGAAGCTCTCCCTCGGCTTCTATGCCGTAATCCCTAAGCACGTAAAGGTAATAATAAAGTTGCATCCGGGCGGCTTCTATAGCTCTGGAACTCTTCTTAACCTCACCAACTATGATTTTTTCACCATCAAGCCTTGTGAGGTCTATCACTACATTTTCCAGGTGAATTTGTTTTCTATCTCTCTGATAGGTGCTCTCGTTGATGAACCTCCCAAGCTCGATGAATGGATTGTCCTGATCTGCAACGATATTCCTCGACATAAGCCACAACTCCCGTTTGCAGATGTAGTAGCAGTCAATGAGTGTGGCATTGATTCGTATCTCATTCATTTTTTCTTTCTAGCTTTGCGCTTAGTTTTCTCTTCAGGTTTATCTTTTTTTTCTTCCAAGACAATTTTTCCAACATCATCAACGCCTATAACCTTAAAGTCATCATCGAGGGAATTAACTATAAGTTGGGAATGTTCCAGGATTCCTTTCGTTTCCTTTATAGGAAATACATAGGTCTTTAAAGGTAAAGAATCCTCTCGTCTTAGACATCTCTCATGAGCTAGAAACAATCTTCCAGACCCATTCATATTTATCTTTTTAGAGAAAGGAATAGGATAATCTGTTCTTATTTCTTTTGTACTATCTTCAAACCTGGCATCGGTAATTTGAACGTCAGCCTCAATGGAGATCGGAGATTCGCTATCACCACAGGTAAGAGGAGTTGACTTAACTGCTTCACTGATTTCATCTACTAAAGAACCGTCTTTGAATATAACAAGCACTCGTAAATTCTTTGAATAACCGAATTGCCTTCCAAGAGCGTTTGTAAATTTCCCTCCCAGCTTGTCTTCCCACTTTACAATAGCCGACATCGTATAGCTTTTAATAACACACGGTGTTATCAGCCTTGAACCTGCCCAAACAACATTATCTTCCACTTGCTTGAGATATTCGAGGGGATGATTATCGTTTTTAAACCTCTGGAAGGCATTTGCAATCATCCCAATAACTGCCGAAGGTGGAAGTATTGGGTAAGTCAGAGCAGACTGCCAGGTAAAGGGAACCCTAATGGAATATAAAGAATTTAACCCTATATCAAAAACTATTGCCTTCAATATTTATCCTACTTTGTCTAGAAGTTCAGTAAACAACTCGTCAATACTGTCTTTCTTTGTAATTCCTTCCGATGTATCAACATTGCCCCAATAGAGTAAGGTCGTCTCTTTAGGCATGAGACCTTTTGTCTTTACAATATAATCTGAATACATCGGAGATACGGGGAAGGGTAGGGGACCACTTTCGGAATAAGCAATTAAAATCCCAACTGGATTCCCATGGGGAAGTGCGTGAGAAAGGGAAGCACCCATCTGTCCAGAGAGGAGATATCGGTAGGCTTCAATGGCTACATTAATCCTATCTTTACGACCATTACTATCATCTACAGCATAAGGGTTGCTGGAACCAAAATGAAGCTCTACAAGACCTACTCTTTCTACGTCAAGTGCCGAGACAAAAGCGTAAACACCTGACGCATAGGATTTATTGAAGGGCATCTGAGAAGTTAAGTCTTTCTCTTCAAAACTTTTTCCACTTTTTACTCGTGAATGTATTACTTGTTTAGGTGGAACACTAGTGAGTTCTTCAGGTGAGGCACTGATAATGGGCATCAACCATGAAAACATTGCTCTTGAACTTCTTCGTTCTGACGTTGTGCCTATTGCTGCAAGGAAACCGTGAATATCACAAATTGAACATTCCTTTACTACCTCTACTGCTCCTTTATCTATTGCCTCTTGATGTGATAGGTTGCCATTAGGCTTGAGCTTTGCTGGTCTAACTGGTTCTCCGACTTTACAAGAGTCACAAAATGGCAAATTTTGTTCCCGGCCTAGCTTTCTCATTGCTTCATAATGCCAATGCTTCAGCATTCTTCCAGACACAGCAGCGGCTTCTTCTTTTTTCCCTTCTTCATTTAAGAACTCCATGATTCTTATATCGGATACATTTCCCGCCACTGCCTCATTGTTGAGGTCATGGACATTTAGTTGAGTCTTAACAGCAAAGGTTACAAACTTAAGCATTCTGCACCTCCTCAAAGGTTTCTGTAGAAACTTCTTCTCTTTCTACTGTTGATGAGAATGAAAAAGCAAGTATTACAAGGGCTGTCTTTACCTTATCAAATTCATTCCCATTTGCTAATCTGAACACTTCTTTTATTTCTTCTTCATTTGGAAGATGAATCTTCTCCTTTTGTTCTAGTCGTAGTCTTCCCTCTCTAAGCATTTTGGCTATGGTTTCCTCAAAAACTCTGGATTCTTTTCTGGCGTTCCTAATGTCGTCAGCATAGCTATACTTCCTTTGCCTGACAAAATACCTGAGAGTTCTTGCTAAACTTCCCAGTGCTTTATTTTCAATTATAGTTGAATCAATCATACCTGCCTCCTTTACGAGATATTTCTTTAAAAGATATTTTGCAGTTTCTGGATATAGAAGATTTACCCAGCTACTGTTCTTTGGTGATGTCTCTTGGGCGTAAAGACGGGCGAATTTATGCAATGAGCTAAGGGAATTGTTCAATATTAGGTTATCTAATTCCTGAAAAGCTCCAAAAGCATCTTCTCTTATCATGGTATCCACTGATGCTATGTTGTAGGAACTTGCTCTCAAAAAAGATAGGTAATTGTCTATTGGGATAAGAAATAATCCTTCTACGTGATAGCCTTGCTGGCGGCCCATTACTGCAACATATAGGTCAAAAACTTCTAAAATATCTGCGGAAGACGGAATCTTTGATAAGAACGCTAAAGGGATAAGAGTTTGAGGTATTTTTTGGCTAATCCAATCTTTTCTTATCTGGTGTTGTAATGAGAAGATTTCTTGTAACCGTTCTCCACTTATTTGATCTTTTGGAAGAGGAATAACAATAACTTCTCTATCAGTAATGGAAAATATAAAAGTGGCATACCATGTTCCTAATAATGCAAGCATGCCACACGCTTTACAAATATTCTTTGGGTCAGTCGGTCTTCTTGGAATTCGTTGTTGAATTGAGACATCTAATCCATCTCTTCTGTGATGATAAGATGTAGAAGCGGAAAAACCTATTACAGTGCTAATCTTTTCTAAGCCTTTATCTTTATGCCTACAGATAGCTTCTGAACCTTTGTTTTCTGAAATTGAAACAGGCATCTGATAAAGAGACAAGGAAAAGTTATCTTTCTCATTTACGGTTACACTCTCAGCACTTCTACCAGTTATTCCAGGTGTGCTGAAAGGAATATAAGATGACGATAACAACCTTCTACAAAGCATGTTGAAGGCGTTTTCGATCTTACCAATCTCTCCACCAACAATTACCTGATAAAAACCACCTGTATCTATTATCTTAACCTTTTCAACTCCATAAGCCTCGATCCCAATCCTTGCTAGTCCATAGGCAATCTTTGTCTCTAAGTCGGGAAAGCCTGTTCCTGGGGTATATAGTATTGTTTCTTCTGCCATAGAGATTTACTCCATTCTTTTACTTATAGCGCCAACGTATTTTCCTATTGTCTCTACCATAAGCCAGCCACCATAGTAATCTTTGTCATCTTCTTTTTTCAATTCTTTTCTTTCTATCGCTGCTGAAATGTCGCATAGTTTTACGATATGATGTGCTAGTGATGCTTGAAGCCTTCTTCTATGTTGCTCTGCTAAAGAACAACCTCTTGCCCAAAGTCTAAGTTCTCTTGCCATCTCTTTTAAACTGTTGACGTTAAGTTTTTTTACCTCTGAAGGAAAGTATTTTTCTTGAAGTTCATCTACTCTGCTGTCCCAAATCAAATTTCCTGAGTAATCAGCTATATATTCGTTTATAGCCTGTACGTCAGGTCTTTCGATGTTATCTCCTATAAGCCCTCTGTCAGTGTGGTGGATGGCTACAGCAAAACTAATTGGTTCTTTAAGTTTATCTGGTAGTATTTTCCATAAGTAAGCTGCACCAATAGAAGCGTGGGATGGTAGAGGTGGTTTAAAAGGCGAGATTCTATCTTGCCATCTCTTTGCAAGTTTGCCTAAGTCATGCAAGGTTGCCATCTGATCAAAAGCTTCCTTTAAGGAGTTATTCTCCTTATTCCAATTCAAAACTCTTATGAGAGTTGGTTTGAATACTGGGAATATTGAAGTCAACTTGCTCTCTACCTTTCCTATATGAGTTAAGTATTCCTCTTCTGGGCTAGATAAAAGGGGTTTCATCTGGAACAACTCCTTTTTCTGGGTTATAACTGAAGCTATTGAAAATATAAGTTCTAAACGGTCCTATTCTAAGGTCTTTTTCATCTACATCTTTTTGGTTTTTAAGTAAATCAATGACCTCAATATTATGTTTTTTATCCTTATCCTCATACTTCCATCTTATCTCCCATCGAATATGACCTTCTTTGAAAAACTTCCAAGCAATACCTGTATCTATACCAATTAAGTTCTCTCTTATATTAGTTTCTCTTGTAGCATCAAGTATTTGTTGTTCCATTCCTCCTTTTCCTTTCCCCTTTGCAAAATCTAAAACCACAAGGGTAACTGGTTTGCTGTCTCTTAGCTGAATATTTGTCGGTTTTGTATCTGCATACAACACACACTCATAAAGATCAACTAATGTATCTCTTGCTTCATAGTCATTAGCACTGTAATCAAGTATGTTCACGAAGGAAGAAACTTCTCTAAAATCCTTGATATTAAAATTCCGATTACTACTTAGCCACTCCAAAGTTTTTTCCATGTGTTCTTTTTCATAAGGCAAATGTCCTTTTTTGTTCTCTATGGGATATATAATTATCTCTCCTTTCTCCCCAAAATATCTTGCACACCTGCCCGCTCTTTGAACAATGGAATCCGCCGGAGCAATTTCGGTTATTAACAATTCTGCGGAGAAATCCATACCTGCTTCTAAAACCTGTGTGGAAATAACAATTCTTGGATTTTCTTCTTCAGATTTCATAACACCCAAAGCAGTATTTTCATGCCTCTTTCTATCCCCAGTTGTAAACCTAGAGTGTAGTAGCACGACTTCTTTTTCATTAAGGCTAAGTTTTGATTTAACCCTCTCATATACCTTTTGTGCCCTTTTTACTTGATTTAGAACAATTAGGGTTTTCTTGTTTTTGATCTTCTCAAACAGTTCATTATCTATATTCACTCCTTCTTCTTCTGTGTATAAAGGTTCATTACGTATTGAAATTGAAGCAGAATTTTTCAGGTCAAAGTTGTCTGTTGTAATTGTCTTATCGTCAGTTTTGATGTTCTCGAATAGGCTATTTTCAAGACTTTTTGGCATTGTTGCAGTCATTACAACAAATGGAACTTTACTCTCATAAAGAATTTCCATAAGAGCACGCATAATCGAGAAGGTAAAGCCATCCCTATACATATGGGCTTCATCAAAGACGACTAAAGAGGAAGCAATAGCTCCTGCTGGAATATCAATGTGATAGCCAACCTGCTTGCTTGCTCTTGCAAAGCCGTAAAGGAATTGATCAAGGGTTGTTACGACAATATCAGAGATAAAAAATGGAGAATTGGGAACATCTCCGTGTTGGACTTCCACAGAAATGCTGGAATCTAATTCTTTTACATGATTTCTTATCCTGTCAGCAACAGAGTTAACCAAAACTCTCATAGGAAGGGTGTAAATAAGACGAGGGGCTATAATAAACTTTCTTTCAGGGAACTGATTAAGAAAAGGAGCTAATACTGCCTCTGTTTTACCTGAACCAGTTGGTGCTTTAAGTAGCAAGGGAGATTCATTATTTGTTAGTTTTTGCCAAACCTTTAACTGGTGTTTATATGGAGAATCAATTTTGAATACCTTTTTGTAAAATTCGCTTACTTCCACTTTTCCTGTCCTAATTTTAATCTTTCTCTTTATTGTTTCTCCCCAACACCTCAAAACACCCGAACCCTTGGGGGTTCTTGCCTCCGAGGCCGGTGTCGTAGACGATCTTTATGAGTTCTCTGTCTCCGCTTAGCTCGTAAGTTCCCATCCAGCCTTTTATGACGGTGTTCTTATAAGTGATTATCTTCTCATTGTTGTTGTTAACCTTCAACGGCGTTAGTTTTATTCCTCCCCCCGGTTCATTGCCGTAGAACGCCCTGAACTTTTTCTTGGCGTTTTCCGAAATAAGCTCGCCAAACTCTCTCTCGAAAGGATTGTAATAATAAGTTTTCTTCCTCCCATCTGCTCTGGAAAGCGTACTGTAGATTGTGGTGGGAGAGAGCATGTTTATCTTCAGCTTTTCCCGATCTGACGTAAAATCCGAAACCTCGACCGAATTAAGAGAAACCCTTTGAGAGGCTATCCTCACAGTCTCCTTGAGCAGCAGTTCCTCTGCAATCTCTTCTATAAACTCCCTTAAAACCGAGCTTACAATGAGTCTGAAAGGGGAGGAAAACGATATCTCTCCCTTTTTATTGTTGGTCTGGTATCTGCCCAGTATTCGAGAGAAGGTAAAAAGCTTGAACTTCCTCCCTTGAATGGGAAACCCCTTATTGTGGAGGATATCTGCCAATTTTGGAGAGATGGAATTGTAGAGAAGGCTCTGAATGTGATAGTTGTAGTGAACGGGTATGGAGAATTCGTTTTCGCAATTAAGTTCAAGAACAAGTCTCATCATGTCCTTATTGGGTGTGTTTTTTGCTATGATAGCACTTCTACTCAAGAAAAATCAAGCAGAATTTATAAGATTTTCTACTAATTCAAGATTGGGCGCATGCCATGCGCCCCTACAAATCATGTCAAATCCCTTAGCGGTTTAGGGCTTGAGCTATCCTCATAAAGCAATGCTTCCTCGGAATCGATGGGGAGTTGTTTTATAGTTTCCCGTAAGACAGTATGTGATTTTGGCGTAATTACAAAGAGTCCTTCTTTGGACTATGAACCTGGCTTTGCCGAAGGGATAAAGTACGCATAGAAGCAGTATGAAACGAGATTGCTTCATTTCATTCGCAATGACTTACTTAATTTCCTTGATAGCCCACTCATTAAATGTGATAATATAGACCGAATTTCTGGATACTATCTAAAAACAGCTTTGGAGTTTCGTTCATTGTCGCAAGGTATTCCAAATCTCTCGGTAAAGGAGAAAAGTTATGGAGAAGCCAAAGACAACACTGGCAAAACATCCTATCTTTAAGGGTCTTAAGAGGAATTATATCGAGTTAATCGCAGAGCGGTCGTCCACCATGAGCTTTAATGCAGGCGACGTGCTTTTTAGAGAGGGCGATGAAGCGAATCAGTTCTTTATAATTCAAGATGGTATGGTGACGCTCGAAGCAGTCCTGTCACCGGACCGTGACCCGATAATCATCCAGAGCGTCGGGGAAGGAGATGTCCTCGGCTGGTCATGGCTCTTCCCTCCGCACCGCAGGCGGTTTCAGGCAAGGGCCGTCACGAGTACAAAAGCCATAGTTGTTGACGGAAAGTTCCTCAGAAAACAATGCGAGAAGGACCATGACCTTGGCTATGAGCTGATGAAGCGGTTTGCTCTTTTGATCGAACAGAGGCTTAGAGCTGTGAGGCTGCAAAACCCGGATATGTACGTAGTCCATGCTTAACTGGCGGCAAAGTAACGTGGGACCAGCTTCCCGAAAAAATCCTCAATTTTCTCTTAGAGAAGGAAGCTTGGGAGCCAATCTTAAATGATTGTGATGTTGAAAGAGTACTCCGAACCGTCGTTGTTGTCATGCTGAACGAAGTGAAGCATCTAGAATTAGACTATAAAAGATTAGATTCATCGCCTCTGACTCGGAATGACTGAGCTGGAAGCTTCGCCAAAAGAGACAACTTGTTTACGCTGTCCGACAAATTCATCTTTACACAATGATTCTCAGAATAAGAAAACCAAATAATAGATTATTTCTGACAGGAGATAGATAATGAAAGGAATAAAGAAGCTTTTTTACTTGATAGTATTCGGCCTCATAATCGGGGCGATTCTGTACATTATCCCCGAGCTGGAATGGCATGCGCCCACTGTGGATATAAAGCTCGACTCTGAATATGTTGGGCTTCGTCCTTTTGATATCGAGCTAAAAGATAGAGGGAAGGGCTTAAAGAAGGTATCAATCGTCCTTGCCGATCCACAGGGGGAGCTGCCGCTTGCCGTCAAAGATTATCCGGAACCGGTTAAAGAGGATGTTTTTCAAATCAAGCTCGACCCTAAAAAGTTGGGCAGCAAGGGCGGTCCTGCGGAGATAAGAGTAGCGGCGGAGGACAGGTCTCATCTTAAATTATTCGTTGGAAACAAGACCTTTGTAGTCAAAAAAGTGGTCATAGACGTTACTCCTCCGAGGGTAGAGGTAATAAGCAGAGAGCACTACATTAATCATGGCGGCTCAGGGCTCGTGATTTATAAAGCATCCGAAGACTCAGTAGCTAGCGGGGTTAAAGTGGGTGACTATCTCTTTCCGGGACATAGGGGTTATTTTAAAAATCCGGATGTCTATATGGCTTTTTTTGCCTATCCTTACAACGTGAGCGCGGATACGAACGTGATAGTCTTTGCAGAGGACGCAGCAGGAAATTCCAAAGAGACCGGTTTGTATTTCAGACTAAAAAATGCAAGGTATAAAAAGAGCACCCTTGACATCGGCGATGACTTCATCGACAGGAAGGTTATGCCAATCTTGAGCGAGGACTCCTCTCAAGGTCTCGGTCTCAAAGATGTTTTTCTGAAAGTGAATAGCGAGCTCAGGAAGAAAAACGACGCCGAGATAAAAACAATCAGCGAAAAATCGGCAAACGAGATTCTCTGGAACGGGGGTTTTCATCAGCTTTCAAACTCTCAGGTCGAGGCGAATTTTGCCGATGAGAGGACTTATATGTATAACAACGAGGTCATAGACCATCAGTATCACCTCGGCTACGACCTTGCTGTAACGAGACGCTATCCGGTGGAAGCGGCAAACGACGGCACGGTCGTTTTTGCGGGCGACCTGGGAATATATGGCAACGCTGTGATAATAGACCACGGCTACGGGCTAAACACACTTTATGGACATCTTAGCTCTATTGACGTAGCAGTTGATGACAGGGTGAAGAAAAAACAGATATTGGGGAGAACGGGGGAGACCGGTCTTGCGGCGGGAGATCATCTCCACTACGGTGTTTACATAGACGGAGTGGCAGTGCGTCCGGTCGAGTGGTGGGATGATAAGTGGATAAACGACAACGTCAAGAATAAAATAAATGAAGCTAAAGCAGAATTCGGAGTCGCAGAAGAGAAGAGCAGCAGTGTATCTGAGAATACCAGTACTAAAACCGGAGCTGCTCAAAAAAATTGATAATACGCTCGAGACGGACTGTTGCCCAAATCTTAATGTGTCATTTCGACCAAAGCGTGAAATCTATCTTTTCAGGCCTTGCATCACAGCACCGTAACAAAACGATAGATATCTCACATCCGTTCGATATGACAAAAATATTCCTTTTGTTTCAGCAACAGCCAGGAAAAACCTGATATGGAGACGCATGGCTGAGCGTCTGTGCGATGATGAACGGAATTGATTATATACGGAAAAAATCCGGTATTAGAAGCTCTATCAAGACCCAGTTCAGATATTGAAGAAATTTTAATTTCAGAAGAATCCAAAAAGGAGAGGTTCACCGAGGTAATAAAACTGGCAAGAGAAAGGCGAGTGAGAGTCTCATTCCTTCCGGCAAACGCGCTTTCCAGGATTGCAGAAACCGGTTCTCATCAAGGCGTTGCGGCTAAGATCACCGATTTTGAATATAGAGGGATAGATGAGATTCTCAACATTGCAAAGGCAAGGGGAGAGAGACTGCTTCTTCTAATACTAGACCATATTGAAGACCCGCAAAACCTTGGAGCAATAATAAGAACAACTAACGTCCTTGGAGGTCACGGGGTCGTAATCCCGAAGGACAGGGCCGCATCTGTCACCTCTTCCGTTGTTAAAGCATCTGCGGGCGCAACAGGATTTGTCCCGGTCGCCAGGGTGGTAAATCTGGTCTCGACGATGAAAGATCTCAAGAAAAAGGATGTGTGGGTTGTAGGGGCCGACCGATCGGCTCACAAATCTCTTTTTCAGGAAGAGCTAGGCAAGCTGGATTTAGCGGTTGTAATCGGGAGCGAAGGGAAGGGGCTTGGGAGATTGGTCAAAGAAGAATGTGATTTCCTGGTCTCTATTCCCAATCCTGGAGAGGTTTCATCCCTCAACGCCTCAGTTGCGGCGGGGATAATGATTTATGAGATAGTAAGACAGAGGAGTGTTTTACCCGGTGTTCTTCATTCCCGCGGCAATCCCATTGATACTTAACTTCAGATTTTCTGCCAGTTTGGATTCTTCATCTTCGGTGAAATCCCTCTTGTTCAGCCTTCTCAGCAGCCCGACCTGTATGTAGCTTAAAGAGTCTATATACGGGTCTCTGAGTTCGATTGATTTCTGGAGAAATGGGTTGTTGTCGAGAATTTTTTCCTGCCCGGTGATCTGGAGTACTATCTCTTCTATTAGCTTGTATTCGTCGGCAATCTGCTCAAATATCCGCTTCCCAGTATCCCTCGGCTTTACAAGAAAAGAGTATTCAAGGGCGATCCACTTATCAGCTTTAGCGAGGGTTATCTGCACGTTGTCTATAAGAGACCTGAAATACCTCCACTGCTTGTACATCTCCCTGAGCATATCGAGATTGGTCTCACGGTTTTTTTTGATGAATTTACTGAATGCCGAACCCACTGAGTATAGACCTGTGAGCAGATGACGGTTCTGAGTCCAGCTAAAAACCCATGGGATTGCTCTCAGGTCCTCTATTTGTTCGGTGCGTTTTCTCCTTGCGGGGCGCGAACCCAGATGCATCTGCTCTATCATGGAGATAGGTGTTGCCTGTCTGAAGTATGAGTAAAAGTCAGGATCTTCGTAGACGAGGGCGCGCCAGGTTTGCCTTGCATTCTCAGAAACTTCTTCCATCACTTCGTCCCACTCCGGTTTTAACTGTTCATGCTTGAGGCTCACTAGAATCACGGCAGAGGTAATAAGCTCAAGGTTATCCTTTGCTATCTCCGGCAGAGAATAGTTGCTGTAAATGACCTCTCCCTGCTCCGTGATCTTGATAAGTCCGTCAACGGTTCCCGGGTGGCGCGCCAATATTGCGCGGTTTGTCGGGCCTCCTCCTCTGCTTACGCTGCCCCCTCTTCCGTGAAACAGTCTATGTCTTAGGCCGAACTCGTCTGCTACCTTTTTTAGCGACCTCTGAGCCTTATGGCTTTCCCAGCTTGCACAGAGCAATCCCCCGTCTTTGTTGCTGTCGGAATAACCGATCATAACCTCAGAGAAACTGCCTCTCGCCCTTAAGTGTCTTGCATATATGGGGTTTGAGTAGAGCTTTCTCATTATTTCCGGGGCGCGTCTGAAATCGTCAATGGTCTCGAATAAAGGCACGATGTTGAGTCTGCTCGTTATCACACCCTTATCCTCAAAATAGAGTCCTGACTCTTTTGCAAGGAGAAGCGCTTCGAGCACATTGCTCGCGTTGTGGGTCATGCTGATTATATAGGTATCTATTGCCTCGGGGCTTATTTCTTCGAGAGAGCGTTTTACCCACTTTAGGGTCTCCATTACCTCTCCTGTTTCCGGAGAGAGTTCGAGCCATTCCGGGATGAGCGGGCGGGGGTTTTCGATTTCCCTGGAAAGCCAGCTTGTCCGCTCGTCTTCGTTCATACGCCTGTAATCAGCAAGTCTGAGACGCTCTGTGATCTCCGATATGGCCTCTGAATGAAGGGAGCTGTGCTGTCTGATATCGAGCTTTGCAAGGTGAAAACCAAAAAGCTCTACCTGTCTTATTAGTTTTTTTAACCCTGAATCGGCGAGCAGTTCTCCCTTGTTGTCTATCAGGCTTTTTCGGATAACGTATAAATCCTCGAGAAGCTCTTCTTTTTTCGGATAATAATAGCTATGCGTTACTCCCCCGTTTTCATTCTCAGAGATTGTGTTTAACAGTTTTTTGTGTATGTATTCGAGCTTAATCCTGTAAAATTCCACAGGGTTTTTTATATCCGTCTCGTCTGTTATTAATTCTCTATCTCTTTTTATAGATTTCGCAAGCTCGGCGTTTACCGATACTATCTTAGCGGATGAGCTGAGCAGTCGTTTTATCGGTCTTAGTCCTTCAACGTATTTTTCCAGGACGAGCCTCTTCTGCATGCGTAAAACTTCATATGTCACCTTGTGGGTTACGTAGGGATTGCCGTCTCTATCTCCGCCCACCCAGGAGCCGAATTTAATAAAGCTTGGAATTTGTGCTCGCTCTAATTCGTAATGCTTTTTTGTCTGGCTTTCAAACTCAATGTACAAATTGGTGAGGGCATCAAAGATGCTTTCCTCGAAGTAATAAAGGACGTTTCTCGCTTCATCCGCCGGTGAGATTATATAAGGAGGAACCTCTTCTGTCTGCCAGAGCCCCAGGATTTCGGCGCGGATTCCAAGCTCCATATCCTTTCTTTCATCAGGAGTGAGGACGGGGTTTTCGAGCTGTTCGAGTAGGGTTGAAATTTGACGAAACTTTTCAAGCACAATGTGGCGGTTGACTTCCGTTGGATGTGCGGTAAGCACGAGCTCTATCGAGGTTCTCTTTAGAAGTTCGCTTAATCTGTCAAAATTAACCCCCAGCTCTCTTAGTTGGCAGAATAGAGTCTCGATGGAACCTTCTTCAGTGTCTATAATATCCGAGATGAACCTGTATTCACGTCTTCTTCTTATACGGTGGTACTGCTCTGCGATATTGACCAGCTTGAAGTATATGGTGAACGCACGGGTGACCTTGTAAAGCTCATCGTGCGTTGAGCTGCGGATTGTGGAGACGAGCTCCTCTTTTAGGTCTCGGACATAGCTCCTTCTCATTTCTTTTGTGAGAAATCTCATTTTCTCCACTATGTCGAAAATTCTCCTCCCCTCTTGCTCGATGAGAACCTCGCCGAGGAGGTTTCCGAGAAAACGAACGTCGCGACGAAGGAATTTTTCTTTATCAATAAAGGATTCTGCGGATTCGGTTTCAGAATTCATATTTTATCCCCTTATGAAAAACTCCTCTCCCCCGAGATGTGAAAAATGTCTGAAGCTATTCAACTGTGATTAAGTTCATCGATTGTGGTTTTAGCTTGTTTTTAAGCTGTTTCTTTGCTCATTTCTTTGACTCTTCTTGGAGTCTTTGATTTTTTACGCGGGATGTGCCGGCTATCTTTTGTTTATACTCTATTACTCTTTTCATAATAGAGCGGTTGGACGTCGCTAGAATCTGAACCGCAAGCAGTGCTGCGTTTTTTGCCCCTCCTATTGCCACAGTCGCAACCGGTACTCCCGGAGGCATTTGCACTATCGACATAAGCGAATCCATTCCGCCGAGGGCTTCAGTGCGTATAGGGACGCCGATAACAGGAAGTGGGGTGTTTGCGGCTATCATTCCCGGAAGGTGAGCCGCTCCCCCGGCGCCGGCAATGATTACGCGGAGTCCTTGTTTATGAGCTTTCAGACCGTATTTTGCCATATCGGCGGGAGTGCGATGAGCAGATACAATTTTAATCTCAAACGGTATCTCAAATTCTTTGCAAACCTCCGCTGCGTCGCGCATCGTCGGTAAATCCGAATCGCTTCCCATGACGATTCCTATTAAGGGCTTCATATGCTTTTCACCTCCGGGTTGGAATCAGAAAGAGATAAAACCGGCTGCTTTCACCGCTTTCTCCTGAGCTTCATCTACGGTCCCGCCCAATACCGTGATATGCCCCATCTTACGGTTGGGACGCGTTGTTTTCTTCCCGTACAGGTGGAGGTTCACTCCGGGAATCCACAAGGCTTTATCGACACCGGTGATGTTGGAAACCCCGCTCCCGTCTGCCAAGAGGTTCACCATAACTGCTGCGGGAGAAACCATAGAGGCAGAGCCTAAGGGAAGACCCAGTATTGCCCGCAGGTGGTTTTCAAACTGTGAAGTAACGCAGGCCTCGATTGTGTAGTGTCCGGAATTATGAGGGCGCGGAGCGATTTCATTTATTAAAATCCGGTCGTCATCCAGAAGGAACATCTCGACCCCGAATATACCGATGCCGTCTACAGTTTCAACTGCCCTTAGAGCTATTGCCGCAGCCATTTCGCAGACAGCTTCGTCTATATCGGCAGGAGCTTTTACGACATGGCAGATGTGATTTTTATGCACGGTTTCCACGACGGGGTAGGTTACCGTATCGCCATTTGGGGTTCTTGCGACCATTACTGCAAGCTCTTTCTTAAACCTTATAAAAGCTTCTACCATGAGGCTCCGATTCTCTCCGTCCAACTTGGACCAGGATTTCGTAGTCTCATCGGGCCCATTTATCAACTCGTTGCCGCGGCCGTCATAGCCGTTCCGCCGGGCTTTGAGTAAAAGTGGCCAGCCAAACCCTTTCCCGGCGTCGACTATTTCTTTCGGGCTGGAAACTTCTATGAATGGGGGCACATCTATTGCATTTGATTGAAGTGACCACTTCTGAAAAAGCTTGTCCTGTATCAAACCGACAGTACGGGCTGTGGGATAGATTGTGACACCAAGTGATTCAACGTGTTCGAGCAAGGGAGCATTGACGAATTCGTTTTCCAGGGTCAAAAGGTTAGAGATAAGAGCAATATCTTCCAGCCCTGAGACGTCGTCCAGAGAGCCTACTACTTTAATATTTGCAAGCTGTTGGGCAGGACTATCCGGCTCCGGGTCTAAAATAGCTATGAGCAGACCGAGCTTATAACCTGCCGCAGCAGTCATTCGAGCAAGCTGTCCGCCTCCGAGTATTCCGACTGTAATTTGGCTGGAGTTGTTTTTTGCCATGACTTGTATACTGTCCATGTGGCAGCTCGTTTCAACGTGTCATATCATTCGTACCATCGATTTGAACGTTATTATATCATAAAGTTGAATCAGGGATACCGAAGTTTGCCGTGAGCAAATTACGGGACGAATCAACTCATTCGCCGATTTTTTTGACGACGATTCGCCGTCGAAGTGTTCAATCCGTTTAAAATACCCCCATTCGTTTCATAAAATCTCTTGACAAATTTCCTAGAAACTATTAAAGTCAAATGATACCTACATCATTTATGAAAAGGAGGTCGCAATGAGCAAACTATTATTAGAAGATGTTCCAAAGGCTAGCGAAGTGAAGATATTAGACGCCTTAGATGCCATGGGTAGCAGGAGGTCGATAAGATGGTATGAGCCGAATAAGCCTGTAGAGAAATGGAAAGTACAGGCGATGCTCGAGGCATCGAGGGTTGCCCCTTCGGCGGGCAATTATAACGGGCAAAGGTGTGTCGTCGTTTATAGGGATGAGGACCCTGAA
>Ga0187893_10006079_pt1 | contig 20980 bp, 27 predicted proteins | sample MA1701074metaG_FD_139574 | JGI IMG/M metagenome (GOLD analysis project Ga0187893, IMG submission 139574) | White microbial mat communities from a basaltic lava cave in the Kipuka Kanohina Cave System on the Island of Hawaii, USA - MA170107-4 metaG ...
ATCCAGCGGGGACGTTCTTTGACTTGTTGACTCGCCACGGCGCGGGAGGCTCGCCCCGGCCGGGAAACGAGTCAACAAGTCAAAGAACGTCCCCGCTCTCGTCCGCGCTCTCGGGCGGCACGGCGAGGCGCGCGACGAGCGGGTCGCCCTTCGTGATGCGTTCGCCCGGCGCGCCGAGCCGGCGCGCGATGTCGCCCGCGAGGCCCGGCAGGAAGGGCTCGAGCAGGTCCGCGATCCGGTGGAGCGCCTGGCTCGCGTGCGCGAGCGAGCGGCGCACCGCCGCCTCGCCGCCGGGCTGCTTCGCGGCCTTCCAGGGCGCCTCCGCGTCGAGGTAGCGGTTCACGGCGCCCGAGAACGCGAAGATGCGCGCGAGCGCGTCGTGGAAGCGGCGCTCCTCCATCTGCTCCGCGACACCGCGCTCGGCCGCCTCCGCCTCCCCCACGAGCGCCCGCTCGGCGCCGCCCGCGGCCGCGGCCTCGGGGATCACGCCGCCGCAGAGCTTCTCCACCAGGTTCAGCGTGCGGCTCACCAGGTTGCCGAGGTTGTTCGCGAGGTCGGCGTTCACGCGCTCGACCAGCGCCTCTTCGCTGAAGCTCGCGTCGTTGCCGAAGCTCATCTCGCGGAGCAGGAAGTAGCGGAAGGCCTCGAAGCCGTAGCGCTCGCGCATCGCGAGCGGCGAGATCACGTTTCCGAGGCTCTTCGAGACCTTGCGCTCGTCCATCGTCCAGTAGCCGTGCACCGACAGGTGCCGGTAGGGCGCGAGCCCCATCGCCTTCAGCATGATCGGCCAGAACACGGCGTGGGGCTTCAGGATGTCCTTCCCGATCAGGTGCTCGACGTTCGCCCAGCGCGCGGGGAACTCGGGGTCGTCGGGGAAGCCAGCGCCCGTCAGGTAGCTGATCAGCGCGTCGAACCAGACGTAGCAGACGTGGTCGCGGTCGAAGGGCAGCTCGATGCCCCAGTCGAGGCGCGTCTTCGGCCGCGAGATCGAGAGGTCGCCGAGCCCGGATTCGGAGCTGAGCATCGCGAGCGCCTCGTTCCGGTAGCGCTCGGGCCGGATGAAGCCGGGATTCTCCTGGATGTGTTGGCGCAGCCAGCCGAACTCACGGCTCATCCGGAAGAAGTAGTTGCGCTCGTGGCGCACCTCGGGCTTGCGCTCGTGGTCGCGGCAGAGGCCGCCCTCCATGTCGCGCTCGGTGAGGAAGCGCTCGCAGCCGACGCAGTAGAGGCCCTCGTACTCGCGCGGCTCGATCCAGCCGGCGTCGTAGACGCGCTGGAGCAGCGCCTGCACGTTGCGCTCGTGCTGCGGGTCGGTGGTCCGAACGAAGCGCGAGGCGGCGAGCCCGAGCTCCGCCCAGGTGCGCTGGTGCACGGCCGAAACCTGCTCGGTGAAGCGCGCGGGGTCGAGCCCTCTCGCGGCGGCGGCCTCGACCATCTTCTCGCCGTGCTCGTCGGTGCCGGACACGCTCCAGGTCGTGAGGCCGAGCCGGCGGTGCCAGCGCACCAGCGTGTCCACGAGCACGGTGGTGTAGGTGTGGCCGATGTGCGGCTCGGCGTTCGCGTAGTAGATCGGGGTGGTGACGTAGTAGGCGCCCTTCACGCGAGGGCCTAGCGGGGTGCTCACGCGAGGGCCTCGCGGAGTGCCAGCAGCGCGCGTTCGGCGACGAGCTGCGGGTTCGCGTTGCGCTGCGCGAGCGCCTTGCGGCAGGCCTGGAGCGTGCGCCACGCCTCGAGGCGCGGCCCGAGGCCGGCGCTCTCGCCGCCCCCCGCGGCGCGGGAGACGCCTGCATGGAGCCACGCCGAGGCGACGGCGAGGAGCTCCTGCACCCCGGCCGCCGCCACCGCGCGCGCGCCGCGGAACTCCTCGGCCCAGTCGAGAAGCTCGGGGAGCGACTGGCGCGGGAGGAGCGCAAGCCGCGCGGCGAGCGCGCGCGCGGCCTCCTGCGCCTCGGGCGCGTCCGGCGCCGGCGCGCGGGGGGCCGGGAACGCCACGCGCTGGCAGCGCGAGCGCACCGTCGCCGCGAGGCCCGCCGGGCTCGCCGTGACGAGGAGGAAGCTCGTCGCCGGCGGCGGCTCCTCGAGCGTGCGGAGGAGCGCGTTCTGCGCCTCGAGGTTCAGCCACTCGGCGTCCGCGATCACGGCGGCGCGCCGCCCGCCCTCGACCGAGCGCAGGTGGAGCGCGCGCTGGAGCGCGCGGATCTGCGCGATGCGGACGCGCGTGTCGTCGCGCCCGCGCTCGACCCAGAGCAGGTCCGGGTGGTCGCCGACGTGGCGGTAGAGCGGGCCGTCCTTGCCGGTGCCGTCGAGCGTCACCGGCTCCTTCGGCGTGGAGCGGCGGCAGGCGGGGCAGGCCTCGCAGGGGCGGGAGGCGCCCAGAGCCGAGCAGGCGAGGGCGCGGGCGAACCAGAGCGCCGCCTCGCGCGGGGCCTCGCCGGGGCCCGTGAGCAGGTAGGCCGAGTGGATCCGATCGCTCGCGAGGCTGCGCGCGAGCACGTCGCGCGCACCGTCCCCTGCCGCCATGGCGGCGCAGTCTAGCGGGCGCGTGCGAACCGTCGTCCGGCCGGTCGGAAGCTGTCGCGACTCCGTTCGGCTCACGCGAGGCAAGGCCTCGCGTGGCCTCACTGCGCGCCGGGTTCCGCCCGGCTTGGACTCAAGCTTTCGCCGTCGCCGGCCGATCCGCTTCGACGACCAACTTCTTGGTCTTGGAGGGGCACCCATGGCCTTCGGGCGACGAGACACAGGCGAGTTCCAGACCGGCCCGATCGCGAGCCCGGCTCCCGAGCCGGGCGGGCTCACCGCCTTCATCGATCAGGGCTCCTCGTTCGAGGGCAAGCTCTCGTTCAAGGACACGGTCCGGATCGACGGCCACTTCTCGGGCCAGATCACCAGCGAGAACACCCTGGTGGTCGGCGAGACCGGCGTGATCGAGGCCGACATCCGCTCCCAGACCGTGATCGTGAGCGGCACCATCCACGGCAATGTGACGGCCGCGAAGCGCATGATCCTGCACAAGACCGCGCGCGTGGACGGTGACGTCGACACGCCGAGCCTCGTGATGGAAGAGGGCGCCGTACTGAACGGCAAGCTCAACATGGCCTCCGCGCCCCCGAAGAAGCCGCTCCAGCTGAAGGCCATGGACGGCGGCGCCGAGAAGCCGAAGGGCCTGCTCGACAAATAGCTGCCCGCGGCTCCTACCAGGAGACACGGTAGACGCGGTCCCCGGGGCGGGCGCGCGCGGTGAGGCGCACGCCGAGCTCCTGCGGCGGCGTGCCTTCGCGAACGGGCGCGCCGTCGAGCGCGAGGCTCCCCACCTGCTGCACGAAGTCCGTGCTGAGCCCGCGCACGTGGATCGTGTCGCCGACGTGGATCGGGTGCGAGAGCGCGACGACCGCGGCCGAGACGTGAGGGAACCAGTGCAACACGACGCCCACCTCGATCGGCACGCCGGCGGCGAGCCGCTCGCGGAGCGCGGCCGCGGCGGGCCGGGAAGCCGCGGCGGCCGGCTGGGCAGCGCGGGCGCGTCGCTTGCGCGGCTTGGCGGAGCGGGCGCGTAGCGGCTTCGGGCGGGCCGCGGGCTTCCGCTTGCGCGCGAGCTTCTGCTTCCGCGCGGGCTTCCGGCGCCGCGCGGCAGCCTTCTGCGTCGGCCGCGCGGCCTTGCGCGCGAGGCGGCGTGCGACCCTCTTCCCCTTCCGGCGCCGGGCGGCCATGGCGCCGATTGTTAACGCGCTGCGCTCCGGAGGGCGATCCAGGCGACGAGCGCGGCCTCCTTCTGGTCGCGTCCCCAGGGCGGGCCGGCCCGGCGCCCGGCCTCGGCCAGGCGGCGCTGCTGCGCGTCGGCGGCGAGCCGGAGCGCTTTCCCGGCGCGTACTTCGAGCTCCTTCTCTCGAATGCCGGTGACCTCGAGACCGGCCCGCTCCGCGCCCCGCACCAGGGCGTCGCGGAAGAGTTCGCCCTCGGCCTTGTGCATGCGCATGTGCACGGCCCGGATCTCCGCGACCGACCAGCCGGGCATCCCGCTCCCGAGGAGCACGCCGCAGCCGACCACGCAATCGCCCGCTTTGCTTCGCTCCGCGAGGGCGCGCGCGAGCGCGCGCCCCGCCTCCGCGTGGGCGGAGACGGTCGCCCGGCGCACCAGGTCCTCGGCTTCCGCCAGCTCGAGCTCCTCGGCGGCGTGGTAGGGCGCCTTCGCCCAGGGCGCGTTCTCGGGCGGGACCAGCTCGAGCCGGCGCCGCTCGACGACGTCGAGCGTGCCGTCCGCCTCGGCGAGGACGACGAGCGCTGCCCAGCCGGAGTGCGCCCTGAGCCCGAAGGCCACGCGCGCCATCGCACGAGCTTAGCTGCGTGGGATCTGCGGAAGCGGCGCCGGCTCGGGGTCGCCCGTCACGGACACGATGGCGAGCACCTCCGGCACCTCGCGGCGGAGCGCCGGCTCCAGCGCGTAGCGCAGCGTCGCGGTCTGCGCGGGGCACTCGACACACGCGCCCTGGAGCTCGATCCGCACGGTGCCGTCCTCGGCCACGTCGAGCAGCTCGAGGTTGCCGCCGTCCTGGAGCAGGGCAGGGCGCAGCCGGTCGAGCGCGAGCTCGACCTTCCGGCGGAGCTCGCTCGCGTCGGGGCGGGCCATCCCGAGCCGATCGGCCGGACGGAGGCGGAGTGTTAGCCTCGCAGGCCATGCAGGTGACGGTGAAGTGGTTCGGGCCGCTTCGCGAGGCCACCGGGACGAAGGAGCTCGGCGTGCGCCTTCCCGAGGGCGCCCGGCTCCGTGACCTCGCCACGCTGCTCGCGCGCGAGCACGCGGGCTTCCGGGAGCTCGCGCCGCGGCTGCGCGCCGCCGTGAACCAGGCGCTCGTCGAGGACGACCCGGCGCTCGCCGACGGCGACGAGGTGGCCTTCCTGCCGCCGGTCGCCGGCGGGCGGGACGACGAACCCCGCTGCACGCTCTCGGACCAGCCGCTCGACGTGGGCGTGGTGGTCGCGCGCGTGGCCGGCCCCGACGCAGGCGGCATCGTGACCTTCGTCGGCGTGGTGCGTGACGCGTCGCGGGGTCATGCGATCCGCCACCTCGAGTACGAGGCCTACCCGGAGATGGCCCGTCGCGAGATGGAGAAGATCGCCGACGAGGCAGCCGCCCAGTGGCCCGGAGCGCGCGTGGCGATGGCGCACCGCACGGGCCGCCTCGCGATCGGCGAGATCGCGGTGGTGATCGCCGCTGCCGCGCCGCACCGCGCCGAGGCCTTCGCCGCCGCCCGCTTCGCCATCGACACGCTGAAGCAGCGCGTGCCGATCTGGAAGAAGGAGGTTGCGCTCGACGGCGAGTACTGGGTCGAGGAGCACGCCTGACCTCCTCGGCGCACCAGCATCGCGCGCAGGCGCCGAAGAGCGTGACCTGCGCCGTGATCACGGTGAGCGACACGCGCACGCTCGCCGACGACAGCGGCGGCGCGCTCGTCTGCGAGCTGCTCGAAGGCGCGGGGCATCGCGTCGCGGCCCGCGAGCTCGTGAAGGACGCCGCCGCCGCGATCGGAGGCGCGCTCGACGCCGCGCTCGCGAGCCCCGACTGCGCCGCCGTGCTGCTGACGGGCGGGACGGGGATCGCGCCTCGCGACGTCACCCCCGAGGCCGTGGCGCCGCGGCTCGAGCGGCACCTCCCCGGCTTCGGCGAGCTCTTCCGGCAGCTCTCCTTCGCCGAGATCGGCTCCGCCGCGCTCGTATCACGCGCCCTCGCCGGGATCGCGCGGGGGAAGCCCGTGTTTGCGTTGCCGGGCTCGCGCGCCGCGATCCGGCTCGCGCTCGAGCGCCTGATCCTGCCCGAGCTCGGCCATCTCGTGGGCGAGGCGACGAAGAAACCCTGAATCAAGGCCCGGGTTCGCGACGTCGATGAAGGACGTCGTGCACCGCGCCGGCCTCCTGCTCGTGAGCCTGCTCGCCGTTTCGCTCCTGACTGCGGCGGAGCTGCACGTGTGGGTGGACGAGCGGGGCCACACGCACGTCACGGACAACCCCGACGCGGTGCCCCGCGGCGCCGTCGCGGCCGACCCGGGCGAGCTTCGCACGCTCTGGGGCGAGGACCGGCTCGGCGAGCCGCTCGCCCCGGGCCTCGCCGACTCGAGCAGCGAGTCCGACCGGCAGCTCCGGACGCTCCGCTCGGCGCTCGACGACCTCGAGCGCGGGGAGACCGCGCGCGCCTCCGTGTTGCTCCGCGAGGTGCTGCGCCAGGAGCCCAACCGGGCCGAGGCGCACTTCGTGCTCGCGATCCTGGAGGGCCGCCGCGGCCATCTCGACCAGGCCGAGGTGCACCTCGCCGCCTTCCTGGCCGCCGCGGGCGACCGCTTTCCCGGCTGGCGCGACTCGGCCGAGCGCCGGCTCGCGCAGCTCGAGGACGAGCGCCGGCTGATGCGCTCGAGCGAGGCCGGCGAGCTCCGCCTCGTGGCGCTCGAGCACCCCGAGTTCCAGATCCAGGCCGACCAGGCGCTCCTCGCCACGGGGCGGGCCGACTTCGCCCGCACCATCGCCCGCTATCTCGATGACGTGCGCGCCTTCGTGGGCGAGAAGCTCGCGAGCGTGCCCGCGGAGCCGATGGGCGTCGTGCTCTACGGGCGCGCGAGCTACTTGAAGACGCACGGCCACCGCTTCACGTTCCAGACCGTGGGGTTCTTCGACGGCCGCATCCACGTCGTGTCGGCGGCGCACCCGGCGGGCGAGCTGCGCTCGCTCCTCGTGCACGAGTACACGCACGCGTTGTTCCGCGAGCAGACCGGCGGCGACCGGCCCTACTGGCTGAACGAGGGGCTTGCAGAGTGGATCGAGCGCGCCTCGCAGGCCCGCCCGGCGCTCTCGCGCGAGGAGCGCTCGGCGCTGCGGGCGGCGATCGAGGACGGCCGCTGGCTGCCGCTCCGGCGGCTCGCGCCGAGCTTCTCGGGCCTCGGCGACGACGAGGCGCGGCTCGCCTACACGGTCTCCACGGCGGCGGCCGACTGGCTCCTCCGCCAGTGCGACGCCACCGCGCGCGCGCGCCTCCTCGCGCTCCTCGGCGAGGGCCGCACGGACGACGAGGCGCTCAAGAGCGTGCTCGGGCGCGACACGGGGGCCATCGACGCCGCGGTGCGGGCCGAGATCCGCGGCCAGTTCGCGGAGCCGCCCGCCCCGGCCGCGGGCAGCAGCGAGGCATCAGGCCCGGCCTCGTGAGCTCCCCACAATGCGGGCGAGGCTTCGCGGTCGCAGCCACACGCGCGCCGGCCGGAGGTGCCGGCGAGGCGTCACGCCCGGCCTCGCGAGCTCCCGCGCGCAACCGCGGCCGCCACGAGGTGCGCGACGCGGAGCGGCTCGGGAAGCGCGCTCTTGGCCCGCGCGGCGAGGAGCAGGGCGCGGGCGCGCTCCGGCTCGGCGCCCGCCACCGCGACGTGGAGCCCCCGCGCGGCCGCGAAGGCCTGCGGCGTGCGCTCGAGCAGCGGCACGCGCGCGGCGAGCCCGGCGGCGCGGAGCGCCTCCGCCACGCGGTGCCCGCTCGGGTCGCGGCGGCCGACGGCCATCACCGGCAGGCCGGTCGCGCGCGCGAGCGCGGGGAGGTCCACCACCGCGAGGCCCGCGAGCGTGATGCCGCCCAGCACCACGCCGTGCGCGGCACGCCGGAAGCGGAGCCCGCCGATCCAGCGCGCGAGGAAGGCCGTGACGTCGTCGCCGTCCACCGGGAACGAGGCGAGCGCCACGCCCTCGATGCGGTCGGGGCCCTCCATCAGGACGGCCACGAGCGGCGTAGTCGCGTCGCTGCCCTTGTGGAACGGGCCGTCGTCGATGCCGAGGAGCCGCGGGCGGCGCGGCACCTTCATGGCGCTTCGATCCGGACGGCGTCGCCCACGCGCCAGCCGAGCCGCTCTGCCGTCCCAGCGGCCACCTCGAGCACGCGGTCCGCCAGCTCCGCGGGGCGGTAGACCGGGAGCGGCCCCGACACGACGTGCGGCACGTCCGACTCGACGTGCACGATCCGCCCCGCGCGGATCCACACGATGTCGATCGGGAAATGCATGTCCGGCATCCAGAAGCCCCGGAGGTCCGGCTCTGCGTAGACGAAGAGCATGCCCGCGTCGGGCGGGAGCGAGGGCCGGCCCGAGAGGCCGCGCTGCTGGCGCGCGGGCGTGTCGGCGACCTCGGCGTCGATCACGTGCACGCCGATCGTGACGCGCGCACGCGGCAGCGCATCCGGGTCGGGCGGCGCGGGCTCGGTGCGCCCGCACGCGAAGGCGAGGGCGAGGAGGAGCAGCGGGCTCTGGCGCCTCATCGCACCTCGAACCCGGCGAGGCCCTCGGGCGCCTCCTCCGCGACGACGACGCCGTCCACGCGCGCGAGGCGCGGGCCCGCGCGGCACCAGGCGACGAGCGCGTCCACCTCGGCCGCGGCGCCCTCGAACACGGCCTCGACGCTCCCGTCGGCGCGGTTCCGCACCCAGCCGGCCACGCCGCGCCGGCGCGCCTCCGCCCGCGTGCTCGCGCGGAAGGCGACACCCTGTACGCACCCCGAGACCGCCACCCGGCGCCGAATCCGCTGCTCCGTCATCGCCCGATCCCGTACCCTCTGCGGCCATGCCCGGCAAGCAGGCGGCAGGAGCGCTCCGTTCCGGAGCCGAGCGCGAGCTCGTCGGCCCCTGGGCCGGCCGCCTGCTCTACAACCTGGCCGACGCGCTCCGTCCGGAGCACCCGCGCGACCTCGTGCCCGCCGCGGCACGGCTCCTCCGCCACCGGGGACCGGGCGCCGTCCGGCGCCTCCACCTCTGGCTCGTGCTGCTCGAGTGGGAGCCGCTCCTCGCGGGCCGGCTGCGGCGGCGCTTCTGGCGCCTGCCGCGCGAGGAGCGTGTGGCCGCCTGCGCGCGCTCGCGCGGGAGCCGCTTCGTCTGGCGGCGCCGCGCGTGGGCCGAGCTCTCCGCCTGGGTCGAGGACGCGCTCGCCGACTCGTGACTCCGTTCGCCTCACGCGAGGTGAAGCCTCGCGTGGGCTCACTGCGCGCTCCGCTGCGCGGCGCTTGCGTCGTGACTCCGCTCACTCCTCCGAAGGTGCGTAGTACTCGAAGTCCACCACGTTCTTCTTCAGGTACTCGCGCAGCTCGTCCACGAGCTGCTTCTCGAGCTGCCGCACGCGCTCGCGCGTGATGCCCATCTCGTTGCCGAGCTCCTGGAGCGTGAGCGGCTCGTCGGCCAGGATGCGCGCGTCGAGGATGCGCTTCTCCCGCGGTGCGAGGTCCTCTGCGAAGCTGCGCACGTGCGAGAGGAAGGTCTCGCGCAGGTTCTCGTCGGCGACGAGCGTCTCTGCGGAGGCGGTCGGTGCCGCCACGAAATCTCCGTAGCTCGCGCTGTCGCCCTCGTCGCCGACCGGCGCGTCGAGCGACACTTCGCCGCCCGAGAGGCGCTGCTCCATCGAGACGACGTCCGCCTCGTCCAGGTCGAGGCGCTCCGCGATCAGGCGGGGCTCGGGGCGGAAGCCCTGCCGCTCGAGCTCGCGCTTTTCGCGGTTCAGCCGGAAGAAGAGCTTCCGCTCCGCGCGCGTGTTCCCGAGCTTCACGAGGCGGATGTTGTCCATCAGGTACTTCAGGATGTAGGCGCGGATCCAGTAGGCCGCGTAGGAGGCGAGCTTGGTGCCGGCGTAGGGGTCGAAGCGCTGCACGGCCTGCAGCAGGCCCAGGTTCCCCTCCTGGATCAGGTCGAGGGTGTTCGCCCAGGCCCGCCGGTACTCCATCGCGATCTTGACGACGAGCCGGAGGTTCGAGAGCACGAGCTGGCGCGCCGCCTCGACGTCGCGCTCCTCCGCCCAGCGCACCGCGAGAGCGTGCTCTTCCTCGCGCGAGATCGGCGCGTGCTTGCGGAGCTCGACGAAGTAGCGCGTGAGCGCAGGGACGCGCTCCGCGTCCCGGTCCACGGGGGCAGGGACGGCGCGCTCCGCGGGTACGAGGGCCGACTCGTCCCGCTCGCGGGCTTCCTCGTCGTTCGCCAACGAGGGCAGCCTATCGGAAAACGCACGGCGGGGCCGAAGCCCCGCCGCTGGCAACGCGCGCCTACTTCTTGAGCGAGCGCACGTACGCGATCAGGTCGTCGAGGTCCTTGTCCGGCAGGTGGCCCCAGGGCGCCATCGAGGGATTGCCGCCGTACGCGCCGGCGCCGTTCTTGATCACGAGCTTGAGGTCGGCGTCCTCGCCGGGCTTGCCGCTTTTGTCGGCGTCGAACTTGAAGTCGCCCTTCGAGAAGTCGCGGGGCGGCGGCGTGAGCGCGACGCCGGCGGGGCCGTCGCCCTTGCCGGTCGCACCGTGGCAGGTGAAGCAGAGCGTGTCGTAGTTCTTCTTCCCCGCGGCGGCGTCACCCGCGGCGAACGCCGCGGGCGCCGCGAAAGCGAGGGCGAGTGCGAACACGAAGAGCAGGCGGGACATGGACGGTTCTTTCTCCTGAAGCAGCCGGCTCGGGTGCCCGGCCGGCGAATTGGACGCCGAGGGTAGGGTGTTATTCGGGGCCGGCAACGCGCCCGCAAGTCGTCCGGACTCGGAGTCAGAGCTTCACGGCGCCGAAGCCGCGCAGGAGCTCGACGAGGGAGCGTACGCCGAAGCCGGTAGCACCCGGCGGCTGGCTCGCGCTCCCCTTCTCGGTGTCGGCGACCGGCGCGATGTCGAGGTGGATCCACGGCGTGTCGCCCACGAAATGGGAGAGGAACGCGGCCGCGGTGATCGTGCCGCCGTCGCGGCCGCCGGTCTGCTTGAGGTCGCCCACGCTGCCCTTCATGAACTCCCGGTGCACGTCCCAGAGCGGGAGGCGCCAGTAGCGCTCGCCCGTCGCCTCGCCGGCCGCGAGCATGTGCTCTGCGAGCCGCTCGTGGTTGCCGAGGATCGCCGCGGCCCACTTGCCGAGCGCGACGGAGCACGCGCCGGTGAGCGTCGCGAGATCCACGATCGCGGCTGGCGCGAACTCGCTCTTCGCGTAGTGGAGGGCGTCGGCGAGGACGAGCCGGCCCTCGGCGTCCGTGTTGCTGATCTCGACCGTCTGCCCGGACAGGCTCGTCACGATGTCGTCCGGCCGGTAGGCCGTCCCGCTCGGCATGTTCTCGACCGCGCCGACGATGCCGACCACGTGGAGCGGGAGGCGAAGCTCCGCGGCGGCGCAGACCGCGCCGATTACGGCCGCGCCGCCCGACATGTCGTGCTTCATGCGCACCATGCTGGCGCTCGGCTTGAGCGAGAGGCCGCCCGAGTCGAAGCAGACGCCCTTGCCGACCAGGCAGAGCGTGGGCCGCCGCGCGCCCTTCGCGCCGGCCTTCTGCCTGCCGACCTTCGGCGCCGCGCCGTGCTCGAGCACGATCACGCGCGGCTCGTTCGCGCTGCCCTGTCCCACCGCGAGGAGCGCGCCGAAGCCCTTGCGGCGGAGCTCGGCGGGCTCGAGCACGCGCACGCGCACGCCGGCCTCGCGCCCCACCCGCACCGCCTCGCGCGCGAGCGCCGCGGGCGGGAGCTGGTTCGGCGGCTCGTTCGAGAGGTCGCGCGCCAGATTCTGCCAGCGCGCGACCAGCGCGCCGGTCGCGGCGCCGGCACGCGCCGCGCGCGCGTCCGCGCCTTCGAAGAGCAGCACGTACGCCGCGACACGCGTCTCGTCCTTCTTCTTGCCCTTCGTGCGGTAGCGATCGAAGCGATACGCGCCGAGCCCCGCGCCCTCCGCGAGCGCCTGCGCGAGCGCTCCCGCCTTGAGGCGCCGCGACGCGGGTGCGAAGAGCGCAACGCGCGCGGCGGAGCGCTGCTGGGCCTCGCGCACCGTGCTCGCCGCGACCTCGCGCGCGACGTCCGCGCCGAGGCTCGCCTCCGCGCCGAGCCCGATCAGCAGGATGCGCTTCGCTCGCACGCTCGCCGCCGGATGCACGAGCAGCGACTCGCCACGCTTGCCGCGGAAGTCGCCCGCGGCGAGCGCCTGCGCGATACGCCCGCCCGCGGCCTGGTCGAGCGCCGCGAGCGGCCTCGGCAAGCGCCAGCGGGCAGGATCCAGCTCGAAGAGGGGCAGCGCGAGCAGATCCGCCGCCGTTTCCGCAGGGGAACGGGTCTCGACCGTGATATCCATCACTCCTCCACTCGCAGTTCGGCGTTGAAGGCCCGGGATCGCTTACCTAGACTCGCCGGCTGCCGTACATCCGAGGGGGTATGGGCCTCATCATCGCTGGGACGGTCTTGGGGGGACGTCTCGCGAGCTTCGACCTGCTCCAGCTCGTCTGGCAGGCGTCGTGGCTCGTGCAGCTCGTCATCTTGCTGCTCGCGGCGGCTTCGGTCATGTCGTGGGCAGCCATCGTCTTCAAGTGGCGCGAGCTCTCCGCGGCCGAGCAGGATAGCGAGGCGTTCCTCGAGGCCTATCACGAAGGCTCGTGGGAGGCCGCGTACGAGGCCGCGCGGAACCTCGATCGCAGCCCGCTCTCCGCCATCTTCCTGATGGCGCACGGCGAGCTCAAGCGCTTCGCGAAGTACCGCGGCCGGGCCGGCGGCGAGGCGGCCGACGACGCCCAGCGGCGCACGGTCGGGCGCCAGATCGCTTGGGCCGTGACGCAGGAGTCGCTCCGCCTCGAGAGCCGCCTGCCGCTCCTCGCCACGATCGGCAGCGCGACGCCCTTCGTCGGGCTGTTCGGCACCGTGATCGGCATCATCAACGCCTTCACCGGCATCGGCGCGTCGGGGAGCGCGAGCCTCGCGGTGGTCGCGCCGGGCATCGCCGAGGCGTTGATCGCGACCGCGATCGGTCTGTTCGCCGCGATTCCCGCCACGATCTTCTACAACGTCTTCGTCTCGCGGCTGCGCGATCTCCAGGAGGCGATCCGCCTCTTCTCGTCCGAGCTCGAGGCAGACGTGGCGCGCTTCGGCGAGAGGCTGCCGGCGCCCGCGCGCGCCGTCGAAGGCTGAGCGTGGCCGCGCAGGGTCTGGGCCGCGAGCATCGGCCGCTCTCCGAGATCAACGTCACGCCGTTCGTGGACGTGATGCTCGTGCTGCTGATCATCTTCATGGTCACCGCGCCGATGATGCAGCAGGGCCTCGACGTCGATCTGCCCGAGACGACCACCCAGCCGCTCCGGCTCCAGGACGAGCCGCTCATGCTGACCGTGAAGAAGGACGGGAGCGTCTACCTCGCGAGCGTCGGCGTGCCGATCGAGGACCTGGAGGCGAAGCTTGCGGCGATCCTCGAGGGCCGGCCCGACAAGGAGGTCTACTTGCGGGCCGACAAGGAGGCTCCCTACGGCGCGGTGGTGAAGGCCATGGCCGCGGCCCGGGCCGGCGGGGCCAAGAGCCTCGGCATCGTCACCGAGCCCGAATGAAGGAGAGGCAGGGAAGCGAGCCGGCGCCCCGAACCGGAGCGCGCGGCCCCGCGTCGGAACCGTGGCATGCAGCAGTTCCTCTCCAACCTCGAGGACGAACGGCAGCGGCAGTTCCGCCGCTTCGTGGTTCTGTCCGCGGCGTTGCACCTGGCCCTCGGGTTCGTGGCCTGGTGGTCGCCCTTCCGGCCGACCGGGACGGCGCTCCCGGCCGTGGTCCGGGTGGACCTGGTGAGCGTGTCCGACCTGGCGCCGGCTCCGAAGCCGGTGAAGGCGCCCGCGGCACGGCCGCCGCCTCCGCCGCCGCCCCCGCCCGAGATCAAGAAGGTGCTGCCCAAGCAGCCCGCCCCGCTCCCGAAGCCGAAGCCGGAGGCCAAGAAGCCGCCGCCGGAGAAGCCGAAGGCCGAGGAGAAGCCGAAAGAGGAACCGAAGGTCGAGCCGAAGCCGCCGGAGCCGGCGCCGGCCGAGCAGGACTACGACGACGTGCTCGCTCAACTCCGGGACGAGGCGGGCGAAAAGGCTCCGACGCCGGTCGAGCAGGCGGCCGTGGCACCCGGGGGCCCGGCGGGACTCGGTCAGGTCGTGTCGCCGGAGGTGGCGCGTTGGATGCGCGACGTGAAGATGCAGGTGACCCGCGCCTGGATCCTCGAGCCGGGCTTCCGCCTGCAGCCGCTCGAGACGCTGATCGAGGTGGAGCTCGGGCCGACGGGCGAGGTGCTCGGGACGCGGATCAAGCGCGGCTCGGGGAACCCCTGGTACGACGAGAGCGTGGAGCGCGCGATCCGGAAGGCGAGCCCGCTGCCCGCGCCGCCCGATCCCGGCGAGTGGCCCTTCTCGTTCAAGCCGAGCGACCGCCTGTGATGCGCGCGCTCCGGGCCGCAGTGCTCCTCGTCACCCTGCTCGCCGCGGGCGTGGCGCAGGCGGAGGACCGCCCGCAGATCCAGATCACCGATCCGCGCGGCGACAAGACGTACCGAGCCGCGCTCCAGCGCTTCGCGGCGCGCGGCAGCCGCGCGGAGGCGGCCGGCGACACCATCCACACCGCGATCCAACAGGGCCTCGAGTTCTCGGGGCTCTTCTCCGTGCTGAACGAGCGCGCGTTCCTGGAGAGCACGAAGAGCCCGTTCCTGGACGGCGCGCCCGCCGTGAACTGCCCGAACTGGCGCCAGATCGACGCGGATGCGCTCGTGCAGGGCGAGGTCGAGACGGGCCCCGAGGGCGTGCGCGCGACCTTCCGCCTCCACGACGTCGCGCGCTGTCAGGCCCTCGTGCGCGGCAAGCGCTTCACCGGGCGGAACGAGGACGCGAAGCGCGTCGGCAAGGCGATCGCGGACGAGATCGTGGGCGCCTTCACCGGCGTCCGCGGCGTGTCGGACACCGAGCTCGCCTTCGTCTCGAACCGCGGCGGCAGCAAGGAGATCTTCGTGATGGACGCGGACGGGGCGAACCCGCGCGCCGCCACGCGGAACCGCTCGCTCTCCTCGTTCCCGGACTGGGACTCGACCGGGAACTCGGTCGTGTACACGAGCTACCGCCACCGGAACCGCCCCGCGCTGTTCCTCGTCGCGCGCGGGCCGAGCTCGCCGGGCCGTATCTTGTCCGGGATCAACGGTGGCAAGCCGATCTACCGCGGCGTGTTCGACCCGAAGGGCTCGCGGCTCGCGATCGTGATGAGCAGCGAGGGGAACACGGAGATCTTCACGGTCGAGCGCGGCGGCGGCTCGCTCCGTCGGCTCACGCGGAACCGCTCGATCGACGTCTCACCGACCTGGTCGCCCGACGGCTCGAAGCTCGCGTTCGTGTCGGATCGGACGGGCGCGCCGCAGGTCTACGTGATGAACGCCGACGGCAGCAACCAGCGCCGGCTCAGCTTCCAGGGCAGCTACAACACCGCGCCGGCCTGGTCTCCGGACGGACGCTGGATCGCCTACGAGACGCAGGTCGGCGGCCAGTTCGACATCTGGCTGATCGATCCCGAGGGCCAGACGAACGTCCCGCTGGTAACGCACGCGCGGAGCGACGAGCACCCGACCTGGGCGCCGGACGGCCGCAAGCTCGCGTTCACCTCGACGCGCCGCGGGCGCGCGGACATCTACGTGACGGACCTGGGCGGGAACGCCGACCAGGCCCTCCGCATCACCAACGCCGGCGAGAACACGAACCCCGCGTGGGGTCCCTACCGGCGCTAGCCGAGGAGGAGAAGCATGCACGCATCGCGCCTGGCGGTCTCCGCGCTGTTACTCGCGAGCGCGCCCGGGCTCTCGGGCTGCGTGGGCATGGCCGAGTTCCGGAAGCTCCAGTACGAGGTGCGCCAGATGAAGGCCGGCACCGGGGGCACCGGCCGCATCGCGGACGTATCGGCCGAGCTCGACGCGCTGCGCGAGGAGATCTCGCAGCTCGAGGGCCGGCTCGAGGTCAGCGAGCACCAGTCGAAGCAGGCCCTCGAGGAGGCGAAGGCCGCGCGCATGGCCGCGGCGCAGGGCGGAGTCGGCGCGGCGGCTCCCGGGGGCGGGCCGCCCTCCGACGATCCGACGGCGGGGCTCCCGCCCGAGGGGTCGGCCTCCGAGGAGGTCCGCAGCTACCGCGCGGCCTACGACGCATGGCGCGCGAACGATCACCAGATTTGCATTGACCGCTTCGGCCAGTTTCTGCAATCTTTTCCGACTTCGCAGTACGCCGACGACGCCGCGTTCTGGCTTGCGGACTGCTACTTCAAGCAGGGAGATCTGAAGACCGCGATTCTGCGCTTCGACGACGTGGCGACCCGGTATCCCAAGAGCGAGAAGGCTTCCGAGGCGCTCTACCGGCAGGGCGAAGCGCTGCTCAAGCTGGGTCCCAACTTCGGAAAGGCGGCGGAAAAGGCCTTCGAGCGCGTGGTGAAGGAATACCCCCAGTCACGACGCGCTCACGACGCCGAGCAGCAGCTGAAGCTGCTCGGCGCGGGGTGAGAGGGGGCTGAGGAGCCGAGGGTGAGGAAGCGGGACCTCGACAAGTTCCGGAAGGTGCTGCTCGAGCAGCGCGACGAACTCGCCGGCAAGGCGAAGCGCGCGGTGAGCGGAGACATCCACCTCGACCCGGACGACTTCCCGGACGAGATCGACACGGCCTCGTCCGAGGTGAGCCTCTCCTTCCAGGGCCGCTTGCGCGAGCGCGAGCGCGGGCTGCTTGCGAAGATCGAGCAGGCGCTCGAGAAGATCGAGCTGGGCGTGTACGGCGAGTGCGAAGGCTGCGGCGAGGAGATCGGGCTCAAGCGCCTCGAGGCGCGCCCGGTCGCCGAGCTCTGCATCGACTGCAAGGCCGAGCAGGAGAAGCAGGAGCGCCACCTCGGCTAGGGCAAGCGCCGCGCAGCGGCGCGCGCAGTGAGCCCACCCGAGGCTTCGCCTCGGGTGAGGCGAACGGAGTCACGACAGGTGTCTCCGAGCCACCGTTTCGATGCCTGCGTCGGTCTTCTACGCTCCGCGCGTGACCCTTCCGCGCCTCGTTCTCGGCATCGAGAGCTCGTGCGACGAGATGGCGGCTGCGCTGGTCCGCGACGGCTGCGAGGTCCTCGCGAGTCGCGTCCACGGCCAGGACCTGCTCCACCGTCCCTACGGCGGCGTGGTGCCGGAGCTGGCCTCGCGCGACCACGTCCGGCAGGTCTCGCAGGTCGTCCAGGCGGCGCTCGCCGAGGCTGGGGTCGCCGAGCGGGAGCTCGACGCCGTGGCCGTGACCCTGGGGCCGGGCCTCCTGGGCTCGCTACTCGTCGGGCTCTCGTTCGGGAAGGCGCTCGCGTACCGGCTCGGCGTCCCGGTGGTGGGCGTCCACCACCTGGCGGGCCACCTGGCGGCGGCCGAGCTCGAAGCAAACCTCGCGCGCCCGTATCTCGGGCTCGTCGTCTCGGGCGGCCACACCGCGCTCTACCGCGTCGAGGAGGGCGGTCCACCGAAGCTCCTCGGCGAGACCTCCGACGACGCGGTCGGCGAGGCCTTCGACAAGGTCGCGAAGCTCCTCGGCCTCCCGTTCCCGGGCGGGCCCGCGCTGGCGAGGCTCGCGGAGCGCGGCCGCGAGGACGCCTTCGCGCTGCCGCGCCCGCGGCTCGGCGAGCCCGGCTACGACTTCTCGTACAGCGGGCTCAAGACGGCGGTGGCCCGCCTCGTGCGCGCCGCGCCCGCGCTCGACGAGGGCACGCGCGCGGACCTCGCGGCCTCGTTCCAGGCGGCTGCGACGGACGTGCTCGTCGCGAAGGCCCGCCGCGCGCTCCGAGACGAGGTGCTCACGAGGCTCGCCGTGGTTGGCGGCGTCGCCGCGAACCAGCGGCTCCGCCGCCACATGGAGGCGGCCGCGCGCGCGGACGGCTTCGAGGCGGTCTTCCCGCCGCCCGCCTTCTGCACGGACAACGCCGCGATGATCGCTGCCGCGGGCGCCCGTGCCCTCGCCGCGGGCGAGCGTCACGACCTCGATCTCACGGCCTTTTCGCGGCTCCCGCTCGCGCCGCCTGCGTGAGCGCTGCCCAAGCGCGCGCGTTCCTCGAGCGTCACGGCCTCGCCGCCCACAAGGACCGGGGCCAGAACTTCCTCCACGACGAGGCGGTGGCGCGGCGGCTGGTCGCGCTCGCGGGCGTCCGGCCTTCCGAGGGCGTCCTCGAGATCGGCACCGGGCTCGGCTCGCTCACGCGCGCGCTCGCCGAGAGAGCGCGCCGCGTCGAGACGGTCGAGGTGGACGCGGGCCTCGTGCGCGCGCTCGCGGTCGAGGGTCTGCCGCCGAACGTGCGGCTCCACCACGCCGACGCGCTGGAGATCGACCTGGCCGCCCTCCTGGCCGGGCTCGGCCCGGGCCCCCGCATCGTGGCGAACCTGCCGTACTCGGTGGCGACCCCGCTCCTCCGCCGCTTCCTCGACCTCGGCGGCGCGGCGGGCGTCGCGGTGATGGTGCAGCGCGAGGTGGCTGCGCGGCTTCGCGCCGCGCCGGGCACGCGCGACTACGGGTCGCTCTCGGTCCTGTTCGCGTGGGGGATGTCGCTGGGCGAGGCCATCGACCTGCCGCCGAGCTGCTTCCATCCTGCGCCTCGCGTGACCTCCACGTTCCTGTGCATGTCGCCGCGGAGCGGGGTGCTCACGCCGGGCGAGCTGCCGGTTCTCGAAGGGGTGGTGCGGGCCGGCTTCGCGCACCGTCGGAAGACCCTGGTCAACTCGCTCGCACGAGCAGCCGATATCGATGCGGACCAGGCGACGGCGGGTCTCCGCGAGATCGGGCTCGACGCGCGCGTGCGCGCCGAGCGGATCTCGCCGGAGCAATGGCTCGCCCTGTCGCGCTGGCTGGTCGCGCGAAGGAACCAGAAGGCTTGACGCAGGACCCCCGGAGAGACCTCTCGATCCCCCTGCCGGTGCGGGTGGAGCGGGCGGACGGCTCGGCGCGCGACGAGTACGCGGTGAACGTGTCGGCGAGCGGGCTCTGCCTCCACGCCGAGACCCCGCTCGAGATCGGCGAGGAGATCCGCATCGCACTCCGCCTGCCGTGCGAGGGCGCCGAGATCCAGGCTGCCGCGAAGGTGGTGTGGACGCGCCACCGCGGCGCGCGGCCGCCGCTCCCGCGCTGCTGGGAGACGGGGCTCTCGCTCGTCGAGATCGCGGACGCCGACGTGGCGCGCCTCGCCTGGTTCGTGAGTGCGCAGGTGGACCGCCGCTAGCGGACCACCCCGCTCGGCGCGGGTAAGCTCCTGGCCGTGGAGGGGAACGAGATCCTCCGGCAGCTCGTGGCGCTCGCCGAGGAAGCCGGCGTCGGGGTCCGGAGCGTGCGGCCGGCCGAGGCGGAGCCGCCCGCCCGGAGCGGCCTCTGCCGCGTGCGCGGCCGCCCCGTCCTCGTGCTCTCCGCGGCCGACCCGCTGGAGGCTCGGATCGACGCCGTCGCCGCCGCGCTCCGCCTGCACGGCGCGAGCCTGCTCGAGGGGCGCTTCCTGCCGCCGGCCCTCCGCGAGCGCCTCGAGCGGGCGCCCGCTCTCCCGAGAGATGCGCGTTGACAGCGCGCGCGCGCGGCCACTAGGATCCATCCGTCGAGCAGAGGGGAACCGCAGGTTGCGGTCTCCATCGAGGCTCACGAACACCCCGGGCGAAGAAGCCCTCCAGAGCGAGGAAGCGCCACCCCAGCCCAGTTCGCTCGCATCCGCGCCGGGCGGAGCGAGACGGGGCGGAAGGCGATCGTCGAGGCCCGAGCTCCGCGCGGAGCGGCGGGCCCAGCGCGCCCGCCACCAGCCACCGGCCCGGCAGGCGCCCACGACTCGAGGCCGCTCGGGGGGAGGGAGGCGCCCCCCCGATGTCCAGCGTCACCGCCGAAGCCCAGCGCGAGCACCGCGTCACCGCACGTTCGCTCGGCGCGCGAAAGGGCCGCGAGCCCTTCGCGATGCTGACGGCCTACGACTTCACCTTCGCGCGGCTCTTCGACCAGGCCGGCATCGACGTGCTCCTGGTCGGCGACTCGCTCGGCAACACCGTGCAGGGCCTCGACACGACCCTGCCCGTGACGCTCGACGAGATGATCTACCACTGCCGGCTCGTGAGCCGCGCGACGCACCGCGCGCTCGTGGTGGGCGACATGCCCTTCGGTTCCTACCAGGTCTCGCCCGAGGACGCCGTGCGGAGCGCGATCCGAATGGTGAAGGAGGGCGGGGTCGCCGCCGTGAAGCTCGAGGGTGGCGTCGCGGCACGGGCCGCGATCGAGCGCATCGTCGCCGCCGAGGTCCCGGTGATGGGGCACGTCGGCCTCACGCCGCAGGCAGTCCACCGCATGGGGGGCTACCGCGTGCAGGGCCGCGGCGAGGCGGGCCGCCAGCGCGTGCTCGACGACGCGCGTGCGGTAGAGGCGGCCGGCGCCTTCGCGGTCGTGCTCGAGGGGCTTCCGGCCGACCTCGCGGCCGAGATCACGCGGACGCTCGCGATCCCCACGATCGGGATCGGCGCCGGCGTCGCGTGTGACGGTCAGGTGCTCGTGCTCCACGACCTGCTCGGCCTCTCGAATTGGACGCCCTCGTTCGCGAAGCAGTACGCCTCGCTCGGCGCGCTCGCCTCGCAGGCCGCGCGCGCCTTCGCCGACGAGGTGGCGCAGAAGAAGTTCCCCGCCGCCGAGCACAGCTACCGGTAGCAAGCGAAGCGCGCAGTGAGCCGAAGGCGAACGGAGTCACGACAGTCGGGACGCATGGAGCTGATTCGCACCATCCGTGAGCTCCAGGCGCGCGCCGACGCCGAGCGCGCGGCGGGGCGCCGCATCGCGCTCGTGCCGACCATGGGCGCGCTCCACGCCGGCCACCTCGCGCTGATCGACGAGGCGCGGCGCCGTGCCGACGTCGTGTGCGTCTCGATCTTCGTGAACCCGGCGCAGTTCGAGGCGCGCGCGGACCTCGCCGCGTATCCGCGGACGCTCGAGGCCGACCTCGCGGCCTGCCGCGCGCGCGGCGTCGCGCGCGTCTTCCTGCCCGACGAGCGCGAGCTCTACGGCGCGGGCTACCAGACCTGGCTCGAGGTCGCCGAGCTCGCGAAGCCGCTCTGCGGCGCGAGCCGGCCCGGTCACTTCCGGGGCGTGGCGACCGTCGTCGCGAAGCTCCTCGTCGCGGCGAAGCCGCACGTCGCGGTCTTCGGCGAGAAGGATTTCCAGCAGCTCGCGCTCGTGCGCCGGCTCGTCGCCGACCTCGGCCTCGACGTCGA
>Ga0187893_10006080_pt1 | contig 20977 bp, 17 predicted proteins | sample MA1701074metaG_FD_139574 | JGI IMG/M metagenome (GOLD analysis project Ga0187893, IMG submission 139574) | White microbial mat communities from a basaltic lava cave in the Kipuka Kanohina Cave System on the Island of Hawaii, USA - MA170107-4 metaG ...
AAGGCCCCACGCCGCTCGAACGCAGCTCGCCCACCTTCTTCGCTTCCGGAAATACCGAGAGATAAAACTCCGCAGCGTCTTCGGCGTTGTCGTTGAACCACAGAAACGGTGTGATCTTGTTCAGGCTCTGGCCTCCATTTCGATAGTATCCGTCGTCGAAGCCGCAGAGGACGGCACCCAACTTCAATCTAACAAGGTGGCCAATCGCGGGGCGTGTGGGTCAGTTCCATGATCGTCGGCAAACGGTAAGTTGAGCGTGCCTAAACGACCTTCGTTCATCTCAAATTCCGGTTGGCCCGTTAGACGGAGACTAAACAGCAAGGCGCATCGTGTTTCGAACGGTGCGGTCGCGTTGTTCGCATACGCCTCTGGTCTTCGGTGGCGTCCTTCTCAAGATGCGGTTTACTATATTAACGACCAAACCCAACTTCCGAGGAGGCATGTTTTGACGATGACAACTTTGTTCGGACCCAGCGCTGCATTCTTAGCCGCTGGATTATTCGCGAATGTCGCCGCGGCGCAGAATCTGACGATTTCCGGTTTTAGCATCCGTCGTCCATGACACGATTCAGGACGTATACTTCGTGTCTAATGTTGGCCCAGGCAGCCCTGGCGCCCTCGATCATAACGGGTTCATCTCGCGTGTAAGCCCAAACGGGACCATCGTGCAGTTGGCCTGGATCGCGGGGCTGAATGGTCCGAAGGGGCTTTGGCTGTTCGAGGATGGGCTCTACGTCGCGGACATTAATACGCTGCGCGTCTTTAACCGGTTCAGCGGTGCGTCCATTGCGACAATTCCCGTCCCGAACCCGTTTCCTCGACCGTTGTTCCTGAACGACGTCGTCGTCGCGAACAACGGGACAGCGTTCATTACGGATAGTGTGAACAGCGCTCTATTCCAGGTCACGCCTCAAGAGCAAGTATCGCTATTGACATCCGGGCCGACGCTCGGAAGACCGAATGGAATTCAGGTGCAAGGAGCGAATATCACCTGGGTTACCCTTATCAGCAACAAAGTGCTCCGCACTAATCCGTCGAACCACGTCTTTACCCAAGTCGAGCTGCCGGTGGTTGATGTATCGCAAGTGGGGCTCCCGCCGGGCGCGTTGCTCCTGGATGGCTACATCCGGTTGCAGAATGGCCGGGTGTTGGTATCGAGTTGGGTCACAGGCGACGTGTCGCTCATTAGCCCATCTGGCAAAGAGATGACAACCTTGGCGTATGTAGCCTCACGTTTCGACCCCTCGGGCCCGGCTGGTCCGGCTGATATCAATGTGGATTTGACCAGGGACCGTGTTCTCATTCCGCTGTTTAACTTGGGGCAGCTGTTAATCGTACCCCCTCCCAGCGAAGTAAGTGGTACATCCAGGTCGAAGGGGTGGATTCCGCAGCTCCTCATGCCCGCGAAGCCCAGCGCTATAGTTTCACGAGTGGATGTGGTCGGCAATCCTGAAGTACTCGCCACATCATGCTAACCGCGTTTCTCACAAACCGAGCGCCGAGACGAGTCTCGGCGCACGAGTGTCCGCGCCACGTTCGCGATCGCGCGGCGGGTGACGGGAGATGTGATCAACTCTGCTGCAGTTGTACCAGCTCTAGACAAACCGGGCGCCACCCCAGCTCGGGATTCGAATGTAGGCGATGGTCGTTCGCGGATTGCGCGGAAGTCGAAGGGCTAGCGGCAATCGGCCGCCAGCGAGCGCTCTTCGGCTTTGAGCGTTCGTTTTCAGGTATCAGCTTCCGCTTCAGGGCTCAGCGACCGAACCAGCCGTAAGAGTTTGCATAAGTAAACTCACTCAAACTCGTGCGGTGGACCCGTCCTTGCACAATCGCGGTTCATGAGCTCTAGAAGAACACTCTGTCTTTGTCTTGCGATCCTGTTCATTGCAGGATTGGCGCTTCTTCCCACAGGGATAAATCAGCTTCAGGGACAAGTTCCGATGCCAAGCGTCGTGGATTCCAACTTGAGCGTTCGCGTCGCCGCGGCTGGTCTGATCACTCCCGTAAGCATGGCTTTCCTGGGTCCGAATGACTTCTTTGTTCTGGAAAAAAATACCGGCAAGGTGCAGCATTTCGTTAACGGAATCATGGTTGGCACCGTGCTGGATCTCAACGTGAACTTCGGCTCTGAGCGTGGACTGCTTGGGATTGCTCTTCACCCAGGCTTCCCTGGCAATCCAGGCGTGTACCTTTTCTGGACCGAACCCACTGAAGCCGAGGACACCGCCGTTCTTGCAGCCGTTCCCCTCCTCGGCAATCGAGTGGATCGCTTTACCTGGGATGGGAGCACTCTGGCCTTCGAGAGGAACATCATTCGCTTGCGAGCCTATCAAGCCGACGCAGGCCAACCTCTGCGCGGAAACCATAATGGCGGTGTACTTCGATTCGGACCGGACGGCAAGCTGTATATTGTGATTGGAGATAACGGCAGGCGCGGCTGGCTCCAAAATCTCGCCTGCGGACCGACAGCGATTTGTCCTGGCATGATGGTTCCGGACGATCAATTCGGTGGGCCCTTACCCGACGACGCGCACCTCACCGGCGTGATTCTGCGGCTGAACGACGACGGAACCACACCCGCGGACAACCCGCTCACTCCGCCGTCTAATTTGTCCGATGAAGTTGCAGCGAATATCAGGAAGATCTTCGCTTATGGCCTTCGCAACTGCTTTGGCATGGCGTTCGATCCGGAATCCGGCATGTTGTGGGAGCAGGAGAATGGCGATGACACCTTCAGCGAACTCAATCGTGTGATCCCGGGGCTAAATTCGGCTTGGGTTCAGATCATGGGGCCGGCGGACCGGATCGCGCAATTCAAAGCCATCGAAACGGACCAAACGACAGTCGATCCGGTGACTAGAGGGATGTACTTTGGACTTCAGCAAGTGCGGTGGCCGCCAACTCTGATCGCGGACACGGCGCAAGAGGCGATTTCCCGGCTTGTGATGCTTCCGGGGGCGCAGTTGAAGCCTCCTGAGTTCAGTTGGAAGTTCGAAGTCTCGCCTGGAGGTATTGGTTTCATGCATGGCCGGGCGCTGGGACCCCAGTATGAGGGCGATTTGTTTGTGGGCGGAGCCAGGGACTTGCTGGAAGGCGGCCATCTCTTTCATCTCAATCTGACCGGGAACCGCAGAATGATAGGCGTGGACGACCCGAGGTTGGAAGATCGGGTCGCCGACAATCCGAACAAGTTCAGCATTGTGGAGAGCGAGAGCCTCCTCTTCGGGCGCAACTTCGGCACGGCCACGGATATTCAGACGGGCCCCAACGGTAATCTGTACGTCGTCTCGATTACCAAAGGCAATGTGTACGAAATCTTCCGCGACAGGTGAGCGCGGCAATACCAAGCAGCTCGCGGCGTCCAGTCCCGGTAAGCAGAGCGAATTGGCCACTCGCTTTCAGGTATATTGGCCTTCATGAGAATTTTTGCAGCCGTTATTGTTGCAACCGCATTCGCACAGGACAAGGACAAACCTGCCGAGAAAGAGAAAATTGAGCTCCCCACCTCGGCCGCCGATCTAGAGCGCGGCAAGAAGCTTTTCCTCGGATCCTGCACCTATTGCCATGGCCCGACCGGCGACGGTGGCAAAGGCGCCGATCTCGCCCGCGCTGAGCTCGTCCGCGCGAAAACGGACGGCGATCTTGTGCGCATTATCGAGGTCGGTATCCCCGGCACCGAAATGCCGGGCGCCTGGCACATGGTGCGCCGCGAGGTGTTGCAGACAGCGGCATTCGTGCGAACACTCGGGAAGGTGGAAGCCAAGGCGGTCCCGGGCGACCCGCAAAACGGCAAGGCGCTCTATGCCAAGCACGGTTGCGCCACCTGTCACACCATCAAGGAAAGCAACACATACGCCGGCGGGTTGATGGGACCAGACCTTTCCTCGATCGGTCTACGCCGCAATGCCACGCATCTGCGCGAATCGCTGGTCAAGCCTAGTGCCTCGGTGCCCGATTACTTCCTTCACACCAAGGTCACGCTCAAGTCCGGCAAGACGATCGAAGGCCGCCGGACGCAGGAAGATACGTTTTCCATCGTGGTTCGCGATTTCAACGGCTCCAATCACTCCTTGAAAAAGACGGACGTAAAAGATATCAAGAAAGATCGCACCGGGTCGCCAATGCCCGCCTTCGACAAACTGTCCGCCAGCGACCTCGATAATCTGGTGGCTTACCTGGTCAGCTTGAAGGAGCCTCTATGAAGAATATTGCGATTGTATTTGGCGCGGCGCTGAGTAGCCTATGGGCGCAGAACGTTCCCTATGAGCGCATTCTCAACGCCCACAAGGAGCCACAGAACTGGCTCACGTATTCCGGCAACTACAACGGCCAGCGCTACTCGGCACTCAACCAGATCAATACTTCGAACGTGAAGCGGCTGCAGGTGGCTTGGGTCCATCAGACCGGCACGCAGGAAGCTCACGAAACATCGCCGATCGTGGTGGACGGCGTGATGTTCATTACGGAAGGCCCGAACATCGTGAAGTCACTCGATCCGCGCACCGGAAATGTGTTTTGGCGCTATGAAAAGAAAATCCCCGACGACCTGCGATTGTGCTGCGGAAAGGTGAATCGCGGCGTGGCCATCCTCAACGACATGGTCTACTACGCCTCGATCGATGCGCACCTCATCGCGCTCGACGCCAAGACCGGCCGCGTCCGCTGGGACACCGAGATGGCCGATTACAAGCTGGGCTACTCGTCCAGTGTGGCGCCGCTCGCGGTAAAAGACAAGATCATCACCGGAGTTGCCGGAGGAGAGTTCGGGATTCTTGGTTTCGTGGAAGCCTACGACGCCAAAACCGGCAAGCGGATGTGGCGTACCCATACAATTCCAGCCAAAGGAGAGCCGGGGAATGAGACCTGGGAAGGAGATTCCTGGAAAACGGGTTCCGCGTCCATCTGGGTTACCGGCTCGTACGATCCGGAAACGAACGTCACCATTTGGGGCACCGGGAATCCGGGTCCCGACTGGAATGGTGATTTCCGGAAGGGTGACAACCTTTATTCGGATTCGTTTGTGGCGTTCGACGTCGACACCGGAAAGCTGAAATGGCATTTCCAGTTCACTCCGCACGACACGCATGATTGGGACTCGACTCAAGTCCCGGTGCTGATCGACGCCGAGTTCCGCGGGCAAAAGCGCAAACTCGTGGTCACGGCCAATCGAAATGCCTTCTACTATGTGCTGGACCGGCCTACCGGAAAGTTTCAGCACGGGAAGCCGTATGTGAAACAGACCTGGGCTAGCGGTCTCGACGATAACGGGCGGCCGATGGTATTAGCTAATACCACGCCAACGGTGGAAGGGAACCTGGTCTGGCCGTCGCTCGCGGGCGGCACCAATTGGTATAGCCCGTCGTACAGCCCCGATACCGGATTGTTCTATGCGCCGGTCCGTGAACAGGGCGCCTACTATTACAAAGGAGAGGCCGAGTACAAACCTGGCCAGATGTTCAACGGAGGTGGCCAGCGCACGGTTCCGGAAGAGGATCCATACGGCGCGATTCGGGCACTCGAGGCCACATCGGGCAACTTGAAATGGGAGTTCAAGCTGCACTCACCCGCCAACTCGGGAGTACTGTCCACCAAAGGAAATCTGATTTTTTCCGCCAGTCAACAGGATTTCTTTGCTCTGAACGCGACTACGGGTGAGCCGCTCTGGCGGTTCAGAGGCGGTGGTTTCGTGATCGCCAATCCGGTTACCTACATGGTGGATAACAAGCAGTACATCACCATCCCGATGGGGCGCGCGTTGTTCGTGTTTTCGCTTCCCGAGTAGCAATGTACATGTCCTGGCGCCCTTCAGCCTCCGTCGAGGCCGCGGCTTCCGGCCGGCGGAGGCTGAAGCCTCCATTGCAAGCTAAAGCTTGCTCCACCTGGTGCCTCCTATTTGCCTCGTTCAGCGCATATGCACAGCACCCGGATGTTTCCCGGGGCCGCGAGCTATTCGTGAAGAACTGCTCGGCCTGCCACGGCGACAACGCCAGAGGCGGGCGCGGCCCCGATCTCACTACCGGAGACTGGAAGCACGGCGGCACGGATTCCGACTTGCTTCGCAATATGACCCGCGGCATCCCGGGCACACAGATGCCCGCGATTCCGCTGCCGGATGGCGATGCCCGTGCGATTGTCGCGTTTCTCCGATCGGTCACCGTGCCCTCGGAACCGATTCCAGGCGACCCGTTGCAGGGCCGCGTGCTGTTCTTCAACGACGGCCAATGCTCGCGCTGCCACATGTTCGGAGGTCATGGCGGGCGGCTGGGGCCGGATCTCAGCCAGGTTCGCCATCGCAAAAAACCATCTGCGCTGCGGAAGTCGTTGGAAAGCAGCTATGAAATGATCTCGGTGAAAACCCGCGATGGCAAGAGCGTGCAGGGCGTCGCCCGGGGCGAGGACAGCTTCACGCTCCAGTTGATGGATGAGAAAGAAAAACTCCACTCCTTCCGCAAGAGCGAAGTGACGCTCATGCGTTACCCTATGCCGCACCTGAAACTGCCACAGCCGGATGCCGATCATGCCGCCGCATTCCTGCTCAAGACCGATTCCGCTTCCCTGCCCCGGCCGCTTTGGATTCCTTCCGACGACTTCAACGTCACTTTCGACCGTCTCAAGAACGCCGCCAACGAGCCCCACAACTGGCTCACCTACTGGGGCGGCTATCGAGGGCATCACAATACCGCGCTCAAGTCCATCACAACCGCCAACGTCTCGAGCCTGCGCAGCGTATGGACTCACCAGTTCGACGGCAATACGATCGAGACCACGCCGATTGTCGTGGACGGGCTCATGTTCGTGACCGGTCCCTTGAACGACGCCGCGGCGCTCGATGCGCGAACCGGCCGGCCCATCTGGAGCTACAAACGCCGGTTGCCAAACGTCGCCTCGCACTGCACCGTCATGACGAATCGAGGCTTTGCGATCCTGGGTGACCGGCTCTATCTGGCCACGCTCGACACTCGCCTGGTGGCGCTCGATGCCAAGACTGGAAGCGTGATTTGGGACATTGAGGTGGACGACTATAAGAAAGGATTCTCGATCACGCATGCGCCACTCGCGCTGGATGGCAAGATCATCGTCGGCGTCACTTCCGGCGAATGCGGGCTGTACGGATTCGTCGATGCTTATGACGCTGCCGATGGCAAGCGGCTGTGGCGAACGCACGCGATCGCCCAACCCGGGGATCCCAATCGGGCGTCCTGGCAGCCTGAGACGTCGGCGAATTACGGCGGATCGCCGACCTGGATGACCGGCACGTACGATACCGGCACCGATACTCTGTTCTGGACCACGGGCAACCCCGGTCCTGACTACGACGGCTCCGTGCGCCTGGGCGACAACCTGTACTCGTGTTCGGTGTTGGCGCTCGACCCGGCCAGCGGCAAGATGAAGTGGTATTTCCAGTTCACACCGCACGACGTACATGACTGGGACGGCAATCAGACGCCGGTGTTGATCGATGCCATGATCCATGGCCGCATGCGGAAGTTGCTCGTCACTGCGCAGCGCAATGCCTTCTATTACGTGCTGGACCGGACTACCGGCGAATTCCTCGGAGGCCGCGCCTTCGCCAAGCAGACGTGGGCCAAGGGGCTCGACGACAAGGGCCGCCCTATCGTGTTGCCTAACACCACGCCTACGCCTGAGGGAAACTATGTCTGTCCCGATGCGGCTGGATCGGCCAACTGGGGGGCGCCGTCTTATGATCCTGCCACGGGTTTCTTTCTTGTCTCGGTGCGGGAAGCCTGCGCGACCTATTTCTCCGTAACCAAAGACCCCGTGCCTGGTCAGGGTTACACCGGCGGCAGCCAGGAAATCGATCCGAAGACAGGCACGGGCGCCGTTCGTGCGTTGGAAGCAACCACGGGGATTATGAAGTGGAACTTCCCGCTTCAGATTGGATCCTCCGCCACCGGCGTCTTAGCTACCGCGGGTGGGGTGGTGTTTGCGTCCTCGAACGACGGGAACCTGATCGCACTCGAATCGCGGACCGGCAAGCTGTTGTGGCATTACTATACCGGCGCGAGCATTATCTCCTCGCCGATCTCCTATGCGGTGGATGGCAAGCAATATGTCGCAATCGCCGGGCAGTCTGCGCTCTTCGTCTTTGGTTTGTGATTTGTGCGGGCACGCCTGCGGCCCGGCCAAAGCCGGGCGCAGCTCCTACGAGCGGCTCATTCTGACGAACTCATACCGCTCCAAAGTAGCCGCCACATTAAACGGGCGGTTTTTATCGCGCGGTGTACGCGCTGGCCGTGATTCCAAGCGGATCACGGTGCCGATGCAATGCAGCTTTACGGCATGCGACTCTTTGCCGGTCGGCAATGTAATCAGGTATTCGATCGGTTCTCCCACGGGAAGCTGGGACTCGGAGGTGAACAACACCCCTCCGGAGCTAAGATTCCTGGTCTCAGAAATCCTGCCCTGGAAATCCTCCCCACTGCGAATGACCTCCAGGGGCAGGCGAAGGTCGAATCGCTGGGATTTCCTCAGTTCTTGGGTTGCCATTACGGGTGCCATTACTTTAGTAATCTACGTTCGACTAGGACTTTAGGTCAATAGTCTTTACATCCGTAAAATGCCCTTTTGGTACTAGTACTATCTCGATTAATCCCCGCAAACGCATGCTCCATCGCCCGGCAAGACTTGTAGTCGCCGCCAAGTAAGGTTTCTCTGGCACCGGCGCGATAATAGAGGTAGAGTGAAACGAATTTTCCGCCTCGCCCTCGGCATCGTTCTGGTCATCCTGGGAATCGCAGGATCCCTGCTTCCCATCATTCCCGGTTTTGTGTTTCTGATTCCCGGCCTGGTGATCCTGAGCGATTTCTTCCCGCCGGTGAGACGGCTGGTCGAATGGGCGAAACGGAAAGCGACCGAATCCGGCATGACGGGCGGCGCCAAACGGCCGCCGAATCCAGAGTAGCGCAATATCTTGAAGCTAACGGTTCACCAGCTACTATATGGCGTACCCCATTCCCTTTCCCTATCTTATTTTCATTCGGCTCTTGACGTGCTATCCCTGTCCGGTACATTCTGGGACAACCCGACAATCGAACGGAACCATGTAAATATGTTCAAAACAAAAAAGAGCCGTCCTGAAACATCGTCGTCCAACCGAACCTGTTCCTCGAGCGAAGTTGCTCGCATCGCAAGCGTGAGCCTGCGACAGTTGCAGTGGTGGGACGAACAGAAGGTCGTGTCCCCGCGCCATGAGGGGCACCGGCGAGTGTACGACCCAGCGGAGGTGGTCGAGATCAGCGTCATCGCCGAACTTCGCCGAAAGGGGTTTTCGCTGCAAAAGATCCGGCGCGTGCTGCGGTTTCTGCAGCGGGAAATGGGTAAGCGCCTCGATGAGGTCTTGTCGGGCGTCTCGCAAATGCACCTGCTTACGGACGGGAAAGCGATCTATTTGGAGGACACCGAAGCTAAGGTCGTCGACATTCTGAAAAACGCGCGGCAGGCAATGTTCCTGGTATGCGTCAGCGACCAGGCCAGGCGGCTTCACGGTGTGCAGCGGAAACCGGCCCGGACGGAAACGGGTTTGCCGGCCGCCCGGAAGTCGCGTACGGCCGTCTGATCTCAGCCTAATACACCGTTTCATAAATACGATCACGTATTCTGTGTCCCCACACAAACCGCTCTCCCGGCGCGAGGCTGAACATTGGCATCGATTTGTCGTCCAATGAGATATACTGAAGACAGCCGGAGGTGTCGGCGAGTGAAGAACTGGCGAACATACTTATTAGCACCCTCAGTGGTGTTCCTTTTTTCTGTTGTAGGCGGAGTCTTTGGACCGGGCTTGACCGACGTTTCGGCAGCCTCGAACCAGACCGATGTCGACAACGCGATTAAGACGTTTTCGGGCGTCTACGACCTGATCGAGCGTAATTTTGCCGACAAGGTGACCGCCGACCGCGCCATCTACAAGGGCGCTATCCCCGGCATGCTCCGTACGCTCGATCCCCATTCGAGCTTCTTCGATCCCCGTGACTTCCAGCAGCTTCGGGAAGAGCAGAAAGGGCATTATTACGGCGTCGGGATGACGGTGGCTCCCAAGAATAACCGGACCATGGTGATCGCGCCATTCCCCGGCTCACCTGCCTATAAGGCTGGAATCCGTCCCGGTGACGTGATCCTGTTCGTGAACGACAAGTCGACCGAAAATCTGCGGACCGACGAAGTCGCCGATCTTCTAAAAGGACCCAAGGATACGAAGGTCCAGGTGACGATCCAGCGGGAAGGGACATCTTCTCCTCTCACTTTTAACATCGTCCGCGATGAGATTCCTCGCAAGAGCGTTCAGGAAGCCTTCTGGATCAAGCCAGGGATTGCCTACCTGGACATCGAACACTTCAACGAGAACACTTCCCGCGAGGTGGAAGAAACGCTGAAGAAACTGGGCGAGCGGGAAATCAGGGGACTCGTGCTCGACCTTCGCGACAATCCCGGCGGTCTTCTGAACGAGGGTGTCGCCACGGCCGACCGGTGGCTCGAGCGCGGCCAGATCGTTGTAAAGCACAGCGGCCGCTCCTCACCGGAGCGCCGGTATGAGGCGCGTCATGGGAACACTGGACGGACGTATCCGATTGTTGCTTTGGTGAACCGGTTTTCCGCGTCTGCTGCTGAGATCGTGGCCGGGGCCCTCCAGGATCACGACCGCGGCTGGATCTTCGGCGAAAACACGTTCGGCAAGGGTCTGGTGCAAACAGTCTATCCGATGACCGAGAACACCGGCCTTGCCCTCACCACCGCCCGTTACTATACCCCGAGCAATCGTCTGATCCAGCGCGATTATGCCAACAAGAGCTTTTTCGATTACTATTATCGAAAGAACGTCGAAACCAAGAACATGACCGATGTCGGCATGACCGACACGGGACGTAAGGTCTATGGCGGCGGCGGGATCTCGCCCGACGAAAAATACGAAATTCCCAAAACCAACCGTTTGCAGGCAAGCATGATCCGCGGCTACGCGTTCATCAACTTCACGGCGCACTATTTCACGACCCATGACCGCGCGAAGGTTACCAAGGACTGGACTGTGGACCCGGTTGTGGTGCAGGAGTTCCGCAATTACCTGCGCAAGGAAAACTACGAGTTCACGGAAACCGAATTCGCCGAGAACGAGGCATGGATCAAGCAGCAGTTGCGCCGCGAGGTCTTCATCACGGTGTTCAATATCGAAGACTCCCGCCGGATGACGGTGGAAACCGATCCGATGGTGCAGAAGGCGATTGATTCGCTCCCGAAAGCCAAGGAACTGCTCGAGAAGGCCCAGAAGCTGCTGGTTCAACGCCGCGCGCCGCGCCCATAGAGACCTCACGCAAAGGCGCCAAGAGCGCGAAGCCGGATTGGTATTTGCCGCTTGCGGCCGCGCATGATTCACGACCGTCCGAACCCTCAAATCACCGTCCTCGACGCAGGCGGGCAATACTGTCACCTGATCGCGCGCCGGATCCGCGAACAGGGCGTCTACGCCGAGGTCCGGCCCTCCGAGACCCCGGCGGCAGAATTGGCTGGCCGAAAAGGAATCCTCATTTCGGGAGGCCCCTCGAGCGTATACGAAGCCGGGAGCCCTAAAATCGACCCAGTCATCCTGGGCGGCGGCTCCGCGGTCCTGGGCATCTGCTACGGCCAACAATTAATGGCACATGTGCTCGACGGCCATGTCCGCAAGGGTGAGCGCGGGGAATACGGTCACGCGGTGCTCGAGTTGTTGCGGCCTAATCCGCTTCTCGAAGGATTCGAAGAGAGCGAGCCTGTGTGGATGAGCCATCGCGACCAGGTGGAAAAGCCTCCCTCTGGTTTCGAGGTATTGGCAGCCACCCTGACGTGTCCGGTAGCCGCCATTGGAAATCCGGAGGCTCGCCTGTACGCGGTGCAGTTTCATCCCGAAGTAGTGCACACGCCCAAAGGCAGCACACTCCTGGCCAATTTCCTGTTTTCCATCTGCCGCTGTGAGAAGGACTGGGACCCGCGCGGCCGGGTGGCGCTGCTCGAGCAATCCATCCGCGAATCAGTTGGATCTCGCAACGTGTTCTTTTTTGTGAGTGGCGGCGTCGACTCCTCGGTGGCCTATCGCCTCTGCGTGCGTGCCCTGGGACCGGACCGCGTTCACGGCGCCTATGTGGACACAGGGTTGATGCGCGCCGGGGAAACGGACTTTGTGCGCGAGTCGCTGGGCGTATCGGTGGTGGATGCGCGGTCCGATTTCCTGGAAGCTCTCGAAGGAGTCGCGGAGCCGGAGCGTAAGCGGAAGATCATTGGGGAGATGTTCGTGGGGGTACAGGATCGGGTGTTGCAATCGGGGCACTATCTGGACGGTGACTGGATTCTGGGCCAGGGCACGATCTATCCGGACACCATCGAATCCGGCGGCACGGCCAAAGCCGAGGTGATCAAGACGCATCACAACCGCGTCGAGGGAATTCAGAAGCTGATGGAGGAGAATCGCATCATCGAGCCTCTGACATCGTTCTACAAGGACGAGGTGCGCGACGTGGGCCGCGAGCTCGGGCTCCCGGAGGAGTTGCTGTGCCGCCACCCGTTTCCCGGTCCGGGGTTGGCCATTCGCCTGTTGTGTTCGGAAGTGGAGGAGGCGTTGGAGCAGCGCGCAGAGGGCTGGCTGATCCCGGTGCGGTCGGTGGGGGTGCAGGGCGATTCGCGCACTTACCGCTCGGTCCTGGCATTGGCCGAGCCGCCCGCGGAATCCGCGCTCGTGCGTGCGACCGAGCTGGTGAACCGGTACGCGGACGTGAACAGGATTGTGTCGCTCGTCGCCTCGCATGCGCCGATGGAAGAGCTGCGCATCCGGAAGAGTGGATTATCAGCTCAGCGGGTGGATCGGCTCCGGGAATGCGACGCGATCGTCCGCCGGATGAGTCACGCATCCGGGTTTGACCGCCGGGTATGGCAGTTCCCGGTGGTGGTGCTGCCTTTGGGACTCGCGGGGCGTGGCGATTCGGTGGTTCTTCGGCCGATTCATTCGGTGGACGGGATGACTGCGAGCGCCGTGGCGATGGATTCGGGGCTACTGGATGAGATCTCCGCGGAACTTTTGAAAGTTCCAGGAATCTGCGCCGTTTTCTATGACCTGACTCACAAGCCGCCCGCGACGATCGAGTGGGAGTGAGGCTTAAGATTGTGTGGGGCAAGCCTCCGGCTTGCGATTGCGAGTCTGAGGTTCGCGGAATCGTTCTTGCGCGCACGGCTGAATGCCCCTGGATGGACCGGGGCTGTCCAAATGAATGCATCTTGGGAATAGGGGTGATGAACTCCGCGCGGCGACGGCTCTCAATAACCCTCTGGCCATGCTCATCCAGCTCCCAGTAACGGGTTGCGTACTCGTATGGAGAATTGAGAATCGGTTGCTCGAAAAAGCGATTGTCCATACCTTGGCCGGCCAACCCACTCAAGCTTCGCGCGAACGTCACCCACTTCGCCCAGGTCTCAATCGCTTCTGAATCAGCGGTCCGTTTGCCGGCTTTATGAGCCTCGCGGATGGTTCCGGCCTCTCCAACGTGAGTCTCAATCGCTTCTGAATCAGCGGTCCGTTTGCCGGCTCTACGAATCGTTACCGGAAAGGATGTGCAATCGTGCATGGATGCGGCGCATAGGGATAGGCCTTCAGCATCGCAGCCGGCGCTTCTCCCACCACCGCCGACTCGAACACCACTCCATACGCGCACGACTTCAGAAATTCACACCCCTCGCATCGGTGCGCCCCCGTCCGGCAAACCAGTTCCCGTAAATACTTCCCGAATCCCCCGCGCAAGAGCGCACCCGCGTACTCCGGCAGACGCATCGGACCCTGTGCCTGTAGCCGCAGCTCCAAAGCGCTCACCGCAAGGTCCCTCATGATTTCCTCCCGGTATCTCGTGCCGAATTCTGGCAAATCTTATCACACACGGAACCGGCAAAGGTACACCATTTTGCAAGAACAGCAAGGAATACTATTGTTCGATAATTAAGTTATAATGCTTGACAAAAATAACATATTATGGCTAAGATTATGAAGCAGTATTCACTATGCACCCTTTGGCTTTTCGTCCCAGACGCACGCCCTCCGCCGCCCAGATCGCCGCTTCCCGCGCCAACGGAGCCAAGTCGCACGGCCCCGTAACACCAGAGGGAAAGCAGAATTCCTCTTTCAACGCGCTCAAGCAGGGCGGTCGCGCCAAGACCATTGCCCTCAATGGCGAAGCCCCCGAGCGCCTCCTCGCGCTCGGCCAGCATTACAACGAAGTCTATCAGCCAACCAATATTGCCGAGGCAATTCTGGTCGAAGAAATGGCGCTTGCCAAATGGCGCCAATGCCGTCTCCGGATTTACGAAAGCGCCCTTCTGGACTATGCGCTGGATGAAATACGCCCCGAGCTCGAGACAAAGTACTCGTCCATCGACAACGAAACAAGGCTCGCGCTCGCTTTCCGCTCCCTCGCCGACCAATCCCACAGTCTTGCCGAGATTCGTGCCCACGACGCGCACTTCGCCCGCCAGTACGGGCGTGCTCTCCAGCAGTTGCTCGCCGGCCGCTACGCTCAGGCTTTACTCGAACCCAAAGACGAAATTCCGTCAAACGAACCTGAGAACTCATTGGAAACACTCGATTCCACGTCCGGATTACCACCAAACGAACCTGACTCGAAAACGGCGCTTTAACGCCGCCTGAGGGCGCGCCCACCTTCAGCCCGCCCTAGGGAAGCGATACACTGTCCCGAGGAGGTCTATTTCGTGAGGGTCATATTCACACTTCTATCTCTATCGGCGATTGCTCTCGCGCAAACCGCTTCCGTCACCGGCCGCGTAACGGATCCATCCGGCGCCGTGGTGCCGGGCGTAAAGGTGACAGTGGAGTCGATTGAAACGTCCATCGCCACCACCACCGAGACAAATCAGGAAGGTTTTTACAGCGTTCCTCAGCTCGTTCCCGGGCGTTACAACCTCACCGCCAACAAGCAAGGATTCGTTCCCTTGCGCCAAACCAACCTCACTCTCGCGGTGCAACAGATCGCGCGGCTCGACCTGACCCTGCAAGTGGGCTCCGTGTCGGAGACCGTCGAGGTCTCCGCGCAGGCCGTGTTGCTCGACAGTGAATCGTCCACCGTCGGCCAGGTGATCGGCAATCGCCAGGTGATGGAGCTGCCGCTGCTGGGGCGGAATCCCTACGCGCTCGCGATGCTGGTTCCAGGCGTTCGGCCGTCAGCGGGCTCGAACAATCTGCCCATCGACCAGATCAGCACCGTGCCTTACATGATCAACGGCCAGCGCGCGAGCGCCAACGAGTTCCTTTTGGATGGCGCTCCGAATACCGCCGCCTCCCAGAATCAGGCGGTGGTGAACGCCAACCCGGACGCCGTGCAGGAGTTCAAGGTCGAGACCAACAACTTCAGCGCCGAGTATGGCCGCGCTGCCGGCGGCGTATTCAACGTCGTCACCAAGAGCGGCGCCAACGAACTTCACTTCTCCCTATACGAATTTCTCCGCAACGAAAAGCTCAATGCCAATGACTTCTTCGCCAATCGCGCGGGCCTTCCCAAGCCTCCGTTCAAGTTCAACCAGTTTGGCGGTACGTTGAGCGGGCCTGTGTCGATTCCGAAAGTCTATAACGGCCGGAACCGCACGTTCCTGTTCGCAAGTACCGAGATTGTGCGTTTCGTGCAGGGCATCACGTTTACCGGCACGGTTCCGAGGCCCGAGCAACTGGCAGGCGATTTTCGCAATGCACGCAACGCGGCCGGTACGGTCGTCACCGTCTACGATCCGGCGACCACGAGCGCCAACCCCACCGGCACAGGCTTTATCCGGACCCCATTTGCCAACAATCTCGTACCCGCCAATCGAATCGATACGGTGGCGCGGCGGGTGATTCCTTTCTTCCCTGCCCCGAACGCCGCAGGCAATCCAGTGACCGGGGTGAACAACTTTGTGCGCGTGGACGGCAATCGAGTGATCAAGGATACCTTCAGCTTGCGCGGCGATCATTTATTTTCCGAGCGCAACCGCATGTTCATCCGGTACTCCTATGACGACACACCGTTCATTCGTGCCGCGCCCTACGGTAGGGATAACCCCGCTTCGCCGGGAACGGGCGCGCAGATTTTCAACCGCCAGAACGCCGTGTTGGAAGACACTCACACCATCACTCCCACCACTCTGTTAACCCTTCGCTACTCGTTCACGCGCCTCGGCAATCGCCGCGAGCCCTTCAGTGACGGCTTCGATCTCACCACTCTTGGATTGCCTGCGAACCTGCAACCACAGATCGGCGAGCCCCGTGCGTTCCCGTACGTCAGCATCACCGGGTTCAGCGTAACCGGCTCGATCCCGAATATCGTCGTCGGTGGTGCGCTCGGCGCAGGCGATCTGATTCGCCTGGGCAACAACTCGCACGCCCTCCAAGGCAATGTGACCAAATCGCTGACCCGCCACACGCTGAAGACGGGCGCGGAGTATCGCTTGATTCAGTTCAACAATCAGCAGACCGGGTCGAATGCGGTGCTGTTCGATTTCACGCCCCAGTGGACCCAGGGCCCGAATCCCGCGGCGTCCAGCGCCACAGCAGGCCTTTCTTTGGCGACGTTCCTGCTCGGCGTCCCCGGAGGCTCCGTAACTCCGGCGCCACCGCTCGCCCAGTCACAGCGTTACTATGGCGTGTTCATACAGGATGACTGGAAGGTCAGCAATCGCCTCACGCTCAATCTCGGTTTCCGCTGGGAGTACGAGACTCCACGATATGACCGGTTCAATCAGCTCACCAACTTCGACTTCGCCGCCGGCGGCCTGACTTTCGTTGGCGTCGGTGGACTGCCGCGCTTCAATGCGGAACCCGACCGCAACAACTTCGCTCCTCGCGCAGGACTCGCGTTCAAGCTCAGCAATAAGACCGTTCTCCGCACCGGCGGCGGAGTCTTCTTCACTTCCTCGACCGGCATAGGCACTGGCGGCGGGGCGTTTGGCACTAGCGGATTCCAGGCGAGCACGCAGATCGTGACCAGCCTGGATGGAGTGACGCCAGTCGTGAGCTGGTCCAATCCTTACCCGCAAGGACTCGTCCAACCCTCCGGCAGCAGCCTCGGACTTCGCACCTTGCTGGGGCAGAACGTTGCATTTTTCAATCGCGGCAACCGGCAGCCCTATAGCGGGCAGTGGAACGCGAATCTGCAAAGGGAGCTGCCGCGTGGTCTCTTTTATGAAATCGGCTATGCGGCGAGCCGCGGTCTGAAATTGCCTGAAACCCGCCAGTTCAATCAGCTTCCGGACTCCGCGCTGGCGCAGGGAGACGGGCTGCGGCAGCTTGTGCCCAATCCTTATTTCGGACAGATCGAAGTAGGCACGCTTGCTCAGCGCACGGTAGCGCGAGCGCAACTGCTGCGCCCCTATCCGCAATTCACGGCGGTCACCTCACAGAACGAACACTGGGCCAGCTCGTCGTATCACGCTTTCCAGACCAAGCTCGAGAAGCGATTCACAGGTGGCGTCTCGTTCCTGGCGTCGTATACCTGGTCGCATCTGGATGACTACGGCATCGGAACCTTCGCCGGCGAGACCTTGTCGGGACAGAACTTTCAGAACTGGAACAACCTCGCGGCGGAATGGGCGCCTTCGGTCGCCGACCAGACGCATCGTTGGATTGTAAACGCCGTGTATGAACTTCCTTGGCTGCGAACGCGGAGGGACGCCGCCGGCAAGATCCTCGGCGGCTGGGAGATCGCAGGCATCTGGATGCGGTTCTCGGGAGGCCCGCTCGGGGTTACGTCCGCGGTGAACAATACGTTTTCGCAGGGCGGCAACCAGCGTCCCAATTGGAACGGGACATTGCCGTCGGTAACCAGTCCGACGCCGGAACTTTGGCTGGATCGGTCCGTGTTCTCGATCCCTGCCTCCTATGCGTTTGGGAACGCGCCGCGCACGCTCCGTGATGTCCGGGCGGATCGTACGTCGCAGGTCGACGTCGTTTTCAGTAAGAACACACGCTTCCGCGAGCGATTCAACCTCCAGTTTCGCGCGGAGTTTTTCAATATCGCGAATACACCGCGCTTCGATCCGCCGAACGTCGTTTTCGGCAACGCGCAGTTCGGGGGGGTGAGCGCGCAGGGAAATCAGCCGCGCATCATTCAGTTTGCACTCAAGCTGATGCGCTAGCGCTTCAGCCTCTGTGCTGGGTTATACTATTGATCCCAGGTTGTAAATCCGGGTTGTGAACAATGAGCACCACTCGACGCGGTTTTGTGGGCGCTGCCGGGGCTGCCACCACGCACGATCATGCCTACGCGCATGACCATGACCACGAGCATCAGGCGGTCCCTTCGGATCTCACGCTGCGCGTCAAGGCGCTCGAATCGCTGTTGGTCGAAAAAGGCTTGGTTGATCGGGCAGCGCTCGATACTTTGATCGACACCTATGAACACAAGGTCGGTCCACGCAATGGCGCCCGGGTCATAGCGCGGGCTTGGGTGGATCCTGCCTATAAGAAGCGGCTGCTCGCTGATGCCGGCGCTGCGATCGCCGAGCTCGGCTATTCCGGAGCGCAGGGCGAGGACATGGTGGTGCTCGAGAATGAACCGAAGGTGCATAACCTCGTCGTGTGTACGCTTTGCTCCTGCTATCCCTGGCCGGTTCTCGGACTGCCGCCGGTCTGGTACAAGTCCGCGCCCTACCGCTCACGCGCCGTGATCGATCCGCGCGGCGTGCTTCGCGAATTCGGACTCGAGCTTGGCGGCGATGTCGAGGTGCGCGTCTGGGACAGCACTGCGGAGCTGCGCTACCTGGTGTTGCCCGAGCGTCCGGCCGGTAGTGAGAAGCTGAGCGAGGAGGAGCTGGCTGCGCTAGTGACCCGCGATGCGATGATCGGCGTAGCCAAGGTGTCTCTTACACCTGCTGGTGGTATCAAATGAACGGCGTGCATGACATGGGCGGGATGCACGGCCTGGGTCCCATTCATTATGAGAAGAACGAGCCCGTGTTCCACGCACGCTGGGAGGGCCGGGTGTATGCGCTGAACCGCGCGATGGCGGCCTGGCGCAAATGGAATATCGATGCCGGCCGCCACCAGATTGAGTTGATCCCGGCGGCGGAATATTTGCGCATGAGCTATTACGAGAAGTGGTTTACCAGGCTCGTCGAGCTCCTGGTCAAGCACGGCTTCGTCACGCGCGCGGAGATCGCGAAAGGAAAGCGGGCGCGGGGTTCGCCCAAGGCCACGCCGGTGATCAAAGCCGGCCAGGTAGCTTCGACGATTGGACGGCGCGTTTCCACCAAGCGCGATGTCCGGGTTGCGCCACACTTCAAAGTGGGCCAGCCGGTGCGCGCGCTGAACATCAATCCGTCAGGCCATACACGCCTGCCACGCTATGCCCGGGGTAAAGTGGGAACCATCGATCGGGACCACGGTGTATTCGTCTTCCCCGACACGAATGCCCATTTTCAGGGAGAGAAGCCACAGCGCGTCTACTCGGTTCGTTTTGCCGCGCGCGAATTATGGGGTGCGCAAGCAGGGCCGCGCGATGCGGTCTACGTCGATCTTTGGGATGACTACCTTGAGCCAGCCTGATTCCATACTGAATGACGAGCGCCTCCGAGCGCTGCCGTCCCTGCCGCGAGATGAGGGCGGTCCCGTGTTTGCCGAGCCTTGGCAGGCTCAGGCATTCGCGCTTGCGGTGAAGCTATCCGAGCAGGGACATTTCACCTGGAAGGAGTGGGCGGCTGCGCTTGCCGGCGAAATAAAGGCGGCGGCCGACCGCGGCGAGCCCGACGATGGTTCCCAGTACTATCACCATTGGCTGGTTACGCTCGAGCGCTTGGTCACCGCCAAGGGTTTATCCAATTCGGCGGAGCTTACGCGGCGGAAGGAAGCGTGGGCGGACGCGTACCGCCACACCCCGCACGGAAAACCTGTTGAGCTCGAATGCACGTAAGAAGTGGAGTGCAGCCGTATCATAATCCCAGATGACTCGCCGAAACTTTTTCACTACCACCGCCGCTGCCGCTAGTAGCACGGCTGTCGCAAATACCAAAATCAGAATCGCGTTCCTGGGCTTGAACCATTCCCATGCACAGGACAAGGTCAAGATCTGCCAGAGTTCGCCGGATTGGGAATTCGTTGGTGTATGGGAAAAAGACCCGAAGGTCGCCGCGCCGTATGAGGCGCGTGGTGTGAAGCTGCTGAAGAAGCAAGACATTTTGGGCGATGCATCGATCCCGGTGGTTGCGATCGAGTCCGAAGTGAAATCCCACGAGGAGTTGGCGATCGAGGCGTTGGACGCGGGCAAGCATCTGCATCTGGAAAAGCCGCCCTCGGACAACATGCCCGGGATGCTCCGGATTGTTGAGCTCGCGCGCCGCAAGAATCGCCTGGTACAGATGGGCTACATGTGGCGGCATCATCCCGGCGTGCAAGCGGTTCTCGAAGCCGCACGGCAAGGCTGGCTCGGTGATGTCTACCTTGTTCGCGGAATGATGAACACTCTGATCACGGACCGCCGATGGGAATGGGCGCTGTTTAGCGGCGGCCAGATGTTCGAGCAGGGCTGCCATCTGATCGATCCGATGGTGCGGCTCATGGGGCGTCCAATGAAGGTGAGCCGGCATTTGAAGCATCACGGCAAGGTCGCGGACAATCTGGCGGACAACACGGTCGCGGTGTTCGAGTGGCCTTCGGCGCTGGGCGTGATCATCAGCTCATTGTTGCAGCCGAACGCGACGGGCCACCGTATGTTTGAGGTGCAGGGCTCCAATGGAACAGCGATCCTGCGGCCGATTGAGGGCTCGCCGAAACTCGAGGTGGATCTGGTAAAGGCGGCCGGACCCTACAAGCCGGGACGGCAGGAGGTGGTGCTACCGAAGTTCGAGCGGTACGTAGGAGATCTCGTCGAGTTGGCCGCGTGTCTTCGGAATAGCAAACCGCTATCTGTTTCGCTCGATCAGGACCTCGACGTGCAGGAAGCAGTGTTGCGAGCTTCGGGGATGTACTAATCCT
>Ga0187893_10006081_pt1 | contig 20969 bp, 17 predicted proteins | sample MA1701074metaG_FD_139574 | JGI IMG/M metagenome (GOLD analysis project Ga0187893, IMG submission 139574) | White microbial mat communities from a basaltic lava cave in the Kipuka Kanohina Cave System on the Island of Hawaii, USA - MA170107-4 metaG ...
GAGAAGCAGTTCATTCGAAGCGCTATCCAGGACAGAAAATCAGTTTTGGGTGTCTGCCTTGGCGCGCAACTTATCGCAAGCTCGATGGGCGCCCGGGTATATCAGAATCACTTCAAGGAGATCGGTTGGTTCCCAGTGCAAGGAATGTCGCCACCTGACAACTCGACCTTTCGCTTCCCGCCCTCGGTGGAGGTTTTTCATTGGCACGGGGAGACTTTCGATCTGCCGCCAGGTGCAACCCGCCTTGCAAGGAGTGAGGGCTGTGAGAACCAAGCGTTCCAGCTCGGGCACTCGGTTATCGGTCTACAGTTTCATCTGGAAACCACACCGGAGTCGGCGCGAGAGATCGTCTCGCACTGCCGCACGGACTTGTCGCCATCGAAATATGTACAATCCGAACCAACCATTCTCGCTGCTCCACTTGAGAAATACCGAGTGATAAACAATCTAATGCGTGAAATACTCTCATTTCTACAAGACACTGATGGCTGAAACGCGCCGTACCGGACGGCAATGACGCCGTGCTTTGTTGCCGCCGATGAGCTAAGGCTGACCAGTTATTTTCGGATCAGGGTTGGATAAAGCGGTCGGCCAGACGTACGATCAAGGGCTTGTGTCCAGGTCATCGGGGACAGACCCCAGAAAGAAGGGTCAGTCCCCTTGGGACTCAGAACCCCAAGGCCCTCGCGTTTTCCTGCGCCTCGATGTAGCGCGTGGCGTCTGTTTTCTTCGAATTGTCCTGGATCGCCTCCGTGAACTGCCGCGCGCTCGCCAGGTCGCCGAACTTCGCACGGTCCAAGGCCATGATCCGGAGGGTGCTGTCGCGTTCGGTGAGGCTTTCGATGGAGGCGGCGGTCCGTAGAGCGCTCTGCGTGTCTCCTACCTCCGCCTGAACCGATACGATGTTCACGAGCGCGACCGTCCGCTTGCGAAGCCCCCGGATCCGGGTGGAAATCTCCAACGCCTGCTTCAGGCGAGCCAGGGCAGCGGGCTGATCGCCTCTTCGGAACTCATTCAGCGCAATGTTGGCTTGCTGTCCAGCGAGTTCCCTGGCCCGGTTATCCCGCTCGAACTCCTCCTCGATGGTCACGAACTCCGACAGCAGGGACCCGCTCACGGCTTCGGCATGGACAGGTCCCAGCCAGGCTGCGGTCCACAGTGTGGCGGCGAGGAAGAACGTGACTCGCATGGTGCACCTCATCTCACCTCAGGTTGCGCAGGGTTGGTCAGGAGTCTTTGGAGGGTCAGCGATGTTTCCCAGGCTGTTTCCCCCTTCTCGGCCAGGAAGGTGACATGGCCCATCTTGCGGCCGGGGCGGACCGTCTTCTTGCCGTAGACGCGCAGCTTGGCCCCGGGTGTGCGGAGCAGGCCGCGGAGCGTTTCGCCGGAGAGCACGCGGGTCTGGTCTTCCCCGATGAGGTTCACCATGACCGCGGGGCATAAGAGACGGGCTTCGCCAAGAGGCAGTCCGCACACGGCCCGGACCTGCTGTTCGAACTGCGAGACGGTACAGGCGTCGAGTGTGTAATGGCCTGAATTGTGGGGACGCGGGGCGACTTCGTTGACAAAGAGCCGGCCGTCGGCCATCAGGAACATCTCGACACAGAAGACGCCGACTCCCTCCAGCCCCTCCACCACCGCCCGTGCAAGCCCGATGGCCTGGTCGGCTGTGCGGGATCCGATCTCGGCCGGTACCCGACTGGTTCTGAGAATCCCGGCTTCGTGGACGTTCTCAGCCACGGTATAGGTGCGAGAGTCGCCATCCGTTCCGCGGACCACCAGCACCGAGAGTTCTTTTTCGAACGAGAGGAATTGCTCGATAATCCAGCCACTGTCTCCTGACCGCCCTGATTGGCTTGTCGCCTGTTGACCGAGCCGGCTCTGGAGCGCTTGGAGATCGTGCGGCCCGGCCAGCCTCCATTGTCCTTTCCCGTCATATCCCGAGGTGGCTGTCTTGCAGAGGGCCGGATAGCCGATCTCACGCGGGACCGCGAGCGCGTCGAGGGACCGGACGGCGCAGAACGGAGCGACCGGTATCCCATGTGTTGCCAGAAAGTGCTTCTGGTCGAGTCGGTTCTGCAGCAATCGCAGAATGCGGGGTGCCGGCCTGACGGGGACGTGCTGTTCCAGCGCTGCGCTGACCGAGAAGGGGACGTTTTCCCATTCATAGGTCGCCGCGCTGATCGGCCCGGCGAATCGCTCCAACGCGGCGGCGTCGATGAACGGAGCGCTGACGGGAAGGTCTGCCTCCCGCAGGGCCGGCGCGTCAGGATCTGAGTCCCACACCGCGACCTGATACCCCAAACGTCGCGCCGCCGAGGCGAACATGGCTCCAAGCTGTCCCCCGCCCAGCACGCCGATCATAGCTCCGGGCTCAATGAGGTGACGCGCGACCTGTGACGCGTGACGGGGTTCTGATCTGTCTTTCATACTTCATCACCCATCACTCGTCACCCGTCACTTCTTCTTTGATTCCGGGGAGGAGGCGAGGGCCGCGCGCGTCTGCTCCGCCCGAAACTTGAGCACCCGCTTGCGGACGACCGGATGCCGCCCGGCGAGAATCTGAGCCGCCAGCAACCCCGCATTCTCTGCGCCGCCGATCGCCACCGTGGCGACCGGAATGCCGCGTGGCATCTGCACGATCGAAAGCAGAGAATCGAGGCCCCTGAGACTCTCCGTCGGAATTGGAACCCCGATCACGGGCAGGTGGGTCTTTGCGGCCAGCATGCCCGGCAAGTGGGCTGCCCCGCCCGCCCCGGCGATAATGACCTCGATCCCGCGCGCCGCGGCTGCTTCGGCATAGGCGAAAAGGCGGTCGGGGGTGCGGTGTGCTGAGACAACCAGGAGCTCGTAAGGAATCCCCAACTGGGTCAGCACCGCGCCAGCCTTCTCCAAGACGGGGAAGTCCGTTTTGCTGCCGCCGAGCACCCCCACCATGGGGGATGCGCCCTTTCCATCATGCTCAGACTCCGCCCCGACCCGGTGAGCTTCGCCGAAGTCGTTCCCCTGTATGGATTCTCGTCGAGTTGGCATGGGTTTTACCGGATGGCCGGCGCGCGGCCCTCAACTTAGCCCTTCTTTGCCGCGAGGGTCAAGGTCAATACTCTCCAACCATTTGACCAACCACGGAGAATACTCTATCATAAAATCCCTGTTTTTCTTGCGAGGAACTGGGTGCAGCGCATTCAGGACACGGTCAGGCAGAGGATCCGATCACTGGTCGACCAGCCGACTGGGCTGGACGACATCGAAATCGACAATTTCGCCACCTCCCAGAAGCTTCAAGCCTGGGAATTAGTTCGTATCCCCCAGTATTTGCGCACATACGGCAGGTGGGCGGTCAAGCTCCTACTGGCGTTCTTCGGCCTCGTTGCGTTCGTCCCCTGGACCCAGACGATCATCGCCACCGGCCAGCTCTCGGCCTATTCCCCCTATGAACGCCCCCAGGATATCGAGGCGATGATCCTCGGCCGGCTCAAGAAGTGGCATGTGTTCGAAGGGTCGCGCGTCAAGCAGGGGGAGTTGATCCTGGAGATCGACGACATCGACCCGGTTTTCATGGCGCCCGAACTACTCGCTCTGATGGAGCAGCAGAAGGTCGCCCTGGATCAGAATCGCAAGGCGGCCTTGGAGAGAGCCGATCAATTAACCGACCGGATCGGGGAAATGAATAACCTGGTCAAGGCCGCGGTGCCCTCGGCGGAGGCGCGGGTCCTCGAGGCCGAGAACAAGGTGCGGGCGGCCGAGCAGCGCGTGGTGTCCGCCAAGATCGCGGCAGACACGGCCGAGCTGAACGTCGGCCGAAATCGAGACCTGGCGGAACGGGGGCTCGTCTCCCAGCGGGAATTGGAATTGGCCATCCAGGCCGCCATCGGGAGCAAGGCTGACCTGCAGGCCGCGGAGGCGATGCTGAAAGAGGCGAAGCAGGGCATGCGGGCCCTGAGCTTCGGGCGCGATCAGATCAGCGCCGAAGTGCTGCAGCGGCTCATGGATGCCGAGGCCCAACGGGCCGGCGCTCTGGCGGATGCGGCGCGGGCCGCAGATCAGTTGGCCAATGTCCAGCTCCGGCAGTCGAACGCGACGCAGCGGCGCCTCGCGAGCCGGGTGTTGGCCCCGATCGACGGGACCGTCGTGCGCATGGCTGAAGTCGGCGTGGGGGAAACGGTCAGGCCCGGCGACAAACTGATGCGGATCTCTCCCACCAGTGCCGACAAGGCGGTGGAGTTGTGGGCGGATGGACTGGACGCCCCGCTGCTCAATGTGGGGCGCAAGGTGCGCATCCTCTTTTACGGCATCCCCGCCATTCCGCTGCCCGCGTGGCCCGAAATCATGGCCGGCACCTACGGCGGGGTCATCAAAGTGGTTGACCAGGTGGATGACGGCAAGGGGAATTTCCGTTTCTGGGTCGTGCCCGATCTGGAGGATCGCGCCTGGCCGGAGCAGGTGCATGTCAGGCAAGGCACCAAGGCGATGGCGTGGGTCATCTTGAATCGTGTCCCGCTCTGGTACGAGCTCTGGCGCCGATTCAACCTTTTCCCGCCTGATTATCAGGAGCGTCCACCCAGTCTCCTCGATACGCTCCTGCCAAGAGCGGGCCGTGGATCGAAGTAGACGCGGCCGCCGGGCGTGCGACGTCGACTTCGAGACGACGAGTCCAGTGAGGTGCCGGTGTGCCGGGTCCTTTAGGAAAGGAGAATCTACCATGCACGCGATTGCGATCCTCGCCGCGTTGATCCTGACGTGTGCCGCCTCCGCGTGGGGAGGCCCTCCCTCGGCTCCGGCCGACATGGAGAAGGCGAAACCCTTGCCGGCGATTCCTCTGACGCTTGAGGAGGTCTTCGGGTGGATTGATCGCGCGCATCCGCTGTTGATGGGGGCCGGAACGGAGAAGATCGTCGCCAAAGGACGGCTGATGCGCGCGCTGGGGGCGTTCGAGCCGTCCCTCGTGAATGATATGGAGGTGGAGCGCTTCGTCTCCAGCACGAGTCCCCAACTGGGTACCCAAACGGTGGGGTTCAACGACGTCTTCGTAGACCTGCGGAGCCCCTCGGGCATCAGAGGGATCGCGGGCGTCCGCAAGTCGATCGGCGATGCAAAAATCCCCGATCTGGGTTTTGCGGATGGTGCCGGCCAGGTGTTGATCGGTGGGACGGTTCCCCTTTTGAAAGGGCTCATGATCAATACCGAAAGTGCGGAACTGCAGCGTTCCAACCTGGCCGACCCGAGTGCGGACATCCAGATCGCCCAGACTCGCCAGGAGATTTTTCTGGGGGCGGCCAATCAATACTGGGACTGGGTCGCGGCGTGGAAGCTGGCGGATGTGCATCGGCGGGCGCTCAAGGTGGCCGAAGACCGGTCGAAGCAGGTCGAGCAGCGGGCGAAAGCCGGGTCCGTGGCGCCGCTGGATGCAGTGGAAGCCAATCAGGAAGTCCAGCGCCGCAGGGAGACCCTGATCACCGTCACCCGGTTTGTCGAGCAGGAACAGTACAAGCTCTCCATGTTCCTCTGGGAAAAGGGGCGGCCAGTGGTGCCGGAGGGCGTGCGTGTCCCCGATTTTCCCAGGCAACTGCAACTCCCGCCACAAGAGATCGTCCAGGCCGACAAGGTGACCGCGAAATCGGTCCGTCCCGAAGTCCGAGCCGTGGACATCGAAGCCAAGATGAACAATATAGATCTCGAACTGGCGAAGAATAACCTGCTGCCGAGCCTGGATGCGGAGGCGTCGCCGGCTCGGAGTCCTGAGAAGTTTGTTCTGGGTCTGGGCTATCGCTTCGGGCTGGAATTCAGAATGCCATTCCTGCAGAGGAAGGCAAAGGGCGAAGTTTTGGAGGCGCAAGGGAAAGCGGACCGGTTGGTCCTGACCCAGCGGTTCCGCGAGCAACAGGTGGTCGTGGACGTGGATAACGCGACTTCGGCGATGGAGCGCTCGAAGGAGCGCATCGCGGCGGCATTCCAGTCCCTCCAGTTGGCGCGAACCCTCGAGGAAGGGGAGCGGTTCCGGTTCGGCATGGGGGCGACCAGCGTCCTGTTCGTCAATCTCCGGGAGCGCAACGCGGTTGATTCGGAAAGCCAGTGGATTCGGGCACAGGCGGATTACCAGAAGGCCCTCGCGCTCTACCAATGGGCCATCGGGGCCTGGAGCAAGTCCACGAATCCGGCGGCCACCGTGCCGGTCAACTATAAGTTCACTCCTTAGCGGCATGAGGCCTTCTTCTGACTCGGAGCGTCTCCAGGCGCCATACCAGACCCCCCGGCAGGGCCCGCCATGAACGGTGACGGAACTCACACCCAACCCCCGCGAGGCTCCCTTCTTCCAGATACGTTCGCCCGCGTGAGCCTGCTGTTCCGGCTTGAGCGCAAGATCCTGTCCCTGATCGTGTCCTATGCGCTCACCATCGGTCTCTTCGCGCTCATCGTTCCGCTGACCGTCCAGGAACTGGTCAACACGTTCGCCTATGCGGTCCAGCCGATCATGATCGTCACCCTGACCGGCATCATGGCCCTGACCTTGGTGTTCATCGGCGGTTTGAAGGTGCTCCAGACTCGCGCGGTGGAAATCCTCGTCCAGCGCCTCTACACGCGCATCGCGCTGGCCTTTACCCAGCAACTTCCTCGTTTCAAGGACGAGAGCTTTTCACCCCGGTACGCGAATTACTTCTTTGAGTCCGAATTCATGCCGCGCGCTATGGTCGCCATGCTCGTAGATGTGATCAATGTCGGCGTCGGCGGAATCGTCGGCATGACGCTGCTCGTGTTCTACCACCCCTATTTCCTCATCTATAACGTCCTGCTCTGCGCGGGCTTCGTCACCGCCATTGTGATCCTAAGCCAGGGCGGTCTACGGATCACCATGAAGGTCAGCGATCTTCACTATCAGACCGTCAACTGGTTGCAGGATATCGCCGATAACATGGCGCACCTGAAGTCCACGGTCTCCATGCCGCTCCTGCTGCGGCGGACCGACGAGTTGGTGCATGCCTACGTGAAGGCCAGGAGAACGCGCTCGGATATCCTTCATCGGCAGTACAAGGGCTCCATGGTGTGGCAGGCATTGGGGCACAGCGGCCTGATCGGCATCGCGGGCTGGCTCCTCTCCATCGGGCAGATCACGTTGGGACAGTTCGTGGGGTCCGAGGTGGTCGTAGGCACCCTCATGATGGGGTTCGATACGGTGGCGCGCCGCGTCTACGCGATGTTTTACGTCTTCACGTCGCTCAGCGAGCTGGCCTTTGTGTTTTCCCACCCCAAGGATATGGAGTCCACGAAAGTCTCGGTGCCGCTGCCTGATCCGACGCTCTACGGCGTCCGGCTGACCTGTAATAACGTGTCCTTCACGTATCCGAACACCGAGACGCCGGTCTTTCATGACTTCAATATGGAAGTGGCGCCGGGCGAGAAAGTAGCGGTGTTCTCCACCAGCAGCACCGGCAAGACGACCTTGAGCCGAGTCCTCGCCGGCCTCTACACCCCAACCACAGGAGTCGTCCGCTTCAATGGGGTGGATCTGCGCGATCTGGACATGGACTCCATAAACTCCTGCCGTGGCTTGGTGCTGGATTCCCAGGTTTCCCTGATCGAAGCCACGCTCGAGGAGAATATCACGCTGAGCCGCCCGTCAATCACCTACGAGGACCTGCGCTGGGCCCTGCGGTTCGTGGAGTTGGAAGAGGAGGTGGATGCGCTGCCGCTGGGAATGAAGACACCTGTCCGGACGCGCGGGAGGGGATTCTCCACGGGGCAGTCGTTGCGGATCCTGGTGGCGCGCGCGGTCATTACCCGGCCGCAAGTTCTGATTTTTGACGGGACGCTGCACAGCATGCAGCCGACCACCCGTGAGGTCATTCTGCGAAGACTCTGCTCCAAGGAGGAGCCCTGGTCGGTAGTCTTCGTCTCCAACGATCCGACCCTGAAGGCCCATGTGGACCGCAGGTTGGTGCTGGAGTGACGAGGATTCTGTTAGACTGAGTTGCCGGCGGAGTCGAAAGGTGGTGCGACGGCGCGCCTCCCCCGGCGTTGAGGGATTCGGATGCTCGGACGGTGGGTTGCATTGAAGATGACCTGGCCCGCGTGGGGCCAGATCATGATCAGCCTGATGATCGCCGGCCTCGGGGTGCTGAGCGCGAATGCTCTCAGTCAGGTGGACGAAGATCTCCGCATCATGTACACCGAGTACACTCTGGCGGCGGCCGACATCGCCCACGTGTCCGCCGATGTGATCCGCTATCGCACGACCGTCGTCCGCGCGCTTGAGGCCCCCACCAAAAAGGATTTCGAACGGATCACCTCCTCCCTCGCGGACCAACGATCGAGGATTCAGAACGCCATCGACCGGTATGCAGCGGCCAGCCTGCGGGTTTCCCAGAGCGGCCGAAGCGAGCCCCAGGACATTCAGGCCGTCCGGGAGAGTCTGGACGCCTATTTCGCAGCGGCCAGCAAGACGGTCAACCTACTGGTACAAGTCTGGATCGCCAGTTCGCAGCGGGAGGCCTCCGATCTGCGCAGTCAGGCGGAGTTGCACGCGGCCGACAACGCCGGCCCCAAACTGATTCAGGTGAGTCTGGCCCTGGACCGCCTGCTCGACACGGTGGCGGACGTTGCTAAGGACATGCGGGACGAGGGAACCAGGACGATCCGCAACACCAGTGTAGGGCTCGTTCTCGGGAGCCTTCTGATCGCCTTTCTGAACCTCTTGACACGGCGAGGGAGGTCCGTCCCTCCGGCCGAGCCGCAAGTTCCGCCGTTGCGGACGACGCGCGACGAGCAGGTCCCCTTCCCCCCCACGCTTGAACGGCCGAATCCCATCCTGAGAGAAGACTGATCCCCTCCCTGAGACCCTCCCCCTTCAAGGGGGAGGGGAGGGTGGGGGTGAGTCGGATGGCTGAGCGCTGATTGCTGACAGCTTTTGTCTACACCGCCATTTCGCGTCAGCGGGTCAGTTTGATCTGATCCGTGTGGGTAAACGGAAGCGCGATGATTCCGTAGGGCGAGGAAAAGCTCGCCTTACCGGAAATCGTGAAGGTCGGCTTCTCGGCGCCGACCAGAAGTGCGCCCAGAATCACCCGGGCTTTGGCGAGATCGAGCGGAATTGGAATCCGGACAAGGTGGGCGCCGCCGCTCGGGGACGGCTGTGGCTTGTCGTCCGAGCCGGTTGCGAGCTGGACGCCATTCAGGCTCAGGGCATAACTGAACCCGGAGAACGTGACCGAGGGGCCCGGATCGGAGACTTCGACGAGCGCTTCCAGCGACACTCCCTCCAGGGACATCGGGCCCGCCCGTACGGCCCGCAGGCGCACCTGGGGCACCGAGAGGACGGGGACTCGTCCTTCCTTGCTGAAGGCCAGGGGGATCTCCGCCACCGGCGTTTTGACGGCCAGGGACACATTCAGGACATAGCCGGCGTCGGCCTTGCCTTTGAGGGCCGCCAGCCTATCCAGCAGGTCGGCGAACGTGACCGAGACCGGCACGCGGACCCGCGTGACATCGCGCGGTCTGAGTTCGAACTCCCGCTCGGAGCTTCCATTCAAAAAGGGCTGGCTCTCGACCTGTAACTCGTAGGTGTACCCGGCGATGACGAGGGTAGAAGGGTTGGGGTTGGTGATATCCAGATCCACCACCAGATCGGCTTTCTGGAAGTTCAACGCCGTGACGTTGACGGAGCCGGCCTGGACCCTGGGCTGTTGGAAGGCAAGGTAGCCGCAGCTCGCGAGGCCGAAGAGGAGGGTCCACGCGACGACCGTCAGGAGGAACGGGGACACTCTACTTTTCGGCCCCCCGCAGAAGGCCCAGGGTCGGGAGCGTCGGGGGTCGTGTGGTTGTTCGATTGTCACGCGATGGCCGAAAAGTAGAATGTCCCCGTTAGCCTCGGCCCAGGGCTGCCAGGAGTTCGGTCCGTTCCTGGTCCGACAGGTTTTCCCACCGTCCCACCGGCAGATCGCCGATCAGCACGTTCATGATCCGAATGCGGTGCAGGGCGACCACGCGGTAGCCCAACGCCTGGCACATGCGCCGGATCTGGCGATTGCGCCCCTCCGTCAGGATGATCCGGAACTGCCGCCGGCCGATCGGGCGGATCACGCAGGGCTGCGTCGGTTTGCCGAGGATCACGACTCCCCGCGCCATCTGATCCAAGAACGCCCAGTCGAAGGGGCGTTCGATCTGGACAAGGTATTCTTTCTCGTGGCGATGCACCGCGCGCAGGATCTGGTTGACGATTTGGCCGTCGTTGGTCAGGAGGATCAAGCCGGAAGAGTCCTTGTCGAGGCGGCCGATGGGAAAGACGCGATCGGGATGGTCGATGGCGGCGATGATGTTGCCGGGCACGTGCGGCTCGCTGGTCGTCGTGATCCCGATCGGCTTGTGATACTTGATGTAGACCGGGGCCGTGCCCCAAGGCACGACGGCGCCGTCCCGGGCGATGATATCCCCTGCCTGGACCTGGTCCCCCAGCACCGCGACGCGGCCGTTGATCGTGATGCGGCCCTCCTCGATCCACCGGTCCGCTTCGCGGCGCGAACAGATCCCTTGCTGAGTAAAAAACCTGTTGATGCGGATGCTCTCAGAGGGAGTGTGACGGGGGATGGGTGACGGGTGACCGGAGGAACCGGATGGAGGGTGGGATTGAGGCGGCGAGGGGACGGATTTAGTGGAACGGATTCGAGCCGGGCCAGCATTGGATTTGTCGGATTCTTTTTTCATGACCGCGTGTCACTCGTCACCCGTCACTTGTCACCGCTCGCGCTTCGCGCGAGCCTCCCACACGCGACCCAGGATTCGATAGATCAGGCGGGCGACGGCGAACTGGGGGGCGACCAGTCCGTCGATGGGGGCGATTTCGCTGATGTCCATGCCCACAATACCGGGGCCGCGCGCCAGCGCGGTCACCAGCGCGAGCGTATCGTACCAGCCGAGCCCGCCTGGCTCCGGCGTACCCAGAGCCGGCACCAGCGAGGCGTCCAATCCGTCACAGTCGAACGTCAGGTAGACCGGTCCGCTGCAGGCCAGGACTACCTCGGGAACCCAGTTGGCGGCGCGGCCTTCATAGGGGCCGGACGGATCGCAAATCTTTGCCGCAAAGAAGGTGCTGATCGTCTTGGTGCGTTCAATCAGGGCAATCTCTTCCGGCGAGATGGACCGGATGCCGACCTGGACGAGCGGCAGGCCGTCTTCCACGACGCGGGCCATCACGCTGGCATGGCTGAACGGGTTTCCTTGATAGGCGTGCCGGAGATCGCCGTGCGCGTCGATCTGGACTACGCAGAGGTCCGGCCAGCGCTTCGCATGGGCGCGGACCGCGCCGAGCGCGCCGGTGTGCTCGCCGGTGAGCGTGAGGACGAACCGGCTCGCCTCCACGTGCGGGCGCACAAACGCCTCGATGGCCTCGACCGCGGCCCGATCCACCTGGCCGCGCAGGTCCAGCGGCGAGGCGGTCGCGATGCCGCCCCATTCACGATAGGGTTCGCACCGGAGGGTCTCGTCGTAGAGTTCGACTTGTTGTGAGGCTTCGAGGATGGCGCCGGGCCCGCGATCCGAGCCCTGAATGTAGCTGGATGTATGCTCGTAGGGCGCGGGAAGGACCCGGACACCCGCCCGCTCCGGGTGGCACCACGGCTCATCGAGGCCGAGGAAGTTCCGATCCGGGCCGAGCCAGCCCTGCGGTAGGGGCATGGGCCTCTCCTCTCACGTCACCTTCGGCGGCGGATCTTTTTCGGAAGATTTTCGAGAGGGATGAAGACGGCCAAAGCCACGACGGTGGTCCACCGGTTGGCTTTTCCGATCGCCGACTGGGTGATGTTCAGCGTACGGACGATCTTCCCCCCCATCTTGAAGACCTGCTCCCGTTCCTTCCAGGCTTGATTCGAGTCGAATTCAATGCCGAGCGTCGTGGCCAGCATCTGCGCGGCCAGGTCCTCCGTGTACTCGCCGGATTCTTCGTCCGTCTCCCCGTAGGCGTGGTGTTCGGAGAGGTAGCCGTACGTTCGGCGGTCCGTCGGAATAGCCAGGCCGATCGAAGCGGAAATGAGGCGGTTGCGCTCGTTCGTCTCGGATCGAGCCATGACGCAAAAAGTGATCTCGCCGGGATTCAGCAGTTGTTCGCCGCGCTTGCGGGGGATGATCTTGCAGTTGGGAGGGAGGATGGATGAGACGCTCACCAGATTGCAATAGGCGATCCCGGCGCTGCGCAATGCCTGCTCGAAGGATGCCAGCTTTTCCTTGTGGACCCCCACGCCTCTGGTCAGGAACATATGGGTTGGAACCATCTTCGCTCCCTTCTTTATCCTGGGCTCAACAGACGAGCCGCAGGAACTAGGCTGTCAGCCTTCAGCTATCAGCGTTCAGCAAGATGAAGAGGGCAGGCCATCCGAAACGCCGTTCAAAACATCGGTGCCGGACCGAATACCTTGCGCGATCTGACGGCTCAGAGCTGATTGCTGACTGCTTCCACATCTACTAAGGGCGCAGTTGTACCAAGTCGGAACCGATTCCGCAATATGTTCGTGAGAGTTTTTTTCGTAGGCGCAAGCGGGGATCAACTGTCCTGGGGGTCCCGGGTGTTCAAGACGAGCAACTTCAGCTCGGTCATCTCTTCGATCGCGTAGCGCACTCCTTCCCGTCCGAGGCCTGAGTCCTTGACCCCTCCGTAGGGCATGTGATCGGCCCGCCAGGTGGGAACCTCGTTGGCCAGCAGGGCGCCGACCTCAAGATCCCGGTAGGCCTGAAACACCCGATCCACGTCGCGCGTGAACAGGCCGGCCTGGAGTCCGAAGTCGGAGTCATTCAGCGCGTCGAGGGCCTCGCGGAACCGGCGATAGCGCGATACCGTGACGACGGGACCGAACACTTCCCGGCAGGACACCTTCATGGCGGGCGTCACATCGGCCAGCACCGTCGCTTCCACGAGCGCGCCGACCCGCTTGCCGCCGGTCAACACACGGGCTCCCTGGGCCACCGCCTCGCTGATCCAGTCTTCGACCCGGCGTGCCGCGGCCACGTCGATCAGGGGACCGACGACGGTCGCGTCGTCGGCCGGGTCACCGGTCCTGAGGCCGGAGACCCGGCCGACGAGGTTCTTCACGAAGGCATCGTAGACGCGTTCCTGGGCATAAATCCGCTGCACCGAGATGCAACTCTGACCGGCATAGGTGAAGCCGCCGGTGGCACAGCGCTGGGCAGCCAGGTCCAAGTCCGCATCCGGTGCCACGATGACGCCGGCATTCCCGCCGAGTTCCAGCAGGACCCGCTTCTTACCGCATTTGGCTTTCAGCATCCAGCCGACGGCCGCGCTGCCGGTGAAACTGAGCACCTTGAAGCGTGGATCGATCACCATCCGCTCGGCCACCTGGTTATCGCAGGGGAGGACGCTGAAGGACCCGGGAGGCAGCCCGGTCTGCAGGACGATCTCGCCCAACAGCAAGGCGGTGAGGGGGGTCTGCGGGGCCGGTTTCAGGACGATAGAGTTGCCCGCTGCCAGAGCGGGAGCCACCTTGTGGGCCACCAGGTTGAGGGGAAAGTTGAAGGGGGTGATGCCCAAGACCGGTCCGACAGGACAGCGCCGGGTCAACCCGATGCAGGACTCCGTTCCCGGTGCCCGATCGAACGGGATCACCTCTCCCGGCAGGCGCCGGGCTTCTTCCGCAGCCACGGTAAAGGTCTCAATGGCCCGGCCGACCTCGCGCCGCGCGTCCGTGAGGGGCTTCCCGGCCTCGCCCGTGATGGTCCGGGCGACCTCCTCGCGGCGGGCTGACAGGAGCGCGACTATCTTGTCGAGGGCACCGGATCGGGTATGCGCCGACAGTCGCCGCAAAACCGGGAAGGCGGCGCCGGCAGCGGTGATCGCACGGTCGGCATCTTCCCAGCCGGCGAGGCAGACCTCGGCGACGATCTCCCCGGAATAGGGATTGGTGACCGGAGCGGTTGCGGCGCTGTGGTGCCAGCGATCGCCGATCAGGAAGGGACGCGCAGATCCCATAAGGACGCTTCGTGGCTAATACGACGGCGCCGACTCGGGCGGGACAGGATCGGGCACCGCGCCGGCTTGCACCGGCGGTCGCTCGTCCGCGGCTCCGGCTATCTCCGCCTTCGCGATCAATTCCGGCGTTCCCCAGTCTCGGATAGACTCCAGGGTGAAGGCCTCATAAGTGGAGACGCCGTGACACGTGGGGCAGTCCGGCATGGGCACCTTGCGCCGGAATACCTCACTCAGGCATGACATGCATACCAGGAAATCGGGCTCGCCGCTCTCGTACTCGACGGGCCAAAAGGCTTGCTCTGCTGTCATAACGTCGCTTTCCTTCGTGCTGTTCGCCGTCAAATGGAAACCAGAGTCACAGGGTAAGAATAGTCGCACTCGAACCGGAATTCAACCTTTCTCCTTGGTCGCCGGTGCGGCGAGCAGGCGATCGATCTCTTCCTCGAAGACTTCATAGGGCAAAGCTCCGGGGATGACCAGGGCCGGGTCCTTCGCGTCCCCGTCGGTGCGCAGCAGGACGAACCCCGGCGTGCCGCGAAAACCCAGGCTCATGCCTTGCTCCCGATCCTGAAAAATGGCTTTGGTGTAGCGGGCCGCTTGGAGACACTTGGAAAAGGCCGGTTGGTCCAGGCCCATCGCTTTGGCATGGCGCTCGAAGGCGGTCTGGTCCAGCCGCCCTCCGGCGCTGAAGAGCCGGTCATGCATCGCCCAGTACTGTCCCTGTTCCCCCGCGCACCGTGTGGCGATGGCGGCATCGAGGCTCGGCCCGCGGTTGGCCCGCGGGTAGTCTCGATAGAGAAACCGGAGCTTGCCCGTGTCCACATACTTCGCCTGAAGCCGAGGCCAGGTCTCGCGGAAAAACTTCAGGCAATAGCCGCAGGTGAAGTCCGAGTATTCGATCAGCGTGACCGGGGCCTTCAGATCTCCGCGGGTTCGGCCGTCATCGCGGATCAACGGGTCCTCGCCTTCCGCCCCGGCCTGGACGGCGACAGACAACAGAAGGGCAAGGCATCCCGTTAGCCAGACTGCCGCCACGTTCCCCCCTTACTCCCCGTTAGCAGGCACTCCGGCGCGCAACCGTTTGACCGCCTGGCGCCGCTGTTTGGAGACGAGGCGTCGTTCCACGGCCCGCTTGGACACTCGCGTCGGGAGACGCCGGCGCGGGACCCGGTTCAGGGCCGTGAGGCGCTCGATGAGGCGCTGGAAAGCCTGTTCTCGGTTCTGATGTTGTGAGCGCGACCCGGTCGCGCTCACTCGGACACCCGACGGACGGTGCAGTAGGCGGACCGCAGAGTCAGTGACGTTGCGATGCTGCCCACCCGGCCCGCTGGCCCGGTAGGTTTCCACCTCGACTTCCTGCTCCAATACCTTGCGGTCGGTTCGGTAGGGAGGCGGGACGGTGGGCTGCCTCGGCTTCAAAGCTCCGCCTTCTTCGCCGGGAACCGATCCAGCAGTCCCATCAGCAGGAGGGGCCACACCACGGTCGCATCGCTCAGGACCTCCGCAAAGCGACCGCCTTCCTCGCGAGGGACAAACTTGCCCCAGGAGAGCCCCTCCTGGTAGGTGCAGCCGCTGAGGCCGCCCCAGTAGTCCGGCTCCGGGCAGATCCGGACGCCATACTGAAAACGCGGAGGCCTCACATTCAATCCCAGGCGGACATTGCTGATCTCGACGTACGGCGCCGCCTGTTGCGCCCAGTTCCTGGGTACTCCGCCTCCGATCGTGAAGATCCCCAGCCGCTTTGCGGACAGCAAGCGGTCGGTGTAGCTGTTCAGGTCCAGGTAGGGGTTGAAAGTCGGTGGGGACTCGTGCAGGAGGCGGAGGACACCGTTGTCGCCGTCCGGCGCCGATGGCTTGCTGCGGGCGTGGTTCGCCACCTGGCGCATTGCCCAGGTGGCGACATCCAACCCCACTTCGGAGTCGGTAAAGGCGGGAATATAGACGGGCACGCCCTTGAGGTAGGCACTCTTGAGGATGCCCACCCCTTCGTATTCCTCAGCCAGGGTTCGACCAAGCTCGCGGGTCAGAATCTCAGACGAGAGAGCATGCCGGGGATCGAGCCGCTTCAAGGTTCGAGCGACGACCTGCTCGACGTAGTTGAGGTTCTCTTCCATCTCCAGCGTGTCGTAGACGCGGTTGTAGCCCTTCCGGAAGAGTTCCTCATCACTCATCGCGGGGTCGTGGCGATAGTGGGTCTTGCCGACCGACTCGGTCAAGCCATGGGCGATCAGGGCGCCTGTTGAAACCACGGCCTTGACCATGCCGCGGTCGATCATCGTGCTGATGATCTTCCCCATCTTGGCGATCGTCATCGCCCCCGAGAGGGTCATGACCACGAAGCAGTCAGGATCCCCGAACATGGTGGAGCAAACCTCGAAGGCCTCCCCAAGCCGGCGCCCGCCGAACGCGGTCTTCCGCATGGCGACCAGAAGATCCGCGAACGAGCGGATCTTCTGAGGGTCGAGCGGCTCCAGCGCTTCGAGACCGTCCTGGGCTCCGTCATGAAATTCCCGGTTGAACATCAGGTGCGGGTTCCCTGCCTGTGATGCCTCGGTGAAGTCTGCGATGGTTATACACAACCCTTCGGACAGGCGTCAATTCGCCAGGGCAGCGAGACGGGCGAGACGCGCGAGACTGGCAGGGCGGGCGAGAGGGGCGAAACCGACTGAAGAAGCGGGAAACGTGGGAAAGGCCGGCCTACTGCCTCTCAAATCTTGCACGTCCCGCACCTCTCGCTCGTCTCGCGATGTCTCAAGGAACGGTCGTCGGGTAGAGCTCGGAGAGAACGCTCGGCGCGTTCGCGACCTGGCCGCCGCTCACCAAGACCTGGCCTTGCGGCAAAAGCGTTGCGGTGTGGAACGCGCGGCCATTGTCCATGAACTTAGTCAAAGACCACGCGCCCGTCCGTGGATTGAATATCTCGGCGGTTTGGGTCACGACCATGACGGTGAATTGTCCTCCCGCCGCCAGGACCCCGCCATTCGGCAACAGCGTGGCCGTGAAGAAGGCGCGCGGCTGTTGAAGATTTCCTGGTGCACTCCAGTTGCCGGTGGCCGGGTCGTAGAGTTCGAAGGAGGTGATGGCATCCCCTATGTCGTTGCTGCCTCCGGCGACGAGCACTCGTCCTCCGTTAGGGCCAAAGGTCAACCCTCTCGCGATGTGTGCAGCCCGTGCTGTAGCGAGACTGCCGGTAGCGGTCCATGTTCCGGTAGCCGGGTCGTAGATCTCTGCAGCGGTCGTTGGCAGGCCAGTCGTGAGTCCCCCGGCTGCCAGGACCTTCCCGGTGGGAAGCATGGTCAGCGTGAACGATGTGCGAGGCGTGATCATCGAACTGGTGCTTGACCATGCTCCGCTGACCGGGTCATACAGCTCAGCGCTATCGCTCTCCACGAACCCCCCCGCAACCGACACAAGGCCTCCGGCCATGAGAATTTTGCCTGCATTGGGACCTGACGTCAGAAGAACCGCAGCCTGAGATCCACCCACGCCGCTGGCTCCGGTCGCTGCCCAACTGCCTGCGACGCCATCATAGAGCTCCGCCGTATTGACCGGTACGAAGCCGCCTATATTGGGCTGGACACCCCCGGCCACAAGTATCTTGGCGGCATTGGGACCAGAAACAAGGACAGTCGCCGTATGAGCCTGACGCGCGTCAATCATTGAGCCAGTCGTAGCCCATGTGCCGCCGGCTGGATCATAGAGCTCGGCGGAAGCGGTGGCTGTATCACTCGCAGTTTCCCCCCCGACCGCGAGCACCTTGCCGGCGTTGGGTCCCGAGGTCAGCAGTGTGGCGGTGTGGGATTGCCGGGGCGTGTTCAGGTTTCCTGTCGCGGTCCAGTTGCCGGCGGTGCCTGGCAGAGTCGGGGTGAAAAGTACGGCCGTTGCCAGGCGCGAAGCATTGCTTTCCACGCCCCCGGCCGCCAACGCCTGGCCGGTGGGAAGGAGCGTCGTGGTGTGAGCGGTCCGCGCGGTCCCCATCGAGCCCGAGGCGGTCCAGGTTCCTGAGGCGGGCACATAGACTTCAGCCGAAGCCGCCAATACATTGCCGGCGGTCAGGCCACCCGCCATGAGCACGCTTCCAGTGGGCAAGAGGACCGGGGTTGGACCAGATCGAGGGATGCTCATGGGTCCAGTGCCGGTCCAAGTCCCCGCACTCGGGTCGTAAAGCTCTGCGGAGGCCAGGGGCACGCTGCCCTGGATGCCCCCCGCGACACCCCCTGCGACCAGGACCTTGCCGGTCGGGAGCAGGAGGGCGCCATGAAAAGACCTGGGTGTGACCAGGATGCCTGTCGGAGCCCAGGCGCCGGTGGCGGGGTCATAGAGTTCCGTCGGGACTGTGCCGGATGTGCCACCGGCCACCAGAGTTTTCCCGCTGGGCAGGAGGGTGGCGCTCTGAGCCTGTCGGGCCGTGGCCATGGATCCGGTTGCGGTCCAGAGGCCTGTGGTTGGGTTGTAGATCTCCGCCGTGTTGAGGATGAAGGTGCCTGGGGCCTGACTGGGGATGCCGCCCGCGACGAGCACGGTCCCGTCAGCGAGTAGTGTGGCGGTGTGGCGGACGCGTGCGCTCGTCATGCTGCCGGTCGGAGACCAGGTCCCCGCGACCGGATCGTAGATCTCCGCCTTCTCGGTCGCGGTGGTGCTGGTGGTGAAGCCCCCGGCGACCAGGACAGTCCCGTTGGGGAGGAGCGTGGCCGTGTGCTCCTTCCGCGGCACGGCCATCGCGCCGGTGGAGGTCCAGGTGGCGGCGACCGGATCATAGAGCTCGGCCGAGGTGAAGATCGAGGTTCCATTCCAGCCACCGGCCACCAGCATTTTACCGGCATTAGGAACCAGGGTCAGGACCGTGGCGGTGTGGGAGTCGCGGGCGGTGTTGAGACTTCCGGTGAAGGCCCAGCCACCGGATGGCGGTGGTGGAGGGGGCGGGGGTGAGGGTGAGGAGCCGCCGCCTCCGCCGCCGCCGCTGCAGGCAGTGGCGCTCAGCCCGGCGGCAATCAACAGGATGGTGCACACTCGTATCATAGGTCCAACCTGGCGCATACCGCGCGAGGATAGACGGATCAGCCGGTATGAGTCCAGGCGGAAATTCCGGCCTTCCCGTGCGGCTTGGGTTGCGCTCTCCGGTTCCCTGTGATAGCGTCTGGCCCACTTCACAACGGCAGGCCGCGATCCATTATGGCCGGGCTATGACCAGACGCCGACAAGCCATCCTCCTCGCCTATCTCACCCTCGGCGCTTTCCTGGTCGCCCATCTCATCAATGCGTTTGTCACACAGGCCCTCACCGGGCCGCTTGAGCACGCGACGAGGTCTGTCTTGATAACAAGCGACGCACGGGCGCCCTCTGTGCCTGCACGTCTGGCTGAAGAAATTCTCAAAGCGGAGCTGTTCGTTTCGGTCAGGCCCCCGGCCGGGACAGTCTTGATGCCGGACGGAGTCCCGAACGACAAGCCGCTGGATGCGGCGAAAAAGGTGAAGTTGGTCGGTACGGTGATCGGCGAGGGGGTCGGCGCCCTGGCGATCCTCGAAGATTTGCGCAGCAAGAAACAGCTCCTCTATCATCGGTACGAACGGGTCCCCGACGTGGGACAGATCGTTGAGGTCCGCCGCGACGGGATCGTGATCCAGGAAGGCAGGCAGCAGGAGTTCCTGGAGTTGGCCGTGACGAAGATGGACCGGATCTCGGGGACCCAGCCGGCCGTTCCGTCGACTCCGACGTCCGCAGTCAGGAGCAGGGTCTCAGGAGGAGGCCGGCTGACCCTCGATCGTCGCGTGGTCAGCCAGAGTGTGGCCGATGTGCCGAAGTTGCTCTCCCAGGCGTCAGCCGCTCCATATTATAACGAGGGCAAACTGGAGGGCTGGCGGATTGACTCGATGAAGCCCGACAGCTTCTATGAAAAGATCGGACTGCAGCCAGGCGATGTGCTTCAGCGCGTGAACGGCGTGGAGATTCGTGATCCGGGAATGATGCTCACCCTCTTCCGGCAGGTGAAAGATGAGCACCTCGTCAAGCTCGACCTGCTGCGGAACAACCAACGGACGACGTTGACGTACGACATCAGATAAGGACGAGACGGGCGGGACGCGCGCGACGAGTGACGGGTGAGCAGTGATCAGTGACGGGTGACAAGTGACAAGTGACGCATCCGGAGCAGCATTCATGGGCAAGAATCTTCCACCCATCACCCGTCACTCGTCACTCCTCACCAAAGTGCTGTTGGCTGCTGCAGTTCTCTTTATAGGGCTGGGGAATGGGTGGCCGGTGTGGGGACAGCAGCCGGCCGTCCGGCCGGTGAAGGTCACGATGGACTTCAACGAGGTGGACCTGGCGGTCTTCGTGCGCTTCATGAGCGAACTCACCGGCAAGAACTTCGTCCTCGATGAGAAGGCGACGGGCAAGGTCACGGTCTATTCGCCGACGAAGGTGACGGTGGACCAGGCCTACGACATGTTTCTGGCCGCCCTGGAGGTGCGCCGCCTGACGGCCATCCCCAAGGGCAACATCATCCAGATCGCCATGGCGGCCGAGTTTCCCCCGGAGCGGGGCGCCTATGTGTACCGGCTGAAACACGCGGCCGCCGCGGATATCGCGACGGTCATGACCAACCTGGTCGCCCGGTCCTTGACGCCCCCGGTGGCGCCCGGGGGGCGCCCGCCCTTGCGTCCGGCCAGCGAGTTTGAAGCGCCGGTGCAGGTCTTTGCGGACAAGCCCAGCAACTCGCTGGTCGTCAGCGCGACGAGGGGCGACTATGAGCGGCTCAAGACAGTGATCACGGCGTTGGACCAGCGGCGCAAGCAGATCTTCGTGGAAGCCGTGATCATGGAGGTGAGCGTCGATCGGTTGCGGAGCATCGGGACGGACCCCACCCAGGTGCTGGGGCTGTTGTCGAAGGGGTCACTTAACCTGCTCGGCGGGTTGAACCGGCTGCCGGAAGATCTGGTCACGCTCGCCCAAACGCTGAGCGGCTCCACGACCGGGACGGGGGCCATTGTGGCCAACACGGTCA
>Ga0187893_10006082_pt1 | contig 20960 bp, 21 predicted proteins | sample MA1701074metaG_FD_139574 | JGI IMG/M metagenome (GOLD analysis project Ga0187893, IMG submission 139574) | White microbial mat communities from a basaltic lava cave in the Kipuka Kanohina Cave System on the Island of Hawaii, USA - MA170107-4 metaG ...
AAAAAATGGGGATCGAAAAGTTCATCCAGCGCTGCCAAATGGCTAACGATACATCAGTATGAAAATGCTGCCGACTGTTTTTCATTATTGCGAAAACGTTACTCATCCATTTTAACCACTCATTTAAGCAGTGATGCCGTAGGTTTGTACCAGATTGATTTTACTAAAAGCATTGCTCTTGTTTTTGGTAATGAGCATAGCGGCGTGAGTGAAGAAATAAGAGAATTGGCAGATGGAAATTTTGTGATACCGCAGACTGGCATCATCCGTTCACTCAATATCAGTGTGGCTTGCGCCGTTACATTGTATGAAGCATACCGGCAAAAAGAACTGGCCGGGCATTATGTTAAAAGAAAATTAGATGATAACAAGTACAATAGTTTATTAAAAGAGTGGGGTTATTATGATACTTTGCCATCCGGTTCATGAATTAGTCAGAAAATTTATGAAAAGACCTTTTATAATTATTGTTTTGGTGGCGGTATCCTGCGTTGGCTATGCACAGGACTTAAAAAAAGTTAAGATCACCGAAGTGGAAAGTTTTATTGCAAATAGTAAAACGCCGCTGATCATTAATTTTTGGGCTACGTTTTGCAAGCCCTGCATGGCAGAGATTCCGCATTTTCAAAAGATGGCGGAGAAATACAAAAGCAAAGGCCTGCAGGTAATATTTATCAGTCTTGATATGCAGGATGATTATCCGGGCAATGTGAGTGCCTTTATTAAAAAAAGAAAAATGTCAACCTGGTGGTTAGACGAAACTAACGCAGATTATTTCTGTCCCAAAATAGACCAGGCATGGAGCGGCGTTATTCCGGCTACCGTTTTTATAAACAACAAAAATGGCTACCGGAAATTTATTGAAGAATCTCTTACAGAATCAAATCTTGAAGAAGAGATCAAAGCTGTTATAAGCAACTAATTCGTTTCTTCCTGTTCGCTGCTTTCTCTTAGCTTTTGTAATAAGTGAATGACGTAAACACCAGCAGCAAGGCTTACAAATGACAAAATCAAACCCACTGTATTTTTTGCCTGAATATTGGCTGCCATTGACACACCTACCAATATCATAAAGAGGAAAATGGAAAGCCTTGTAACAAGCGGATGCATCCAGAAAGATCTTTTTGGAGATAACATAAGCGTGGTTTTAATGTGTGATGAAGTAGTGTAGCAGCAATTTTGATGCAGCGACTATTTATTTCCATAAACTCAACAAAAAAAGCCTGCATTTTTTTCTGCAGACTTCTTTCAAATTAATTTGATTTCGTCTATAATCTTTTGATGGTGCAACCGACAAACCTTGTTGTAGCTGTTGAAATGCTTTTCCCGTCTAACATTTCCTGCATGGCTAATATTGCATGCTTGCGTTCTGCTTTAGCGGGGCTGTTTGCATTGTCATCAATGGCTCCGTGATAAACAAGCTTGTCTGATTTATCAAATAAAAAGAGTTCAGGCGTCCGGGTGGCTCCAAATGCATCTGCCATAACTGAATTTTTATCCAGCACATAGCTAAACGGATAGGCTTGCTCTTTTCCATATTGCTTCATATCATCAAATGATTCACCATCGCCTCTTGTCGCTTCATTTGAATTAAGAAGGATCACTCCAATTTCATTATTCTGCGCAAACTTTCCTACTTCAATAGTACGTGATTGGTATTTACCAACTACTGGACAAGTATTGCAGCTAAACATTACCAGCAAGCCATTTTTTTTCATGGCATCTTTAAACGAAACTTCTTTGCCAGAAATATCTTTCATTTTTTCCTCTGGCCTGGGTATTGATGAGCCGATAGCCAATGGATCATTAGCTGTATGCGCCGTGAGGTAGGCAACTGCAACGATTGGTAATACAGCAGAAAATATTTTTTTCATATAAATATATTTTGAGTGTAAACAAATTTCATCAAAAATCATGCAGTATGCTCGCCACTGACCAGTTTTTTATTCCTTTCATCCACTTCATGTTTCAGCGAATTTATACTTACGTTCAACTCAAAACCAATAAGTAATACAAGCGAATTGAAATAAATAAGCAGCATAAGGATGAGCACAGTACTGATAGATCCGTACAGTTCATTGTAATTGGAAAAATTGCTGACCCAGTAAGAAAAGCCTGCCGTAAAAAGGATCATGAGAAATGAGGCAAGAATAGATCCGGGATTTACCAGTTTCCATCTTTTGTGCACCGCCGGCGCATAACGATAGATAAAAGAAATGGAAAAAAAGAACATCAGGATGATAAGTATCCAGCGAAAATTTTCAACAAGCCAAATCACTAATTTATTTGTAACTCCCAGCCATTTTAATACAGAACCTTGCATGATAAGAGCGGAGATGGTGATAAAAAATAGAATAAAAAGTATAAAAGTGAGACGCAGCGCAACCATTCTTTCATGCAAATCTTTTCGCTTGGTAAAGCCAATATAATTTCTGTCGAATGATCGCATGATGCCCATCACGGCATTGGAAGAAAAAAACATAGCCAGCAAAAAACCCGTTGACAAAAGACCGTGTCTTGGTTTGTTCAAAATATCATTAAGAAATTTTATCAATCCGCCGCTATTTCTTTCTCCCGGCATGATGTCTTTGATGAGTGAAAAAAGCTGGTTGATGAACTGGTTAGAAATTGGAAGATAAGGTATCAATGTAAACATGAAGATCACTGCAGGCGGAATGGTCATGGTGAAATTAAAAGCAATAGCTGAAGCTCTTTCTGTAAAGCCGGTTTTGCCGGCCTGCAAAAAGAAAAAACGTATTACATCAAAAAGAGGAATACCCTGGAAGCCGGGCAAAAGGATCTTTTTACTTTTCCTGATAAGAAATTTAACAGGAGAAGAAACAAGAAATTTTCTTTTTAAATGGGTCAGCAGGTGCATGCAAGCCTATTTGATATTTCGTTTGTTCAGTTCTTGCTGGTACAGCCGGGCATATTTTATATGATCCGTATAATTGGTTGTAAAAATATGTGTACCATCAAAAGCACTATTGGCAACAAAATATAAATAATCTGTTTTAGGCGAATTGAGCACAGCGTCAATTGTTTCGACTGAAGGCGTGCAAATGGGGCCGGGGGGCAATCCTTTATTGGTATAAGTATTATATGGCGACTGCGTTTGCAAATGACCGTTTAAAATTCTTTTTAGATCAAAATTTTTCAAAGCAAATTTAACTGTTGGATCAGCCTGCAGTGGCATTCCCTTAGCTATACGATTAAGATAAACACTGGCTACATTTGGTTTATCCGTTGCTGCATTTGTTTCTTCTTCAATGATAGAAGCAAGTGTGATAGCCTGCTCAGGACTTAGACCTAAACTGCTTGCTTTTTGCTTTCGATCATCAGTCCAGAATGTTTTATAAGCTGTATAAAATTGTTTGAAGATAGCAGTTGGTGTCGTATTCCATTTGATGATATAAGTATAAGGCATGGCAGCGGCCATCGCCGTGTTTGTATCAAGATTATATTCTTTTAGTGAATCTGGATTGTTTAAAAATTGCATCATTTGTATGGAATCACACTCGAAAGAATTACCGATCCTTGAAGCCAGCGATTCCTTTGTTCGCAATTTGGTAATGACAAAATTTACCGGTGTTTGCCTTCCATTGCGAAGCATTCGGACCAATTCGACAATGCTCATTTCTTTTTTTATTTCATAACGCCCCGCTTTTACGTTTTTATAACCGATGATCCGTGCTGCCCTGTCAAACCACGATCTGCCGGAAATGATCTTTTGATCTTGTAAATCATTTAATACACTGTCGTAAGGTTTGCCGGTAGCTATATAAAAAAATTTTCCTTCCGGTGCATTAACAGTAGGGCCTAAAAATTTCCACGCAGCAAAAACAATGAATAATAAAATTGCGGCAAGAATACTAAATGCTATTTTTTTCTTCATACCGGTGATGGATTTTTCAGGGTTGGAAATATTACTACTATAAAACAAATTAAATAAAAAACCCTGTCTTTAATGACAGGGCGATAAAATATTATGATGTTATAAATTATTTGCTAGTATCTGGAAATGTTACTGAATTAGATTGTCCCGGAGTAGCAGCTGGTTGGAAAGGGGCAGTTGCTTCTATTGCCTTTGAAGGCGTGGTAGAACTGCCGCTTGAAATAAAAAAAGTAGAAACAAGGCAAAGAACTCCAACAATACCAGCAAATAGCCAAGTGCCTTTTTCCAATACATCTGTAGTTTGTTTTACTCCCATGAACTGGTTGCTAAAGCCTGCTATATTTCCCGCCAGGCCGCCACCTTTGGGGTTTTGAATCAATACAATAAGGCCTAAGATGACAGAGGCAAGAATGATCAGGATAACGAATAAGATAGTCATGTCACAAATTCTTTAAATGCTCAATTTTGGCTGCAAAATAAGAGCTTTTGTCGGGATTGAGCAAACTTAATTTCTCGTAAGTTTCTCTCGCTTTTTCGTGGTTTCCCTGCTTTTCCCAAACCTCGGCCATTGATTCTGTCACCACTTCCCGGTCGCTAATAGATACCTGCGCCATTTGCTCTACTTTTTTCTCATCAGCAGGATTGACGTTCACTGCTATTTCTGATGCCGGCAGGCGTTTCATTGCTTTTAGCCATTCGGTAAAGCTTTTTAGTTGCCGGCTAAACTGGTCTTTTGGTTTTTCTTCCTCTGCTTTAACCTTAATGCCTTGCGAAGCAAAATAATCAACGGTATGATAAGGCTCAAAGGTCATTGCAGCTTTGCCGGGATCAATGGGTTGAAATTTGAATTGAGGAAGTGTCTTTTCTTCTGATTCTAACGCCTCGTTGATGAATGGTTGTTCCTGTATTGTAATTGGCTCGTATTCCTGCGGAGCACTTGTTTGGTCAACTACTTCTTCAAAAGTTGCAGGGCTTTCCATTTGTGTTTCCCTGGCAGGCAATGCAGTTGTTTCTTCCGTGTTAATTCCGTCGGCTGGTATCGGTTCATTCAGCAATGAATGTAACCAAACAGGGTTTTGAAAATATAGTGATGCTTTTTCTATTTGCTCCTGCAGCAGGAAAGAATTTTCTTCTTTTAGTTTTTTGGTATAAAGAAATTGAAGGGAGCCAAAATACGGATACTGACCGGTTATTTGTCGCAGTTCGTCCACAGTACAATTGTTCAATGCGGTTTTACCGGTGATGGATTTGGTTATTTCATTGACAGTAGAGTTCATACCACAAGTTAAGAAATCAGGAGATATTGTGATATTGGGATAATAAGATATTGAGATATTGATGCCAATCTGTGTCCTGAAAACCTTGTGCCTTGTACCTTGTATCTTGTACCTTGTATCTTATATCTTGTTTCTTTCCGGTTTACCAGTTAGAAAAAATACGATTGAAAATATCATCGGTGAGGCCTCTTATCATTTCATCGGCCAGTTCGGCTTCTGCTTGTGTCAATGATTTGGTGGCAGCATATTCAAAATTGCGGCTTACATCGTATTCCTGTGTTTTATTAGCTTTTTGATCGTTTACGGTAATATGGATTGTAACCGTTAACCGGTTGGTAGCAACTTGTTGCTGTGATATGCCCGATGTGCTGGAACTATAATTTGAAATATAACCGCGGACATCCCAATCAGCATTGTCATTATTTGTTTGTGAAAGTCTTGTCTGGCTGACAATCTTCTGTCTTAATTTATCAGTTAGCCGTGGACTTAATTGAGGGTTTACATACGGCGCCCTGTTCTCAATAAAATTTATTTTCACCGTTTTGATCGAATCAGGAATAGAAATGTCTCGGAACTTATAAATATTGCAGCCGCTGTTGCTGAATGAAATAAAAGACAATAATGCAATAATGAATGCACAAAAAAGAAGGCTTTGTACATAAGATTTTTTCTTCCGACCTCGTACAGACGACATGCATGGCGTCTGTACTGACTTCCGACTTCTTTTATTCATCAATATCATATTCTTTCAGTTTCCGGTATAATGTTCTTTCGCTGATGCCAAGATCAAGTGCTGCATCTTTTCTTTTACTCTTATGTTTCTTCAGCGCTTTTATGATCAGTTCTTTTTCTTTATCCATGATGTTGAGGCTCTCATCCACTTCTTCATGTTCCTGTATCTCATTATTGTTATTTATGAGCATTGGTTGCATAGCCGGCGCCGGTTGCTGCACGATGAAAGGCTGAAGGTTATCAGTTGACTTTAACTCCTTCAGATCATTTATAAAAGGATGATCTTTTGCCAATGCTGGATTCTGCAGCATTTCCAAAAACATTCTTTTGAGTTCTGTCACATCTTTCTTCATATCAAAGAAAAGTTTGTACAGAATTTCTCTTTCATTAGCAAAATCCTGCGGTGCGCTATGTTGGTGAGTTACGGCAGGCAGGCGATTGCTGGAATAAGGCTGCAAAAATTTATTAAGATCCTGCGCTGATATCTGCTTGTTTTGAGAAAGAACTGATATCTGTTCCGCAATATTCTTCAATTCCCTCACATTGCCGGGCCAGGGATAATTAATTAACATGTTTTTTGCGTCTTCATCCAATTGAACAGAAGCAGTTTTGTATTTATCAGCAAAGTCGGCTGCAAATTTTCTAAACAGTAAATGGATATCTTCTTTGCGATCTTTCAACGCAGGTACACGGATAGGAACAGTGCTCAACCTGTAATAAAGATCTTCCCTGAATTTTCCCTGCTGTACTAACTGAAGAAGATCTTTATTGGTGGCTGCTATTACTCTTACATCTGTTTTTTGCACTTTGCTTGAACCCACACGTATATATTCACCGGCTTCCAATACTCTTAATAAACGAGCCTGTGTGCCCAATGGCATTTCACCAATTTCGTCAAGAAAGATAGTACCGCCATTCACTGTTTCGAAGTAACCCTTTCTTGATTCATGTGCGCCGGTAAATGATCCTTTCTCGTGACCAAACAATTCGGAATCTATAGTGCCTTCAGGAATGGCGCCGCAGTTCACGGCAATAAAAGGATTGTGTTTTCTATTTGACAAAGTATGAATGATCATGGAAAAAGCTTCTTTACCAACGCCGCTTTCGCCGTGTATCAGAACGGTAAGATCAGTATTCGCTACCTGTACGGCCACCTGCAATGCATAATTCAAAGCCGGGGAGTTACCAATGATACCAAAACGATTTTTTATTGATTGAATGTCCATTTTACTATAATTCATTTAATTCCATTCTTCTTTCATAATCTTCCAGTATTTTTTTTATTTCATTATGAAGAATGGGTAGATCTTTCGTGATAATAACCCAAATCCTGTCATGTTCAATATCATAATACTGGTGATTAATGATATTTCTCAGACCAATAATTTTCTTTTTCTCAGTAACAGGTAAATCTGGTTCAAGTTTTAGAGCATTTTTAAGCGCTTCAGCTATTATTTCAAGATTTCTTTCAGTGGCATCCCTTATCAGTTGATTACCAAAATAGTCGGAAAATTTTTTAATGTCTTTTGTATAATCAAGAACTTTCTCGACAGCCATTAGCATATCTTCCAGCCAAACTGATACATCACGATAAGGCATACAACAGTTTCTTTTCTTTATTAATAAAATATCTAAGAAACCTGTTTCTTATATTTCGTTCCTGGAGTAAATCAACTTTACGATTTAAAATATTCTCAAGAGTACTTGATAAGTCTTCATAATTGGCAACCCTTTTAAAAATATCTTCATTTGAAAGGGATAACGAGTCCTTGAAATTCACAAGAAAATCAACATCACTTTCTTCTGTAAAATCAGTTTCTCTTACAGCACTGCCGAAAAGGTATAATGATTCTACATTGTGCTTTTTACAAGCATCAGTGATTTTATCAAGATTATTTTTGATCAAACTCATCATAGTTTTACCATTTCTCCCAACAGCGTCCCTTGCGTACAACTATTGATCTTCACATTTACGTACTCACCCTGCTTATAGCTATGGCCAGCTTTAGCAAACACAACCACTTTATTTTGAGAACTTCTTCCTGACCAATGATCATCACTTTTTTTGCTACTGCTTTCAATAAGTACTTCGAATATTTTTCCAATATCTTTTTTATTGCTCTCCAGCGAAAGATGATTTTGCATTGTCACGATCTCTGACAATCTTCTTTTCTTCACTTCTTCAGGAATATCATCTTTATATCTGCGCTGCGCCAACGTGCCGGGTCGTTCACTATAAAAAAACATATAAGAATAATCATAGTTCGAATATTCCATAATGTTTAAAGTGTCTTTGTGATCATCTTCTGTTTCTGTACAAAAACCTGCAATGATATCACTGGTGATGCTGCAAGCAGGTAATATTTCCCTGATGCGATCCACTTTGGCTATATACCATTCTCTTGTGTAAGTACGATTCATCATTTGCAATACACGGGTGCTTCCGCTCTGCACCGGCAAGTGGATGCATTTGCAGATATTGTCATACTTCGCCATGGTATGCAATACATCATCCGTTATGTCTTTTGGATGCGACGTGGAAAAACGAACCCTTAGCAAAGGAGATATCTGTGCAACTTTTTCAAGCAACATTGCGAATGTTACAGCCCCTCTGCCCCCCGAAAGGAAAGCCTCCCTGCCCTCCAAAGGAGGGTTCCTGGTGTCTGAATTAAGAAAAGTCGTTTCACTATCGGCAGGAAGAGTTGAGTTATCGGGTTCCAAAGTTCCCCTTTTAGGGGTGTGGGGGGTATAGTAGTAGCTATCCACATTCTGCCCAAGCAACGTTACTTCTCTATAACCATTTTCAAAAAGTTCTTTGCATTCGTTAATAATGCTTTCGGCATCCCGGCTTCTTTCCCTACCTCTCGTAAACGGCACTACACAAAATGAACACATATTGTTGCAACCCCGCATGATGCTGACAAATGCAGAAATTCCGTTGCTGTTTAAACGAATCGGAGAAATATCTGCATAAGTTTCATCTCTGCTCAGCAAAACATTGATCGCTTTCTGGCCATTGTCTGCTTCACCGATCAATTCAGGCAAAGACCGGTAAGCATCAGGCCCTACCACTATATCCACCAGTTTTTCTTCTTCGAGAAATTTGGCCTTCAGCCTTTCGGCCATGCAGCCCAGTACACCCACCAACGTACCGGGTTTATTCTTTTTTATTTTTTTGAAATCAGTAAGCCGTTTGCGGATGGTTTGTTCTGCCTTTTCACGGATAGAACAGGTATTTACCAAAATCAAATCTGCGTCTTCCGGTTGACGGGTAGCACCAAAGCCTTCTTTATGTAAAATGGAAGCTACTACCTCGCTGTCGGCAAAGTTCATGGCGCAGCCATAGCTTTCTATATAAAACCGTTTGCGATATACTGCCGGGTCGTTGGCAAAAGGAGCATAAGCCTCTCCCTGGCGGTCTTCATCATGCCTGTCCCGATCATTTCGGGGCGCTTTTTCTGAAACCAAATCAATCATCACTTAATAATTTTTCCGTTATAAAAACCGGGACGCAAATATACAGTAATGCAGGGAGAAGTGACAGGTTGGCAGTAAGAAGATGAGGTTAAAAGATAAATCAGGAAGCGGCCTTCGTAAATGTCAGTTTTTTATTCAACCAACTATTTTTTACTTGTATGATCCACTTAGTTTCCAATTCATCTTTTGTTTGAACAAGGTTGTTGAAATACAAAGTATCGGGGCTGATAAAATTATTATCAATGGCATATTGCAATTGGGTTAGCGGCAACAACTGCACTTTGTCTTTTATCACAAAGGCAAGAGTAGTTCTGTCAAACATATTTACTCCAAACCGTTGCTCAATATCTTTTACAAGCCTTACGGAACTATCGGTACTGCATCCGCTGACACCGGTTGCGGTTTCATCGGCAATCAATACAATGAACTGGCCAAAAAATAAATAAGCAGCTCCTTTTACCGGTACGCCATGGCTTTTCCACTGTGAGGCAAATTGATTCAGCAGTTCTTCTATTTCAAGAGCTTCACCTAAAGAAAATAATCTGTTTGACTGGTAAATCCATACTCTTGAATCAGCATGAAATGTATCGTCGAGAAGTTGTTTGTATTCTAAGTTCATCCTGCAAAATTATGGCAATAAAATCACCGGGCTTGTTAAATAGATTGTGCTACCAACTCTGCTACATCCATCACCTTTATGCTTTCTTCTTTCTCTTCCAGTTTTACTCCATCCGTCAGCATAGTATTGCAAAAAGGACATGCCGCTGCAATCACTGCTGATCCTGTTTCAATCGCTTCATGGCTGCGTTCGATATTTACTCGTGTAGTTCCTTTTTCTTCTTCTTTAAACATTTGGGCACCGCCGGCGCCACAGCATAATCCTTTGCTGCGGCATCTTTTCATTTCCACCAGTTCTGCATCCAATGCTTCCAATACTTTTCTCGGCGCTTCATAAATATCATTGGCTCTGCCCAGGTAACAACTATCGTGATAGGTGATTTTTTTTCCTTTGAACGTGCCGCCTTCTTTGAGTTTTATTTTTCCTTCATCTATCAATTGCTGCAGAAAAACAGTATGATGAATCACTTCATATTTGCCGCCCAGTTCCGCATATTCATTTTTAATTATGTTGAAGCAATGAGGGCAGGCAGTAACAATTTTTTTTATGTTATAATTGTTTAATACCTGTATGTTTTGGTAAGCCATCATTTGAAACATAAACTCATTGCCCGCCCTGCGAACCGGATCGCCGGTGCACATTTCTTCTTTTCCAAGAATTGCATAATTAATACCTACTTTATTTAAAATAGTAACAAATGCTTTAGTGATCTTTTGTGCCCGCTGATCAAAGCTACCGGCGCAGCCTACCCAAAATAATACTTCAGGTGTTTGACCATTGGCAAATAATTCAGCAACGGTTGGAACATGCATGCAATGCTATTTTGTTCAAATCTAATCACGGATTACCGGATTTGCTATTGATTACACGGAATTTTTAAATGACCGACATCAATTGCCATGTTGTAAGCGATGATTGAGGTCTTACTGATGAAAAAGTCCGTGAAATCTTTTCACAATCCTATTCATCCGTGCTTTATTTTTGTCGTTTTCGATGACTATGAAGAAACTCCTTCAGCGATTAGCCAATTGGGAATTGTGGAATTTTTATCTGCTCTATACGCCTATCAGCCCTGTATGGTTTTGGTATTGTTTGCGAAGCTGGTCTATGTGGTTTTTCAGTTCATCCAACCCGTCCATTACATTTGGTGGTTTTGAAGGTGAGGGAAAAAAGGAAATGTATGATCAATTGCCGCCGCACCTTGTGCCTCTCACTATTTACATCATGCATGACTGGTCTTTTGACATAGTGAAAAAAAAGGTGATAGAAGCCGGTTTTATTTATCCTTTTATTGTAAAACCCGATGTAGGAATGAAAGGCATGCTTTTCAGAAAAATTGAAAGCGAAGAGCAACTATTACGCTATCATGAAAGAATGCCGGTGGAATATATCGTGCAGGATTTGATAGAGTTGCCCGTTGAGGTCAGTGTTTTTTATTATCGTTATCCTACAGAACAGAAAGGTGTTGTCAGTGGATTTATTCATAAAGAATTGCTGCAGGTAAAAGGCAATGGTGTTTGTACTTTAAAGGAATTAATAGAAAAACATCCCCGTGCTAAATTCAGGATGGAAGAAATGCAGCACCGGCACAGTCACCGTTTTGAAAGGATCATTCCAAAGGATGAAGTTTTTTATTTATCGTATGCCGGCAATCATAACCGCGGCGCTCATTTTACCAACCTGCATAAAGAAATAGATGAAGACCTGCATAAAGTGTTTGATGAGCTAAGTCATTTTACCGATAAATTTTTCTATGGACGTTATGATATAAAAACAACTTCGATTGAAGACCTGAAAAAGGGAAAGAATTTTTTGATACTTGAATTCAATGGTTGCGGAGCGGAGCCAAATCATATTTACGATTGCGGTATGAGCATCTGGAAAGCCTATGGTGTTTTACTGACTCATTGGAAAGCTTTGTATCGCATCAGCCGCTATAATCATAAAAATGGCGTGCCTTACTGGTCGTTCAAACGTGGCTGGAAATTTTTAAAGCAATCAAGAGAACATTTTAAGATGCTGGAGAAATACGATTAAAAAACATGTTGCTGGTTACAGGTTACAAGTTACCGGTAATCTGAAACTTGTAACTATCTTTTCTTCAATTTTCTTTTTACCCAATACCCAATCGTAAGCGCAATAAGCAGCAGGCTCACTACCAGTGTTGCTCTTGACAGTACGTCGCCGTATTTTACAAACAATGTTTGCCTGTTATCAACGGGTAAGGCCAGTTTGATGGATGCCTTGGTATCCCATGGTTGCGGCTCAATTACATTTCCTAAAGGATCAATAAAACAACTGATACCTGTATTAGCGCTGCGGGCAATCCATTTTCTTGTTTCAATAGCACGAAGCCTTGCATAGTTCATGTGCTGCTTATAGCCAGGCGTATTATCCCACCAGCCGTCATTGGTAATAACAGTTAAAAGATTGGCTCCTCTCCGAATATATTCGGTAATGTAATCACTGAATATGCTTTCATAACAAATGATCGGGGCTGATTTAAAATAATTATCCCATGCTGTAAAAACTTTTCTTTCCGAATCTCTTCCCAATGTACCGCTGATGCCACCAAGGTTTTCAAACCATTTTCCCATAAAACTTAAAAAAGAAGGCAGTGTTTCTACACCAGGTACCAACTTGGCCTTATGATATAATTGAATGCTGGTATCCGCTTCAAAAAAAGCAGCCGTATTGAATTCATCATAATAGATGCCGCTTTGTTCATCAAACCTGGCTGTTTTGCTTGCGTGCTTTTTATCCTTGCCATACACTTTATAACTACTAATACCTGTAAGAAGACTTACGAATGGATGGCGTTGTAAAAAAGACCAGATGGGATAATAGTAAAAATTGTTTTTGATCTCTTCTTCATTTACCGATACAGGAATCGCCGTCTCCGGCCATACTACAAGCGAAGTATTTTCATCAATTTGTTTTTCTGATAAAACAATCAGTTGTTTTATCTGTTCTTCAACAGAGCCTGTGAATTTTTCTGTGTAAGGATCAATATTAGGTTGAACGATAACAACATTTTTTTTTGCATTCTGCAAATCAGTTGCTACAATTCTTCTTTCACCGCTGATCATGAGTCTTGAAACAAGTATTGGCACAGCTAATGCAGCTATCCATATTGCGAGTTTAACATAATAAGCTCTTGTTCTTCCATTGATCCTGTATTCAGCAAAAAGAGAGTAAGCGATAATATTAGTAAGCAATATCCATAAACTACCACCTGTAGTGCCGCTGTATTCATACCATTGTACCCATTCGGGATGTGTAGCAAATGCATTGCCGAGTGTCAACCAGGGCCATGTTAGTTCCCAATTGTGATGAATATATTCAAAGGCGAGCCAATAAACTATTAATGATCCATAACCAATCCACCGGCCAAAACTTTTTTTTGTAAAATGAAACAAAAGAAAAGGAACACACATGATCAGGCTGTTGGCAACAAAGGCGCTGACTGCTCCCGCAGCGCTGGCATTCCATATCCACCAGGTAGTTGTTACATTCCAAATAAACATATGCAGGTAAGTAATGCCAAAAAATTTTTTCCAATTGCCGATGTTATCTTCTATCCATAACAAAGGCACCCATGCAATGAAGATCAATAATGTCAACGGAGAAACAGGCCAACTCAACCACAACAACAAACCACCCAACATACCTGCAAGAACAAATGAAAAACGCTTCACGAAAAATTATTTCCTGTAAAAATAAATGTTGTAACCTGTAGTTCAAATTATGTTTGTGTGTAATGAAGTGGTGTGTGTTGCAAGAAAAAAGAATAAATTATAATAGGAGTTTCGCTATCTCCTGCCAGCTATTCACTCTTGTATGTCTGCCGTTATCGGCATAAGCATTATGCGGTTGTGTATATAACAAACTTGCTGGGCCGCTAAAGAAATCAAGATTTTTAAAATGATCATCAATCATGATATCGGCCTGCACAATTTGTTTGGAGCCACAAAAAACCATCCGCTGCCAGGGAATAAAAGAAAAATATTCATTGAGCCAGGCTTGTTTTTCCGATAAACTTTGCGGAAACTCAGTTGCTGCTGATACAATAAAGACTTCGTATTTATCATATAACTCACGAAGCACTTCCTGGCTATCTTTTACCACTTTTGCTGTTCTGAAAAAATCAACAGAGTAAACGTATTTTCTGATATTGGGAAACGCTTCTATTTCCGGTTTGCCCATTACTTCTTCAATCGTTTTTCTTCTTCCGGTTTCTCTTGCTTCCCATGTAATAAATTGTTCTACTGTATCCGATATCACGCCATCCATGTCAACAGCTATTCTTTGCATCTTGAGCTAATTGATTTTTATCTTCTAAATTAATTCTTACATGATTTATCCCACAAAGCCACAAAGATCACAAATGATTTTTTTAGCAATCGCCGATCATACTGATAGAAATTTGTTACTGCATTTTAATTAAATACGGCTATAGTTAGGCGATTCTTTTGTAATCTCAATATCATGTGCATGGCTTTCACGCATACCTGCATTGGTAATTTTTACAAAGCTGGCATTTTTAAGATCAGCTATATTTTTTGCGCCACAATAACCCATGCCTGCTCTTAATCCGCCTACATATTGATATACGACTTCTTTTAATGATCCTTTATAAGCTACACGTCCTTCAATTCCTTCGGGCACAAATTTCTTTACATCATCTTCAGGGTCCTGGAAATAACGATCGCTGCTGCCGGTGGCCATCGCTCCCAATGAGCCCATGCCACGATATTCTTTGAATTTTCTTCCTTCGTAAATAATGGTTTCACCCGGGCTTTCTTCTGTGCCGGCAAAAATGCTTCCCATCATTACACAGTCTGCGCCGGCAGCTAATGCTTTTACCATATCACCTGTATATCGAATACCGCCATCAGCAATCAACGGAATATTTTTTTGTTTTAAAACGGAATACGCTTCCATTATTGCAGTAAGCTGAGGCACACCAGAACCAGCGACAATACGTGTGGTACAAATTGAGCCCGGCCCAATACCAACTTTCACTGCATCAGCGCCTGCTTCTGCTAATGCTTTTGCACCTTCAGCAGTACCGACATTGCCGGCTATTACATTCATTGTTTTAAAATTTTTTTTCACTTGCTTCAGTGCATCAATTACTCCTTTGCTATGACCATGTGCACTATCCAATGCAATCACGTCAACACCTACATGTTGCAATGCAGCCACACGATCCAATACATCTTTGGTAATACCAACACCGGCGCCAACGAGTAAGCGACCAAACTGATCTTTCAATGCATTGGGAAAACTGTGGAGTTGAATAATGTCGCGATAAGTAATAAGCCCAATCAATTTTCCCTGTTTGTCAACTACGGGAAGCTTTTCAATTTTATACTGGCGTAGAATTTTTTCAGCTTTTTTCAGATCGGTTCCTTCAGGCGCCGTGATCAGGTTTTCTTTTGTCATCACTTCACTGATCTTAATCGTTACATCTCTTTCAAAACGAAGATCACGGTTGGTAAGAATGCCGGTGAGCTTTCCGTTTTTATCAATGATGGGAATACCGCCAATTCTATTTTCACGCATCAGTCTTAATGCATCGCCGATTGTAGCATCTTCACGCAGCGTAAGCGGATCGAGTATCAGGCCGCTTTCACTTCGTTTTACTTTTCTTACATGAGCGGCCTGCTGCTCAATTGACATATTCTTATGCAAAATGCCAAGGCCGCCTTCACGGGCCAGTGCCATAGCCAATGCAGCTTCAGTTACTGTATCCATTGCTGCAGAAAGCAGCGGTACATTCAGCGAAATATCTTTTGTAAGTTTTGTTTTGATGTCAACATCCCGCGGAAGCACCTGGCTATAACCGGGAATCAATAAAACATCATCGAACGTTAAACCTTCACCATAAAATTTTCCCCGATATACATCGGGGTCAAGAGAGGAAATGCTTGTGGAAGCGGGGGATTTTCTTATTGCCATGTGCAAAGGTATTGGACAGCAAAGAAAATCAGCAATTTTTTTTAAACCGGTTGTTTAAAAGTTAATTAGCCCGGTACTTGTAAGGAGTGTAATATTGGCATTACAATTTAATTGGTATGAACAAATTTGATTCTGATCAGCTTTCTATGTTTGCCGAAACAAATTCAATACCCAAAAGAGAATTGATTATTGGCAAAAAGGCGGATAAGGTGCTTAGTAAAAGCCAGCAAATTTTTAATAAATGCATAAAAAAAATTCAAAAGTTAGAAGCCGAATTGCGTGAAACTGGGATAATACTTGAACAAAAACTGACTTATTATGGCGTACATATTCACCCCCTGGAACAGGAGGCGCTTGCGGTGCGAAAAAAAATGGTAAAACAATTGTTTGGTTTTTATAAAGGGAATATGCCTGTTTCCAAATCTGACAGGAGTATCCTGAAGGAAATAATAGCCGGCCAGTTAAATTCTATTATGAGGTGGAACACTGAACCGCTGGATGAAGAGCTTAAAAAAATATTTAAAACAATTGAGGGAATAAGCTATGAAAAGGCGAAGGAGGAAGATTTTGAAATGATGAAGGAAGAAATGGCAGAAATGTTTGAAGATTTCGGATTTAAAATGGATTTGGGCGGTCTGCACAGCAATATGACGCAGGAAGAAATGGCACAAAAGATACGTGAGTTGCATGATAATTTATCGGAGCAAAAGGAGCAAAAAGAAGCCGACAGACAAAAGAGGAAAAAAACAAAAAAGCAGTCCTTATTGGAAGAGAAAAAAATGAAGATAGAAGAAGCCCGAAATAAAAATATTAGCGCCATTTACAGGCAACTGGCAAAAGTGCTTCATCCCGATTTGGAACCGGATATGTCTGTTAAGGCGGAAAAGGAAACGTTGATGAAGCAATTAACAGAAGCATACCAAAATAACGATTTGCATACGATGTTGCGCCTGGAGCTTTTGTGGGTGCAAAAAGAGGAAAACAATCCCGAAAAGCTGACGGAAGAAAAGCTGGACATTTACAATCATGTTTTAAAAGACCAGGTAAAAGATCTGGAAGATGAACTTACCGCGCTGCCTGAACACCCAAGGTTCATGCCTCTTCAAAAGTTTCGAAAGTTGTATGAACCGTTGAAAAAAATCAAACTGGAAAAAGAAAAAAATGAAATAACCTGCATGATTGCTGATATGCAGAAAAGCTTAGAAGCGTTAAATGGGAAAAAGGCGTTGCAGGAAATAAAAGAGATTGTTGCCGTTTTCAGAAATGCAAAAAAATATACGTTTGGCGATACCGATGGCTTTGGTGATGCTTATTTTGATAAATTTTAATAACCGCTGCCACTTACCTTATCAGCGTCGTCGTTCCCTTCTGAAAAACCTGTTTTCCTGTATCTGCATGCGTGTAACTCAAAAACCAAACATATACACCGGTTGATTGTGTGATGCCTTTTATTTTACCATCCCATTTGTCCTGCCAGTTGCGGGATTTAAAAACCAGTTCGCCCCAGCGATTAAAAACTTTGAACTCAAGATTGGTTGCTTTAATAGCATTAGTGGGCCGCAGATAATCATTCAACCCGTCGCCATTAGGTGTAAAAGCAGACGGTACTGCAATAAAACAATTGGCCAATACTTTCAGCATTTTGCTTACGCTGTCACTGCAACCAATGGCTTGATTGGTTGCAACGAGTTTGATCAAATAATTTGATTCAATATTATTCATCGGGAATTGTATCGGCTGTGGCGTTTGCAATGTACTATTGCCAATAACATAAGTCCATCTCCATGTATCAATAAGTCCCGTACTTGTATTGATCATTACCAATGGATCTTCGGGGCAAATCACATCGGGCATTTCAAAACCTGCTTTTACTTCATTATCCAAAACGATAGTTGTATTGACAGTGTCACTGCAAACACCATTTGATACTATCAGTTGAACTGTATTTGTGCTTGATGCCGGCCAAATAACAGTATGCGAACGAGTAGTAACAGTATCAGTATTGAAAACCCAATTCCATGAGTTGACATCATGTGCGCCGTTATGTGAAAAATGCAGCGTATCATTCCGGCAACCCAGGTCAGTTGTATAATTAAATTGGGCCGACACAGTATCAGCAGCGGTAAAACTAACCGGTGCAGGCTGAATGATCAGGCCGCATTCATCTCTTACAGCGCCGCCATTTACACTTAGTTTGGGAATGACAGTGTAAGTACCTTTTGTATAGATTGGTGTTGCAAATCTTACAATAATAAGATCACTTAATCCATCAGTGCATGATGACCCCGCTGCTGATATTACAGTAACAGGTGCCGGACCTGTTACACTGAAATTGCTGCCATCTGCTGCAATGGTGCTGCAATCAATTTTTTTACTGAAGTGCAATTTGATTTCCTGAGGAGCGCAGCCAACATTAGCTACGCTGTCAATAGGAATTGGTGTAGGAACAAAAAAACTGAATGATGCCAGTTCGCCGGCAGGAATACCGCGGTTGCAATTATCAAGTAATGTATTATCATCCGATCCGTCCTGCATTACAAGCTGGTAATCGCCGGACGGCAAGTTGTTAGCAAGAGTGATGATTATTTCATCAAAATCAAAAGAGGAATTGCAATTTGTAGCGACCGCTGAAACAATGGTTGTGACAGCCGGTATGATGCTAAACTCGGTGGCATCGTCGCTAAGGCTGCTGCATTTCATCTTCTTGTTTAACTTAAGCCTGATCTGTTTGCCATCGCAACCTGGAGTGGCTTTATCCATGTGTGGTTCTTTTGGATCGGTAATAACGCCGGTGCCACCACCAAATTTCAGATCATATCCGCTTTGGTTATCGCCTGCAAAATGACTGACGAGTAAAATGTAAGTGTGTCCTTCCTGTATGGTAGGCATAGAGCTAAAAAGAGGCTGATTGGGATGTTGCGGCGTAGTGGCACAAACATTTGCCTGCGTACCTGCTGATGATGCTCCGGTAATACCTGTGCTTCCTGACCAATTGCAGCTTACAAATAATGAGACATCGGTAAAGACATCATTTGGATTACGGCCTGTGATATCAAATAGTTGCCAATCATAATCGTCACCTAAGTTAGCCGGAGTGAGTGTAAATCCGAGTGTGCCCGTTTCGAAACAGGTAAATTGATACCAATAGGGATTCAGATCTGATAAAGTAATTCCATCAACGCCGTTGCAGGGCCCCGGTATTGTAGTGCCGCCACATACAGGTACTGTGCTTTGATGGAAAGTACTTGTGCCGCAAACGGGAAAAGCAGTAGAGGGAGTTTGTCCCAGTGCAGTGCATGTCTGGCCTAAGGCAGATTTTCCATAGAGACAAAAAATAAGCAGTATTAATAAAAGTCCTGGCTTTACTGGCATAGATATATGAACGTGGCAAAATAGAAAAAATTGGGCCAAGTGTTTGACAATAAAATGTTATGATACGTTGCCTCAGTCATCATTTTCACGCAATTTGATACAATTTACCCGGCAAAGAAAGCACAACATTCTGCAATTCAAGATTAAGAATGGCGGCCGCTACTGAACTGCTGCTCAGGCCGCTCTTCAGATTAATTTCATCAATATGCACGGATTCTTTTTCTTTTAAAATATCAATCACCAGCTTTTCTTCCGGGCTAAGCTCGATGAAAAGTTCTTTTTGTTTTTTAACGACTGGCTTTTTCCGGGGTTCCCAATTCATAAGTTCAATCAACTCCTGAGCGTCTGTCAGCAATACGGCTTTATTGTTTTTAATAAGATAATTGCAGCCGGCACTTTTGCTGTCATTTGTGCGGCCGGGGAAGGCAAAGACATCTTTGTTATAATTATTTGCAAGTTCAGCAGTGATCATGCTGCCGCCTTTTATTCCCGTTTCTGCAACTATGGTGGCGTCACAAATGCCGGCTACGATACGGTTGCGAATAGGAAAATTATGTTTGTCGGGTTTGGTTTTGCTTCTGAATTCAGTCAGTAAGCCACCGCCTGCCTTGATCATGTCTTTTGCCAAATTTGTATGCTGCGAAGGATAAACCTGGTCGAGGCCATGAGCAAGTACACCAATTGTTTTCAAATTGTTTTTTAAAGCGGCTTTATGTGCAATGGCGTCAATGCCATAAGCCAGTCCGCTGATCACCATTATATTTTGTTCAATGAGTTCTTCTATAAGTTGTTCCGTTATTTGTTTGCCGTAATCCGTGTGGTTTCTTGTGCCGATAATAGAAATAATTTTTTCATGGTTCAAATCGGCATCGCCACGATAGTATAAAAGAGTAGGGGAGTCATAGCAATTCAGCAACCGCTTTGGATATTCATTGCTGCCGATAAAAAGCGGTTTGATCTTGTATTTTTCGATAAAAGCAATTTCATGTTCGGCAATGGAAAAGTCAACAAACGCTTTAATGGATGCCGCCCTTACAGTGCCGATGCCTTCAATTTTTTCCAGCGCTGATTTTTTTGCTTTAAAAATATCTGCGGGTTCATATTGCTGCAATAGTATTTTGGCCTGCACAGGGCCGATGTTGGGAATGAGGGTTAAGGCGATTTGGTAAAGCAGTTCGTTGGTCATTTCAAAAATATATCAAGAGTGAAAATACATTATTTGAAATGATTACATCTTGGGGATAGATAATTGATTACAAATAGCATCGCAAAGAAATCTTTCCAATTTTGGATGACGTGGTAAAGTTGTTTTCTTTTTTGTTATTGAATTCTGCTAAATGTCATGCTTGCTGCCATGACGATGCAAATAACAAACATTGGTGATTCGCTAAATGCTGCAAAAATTCATTTCGTTTAACAGACATCAGGCGACAATCTTTAAATCTTCCTCCAATACAATATTTGTAAAACCTGGCTCCTGCTGCATGTCTTCCAAATAAAGATTTAAGGCATCTATTACGTTGGCTTTAGCTTCTTCGATAGTCTCACCCTGCGAAAGCACAGCAGGTATTTCTTTGATGGAAGAAACGAAAAACTGTTCGCCTTTGGTTATTATGATTGTGAG
>Ga0187893_10006083_pt1 | contig 20958 bp, 17 predicted proteins | sample MA1701074metaG_FD_139574 | JGI IMG/M metagenome (GOLD analysis project Ga0187893, IMG submission 139574) | White microbial mat communities from a basaltic lava cave in the Kipuka Kanohina Cave System on the Island of Hawaii, USA - MA170107-4 metaG ...
ACAAATCCTCGCAACTCTCCGAATGCCCACTTCGACAGGCGGTCTCGTTGCTGATGCCTGAACCGTGTCCGAGATCGTATCCCGCTCAAGTCTTCAAGCGCGATTCCTCTCTTCGTGTCTGTAGCTTTGTCAACGATACGTCTACTGATTAGATGGTTGACGTTCTTCTTGAATCGTCTTTCTCTGCCTGACAGCTTCTTCAACTTCCGGCGAATGCTCTTTGGCCTCTTGCCTTGCTGCTTTTGCTGTGCAGCCTTGCGCTGAAGTTGTTGGCGTTTCTTCTGATAGTGCCTGCGAGTTGCTTCTACTTCTGCCCCGTCGAACTGCTCTCCGTCAGAATCGCTCGCAAGTTGAATAGTTCCCATATCGATGCCGAGAAAGTCGGTAGAAGGAATCGGCATACTCTCAGGCAGATTAACACTCACGAGCAGAAACCATTTGCCGCCACCTCGCAGAACCAAATCGGATTGACCGACCGCATTCCTAAAACGCTCGCGCTGATATGCGCCCATTACAAATGGAACTATCACTCGACCCTCAAGGGTGAGAATAGAAACCCGGTCGATCCCTTTGAAACTCATCAGTCTTTGATCGAGAGGCATAGCCGAAGTTTTGCGAAAATTCGGCTTGATGCTCTTATCTCTTTTATAGGCTTCCGAGACCTGCGCAATGCACCGCACTGTCATCTGTGCCGAAAGGCCAAAGCTCTTTCTGATCTCAGGGTAATAGAATTGCTGCAAAAGAACCTTATTGGCCGTGCGATCTTCAAAGGCTTTCGCCGCAAGCCAGTTCGCTGCCTCGTTAAAGCGTTCAACAGTCTGACGCATCCCGACGGCTTGCTCTTTATCGGGAAGCAACTGAATTTGCAAGGCGAGTTTCATAGATAAATAATATAACGCGGAATTCACCGAGCCGCGTGTTAATCAAGAGCGCGTGAAGCCACAAGACCGGCTCATAATAAAGAGCACCCACGCGGCTTCGGTGCAATGACCAGTTAGACTTTCACGTAGAGCCGTTCGCATTAACCTCCCTGCGCTGTCGTGCAGACTCGCATCACTACTGACTTGCTCACTCAACAGCATCGTGCAGAAGGCGTGTCATCCGAACCTCCATTAGGTTTCACTTCAGGTCATCGAGAGAGATACTCCGATTCTTGATGAAATCTCGAGCTTCTCCATCAGGAATTCGAAGCAAATAGACCTGAGGGCTATTGTGTAGCAGCTTGCCCAAGTTTCTCTTGAGAAGCGGAACGGTGTGGACTTCGAGAAAGCCGGAATACTTCTTATGGCCCTCCTGCTGTTTCAAAGTGAGGTCGTCATAGGACAAATGCCTGCCGGAATAGAAGATGCATTGCGTGCCAGGAATGACTTTGGCGGCTTTCGAAGCACCCCCTTTATGCTGACCGATATGAACTACCCGGGAGATACCGAGTACTGCACCACGCCTCGAGTTGTAGTGAAACAGAATGTCACCTGTTGTTAGTTCCTTCATTAGCGGCCAGCCTCCAGGGGAACCGTCCGGGCAGCAGAGATATCCGTTGTTGAACTCTCTCTCAAATGACTTATTCTGATTGACTTGGTAGAAACTCATCCCGACAATCCCCCTGCTATCGCAAATGTCTGCTATGAAAATAAGCAGCTAAATCGTTGATTCAAATAGAAGCCGCTTATTTTCATCCGCGAGGGTGACGCCTCGCGTCATGACAGCTAACAAGGAATGGAGCAGCGGAATGCGACAACCACGCCGCTTCTCCTCCCTTGACTGATGTTGATTGAAAAAATAATCCGGTAACCTGCGTCCTGCGCCCCGCTGGGGCGCGAGAGGCATTTCATATCACATCCGGTAGCTTCACCACCGGCTAATTTCCTTCGCGCCTCCGGCGCTGATCGTTCACGGATTAATTATTCAAAGAACATAAGTCAGGGGTCTCCGTCGCTACGGAGATTTGGTGAAACTATAAGGCGGCCACGGGCCGCTCGTCAAGAAATTCAGGTCGGCGCGTTCCTCGCAGACGCGCTTTATCCGCTCTCGGTACAACTCGATGCGGTCCCGCTCAACCAGATAAGACGCCCTGACGACAATCGCTTCGGCTGGCTGCGCGTTGAGGACGCTCTCGCGTGCTGCATCGCTCAAACGCTCCTCCATCCAGAGTATGATCTCTTCGGCCCGTCTTTTCAGAATTTCCGAAGCGGCCATCTCGCGCTGTCGGGCTAACAAAAACGCCCGACCCGGCCCCACCGCCGCGCCGCCGCGCTCCTCAATGATGTCGGCCTTTTTCACGGCGGCAACCTGATTTTTATCCCACATGATCTTGACGCTCATTTCGACCGCCCCGCGCACACGCGCAAATAATGCTTCAAGCCGCTCTCTTTGAGAATCGATGTAATTCCCAAGTTCGATTGCCGTGACGACGGTGCCGAAGCGGAAGGGAAGCGGCGTCGTTTGCGCAAGCACATGACCGATGACCCGTTGGTGAGCGATGACGTTTTCGCGCGTCGCGCTGATCGATTCGCCGACGAATTCGCTTACGACCGCATTGATCGCGTCGCGCGTGATCAAAAAAGGTTTTGCGCCTCCTGCCCCAGTGATCTTTTCGAGCGCGTCGGTTTTTTCTTCGCTCAGACAGTAAACGTAGAGGCTCATATCTGCTCGCCCTGCGATTCTTTTCGAGCGCGCGTGCCAAGTACCTGATTTATCGTTTCGACCGAACCTATGAGCAGGTTCAGGCCGACGAAAATCAGATCGATGTCGGCCACAGCGATCGTTATCTCACCCGTTATGACAAGCCCGCGATTGAGCGCGTGATCGAGCATTTCGAGAAATGAAAGCTCGCTGTATTCTTCTTCCTGAAGAATTTCGTCAATCATGTTGATCGGCGACGGCTGAAAAATTATAAGCAGGCCACGGGCCTGTCATCTCAAGCCGGAAGCCCGCCCTTTGGTGACTGCGGGCCAGTCGTTCGGCCAGCGCGCGAAAATCCTTCAAACGCGACCGGGACACGAGAAGGGCAAGCTTGGCTACGACCTCGCCCGCCTCGCTCATTTCACCCTTCATCGCAGAGAGCCTCTTTGCGCCGTCACTGATCGCAGAAAGCTCGCTTTTTATCTCTGTGACGACGCGCTCCGTCTCTAGTCGCGCCTCATCGGCGGCGAGAGAGGCGATCTGTTTGCGCAGAAGATAAGATTGACCCGGCCCGGCTTCGGCAGCCCGACGACTGATCTCTACGAGGCGAGGGCTGATCGAGACGACCGCTTTCATCAGAGTCTCCAGATCGCGGCATATATTGATTCCCCATTCCTCGCGGTTGCGCAGTCGCTCGATGATGGCGCGCAACTCCGCCTGCCTCTCTGAAATCATTCCTTGTATCCGGTCGCGGCGGAGATAGATCATGCCGAACCTGAGCGGAATCACGCTCAGGCGCGCGGCGAAATGCTCGATGACTTTTTCGTGCCTCATCGCCCTCACCGCGACCCACGTTGCATCCCTGAGCCGCTCCTGCAAGGGCTTCTCGCCGAAGTCCGTCAGAGGCACTTCGCTCACGACCGCCGCAAGGTCGCCGTCGGCGATCAATTCGAGCGGAGCCTCCTCGACTGCGCCGGGCAACTCATCATCAAACAGGCGTCGAAGATCATTACGCTCCCCCACGCAATAGACATATATCCCGACATTCGCTTTGCCTCGTCCCCCTCTCGTTTTTTTTTCGCCTGATGCGTCCATAGCTTCTTCAGCGAGCCGCTCTCACCGCTTTCGCTTCGCGCCTTCGACCAGCGCGTGCCAGTCGGCGAAATGCGCGAGCAACTGTTTGCGACCTCGCACCTCGCGCGGTTGTTGCGGAGCGATCAACAGGTTCGATCCGCGCCTGAAATGTTTCCGGAATTCTTCGATCACTTTCATCTGCGCTCGCCGCCGCGCGGCGCAAAAACCGCAATGGGAAGCCGCTTCATCCGACACCACGTTATTGATCAACAATCGGCGCATGGGAACTTTGAGCCGTTTGAGCGTTTCAGTCAACCTCACGGTCTCTTGCAGGCTCATTTCTTCAGCGATTGCCACGCCGACGAATTCGCACTCGCCCGCGCTGGCGAGGAGCGCGGACAACCGTTTGATGCTTTTCGACAGGGCGATCAGTTCTTCGGCAACGCCGCTCCAGTCCGCCACGCTCTTGTATTTCATCACGAGCTTCATGAAAGTCCGCACCCAGGAGAGCGCGATTTCAGGCAGTTGCAAAAAGCGCACAAGATGCCCGGTCGGCGCAGTGTCGAGTACGATGGTCGTATAGCCTTCGTCCAACTGATCGCTGATAGCGCCAAGCGCGGCTATCTCGTCGATGCCGGGCGGAGCGAGCGAGATGATTTCGCGCATCGCCTCGCGGTCGAATTGAATCTCCCAGGGCGATCCGGCTGTGAGCGATTCGAACAACCTGTCCGTCCATGCGCGATAGCGATCTTTCATCGCTTCGAATCGTGCGTTCGGATCGATCTCGCTCGCATCCAGATTTTTCTGGCCCGCGACGCCCCGTTTCAACTCGCCCACCCGCTCGTTGAACGTATCGGAGAGAGAGTGCGCCGGGTCGGTCGAAAATATCAGCACCCGCGACCCTGTGTCTTTTTCGGCCAGCGCGAGCGCAGCAGCCGAAGCAGCAGTCGTTTTCCCTACGCCCCCCTTGCCGCCGAAGATCAACAATCGCCGCGGCGCGAGATCGAAGCCTTCGTCTGCTCCGGCGCTTTGAGCGATTGAAGAACGCCTGATCGTGCGTCCTTTCGTAGCATCCTCAAACAGGGCTTCTCCTTTCGCTTCCCATACGAGATGCGCAAAGCGGCGCAGACGCCTGACCCCGCGCACTTCATCGATGAGCGGGACTGTGTGAAGATCGAAGCCCTTGAACCTGCGCTTGACGAGGGCGCGCAGGGGTTTCTGCGCGGCAGCGCGTGCGCGACAGTATTTGCAGTCATCATGCTGGCGCTCGACGCGATTGATTATGAGGCTCGTGACCGGAACCTCGCTGCGACGCAGATCGTCAAAGTAGCGCAAGGTTTCTTCGACCACGACTCGCTCCGGGACAGTGACGAGAGTGAAGGCCGACCGATTGCGGTCATAAAGGATCGCTCGCACGCGCTCTATCCTCTCCGTCATTTCGCGCAAAAAGACATCGACCTCATCTTCTCGCCCACGCCCCAGGAGACGAGCGACCATGTAGCGGTGTTTATCTCCCATCGTGTCGAGCGCCCTGACCCAGGCGGCGAATACGGCTGGGAGTTGCAGCAGTCGTGAAGTGTGTCCGGAAGGGGCCGTATCGACTACGATTCGCGCATAATCGCTCCCGCCTTCGAATTCGCTCAATTCAAAAAGCGCCATCACTTCATCCAGACCGGGTAAGGACAGGTTCAGGAGTTCGCCGATATCCGATTCATCGAGAAGCGTGCCGCGCTCGGCGATCAATCTCATCACCTGTCCATGTTTTTCCTTGAATCTTACAAGCGCCTCGGCGGCGTCCATCTCGCGGGCGAGAAGGCGTGCCTTTCCTCGACGCGCGACTTCGATGAGCCGGTCGCCGATTTCAGTTTCAAGGCTGTCGGAAAGCGAATGCGCAGGATCAGTCGAGAAGAGCAATATCTGTTCATTGCTGCGAGCGTGATCCAGAAGGAAGAGAGCGGTGGCGGCGGCGGCGGTCGTTTTTCCTACTCCGCCCTTGCCGCCGAAGAAAATATATCTCGCTGACAGGGTTGCAGGCGAAGAAAGGGAGCGCGCAGGAGCCTTGTTTCGATGACGTGTTATTTCGCCTTCTTTCTACGGGCTACCTCTCGTCTGGTTCCTCGTATCCCCAGTCTTCGTCTTTCGTCTCGATGATGATGGAAGCTGTTTGAGCGGTGTTTACCTGATCGAGCAGATCGAGTTGACGCGCTTTTATCACTCGCAGTCGCGCGAACAGTTCGGCCTCGCGCTCCTTGTACTCCTCTTCTGAAATCTCTTCCATTTCATGTCGCAGTTCGAGTTCGAGCAACTGCTCTTTGATTACCGTTTCGTCATTCAACTCTCGATCAACGACCTTCTGAATCTGGTTTAGCACGAAACGGATTCCGTCGACAGGCAGCAGCAGAAGGTCATCTATCAAAAACATCGCGGCTTCACTTGAGAACGGCTTCCGATGCCGCCTCTCCCCTTTCCAGCTTGAGGCGTATATGCACGAAATTGTAAGGCGGCCAGGGGCCGCTGTATTTGAAAGAGAGTTTGCCTTCGTTTTTAGCGGCGATCTCCTTTACCTTCTGATCGAACTCCGATTCGCGATGGCGTTCGACGAGAAAGGCCGCGTTCATGATCATCCTGTCTCCGATGGGCTTATTGGCGCGAGACGCGACAGCCGTATCGCGCAGCACCGAATAGACTTCGCGCACATAAGAATCCGCCTGCTCGATGAGGGCGCTTTCAACGAGGCGACCCAACTGCATACGGGCGAAATAGGTCGAGCCGGTAGTGCGCGAGATTATCTGCTCCTTGAGGTGGCGTATTTCTTCGTTCTTCCGCTCGATTTCGGCAATAACCTGATCCCTGTCCCAGTTGACCTTCAAACCGAACTCCACTTTGCCTTCCATCTTGGTGAATACATCGAGCAGGGCGCTATAGGTTCCGCGCATCAGTTCTATGATATCCTGTTCGGTGCGGAACAAAGCGCCGAAGGCCATAGGCAGGACGGTGAATTCGAGCATCACGGTCTCGTTGACTTTTTCGTGCGCAAGAAGGTTTTCGCGCGTCGGGTCATAAACTATCAGAGGAGAGTTGGAAACGACGGCAGCAAGGCCCTCATATTGCACTGTATAAACCTCGTCGCCGCGCCCGCCAATCCCGATTGGCCCGAATGAGCGCGATTCGTCGGACTGGATGATGCAATAAATGTACTTCCCTTCGGCCAATGAGATGTCAGCGGGTTGTTCAGTTTCGACATGCATGCCCATCGATCTTCCTCTTTGCGATGCTAATCAAGACGGCCTTCGGAACCTGGAAAGCCTCTAAAATGACGTTCGGATTTCTGGATTCTATGTTCGTCTCGCCTGAGTGTCAAGAAGTTACTTTTATCTCCTTTGAAAATCAATAAAGCGGGACACCGATATTGGACATTCCCGTGGTACGGACTTTGCACAGAAAGTCTGATCTGCACAAAACTCGCAGGATGATTACGCCCTCGTCATCTTATAAGGCAGGAACTTCATTGAAACCCACGGCACACTATATGCCCTCGTGTTGACAAGGTTGATCGTTGAGGTACGAAGGATGTATGAATGACGTACCAAAGAGGAAAAATCTACCGTACTGACGAAGGCGCGCAGGTGAAGGAGAGAGATTTACTTGTCTCGGATATACTTGAGCGAGCATTAAACGGCGGCATCAAACTTGACTATTCGATCATGGCTTCGGGCGTAGTTATTGATCTGATTGCGGGCAAACCTCACATCATCGTAGTGGATGCCGACAAGGGCTATCGGGATGACAGCCCGCGCTGAATCAATTATTCCTCTGACACTGACTGACGGCCTTTCACGAAATGGTGAGCCGCGAAACGATTTCATCGATCACTCTATCGGCGCGCGCTTCGATTTCCTGCCGGGTCTGATCCTGAATCGGATGCGCGACATAAACGGCGTCGAAATCTGCGCGTCCGAGCGCGGCGGCCTGTGCGCGGGCTGCCGTCATGAATTCCTCGGTGGCGATGGCGACCGAAGGAATTCCCATGCTTTCAAGGCGGGTCGTATCGTGCAAACTGCACGTTGTGCATGACCCTCAATCGGCGAGAGCTTCTATCACCGCATCCGCCTCGGCGATCTTTTCTATCACCTCACGGGGCGCGGGCTTCGTAAAAGTCGGCTTCATCGCTCGAATGACCTGACGGACAAGGAAGCGATCCTTGAGCAACGATTCGATGCGATCAAGAAACAGGCTTCCGCCCGGTTTGCTGATGTCGAGCAGCGCGACGGTCTTGCCTTCAAGCGCGTCGAGACGCTGCGCCCCTGAGCCGCGATGGTGCGGAGTCTCATCAAACGGATTGACCAGAATTATAGTCATAGTTTCCTCCTCAAAAAGTCTGCAGCCAGAAGGTTACAGGGAACAGGTTACAGGTGACAGGTGGGGAATCTCCGGGTCTGTAACCTGTCACCTGTAACCTGTTCCCTACACTGGCCACTAAACGGGATAAGTGACCATCTGACTGCCGCGAGGGCCTGCGGCCCAACTGCTGATGACGGCTGAAAACTTTCCGGCTGTACCTCCGGCGACGATGATCTTTATCGCCGAGGGATCGGGAAATTTCAAATAGCACGGCTCGCCATTGATGATCGCTTCTTTGTAAAACTGCGTGTACTGAGTTCCTTCGCCTTCTTCGCGGTACTCTTTTTTCGGAATGCCTGTGTTATGAAAGAGCCAGTCTCTCGTCGACTGCTTCGTGAAGCCGTCGCTGTCGAGCGTTTTCACATGCTCAGGGCAAACGACGACTATAGCTTCGATTCCTATGCAGGAGCGATAAGTCCACGAAGTCGCAAGCATCCGGCTGATTGCTCGCAGTACGGTTTCGCCGCGGCGGGCGTTATGCTCGCTCACTCCGCGCGGAGGCTCGGCGGCAAAAAGCGTGACGGCGCTTTGACTTTTTTGCAAACCCATCTCGACGTGAAGCGGCTCCCACGGACTGGCTTCTTCATTTTCGGCTATGCAGTAAGAAAATTTTCCGGGATTGCCGAGCGTAGACATATCGATTTCGCCCGGTCGCGCGCCTCCGATGTTGGTCAGAATGAGTTGCAATGCGCGACCGAGCGAGGAGTTTGCACGCGCGATGTTGCTCATCACATTTCCCGCGCAGGCAAAACCTAATCGATGGCGAACAGGGCCGTTGACTATGACGAGAGGCGCGGCGAAGTGAGTAGTCGCCTGAACTCCGTGAATGTTGAATCTTTCATCGCACACGGCGCGAATGAGCGGTACGAGCACGCTCATCATTTCTGGTTTACACCCGGCCATCACCGCGTTTGCGGCTATCTTTTCGACTGTCGCCGCGCCATAGTTTGGCGGGACGCGGGCGATGACTTCATCCGAAGGGAGCGAAGTTGCCGCAAGTATTCTTTCGACGCGCTCGATGGTAGGAGGCACTACGGGAAGCGGATCATGCTGCATCAGGTATTCATAAACGTCCTCCGCGTCGTCAAGCTCGATGCGCGAAGCTCTCCCGTCTCGTGTCGCGTAGAGGTTCACCGCTTCCGGCGCATCGTCTTCCGTGATGGTTTCGAGATGACGCGACATGCAACCGGGCTTCGAGGGCGGAGCGCCGTCGTAAGGTTCGGCGATGACGACGGGGGTAAGATCGAAGGCTTCGCACATCAGGCGAGCGATGTCGTTCAACTCCTGTTTGTCGAATGCGGTTTGGGTTCGTGTGATTTTGCCGCCCTTATCGATGAGAAAAAGCGTGGGAACTGCCACAGGGTCATACTCGCGTGAGACTTTCAAATCGCTGTCCGTCACGACAGGAAATCGGATTTGCATCTGCTCGACGAGTTCCGCGGTTTGTCTGGGGCTGTCCTGCGAGACGGCGATGATCGCCGTTGAGTTTTCTCCGAGCGTTGCGGCAAGGCGATTGAGATAAGGAATGGTCAAATGACAGGTCGGGCAGTCCGATTCGAGAAAAACAAGGAGATGGTGTTTGCCTTCGTCGAGTCGCAGCGCGCGTCCATCGAGACGGGGCAGAGAAAACGCGGGAGCCTGATCGCCGATTTCCAGCATAGCGCGTATACCTCATCAAATTTTTCAACTGCGATGGCGATGATTGTATCAAACAAGCTGATGACTTGCTTTATGATGTGGGACGGGAGCGCAGGCAGCGGTCGCCGCCTGCGCGCAAATTGTGAGTGTCATCGCCGCGCGATGAATGCTGTTGTGAATCGCCTGAACCAAACCTCACGCGCCGACAAACTCGATTCTCTCGCGTCTCACCACGACGTTTGCAGATTCACCAGAACCAGATGGCGCGATGGCAGGAGATTGTTGTCGAATGTTTTGCGCAGATAGTTGAATTGCAGCTTCAACCTGTTTTCGGCAAGGAAATAGTTGAAGCCTGCGATGTAATCGCGCTCGGTCGCTCCCTGTGGGGCGTTTTCTATCCCTGTGTTCGGGTCGAAGGAATCGAATCGGAATATGGGTTCGAACCTCGGCACTATGCGATAGCCGATGTGAGCGTAGTAACCGAGACGATGAACGTCCGAATCGACGAGGGCCATCACTTCCGACTTGGCCCTGAATTTATCGCGATTGAATGAAATTTCGCCGCCCAGCCGGTCGCGCCGCGGGCTATCGAGTCGCGAGCCGTCGCCTGCCCACGCGCCTGACGCCCCCAGTTGCAGACCTGTGAACGGGCGGAAGACGACTCTTCCGATGAAGGCTTTTCGCTGATTGCGATCCACTTCGTTCTGGCTCTCGCCGCTGCCGTTGAATGCGCCGAACTGATAATCGAGTTGAGGCAGCACTCGCCCGCGAACCATCACACCGAGGTCGCGGGCCACGCCTATGCCGCGCGGGTCTGAAATGAACAGCGCGCGCTCAACCGTATCGAGAGACGATGCCTGTTGATTCATCTCCATCGAGAGAGGCACTTTGAACTGTCCCATCTCTACGCGAGCTTTGTTGTTGGTGTAGTCGAGCCTGATGTAGGCATCCTGAAGTATGCGCGAAGCCTGATCCACTCTCGAATCGCTCACGGCCTGCGAGCCGTTGATGTCAGTCAGTGAGTTATTGACCGAAAGCGCCTTGGCCGCGTCGAGCATCACCACCCATCTGATGTTCTCGTTTATATCGCCAGTGAAGCGCAACTGCGCGCGGCGCAGGCGAAACGTATCGCGGAAAGCTCTGTCGCCTGATGCGAACCATCCCTGAATCAGTCCGGTGAACCTGATGCGGCCCGCTCCAGCCTCGACCGGCTCGCCCGGCTGTCCCTGCCGTCTCTGGCCGGGTCGACGGTTTTGATCGCTTCTTTGCTCCTCATTGCGTGGCGGGGTGATTTGCGCGGCCAGAGTTGCGGAAGGCTTGGCAGGATCAAGTTTCTGCTTCAGAGATTCGAGAATGGATTGCTGTTGTTGAAGTATTTCGGATTGACGTTGCAGACTCTCCTGAAGAAGTTTTATTTGCGCTTCCTGCGCTTCGATTTTTTTGCGAAGCGACTCGACATCAGCAGGCCCGCTTTCCTGGGCTTTCACAGTGGCGGGGACAAACAGTAGGAAACAAACGGGCAGAACCCGGACGAGTCGAAACATCGAAGGTCGCCTCCTCATACACGAATTTTATTCTGATGTGAAAATGTCCGTAGAGGGGCAGAATCGTAAATATGACAAGGGCCGGTCTCCGGTTACATCATTTTGCGTCTGCCTGCTTCCAGGATTTCGTCGGAGCCTTTTGCGAATATACATCGCCGACGCAGGGGAGTCTATACAAATTACAAAACGCGGGCAGCGGATCGAATTATTGGTGAGAAAAGGATGTTTCCTGACACGAAATCACAAACGAACACTGACACTTTGTTCACAAACGGACGAACCTGCGCCAAAGTAATAAATACGACGATACATACTCGATACGCATCGTCGCATTTGTTACTTTGCGTGAACCCGGTCAGGGCCGATTGCCGTTTTGCGAGACGGGCAGCAGTATTCTCGACTGGTGCTTTCGGTCGTGATGGATAGCGTTGGTAGCCACGCGAGTTTCCGAATCTGCGCGCATCGCGCGGCCCGTGTTCGGGTTCGGGTCATAGCGCGGATCGTTCGAGCTTGTCACATGAACGGCTATGCGATGGCCGCGATTGAAGACGATGCTCGTACACCACAGATCGATTTTGAATTTGTAAACCTCGCCTCGCTTCATGAAAACTTCCCTGTCAAACCCTTCGCGGAACCGCGCTCGAATGGCCGAATCCAGAACCAGCCTTTCGGTTCCATCCGGGTAAACATCTATGAGCTTGACCATGAAATCGGTGTCGGGCGCGTCGCTTTCGGCCCAGATTTCAGCCTCGATCTGACCCGTCACTTCGACCGCAGAATCAAGCGCCGAGGTCATGTATTTCAAAATGTCTTTGCGCTCTCCCGTGGCGCGTTGATCCATCGGGCCTTTCTTGATGAAGAGGTTCGAGCCGCCAATAGTCGGCACGGGATTTTTCGGATCATATATATAAGACCTGGCGCTCTCCTGCACGGTCGGTGATTTATCACTGAGTCCGCCGTCGGGCTGAAGATAGTACGACGTGATGCGCGACGCGACGGGCCACGACTGTGCGGTGCGCCACTCGTTGCCCGGAGCTTTCGGGTCGCTTACGTCGCCCATCGCGTAATACTTCACGGCAGGCTCGCGCATAATCCCGTTGTCTACGCCCTTGAGCCAGTATTCGAACCAGCGCATCGCTTCTTCAGTGACATTCACGACGGAGTTGGCCGGGTATTTTACTTCTTCGATAGCGCCGTGACCCCACGGCCCCATCATCAGCTTCTGATTGCCGCGCGCCTTGCCCGCCCCCTTAGCCTGTAGCCCCACGAAGCTGTTGACGTTGCCCTGCGAAAAGATGTCGTACCATCCGCCGTAGTTGTAGGCTGGCACATGAATTTTCTGCCAGTGTTTCGACATCTCGTTCGAATCATAAAAGCCGTCATAGACGTTGTGTTTGAAAGTCTCCTGCAACATATCGTCGGCGTTCATACGTTTGAGCCACAGTTCGTTAAGCTCTTTGCGAAAGACTCCGCCGTTGAAAGCCGATTGATGGTAGATGCTCGATCTCGCCACCATCACGAAGATGGCCGCCAGATGCGGCGGGTTGGTCATCGCCGCGAGGTTCGACGTTATGCCCATCGCCGACGCGCCGAACATACCCACTCGTCCGTTAGACCACTTCTGTTTGGCTATCCACTCGACAGTATCGTATCCGTCATCGGGGTCATCTAGGAACGGGCGATACTGGCCTTCCGATTTGAAGCGACCGCGGCAATCCTGCGTGACGAGCGCAAATCCCCGCTTTGTCCACGAGGCGTTGCCCGCCGATTGCGTGTCTTTTCCGTAAGGCGTGCGAACTAGCACGACGGGCCAGGGGCCATCGCCTTCTGGAAGATATATGCTTGTGGCGAGCTTCGCGCCGTCGCGCATCGGAACCATTTCATCCGTGCGCCCTGTAGCAGGTTGTTGAGAAAACGCAGGCGCGAAGGCGACGAGCGAGAGGACGAGGATCAACAAAGATATTTTTATCTTTTGCATAGGGAGGCTCCTGTTTTCCGGCGGCGGATGGCTGAAATTACAGGGGCGGCGAGGGCCGCCCCTGCTTGAACACTTGCGCGTCAATCGAAATTCACCGCTGATGAGATTGACCGATTGGCCGAACCTCTAGGCCCACACCCAGCCGAACTGTGTGTTGCTGGGTTTGGGATTTTGACGGTATTCCTCTTTCAACTCGGCGATGCGGTCGGTCTTGATGGCATTGCGCTTCGCTTTGACATCGATTTTGTAGATGCGCGCGGCGTTCAGGCCGAACACTTTGTTTTTGATCTCAGGAGTCAGTTGCTTGTAGCCGTATTTGGCGGCTATGTCTTCGCGAATCTGGAAACTGCGGAAGCGCGTGATCTGGCTCTGCGGGCTGCCGCCCCAGATAGAATCCGTCCCCCAGATGATATGGTCTTCGCCTCCGGGCAGGTTCAATATCTGACCGAGCAGGTGCATCGCCACTTCGGGTCGCCCTGAAGAAGTTCCGTTCCAGGTCGAGCCAAGCTCGAAGTAAACATTTCGGAGGTTGTTGCGCTTGACTATATCGATCAGGTCGGAGACCCACGGGATGTACTGCGGGTTGGCGCGATCCGTTTCCTTGATGCGGGCAGTCGGGTGCCAGCCTGAGTGATAGATGATGAAGTTGAGGTCGGGAAAATCCTTCGCCACTCGTTCAACGTCTTTCGGATGGCAATACTCTTCGTTGAAGAGTCCCAGCGGAAGCCCCTTGTGGATGCAGATGTTCTTTATGCCGAGTTTGCGCGTGCGCTCCCAGAATGGATAAGTGTTCTTCTCATCGTCGAGCCAGTAGGGGCCGCCGCCTATGAGCGAACCCGTATACATCTTCCACGAATTGATCTTGAGCACTTTGGCCTGTCGCTCCATCTCTTCGAATTCGGATTTTCCCATGTTGGGGCGGAGCAGTCCGTGGCTGATCATGCGCGGGGATTTGGCCCACTCGTTGATGTCGTTGCGGGTCTTGACCATCTTATCCGGCGGCAGAATGTTTTCTCTCCATTCGGAAGTCGGCACGCCGCTGATGATGGCCATAACGGTGTCCGAGTCGAAGAAGAGTTCTTTGACATAATGTGTTTCGTTCAAAGCGGCCAGAACGTCGGCGGTCGTTTTTTCATTAGGGCGGAAGCGGCGCAGGAAGTTGTAGGCATCGCGACCGGCCTGAGTCTCTTCGAACCATCGCGATTCGACATCGATGTGATGAGTCTGATTGTCGAATATGAACTGATCTTTCGGCCACTTCTCTTCGGAGACAGATGGGTCGAGAGCTTCGAGCGGGTCTACGTCATAAGTTTTGCCGAAGACCTCGTTGAAGCAGAGCATCGCGGCAGCCATGCCGCATGATGTCTGAAGGAACGTCCTGCGAGAAAGGCCCAGTCGCTTTGCGTTGCGGTCGGCCATCACGCGAAGGCGTTCGACCACTTCGCGCTCTTTGGCTGACTGGTTGGGGGGTATGAACTCCTCGTTGGAGCATATCCTGTCAGGGATGGGCGATTGAATGTCCGAATCATCATCAACGTAGCACTTGCGAACCCACATTGCGCGCTCCTTTCCAGGTGAATTTCAATGACGAACTTCTGCGCCTCGCGCGTGCAACACGGCAAGCGGCGGATGTTTCAGCGCAGGAAGTTAAACGAGTGAGCCGAGTCTACTGATTTCCCGGCCTTAATTCAAGCTTGCCGGGAAGCCGCGCGCTTTCGGGGCAAAAAGAAAAGGGGCCACATGCGGCCCCTTTCCCGGTCTTGAGCCTACAGGCTCAGGTTAGAAGGTCACGCGAGCGCCGATCTGAAGCGCGCGAGGCCCGCCCGATCCGAACGCCTGACCCGCGCGTTGCGTGGGCTGGCCGAAGCTTGAATTGATGGTGGTTCCGTATCCGCCGAGGTTGGCGGTGTTGAAGAGGTTGAATATCTCGACGAGACCCTGAACGGTGACTTTCTCTCCGAACTTGAAGTTCTTTGCGAATCTCACGTCGTTGGCCAGGAAGTTGTCGCCGAATTCAAAGTTGGGCGGCAAAACCAGCGTCGGGATCAGCCCGCCCTGCGCATCGAGTCTGCCTGCGAACTGAGCGTTGAACTCGTTGACGAGGCGGAAGAGTTCTTCCTTGCTCGTCCCGCGATTGAGCGAATTTTGCGTCAGTCCGGGCAGCGTGTCGCCGCGCGTTCCGTCGCCGTTGATGTCGATGGTGTTCGGCACGCGAGCGTTGAACGGCCCGCGGCTGCGATATATGGAGATGAGCGACGCCTGAATCCCCCAGGGCAACTCTACTATGCCGCTGAAGACCAGGCTGTGGCGAGCGTCTCCACCGAGATCGATGACTCTTTCGAAGAAGTTGTCGAGGTTTTCGCCCGTCGCGTAGCCGTGCAGTTGAGCCAGCGCATAGCTTGCAGTGAACTGGAAGCGATTCGAGAATCGCTTGTCGAGTTTCATGAGCAGCGCCCGGTATTCGTTACGACCGCCGTGCTGAACGAAGTTGATCGCGCCGTTCGAGCATTGGACAGTCGGATCGATGGCTTCCGCAGCGTTTGCGCATTTGCGAATCCTTGCGCCTCCGTTGGCAGGCGCTCGATTGAATCGGTTGTAGTCGGTGATGAACTGCGAATGCACCGACTTGCGCACTACGAAGTCAGCCGAGATGGTCATATTCCAGGGCAACTGGCGAGCGACGCCCAGATTGTAGTGAATCGTGTAGGGCGTGTCGTTTTGAGGATCGAGTATTTCCTCGCCGTTCTTGAAGAAATCTATCCCCGTGAATCCCGCCTGACCAAGCTGCTTGAGAGCCGAATTGATAGCGGCATTCTGCGGGCCGAGTATCTGGAGGAAGTTGGCGCCCGTGAACTTGGTCGGGATGACCTGGAAGTTGATCGGCGTGCCGGGAGCCACGTTGATGAGGTTCAACGGCCCAAGCGCGGGAATATTCGGAATGGGCGTAAAGGTGAACGGGTTGCGATAGAAATCGCCCGTGATCGGAACTCTTCCGTTGAGCAGAGGAGCGATGAAGCTGCGCTCGCGCAGACGGGTCACAAACAGCGCCGTGTCGTAGTACATCCCGCCGCCGCCGCGAACGACCGTCTTCCCGTCGTTTTTGACGTCCCAGGCAAACCCCAGCGAAGGTCCGATGTTGTCTTTGTCCTTCTTCGACGCCGAAAGATCAGGGCCGATGAGCGGGCTGAGGAAAGCGGGCTTGTCGAGATCGTGATTGTAGAGGTTGGTCTCGAACATATACGACGCGCCGAAGTTTAAGGTCAGCCCCGGACGAACCAGCCACGAATCCTGCGCGTAGAAGCGGAGGCGATGGCTGCGGCGCGCTATCTCTCGATTGAATGGCTGTGGCTGAATCGGATCGCCGATCCCTATAAAAGCCACCGCGATGGGAAGCTGAAGGACATCGTCGATTGTCAGAGGCAGAGTCGGATTTGAGAAGACCGCAGGCAGCGGGATCGTGAGCGCCTGCCTGATGGGAGTGGGGATTCCGGGAGTTAGCGCTATCGTCTGATTGACGCCCTGAACGACGAGAGGATCGTGCAGCACGACGAGCGCCGGATCGAGGAACGCCCAGCCGCCTTTGCCCAGGTTGAACTCGTGTTCGCCGCCGAAGCGTATGCGGTGCGCGCCCTTCTGCCAGTTCACATTGTCGGTCGTCTGATAGCGATTGAGCACACGGCTCTGAGGCGCGTTTGTCGAGTTGCCGAGTTGTATGCCGCTGCCAAGCACTATCACCTGCACGCCGCCGCGCCCGACGCATCCGGGATTGGTCGAGGGGCAATCCGATTCGGTCGGGATAGTGCTGTCGTTGTCGATGCGCTGATAATTGAAGCGCAGGTCGTTGACGAAGTTCGGATTGAAGACCGTCGTCAGACCTCCTATCGCGTTGTGGTCGCGATTTTCGTTGGCTCGCCAGTTCGACGGGAAGGTGTTGAGCGTGACCGGCGCGAAGGTATCGTTCCAGTCATAGCTGTAGCGAAGGAAAAGATTGTTCTTGTCGCTGAAGAATTTCGGGATGTCGAAGCGAGCATTGATCACCAATCCGTCATACGGGCTGCCGAAGTTGTTATCCAACTGACGGAATCCGCTGAACCCGCTGGTGACGGTTGAAAAGACCGAGTCCTGATTGAGCCATTCGGCGTTGCCGAAGAAGAAGGCGCGGTCCTTCTTTATAGGCCCGCCCAGAGACCCGCCGTACTGATAGCGACGAAAATCGGGCGCTCCCTGACGTAGCGTGGGAACCGCCGCCCACTGATCGTCGCGGGCGAAAAAGATGCCTGACCCGTGAAAGTCGTTCGTCCCGGTGCGAGAAACTATGTTGATCGCTCCCGTAGAGGTGACCCCTGTGGAGAGGTCGAAGTTGAACGAAGAGATCTGAAACTCCTGAATCGTTTCAGTCGAGAAGTTCTGCGCGGCCCCGCCCGTGACCAGATCGAGCACGCTGCCGCCGTCTACCGTTATTCGGGTGCTGCTCGAATCAGACCCGCCGAACGAGACGTTGAACAAGTTATTGGCATTTCCGGGATTGGAAGTCGAAACCGTAACGCCCGGTTCGAGCAGCGCGAGTTGAAGGAAGTTGCGCCCGTTGAGCGGAAGAGAATCGATCTTCTGCCGCGAGATGACTCCTTCGATGCGGTTGCTGCTCTTGTCTATGACGGCGGCCCCGGCCTCGACATTGACTATCTCGCTCGGACTGCCAGCCCTCATGCTCACGTCGCCGGAATTGGTCTTTCCGACTTCGATTACAGTTGTGAAAATATGGGTTGAGAATCCGTCAGCCTCGATCTTCACCTCATATTCTGCGGGCGAAAGAGTGCTGACGAGATATATGCCATCGTCACCGGCGCCGACTTTTCTCACCTCGCCGGTAGCTTTGTTGGTCACCGTGACGGTGGCCTTCGTGATGACCGCTCCCTGCTCGTCTGTCACCGTGCCCTTGATAGAGCCGGTCGGACTCTGTTGAGCCAGGACGGGCAGGCTCATTCTTGCCACCAGTGTCAAAGTAGTGATCAGAAGCAGCAAGCAATTGAATTTTTTTCGCATAGCCTCTTCTCCTTTCAAACTCCTGCCAGGCGGATAGGTGCCCAAACGGGTTGAGCCTGAATTGTTTTTTGTGTCACATGGGTTGCACCTGTCGGACAAAGACTCTCGATCATAAGCAGTCAACGCATCCGGCATCGGCGATGAACTTCAAAGGGCCAATAGCCCTTGCAAAGCAGTCTTGTCCTTGATTAAAACTTCAGAGAGATTCCAGACGCGCATATGATTGTTTTTTCGGCAGAGATTGTCAAGCCCTGATCCCTGATTTCGCCAGTCACCCTTTTCAGCCGTTTTCCCCCAACCTCTTTGCCGCATGGGTTGTCAACCCGCGCGGCCTTCAACTAAAATTCGATTTTTCCTCAAACCTGATTTTTCCTCGATGCTGGGAGGCATAAACTATGTTGAAGTTTTTGAGCCGTCGCAAGAGAACAGCCCGCACCTTTCTATGGGGCATCATCCTCGTGCTTGCGCTCGGTATGCTAGGTCTTTTCACTATTGTCTGGCAGCAGTCGAGTACTTCTGCCGACGATGACTCGGTAGTGGCTCGCGTGGGAAGTTTCGACATCACAGTCAAGGAATACCGCGACGCCCTCTCGCGCTACGGTCAGCAACTCGCTCAGGGGCAGGGAGCCGTGAGGCGCGACTCCCCGGCCAGAGTCTTCGAACTTTACGGCGAACAGGTGCTCGAAGAACTCGTCCGCCAGAAGATCATCCTCTACGAAGCCGACCGGCTCAATCTCCAGACTACCGACACCGAGGTTCAGGAGAATCTCAAACGGATGCCGGGTCTCAATCCCTGGCCCGGCCCTGAAGTTTACCGCGAGCAACTGGCTCAGATGGGCATGACCCCGTTCGATTTCGAAGAGAGCATCCGCGCAGGCGTCACCGAGCAGAAATTGCGCAGCTATGTCACGGCAGCCGCTCAAACTCCTTTGAGCGAAATCGAGGATGATTATCGCAGCCGCAATTCCAAATACACCATTCGATGGGCCGAAGTCCGCGCCGACCTTTACCGCGACAAGGTTCAATTCACCGATGCCGACATACGCGCTTACTTCGATTCCCGCAAATCCGACTTCCGAATCAACACCGATCAGCGACGCGCCCGATACATCTTCATCAATCAGGCGAAAGCGGGCGAGGCGATTCAAATATCGGACGACGAGATTAGACAGAAGTTCAACCCCGAACGCAACGTCCAGCAGGTTCGCGTGAGCCAGATCGTTCTCAACATCCCCAAAGAAAAACCCGCGACTGACAAGAAGAGTGGCGAAAAGGATGCTGCTGATGACGATGATAAACCTACCGCCGAAGATGAGACGCGCAAGAAAGCCGATGAGATAGCGGGTCGCGCTCGCGGCGCGGAAGGAAAACCCGCCGAAGATTTCGCGGCGCTTGCGCGAGAGTCGAGCGAAGACGCAAAGACCAAAGCGGCAGGCGGCGACATCGGATGGGTCAACAAAAAAGATAAGCGCGAGACGGACGACCCGCTCAACCGCGTCTTCAATATGCAGAAAGACCAGATCAGCGAGCCGATCAAAAAGGCCGATAAATTCTATATCCTCAAAGTCACCGACCGACGCCTTCCCACATTCGAAGAATCGCGCGAGCAACTCGTCAAGGAAATCCGCGCGGAGAAGGGCTATACGAAGGCCGTAGAGATAGCCACCGAAGCCGAGCAGAAATTCAAAGAGTCCGCAAACATCGAAGCGACCGTAGCCGAGATCAATCAGAAGTACGCAATGCAGGTGGCCGAGGTGCGAGAAACGCCTTTCTTCGCCGCAGGCGATTCGCTTCCCGACCTCGGCGCGGCTGTAGGGTTTCAGGATACCGTATTCGAGTTGCAGAATCCCGGCGACATAGGCGAGTACCTCAATGTCAACAACGGATTCGCCATTCCTCAGTACACCGAAAAGCGCGACCCGCACGACCCGACTCTCGAAGAGGTCAGGGCGAGGGTCGAAGATCGTTATCGCCGCGACAAATCGCGCGAGCGGGCCCTGGAAATCGCTCGCGCCATTGCGCAAGCGGCAAATCCTGACGCGCTCAAATCCGCCGCCGACGCGCAGAAGATCAAACCTGATGAGAGAGTCCTGTCGGGCGCTGATTCGATAGGCTCACTTTCAAACGAAGGGCAGCGCGCGCAGGTCTACAAACTCAAGGCGGGCGAAGTGCTGCGCGAGCCTCTCAAACTCGAAGACGGCGACAGCTATTTCGTCGCCTCTATGGTCAAACGCGAAGACGCCGATATGGGCGAGCCGTTTCAGAAGCAGCGTCGCTCGATAGAAGAGGGTCTGCTATCGACGAAGCGAAACGCTATGTTTATGTCTTACATCGCGTGGACGCAAAAGCAGCTTCAGCAGCAGGGCAAGATCAGGATTTATCAGGACGTGATCAAAACGGCCATAGCTGGCGCGCCCGACGTGGAAGGCCGACCCCAGACGGCTCCCACTCGCCCGCGTCCGCGACGAACCGCGCCCGTGCAGCAGCAGTAAGGAGTAAAAAGGTTAAATAAATACATTGGAAACTAAAAAATTCGGCTCATGTTTCCTTAGACTGCAAAGAAAGCCAGGAGCATTTCTGCCGCGTAGCGGCACGCTGAATTTAGCCCGGTCTTTCAAGGCCGGGTTGTTACAGGCGAAAGATACCACGTCGCGTCAG
>Ga0187893_10006085_pt1 | contig 20949 bp, 14 predicted proteins | sample MA1701074metaG_FD_139574 | JGI IMG/M metagenome (GOLD analysis project Ga0187893, IMG submission 139574) | White microbial mat communities from a basaltic lava cave in the Kipuka Kanohina Cave System on the Island of Hawaii, USA - MA170107-4 metaG ...
ACCGAGACCGTCCCCCCGGGCACCAGCGGCTACAAGTTCAAGCTGATCGGCTACGCCGAAAAGTCCCCCGGCAGCTCCGTGCTCATCGACACCAGCCGGGCGCGCGTCAACGTGAAGTGATGCGGGAGGGTTCGGGAGCCTGACGCAGAAAGTCGTCTGCTGCTTCGGCCAGTGCGACCACGGCGTTGCGGCCGCTGCCGAAGCGCGACCCGCCCGCCTCACCGCAGCCGCAGCCCCGCGAACTCCTTGATCTGCCGGGTGAGGGCGGCCTCGGCGGGGAGGCGCTCCATCGAGCTGGCGCCGTAGAAGCCGTCGACGCCCTTCACGCGGTCGAAAACGTGCTGGGCGTCGGCGGGCATGGCGAGCGGGCCGCCGTGGCAGATCACGAGCGATTCGGGGCGCTTGCCCTTGCAGACGTCGACGATCTCCTGGATGCGCGGGATGCAGGCGTCGAGGGGGGTGACGCTCTTCGCGCCGATGGTGCCGCCGCTCGTGCAGCCCATGTGCGCGACGACGATGTCGGCGCCGGCGTCGGTCATCCAGCGCGCCTCCTCGGCGTTGAAGACGTAGGGGGTCGTCAGCATCCCCATCTCGTGCGCGAGCGCGATCACCTCGACCTCCTGGCGGAACGAGATGCCGGTCTCCTCGAGGTTGCGGCGGAACTCGCCGTCGATCAGGCCCACGGTGGGGAAGTTCTGCACGCCGGCGAACCCCATCGCCTGCAGCTCGCCCAGGAAATGGCGCGGGAGCATGAAGGGATCGGTGCCGTTCACGCCGGCCAGCACGGGAGTGCGCTTCACGACCGGCAGCACCTCGTACGCCATCTCCTTCACGATCTGATTGGCGTTGCCGTACGCCATGAGCCCCGAGAGCGAGCCGCGCCCCGCCATCCGGTAGCGCCCCGAGTTGTAGATGACGATCAGGTCGATCCCGCCGGCCTCCTCGCATTTCGCCGAGAGGCCAGTCCCCGCGCCGCCGCCGATGATCGGCTGCCGCTTCGCCACCTTCGCGCGCAGCCGCGCGAGGATCTCGGAGCGTCCGTTCCCGACCGTCATCGATTTCCTCCGGGGCGCCTCCCCGCCCCACCTCACCCGGTCGCGAACTGCACCTTCGCCCCCGAAGTAAGGACGTGCTTGCCCCAGGAGAGCACGAGAGACATCTGCGACGGATCCTTCTCGTCGACGTTCAGGTCGATCGTCAGCTTGTCGGTCGACTTCTCGGACGCGGCGTGCTTCATCGCGATGACGTGATCGGGCTTCCACGCCTCGGGGAAGAAGGGCGCCATCCCCGCCTTGTCGGCCGCCTCGGCGCGAAGGACCAGGATCTCGAAGTCCCCCCCGGCGTCGCACCGGAGGCCGAGGTAGTAGGAGCCGGCCGGGACCTTGGTCCCGGCGAAATCGAGCGCGACGCTCGTGTTGAGCGTGGTCCAGTAGTCCTTGCCCAGCCTCACCGACTTGCCCTTGAACGAGTCGAGCGCGTCGTACTCGGACTTCCACTCCGGCTGCCCGTACTGGACGCAGACCATCCCCTTGAGCCCGCCCTCGAAGAAGATGCGCGTCGCCGCCATGCGCGGCGCCGTGCCGCCGAAGACCCGCATCTGCGCCTGGGCGGGGACGGCGAGCAGCGCCAGGGCGAAGGTGGTGCGCAGCGCGGACGTGAATGACATGGATGGATCTCCGGCAGGAGGACCTTGGCGGCGGCATCGCGCGAACCGACGCGCGGATCGCCCCCGCGAAACCGGGGAGACGGAGTAGGCTCGGCCGCCGCGGGTGTCAAGCGTGCGGACGCGACACCGGCCGGCGGATGCCCCGCCATGCACGGCGAGAGCGGCGGCGATACGATCGCTCGCGCCCCGGGTGCACCAGGAGGACCTCGCATGCTCGCTCTCCCGGCTCAGGTGGTGGTCGCGGCGGCGGCGATCGCGGGAACGGGAGCGGCTCCCGCGGCGGACGGGGGCGGGGAGCTCGGGGACGCACGCGCGCTGCGCATCCTCTACGCCGGCGTGCCCGGCGACGCGCGCGAGACGGCATTCGTCGAATTCCTGCGCGAGCACTTCGAGAGCGTCGGATCGATCGCGGTCGAGAAGCTCTCGACGGCGACCGCGGCCGGCTACGACGTCGTCGTGGCCGACGGCAACCGCCTCTATCCGATGGATCCGAAGAATCCCTCGATCGACCTCAAGAGCACCAGCCTCGGCCCCGACTTCACGCGGCCGATCGTGATGATCTCGGCGCAGGGCGGGACGATCCAGCACCACACCAAGATCGACTGGCTCTGACTCTGCCTCGGCAATGAGGCGCACGGGATGCGCCTCGACCACCCGATCTTCCAGGGGCCGCTCGCGCCGGCGATCGAGATCGGCGGGATCGACACGCCCGCGCACTACCGCTCGTGGCACGGCGGCCGGGAGCTGCCGGAGAAGCTTCCGGCGTGGACCGTGCAGAGCGGGGAGCCGGGGAAGTCGGTGGACTTTGGACTGGTCTCGAGCGGCTACGGCTACGAGGATTCGCCCGACGCCGAGTGGATCTCGGGCGGCGTGAACTCGAAGGGACCATGGTCGATGGCGCTCGGCCGCCAGGGGAACTGGTTCCTGTGGGGGTTCGCCGGCGATCCCACCCAGATGACGGCGAGCGCGCGGCGGGTCTTCGTGAACACGATCGTCTGGATGGACCGGTTCGACGGCCGGGCGCCGCTGCACGCGACCGGGCGCGGAGCGGCCGGGCGCATGAGCCCGCGCGACGAGGTGCTGAACCTCTGCTGCACGATCGAGAAGTACGGCGGCCAGGAGCGGATGCAGGACTACCTGCGCTCGCAGCTCTCCGAGCGCGTGCTCGACGAGTTCGGCCTCGACGCGGCGGCGCTCTCGGCCTACTTCGGCGAGCGGATCGAGTACGTCCTCCCGGCGAAGAGCCGGGTGAAGCTGCGCGACCACGAGACCGAGGCGTGCCGGTTCGACGTCGACGAGACGCTCGAGGGCTACCGGGTGAGCAACCGCCGGCCCGAGTTCCTCGACCTGATGCAGCGGCTCCTCGAGCAGAAGGGCGCCGCCGATCCCGCGGTCGCCGAGCTCACCGACCGCTACCTGCCCGCCGAGGCGCCGCGCGCGCCCGCGCAGTTCCGGCGGTGGGTCGCGGACCGCCGCGGCCGCCTCTACTTCAGCGACTTCTACGGCTACCGCTGGTTCGTCGCGCCCGAGGGCCTGCCGTCCCGCCCGACCGCCGGCGCGATCCCGCCGGCCGCGCCGTCCGGCTCCCCGCCGCCTTCCGGGGCGGGCGGACCGCGCTGACCCGCGCGCCGCGCGCACGGCGTCCCATGAGTTCGAGCAGCTTCGCCGCCATCGCGTCGGCGAACGCCGGATCGTTGATGTGGAGGTCGAGCTCGACGACCGGCACCTCGCCGAGGTTGCCCTTGATGTTGTCGTAGAGCGTCTTGCGCGCGACCGGGTCGTCGAACGGCTGGCCCTCCCGATCGATGGCGGAGAGGCCGCGCCGGGGCAGGAGGACCGCGCGCGGACCGCGGGCGTCGGCCAGCTTGCGCGCGATCTCGACGCCGAGCTGCGCGCACTCCATCGCCGTCGTGCGCATGAGCGTGACGCTGGCGTTGTGGCGGTGGAACTTCCGCTCCGCGAACTTCGACGGCACGCTCTCCGGCCCGTAGAAGTTCACCATGTCGAGCGCGCCCACCGACACCACCTGCGGGAGGCCGGCGGCGCCCGCCGCGGTGAGCCGCTCCTTGCCGGCGGTGAGGAAGCCGCCGACCAGCTCGTCGGCGAGCTCGGTCGTCGTGACGTCGAGGACGCCCGCGAGCAGGCCGTCCTTCGCGAGCTGCTCCATCGTGCGCCCGCCCGATCCGGTGGCGTGGAAGACCAGCACCTCGCAGCCGGCCGCCTCGAGCTTCGCCTTCGCTCGCTCGACGCACGGCGTCGTCACGCCGAACATCGTCGCCGCCACCAGCGGCCGTTCGCCCCGGCCGGGCCGCGGCAGCCTCCCCTTCGCCATCCCCGCCATCGCCTGCGCGGCGCGCGTCAGCACCGTCCGGCTGATGCGGTTGATGCCGAGCACGTCGACCACCGAGTTCATCATCAGGAGGTCGGAAGTGCCGACGTAGCCGCCCGCCTGCCCGGTCGCGGCGAGCGTGCTCACCATGAGCTTCGGCACCCCGAGGGGCAGCGCGCGCATGGCCGCCGTCCCGATCGTCGTCCCGCTCGACCCGCCGAGCCCCATCACGCCGGCCACCTGCCCCTTCGCGAAGGCGAGCCGCACGATCTCGGTCGCGCCCGCCGCCGCCCTCGTCACCGCCTCGCCGCGATCTCCCCGCGCGCGCACGTCGGCGAGCGTCGTCCCGGCCGCCGCGAACACCTCCTCGCGCTTCACGTCGGCCGTCACGGCCGGCTCGCCCAGGCAGCCGGCGTCGACCAGCTTCACCGCCACTCCCGCCTTCTTGAGCAGGTCGCGCACGAAGGCCGCCTCGACCCCCTTGGTGTCGAGCGTGGCGAGGAGGAAGACGTTCGGCTTCATGGTGCGTCGCGCTCCGTCGAGGGTTCTGCGCCCGTCCTTGCTCATCACCGCGAGGCGGTGCTGCGCCACGGCATGGCCGCTGCAGATCACGGCGCGCAGGCGGCCCTCGTCGCACTCGCGGGTCAGGTCGAGGAAGACGTTCGTCATCGCCGGCGCGATCGTAACGGGCGCGCCGGAGGGCCGCGGCGCGTCCGCCCGGCGGCGGATCGCCGGCCCCCGGAGATCCCCTCGGCGACGTGACGCGGCGCACGATTCTCCTCTTGGTGGGGTGAGCGGCCGGGAGCGCCGCGGCCGGGCGCCCCGCGACCCGGCCGTTGCTCGGCGACGCGAGGCCGGACGAGGGGCGAGAGGGCGACGGTGGATCGTGGGTGATGCCGACGAGCGCGAGCGGGACGCAGCCGAGGACCCGGACGTCGACCGGATCGTGCTCGGCTTCATCGCGCAGGTCGAGGAGGGACGCGCGCCCGACCTCGCCGACTTCTGCGCCCGACAGCCGGAGGAGCTGCGCGAACGCGTGCGCGCGCGCTGCCTCGGCTTCCTCGAGATCCATCGCGTGATGCGGCAGGTGCGCGAGCCGCCGCGCGCCGACACGACGCGCACCGGCGAGACGGCCCCCGATCCCCTGCTCGGGAGGACGCTCGGCTCCTACGTGCTCGAGCGGCGCATCGGCGAGGGCGGCATGGGGATCGTCTACCTGGCGCGGCAGGCGAAGCTCGACCACCCCGGCATCGTCAAGGTCATCGACGCGCGCGAGGAGGCCGATCTCCGCTGGTACGCGATGGAGTACGTGGCGGGCCGCAGCCTCTTCGACGTGCTGCAGGAGCTGCGGCGGCTGCCGACGCCCGAGGGCGGGGGGACGCCGGCGGGTGCCCCGGGCTGGATCACGCGTGCGGCGCACCTCGCCGCGCAGGTGGCCGACGCCGTCGATCACGCCCACCGGCGCAGAGTCGTGCACCGCGATCTCAAGCCGCAGAACATCCTGCTCGACGCGGCCGGCAACGCCCGCGTGGTCGACTTCGGCCTCGCGCTCGACCTCGACGCGGACGATGGCCTCACGCGATCGGGCGAGGCGCTCGGCACGCCGCACTACATGAGCCCGGAGCAGGCTCGCGGCGATCCCCGGCGGACCGGCCCGGCGACCGACGTCTACACGCTCGGGGTCGTCCTCTACGAGATGCTCACGCTGCGCCGCCCGTTCGAGGGCGCCACGCGCGAGAAGGTGCTCGCCGACATCGCCGCCGCGACGCCGCGGCCGGTGCGCCGGCTCAACCCGCGCGTGCCGCGCGACCTCGAGACGATCTGCCTCAAGGCGATCGAGAAGAACCCGCAGCACCGCTACCCGAGCGCCGCCGCCATGGCGCGCGATCTGCGCCATTTCCTCGACCACGAGGCGATCGAGGCGCAGCCGCCGCCGCTGTGGCGCAAGGCGGCCTTCCTCGCCCGTCAGCGTCGCGAGTGGATCGTCGGCTTCCTCCTCGGCGCGGCCGCGCTCCTCGCCGCCGCCCTCGGTCCGCGCGAGCGCGAGCGGCTCTCTCGGCTGCCCGCGCTGTGGGTGACGGGGGGGGCGGAGGCGGGGGACGCGCGCGTCTCGATCCGGCCGGTCGACGTCGTCGCCGGCACGCTGGGGGAGAAGCGCGCGCTCGGCTCGCTCCCGGTCGAGGGCGCTCGGGTCGAGCCTGGCGTCTGGCGCATCGTGGTGGAGAGGGAGGGCGCCGGATTCGCGGAGATCACGCGCGTCGTCCGGTCGGGGGAGCTGCGCGTCCACGCGTGGATCCGCCCGACCGCGGAGGTCGCGCGCGAGATGCGGCGCATCCCGGCGGGCGGGTTCCGGTTCGGCTCCGACCGCTTCACCGAGGCGTGGTACCGCGATCCCGAGCGCGATCTGCCCGAGTTCCTGATCGACGCGCGCGAGGTGTCGAACGCCGACTGGCAGCGGTACCTCCACGCGCTCCGGCTGGCCGGCGGCGGGAAGCGGGAACCGAACTTCTGGCAGCACGGCTACGACCCCGCCTGGGACCCCCTGCCGGTGGTCGGCGTCACGTGGCAGGACGCGGTCGAGTACGCCGAGTGGGCGGGCAAGCGTCTCCCGACCGTCCACGAGTGGGAGAAGGCGGCGCGCGGCGCCGACGGGCGCCTCTACCCGTGGGGCGACGACGGCTCGCGCTTCGAGGAGCTCTTCCCGGCGCGGACGGTCGACGTGGCGGCCGCCGGCGGGGACCCCGGGGCGGCCTGGTGGCGGCTCGCCAACGAGCGGATGGTGCCGGCCGACCGGTGCGACCCGCGGGCGATCGGGCCGAACGGGCTGCTGCACGCGCTCGGAAACGCCCAGGAGTGGACGGAGTCGGTGCGGCTCGACCGGGACGCCGGGGGCGCGGTGACGCCGGCGCTCGACGAGCGCTTCATCAAGGGCTGCAGCTGGATCAACGTCCACGGCTGGCGCCGGACGCTGGGTCTCGCGGTGATGGAGATGGCCAACGTCCGCGAGGAGCGGCCGGACCTCGGGTTCCGCTGCGCGAAGAGCGTCCGACCCTGATCCCGGGCGCGCCGCCGCGCCCGTTTCCACCGAAGCCGAGAACAAGGAGGAGGAGATGACTGCGACGCCGCTCACGCCGATGGAGGCGACGCTCACGATCGTCCTGTTGATCGACAACCACGCGCCGGCGTCGGGGACGCCCTACTGGAAGCTGACCCCCGCCCGGAAGCACGCGGTGAAGGGCGAGCTCATGGAGCAGCTCGTGACGCCCGAGCTGCAGGCGGTGCTCGAGCGCTGGAAGTACATGCTCGTCCCCGTCGACCCCGCCTGCTGCGAGCTCGACGACGCGGCGCTCCGCACCCTCATCCAGGCGAAACTCGCCGCGGCGGAGGCCGATCTGGAGGACGGACTCGGCTTCGTGCCGCAGCTCGGCGACTCCGGGCCCTACTCCGTCTGCGCCAAGCTCCCGACGTGCGGCCACGTGTGCGACCACCACTACGAGCTCCGGAACGGCGGCGAGCCGTGGACCGTCACCAGCTCGGACGGCGTCCGGGCGAAGGTGATGATCTCGCTGCAGTGGGCGACGCCGGCTCCGACGGCCGGCCATCACTGACGAAGCGTCCGGTCGCGGGCGGCATTCACGCCTCGAAATCGAAGGCGAGCACGCCGCCCACGCCGCCGCGCAGGATCGCGAGCCCCTTCGCCTTCACCTTCTCGTGCTCCGGGTGGGGGAGGTAGGCGTCGCGCGCCTTGCGGTCCTTGAAGGTCATGCAGAAGCCGTGGGTGTAGCCGCGGTGGAGCCCCTCCGGCGAGGAGTAGGGACCCCAGCGGAAGCCGGTGATCCCGGGGATCCTCCGGCGCAGAGCGCCGATGGCTGCCATGACGCTCGCGATCCGCGCCTTGCTCACGCCGCGCTTCACCTTGAACAGGACCATGTGCACGATCATCGACGGCCTCTCCGCGGAATCGTCCTCCCGTCCCGATCGCTCTTCGATCGGGGGGAGCGGGGATTGTAGGACGGTCGGCCGGCGCGCCGTCACTGGCCGCCGACGGCGGCGCCGACCGGCGGCAGCGGCGGCGGATCGAGCTCCAGGTCGAAGCCGCGGAAACGGACCTCGGTGGGGCCGCCCGAGTGGATCTGCAGCGCGAGGCGGCCGCTGCGCAGGCCGGCGGGATCGTCGAGGTCGGTGGTGATTCGCCCGTTGAGCGCGGTGCGCACGCGCGAGCCGGTCGCCACGATCTCGTAGACGTTCCATCCGCCGGGGCGGATGAAGCGCTCGCCCGAGACGTCGGAGAGCGTGCCGCGCCCCTCCTCCTCGTAGAGCTTGCCCCACCAGCCGGGGCCGACGTCGGCCTGGTAGCCGCGCACTTCGTGGTGGGCCGGGCCCTCCGCGACCGGCGCGCTGCGGAACTGCACCCCGCTGTTGCCAAGGTCGTCCACCAGCTTCACCTCGAGCGCCAGCCGGAAGTCGCCCAGCACCAGGTCGCTCACGAGGAAGGAGTTGTGCGGGATCCCGTCGCGTGCGCGGCCGACGATCTCGCCGTCCTCGACGCTCCAGAGTGCCGGATCGCCGCTCCAGAACGCGAGCGTGCGGCCGTCGAACAGGAAGGGAACGGTGGCGGGCGTCGCCCTCATCGGCGTCTGCGCGGGGCTCTGCAGGTAGGCGACGAGGTCGCGGATCTCGTCGGGCCCGAGCGCGTCGATCTGCCCCTCCGGCATCAGCGAGACGGCGCTCAGCCGGGTGCGCGCCACGTCGGCGCGGGCGATCACCGTCGTCTCGTTCTCGGCGACGATCGTGAGCGCGCTCTCGTTCTCCGCGGCGAGCATCCCGCTCACGATGCGGCCGTCGTGGAGGAAGACGTGGGTCACCTGGTAGTCCTTGCCGATCACGGCGTTGGGGTCGACCAGGTTGACGAGCAGGTAGTCGAGGTCGGCGCGGTTGGCGCCGGTGAGCTCGGGGGCGATCGCGCGGCCGGCGCCGAACAGCACGTGGCACTTCATGCAGGTGGCCGCGTAGATCGCGCGGCCGTTCATCCGGTCCGCGTGCGCGAGGGCATCGGGGCCGAGCGCCTGCTTGAGCTCCGCGATGCGCTTCGCCTTCTCCTCGGGCGTGTCGCGCACGACGCCGAAGTGCTCGGTGACGAGCGCGTCGATGGCGGGATCGGAGAGATCGCGCAGCCGGCGCAGCACGAGGGGGGAGACCTCCGCGCGGGCGATCGCGCCGCGGCCGAGCGCGAGCAGGAGCTCCCTCGCGCTGCCCGCGCGCGCGGCGAGCGTGTTGAGCGCGTCGGCGCGCTCGCCCGGCGGCAGGCCGGACCAGGCGGCGAGCAGCGCGCCGGGCGTGGCGGCGTCCTCGAAGGCCGCGAGCGCGCGGATCGCCTCGCCGCGCACCGGCGGATCGTCGAGCAGCGCGCGCAGCAGCGCCGGCGCCTGCGTGTCCTGCATCTGCACCAACGCCGCGAGCGCCTGGCGGCGCCACTCGACGTCGGCGCGGCGGTCGGCGAGCGCCGCGCGCACCTCGGGGAGCGCGGAGCGGTCGCCGAAGTCGATGGCGACCGCGAGCGCGGCGCGCTCCAGCGCGGGATCGCGCCGGAGCCGCTCGTAGACGGCCGGCCAGCCGGCGGGAGTCGCGAGACGGCGCTGCTCGCGCAGCGCTTCGTGCATCGCGTCGAGCAGCGCGAGCTGCCCGGCGGCCTCGCGCTCCTCGCCCAGCGCCGCCACCAGCTCGTCGTGGCAGCGCGGCTCGGCGGCGGCGCGCCGGACGATCAGCCGGCGGATCGCCGGCAGCTCCACGTCGCGTCTCAGCGCGAGCGCGCGCCGCGGGTCGGCGCCCACGAGCGGCTCGACCGCGTACCAGTCGAGCGCGGGCAGGTTGGGATCGGAGGCGTCGTCGCCGTGGCGCAGGAGGGCGGCGGCCGCGACCCAACGGTCGTCGAGCGGGAGGCGCTGGAGCGCCGAGGCGATCTCGCGGCGCACGACGGGCGACGGATCGGAGGCGGCGAGGCGCTCGACGGCCGCGCGCGCAGCCGGCGAAACGCTCCGCCGCTCGGCGAGCAGCCGCACGATCCAGCCGCGCACGTGCTCGTCGGGATCGCCCAGCCAGGCGAGCGCGCGCGCCTCGTCGAGCCTCCCGCAGGCGTGCAGCGTCCACAGGAACCGCAGCCGCCGGGTCGGATCGGCGTGCTGCTCGAGGCGCCGGGCGAGATCGGCCGCCGCGGAGCCCCGGAGGCCGCGCCGCTGCAGCTCGACCCGCGCGCGGCGCACCCACCAGTCGTCGCGCTCCTCGTGGAGCGCGACGAGGGCGTCGTCGCTCATCCCGGCGACGTCCGCCTTCACCGGCGCGGGCTCGCCGTACGAGACCCGGTAGAGCCGCCCGTTGGTCCGGTTCCAGATCTCCGGGTTGGTCTGGTGGCACGCCTGCGCGTCGTACCAGTCGATGAAGTAGAGCGAGCCGTCGGGGCCGGCGCGGCTGGCGATGTGCCGGAACCAGGTGTCGTTGGCGACCAGGAAGTCGGGCGCGTGGCGCCCCACGAAGCCGGAGCCGCGCCGCTCCATCACGTCGCGATTGATGCGGTTGCCGTGGATGTTCCCCATCAGCAGCGTGCCGCGGTACTCGTCGGGGAACTGGCCTCCCAGGTAGACGAGCGCCCCGCAGTGGGCGTGGCCGCCGCCGACGCTCCCGGAGCGTCCGATCGCCGCGTAGGGCTCGCCGCCCGCGTAGTGGCGGTGGTCGGCGATGGTGTCGATCTCGATCCAGGCGTAGGGATTGAAGTGGCGGCCCGCCTGGCGGATGTAGCGGGCTCCCGGGATCACGTGATAGAGGTGGGGGATCACGCAGGCGGTGCAGAACGCCTCGCCGCGGTCGTCGAAGTCGACGCCCCACGGGTTGCTCGTGCCCTCGCAGAAGAGCTCGAAGTCGCGCCGCTGCGGGTGGTAGCGCCAGATGGCGGCGTTGAGCGGCACGCGCTCGCCGTCGGGCGCACCGGGCCGGCCGACGCGGGAGTGGGTGAAGACGCCGTGGCAGCCGTAGAGCCAGCCGTCGGGGCCCCAGAGGAAGGCGTTGAGCGTCTCGTGGGTGTCCTCGTAGCCCCAGCCGTCGAGCAGCACCTCGGGCGGACCGTCGGGCACGAGGTCGTCGTCCGCGTCGGGGAAGAAGTGGAGGTAGGGCGCCGCTCCGACGAAGACGCCGCCGAAGCCGGTCTCGATCCCGCTCACCAGGTTGAGCCGGTCGGCGAAGACGGTGCGCGTCTCGAAGGAGCCGTCGGCGTCGCGGTCCTCGAAGACGACGATCGAGTCCTTGCCCTGCCCCTCGGGCTGCCGATGGGGGTAGCTCATCGCCTCGACCACCCACAGCCGTCCCCGGGAGTCGACGGCGAGGGCGACCGGCTGGTGGAGGTCGGGCTCGCAGGCGATCAGGTCGACGCGGAAGCCGGGGGCGACGGTCATCGCGCGCGCCGCCTCCGCGGCGGGGAGGCCCGCGTGCACGATCGGGTCGGGCGCGAGGATCTCGGGGACGCCCGCCGGGCGCGCCACCTGCGGTCGCTCGTCGTGCAGCCGGAAGTCGTCGAAGTTGACGTGGCCCCAGCCGTCCCCGCGGAAGTCGCGCACCCGGATGCGGATCGTGCGCCCGAGCTCGCCCTTCAGGTCGACGACGATCGGCTGCATCGACTCGTACCACGCGCCCACGCAGCGGAAGAAGGTCTGGTGCTGCCCCTCGCGCACCAGCTCGACCGCCGTCTGCTCGTGCGCGCCGCCGCCGATGAGGAAGCTCGCCCACGGCCTGGTCACGACGAACGGGTCGGAGACGATGCGGCCGTGCGGGCCGTCTCCCTTGAGCTCGTAGCCGCCGATCCAGAACTCCCCCTGGTGGAGGCTCGGCTCGCGCTGGCGGCGCGCGGGAGAGTCGCCGCGGACCGGCTGGCCGACGAACGCCTCGCCCTCGATCGTCCAGTCGCGCAGGTCGCCGGTCTCGAAGTCGGTGTTGAGCGGCCGACCGTCGAGCCCGACCGGGAGGACTCCCCCTTCGCGTCCCGGGTGGGGGTCGCGGGAGGCCGCCGGCGGCGCGGGGCGCGCGGCGGCGCCGCGCTCGCCGGACGGGCGCGGCGCCGAGCGCTGCAGGTGGACGAACGTCCCCTTCTTGTTGCCGACCACGACGTCGACGCGGCCGTCGCCGTCCACGTCGCCCGCCACGACCTGCACCCCCACGCCGCTGTCGTCGTCGATGAGCCGCGGCTCGAACCAGGCGCGGCCGCCCTCGCGGCGCAGCTTCCACCAGTAGAGGACCCCGGGGTCGCGCGACCCGGGGCCGCCGTCGGGCCCGTGCGACCACCAGCGCTTCCCGGTGACGAGGTCGGGGAGTCCGTCGCCGTCGAAGTCGGCGACGTCGAGCGCGTGCAGCTCCGAGAAGCAGACCTCGCCCGCGAGCTTCTCTTGCGGCTCGCCCATGATCCGCCGCTCGCGGAAGGTGATCACCCCCTCCTCCCGCACCTGCTCGAACCACGAGAGGCCCCAGGTGTGGGCGTTGAGGCTGCTGACCACGTCGGCGTCGCCGTCGCCGTCGACGTCGAAGGCGAACATCTGCGCCCCGCCGTGTCCGGCCGAGAAGAGGAAGTCGTGGCGGGTCCAGGGAGGGTCGCCGTCGAGGCGCTCCGGCTGCTCCCACCAGCCGGTGCGCTCGAGCAGGTCCTTGCGGCCGTCGCCGTTCACGTCGCCCACGCCCAGGCCGTGCGTGAACCGGCCGAGTCCGAGGTCGGGGGAGATCGGGTGGAAGCTCCAGGGCCGGGCCGGCTCGCGGGCGTCGAAGGTCGCGTAGCCGAAGCGGCCGCCGTTCAGGCAGACGAGCTCCGGCTGCCCGTCGCCGGTGAGGTCGGTGAACGTCGGCGATTCGTTGTCGACCACCTCGAAGACGGTGTGCTGCGTCCAGTGCGCGCCGCTCGCGAGCGCTTCCCCGCCCGGGTTGCGCGCCCACCACGCGCGCTGGCCGGGGAAGCCGACGAAGAGGACGTCGAGCCAGCCGTCGCGATCGAAGTCGAAGGGGAAGGCGAAGAAGTTGTCGGAGTAGTGCAGCGGATCGAACGTCCTCGGTTCGGCGATCGCGTGCTTCCTGCGGAAGTCGGGCCCGGCGTACCACCACGGCCCCGAGACGACGTCGCCCCGGCCGTCGCGGTCGAAGTCGCCGAAGGAGGCGCCTTCGCAGTGGAAGAGGTCGGAGAGGCGGTGCGTCTCGAACGCGGGGGCGCTCGACTGTCCGGTGGCCGCCGGCGCGGCGAGCGCGGCGCCGAGCAGCGGTCCGAGGGCGGCATGGGGGCGCATGGATCCTCCCGACTCTCCCGGGGCGCGGGGCGCGAACCTTGGCATCTTGCACTCCGGCCGCCGGGAGCGGCAGGGGGCGGCGTTCCAACCTTCCCGCCTCTAGACTGCTCGCACGCACCGCCCGATCGGGCGTGCGGCGCGGGCGCGCCCCACCCGCCGGCCCGGATGGGCACCTCGCCGGAGCTCCCTCCACGTGGAATCGCAGATCGGTCGTCGGTTCGCCGCCTGGATGCGTGGACTGAAGGTCGTCGCCCCCACTGTCGCGCTGGCGCTCGCCACCGGGATTCTCACCGGGGGAAGCTGCCGCTACAGCTCCTGCGACGACGACGACGACTCGTGGGACGACGACGACGACTGCTACGACGACGACGATGATGACGACGGCTGGTCCTCTTCGACGGCGCGACCGGGCGAGGAGGCCGGGGCGATCGACTGGCTGCTGCGCGACTACCTGCTGATCCCCACCAACGAGCCGGGAGCCCACCCGGTGTCGAGCGTGATCTCCATCCGCGGCTTCTCGCTCGCGGGCAAGCTGAGGCCGGGGATCTACGGCGATCCCGAGCTGCAGCAGTTCACCGCGAACGTCCTGCACGCCAACGTCGACCTGTTCGCGCTGCCGCCGGGTCAGGGCCGGCTGCGCTTCGATTCGATCGAGCACACCTCCGACTTCGCGCTGGTCACCTACGTCCAGGAGCTCGTGGACGGGCGCGACGTGGCGACGGTCGTGCCGGGCGCGGCGCTCACCTTCGTCTTCGACCTGCACGGGCGCCTGATCGAGGTCGACAACTCGCTGCGAGCGGACGCCGCGCCCGGCGCGCCGGCGGAGGCGCCGCCGGTCGCACCGGTCCCCGCCGCGCGCTGACCGCGGGATCGTGACCGGCGCCCGGACCCGGCTCGAGCGGCTCTTCGAGCCGGTCGCGCCCCATTCGCTGGCGGTCTTCCGGATCGCGTTCGGGGCGATCCTCGCCTGGGAGATCGTCCGCTTCTTCGAGTCCGGCCGGATCACCGCCTACTTCGTCGAGCCGGCCTTCCACTTCCGCTACTTCGGCTTCGAATGGGTGCGGCCGTGGCCGCAGCCCTGGCTCAACGTCCACTTCGCGGGGGTCGGCCTCCTGGCCGCGCTGATCGCGGTGGGTGCCTGGACGCGGACGGCCGCGGCGCTCTTCCTCGCCGGCTTCGGCTACGTCTTCCTGCTCGAGCAGGCGCGCTACCTCAACCACTTCTACCTGGTGCTCCTGCTCGCCCTGCTGCTCGCGTGGGTGCCGAGCGATCGCGTCGGGTCGCTCGCGGCGTGGTGGCGCCGGCGCCGCGGCGGGGGACCGCCGGGCGCGTGGGTCCCGCGCTGGTCGGTGCTGCTCGTGCGCGGGCAGCTCGCGATCGTCTACGGGTTCGCGGCGCTGGCGAAGATGAACGGCGACTGGCTGCGCGGCGAGCCGCTGCGCTCCTGGCTGCGCGATCGCGCCGACCTGCCGTGGATCGGACCGTGGCTCGCCGCGCCGTGGGCGGCGTGGTGGTTCAGCTACGGCGGGCTGCTGCTCGACCTCCTGGCGCCGGCGCTGCTCCTGCTCCGCCGCACGCGCGCGGTGATGTTCGCGTTCGTGGTCGCGTTCCACCTCATGAACGCGGCGCTGTTCGACATCGGGATCTTCCCGTGGCTGTCGATCGCGGCGACGACGATCTTCTTCGAGCCCGACTGGCCGCTGCGACTGGCCCGGCGGCCGCGCCCGCGGGCGGCGGCGCCGGTCGCCGCGGCGCCTGCGCGCGGCCGGAGGGCGACCGTGGCGGCGCTCGCCCTCTGGCTGGCGTACCAGCTCCTCGTCCCGCTGCGCCACTTCCTCTACCCGGGCGAGGTGAGCTGGACCGAGGAGGGCCACTGCTTCTCCTGGCACATGAAGCTGCGCGGCAAGGACGCCAAGGCGACGTTCGTCGTCACCGACCCCGACACCGGCGAGCGCCGCATCGTCGATCCGCGCGCCGAGCTCACCGACTGGCAGTACGGCAAGATGGCCAACCGCCCCGACCTGATCCTGCAGTACGCCCACCACTTGGCCGACCGCTTCGCCGTCGTCGATCGGTCGGGCGCGCGCCGGCGCCCTTCGGTGCGCGCCGTCGTCGATTGCTCCCTCAACGGCCGCGACCCGCAGCCGCTCGTCGACCGCGACGTCGACCTCGCCGCCCAGCGGCGCTCGCTGCTCCCCGCGTCGTGGATCGTCCCCCTGCGCGAGCCGCTGCGTCCGGCATGGGAGCGGCGCGCCCTCCGCTTCGACGAGTGATCGGGCCGGTCGCCGGCCGTCGCACCCCCCTCCGCGCGCCCGCCCTCGGGGGCGGCGCGCAACGCTAGGATCGGCCGGGGATGGTCGACCTGACTTCGCACCCGGGCGCGATGCGACAGGCCGGCACGCCCGGGAACCGGCGCATCGCGTCCGCGCCGCGGCCGCGCCTCCTCTTCCGGGGGATCACGGTCGCGGCGGGGGTGGCGCTCGGCGCGGGGATCGGCGAGGTCGCGCTGCGCGCGAGCGGCTTCACGAGCGAGGTGCGCCGCCACTTCAAGCCGGGCATCTATGCCTCCGACCCCGAGCTCGGCTGGGTGCTGCAGGCCGGCTACCGGGGCGTGCACTACGAGTACCGCTACGCGGCCAGCACCTCGACCAACGGGCAGGGATTCCGGGGGCCGGAGTGGAGCGAGGAGCGCCTGCAGGCGGGCCTGCGCGTGCTGGTCCTGGGCGACTCGTGCACCTTCGGCCTCGGCGTCGCCGACGACGAGACCTACCCGAGCGTCCTCGAGGAGCTGCTGCGCGCCGACGGCGTCGACGCGGCCGTCTTCAACACCGGGGTGCCCGGCTACGACACCGCGCAGGAGCTCGCGCTGCTGCGGCGCGTGGGCCCGATCGTGCGGCCGCACGTGGTCCTGGTCACGTGGCTCGCCAACGACGCCGCGGTGGACTGGGTCGATCGCAACCGCCGCAACGTCGTGCACGAGGGCTACCTCATGGACGACGTGCGCGAGTACGACGCCTGGCGGCGGCGGATCGACCACCGCGGCATCCACGCGAGCGCGCTCTACCGCCACGTGCTCTGCTCCATCAAGCTCGCGAAGTACCGCCTCGGCCACCGCCGCATCGACCGCGCCACGGTCCGGATCGGGGACGAGCAGCTCCGATTCACGCAGGCGTCGCTCCTCGGGATCCGCGAGACGGCCGCGTCGCTGGACGCGACGGTCGTGCTGGTGCTCTTCCCGCAGGAGGAGGAGGTGAACGATCCGGCGGTGAGCGTCTCCCACCACGAGAGCATGGCGGCGTTCGCCGACGGCCACGGCATCGAGGTCGTCCGCGTTCCCCAGCAGTGGCGGGCGGCGGGGCCGGTGCGCGGCCGCTACCTCGAGCGCGACCCGGTCCACCTCAATCCGCGCGGCTACCGCGAGCTCGCGCAGGCGGTGGCGCAGGCGCGCGCGCTGCGCCCGCCGCCGCGCCCCGATTCGGAGGAGTGATCGCGCCTCCCCCCGCGCCGAGCGGGGCCGCGATCAGGAGCCCTCCGGCCGCCACTCGGGCCAGTCGTACTCGCGCGCGATCAGGTCGAGGGCGGCGCCCAGGAGCGGTCCGCCGGCGTCGCTGTTGGTCATGACCGCGGCCGCGAGGCCGGCGTCGCGATAGGCGACGAGGCGGCAGCGGAAGCCCTGGTTGGACCCGCCGTGGCTGAAGCGGCGGTGGGCCGGGCTCCCGCCGAGCATGAACCCGAGTCCGTAGCCGACCGCGTCGGGCGCACGCGAGTCCATGCCCGGCTGGAGCGTGAACATCTCGCGGGCGAGCTCGACGCCGAGGAACCCCGGGCGCCGCCCCGCGTGCGACTCCTGGAGCGCGATCGCGAAGAGCGCGAGGTCGTGCGCGGTGGTCCAGAGGCCGGCGGCCGCCATCTCGGGGTGGGTGACGAAACCGTCGCCGCGCAGCGCCCGCGGCGGAGGATAGGTGTGCCCGCTCGCGACGTTGTCGCGCCACGAAGCCGCGAGCGGCTGCGAGAAGGTGCTGCGCGCCATCGACAGCGGCGCGAGCACGAGGTCGTGCATCAGCTCGGGGAACTCCTGGTCCGACCCGTCGAGGAGGAGCTGCTGCAGGACGCAATAGCCGCCGCCGGAGTAGACGAACCCCGTTCCCGGCTCGCGCTCGATGCGGATCGGCGGGGAGTTGGCGGGCTTCTTCCCGTCGAGCAGCTCGAGCAGCTCCGGCGCGGGCTCGCTGGAGAGGTAGCCGGCGAAGCCGTGCACCGAGAGCCCGGCCGTGTGGCTGAGCAGCCGTCGCAGCGTCACCGCCTCGCCGTTCGCGGCCTCGGCCGGCGGGACGCCCCACGAGACCAGATAGTCATGGACGTTCCGATCGAGCGCGAGGTCGCCGCGCTCGACCAGCCGCAGCGCGCCCGCGGCCGCGACCGGCTTGCTGATCGACGCCGCCTGGAACAGGGTCTTCTCGTCGACGGCGGCCGGTTCGCCCGTGCGCCGCACCCCCAGCCCGGCCGCCCACTCGATCCGCCCGCCGTGCACGACCGCGACGCCCAACCCCGGGACATGGTGCCGGACGCGCAGCGCCTCGAGCTGCGCCTTCACGCGCTCGACGCGCTCGCGTCCGGAAGGCGTCGCGCCGTCCTGCGGCGGGCCCAGAAGGAGCCAGCCGACGAGGAGTCCCGTTGCCATGACCGTCGTTCCACGCGCTCCAGCGGCGGGGCGGCGCGCGATGGTACGCCGCGCGCGCCGCGCCGCCACGCGGCCGTCGCGTCCCCCCGCAGGAAACCGCAGGCCGCGCGCCTCGTAGGAGTGCGCGACTCGCCCCCGCCAGGAAGGAGAACGACCGTGCCCAGGCCTTCGCGTCCGTCCCGCCGAGAGTTCGTCGAGGCCTCGCTGCTCGGCGGCGCCGCGCTGGCGCTCGGGGGCTGCGTGTCCAGCGCGAGCTCGTCGGCCGGCGCGGCGCCCGCGGCGTCGCGGAAGCGCATCCTGATCCTCGGCGGCACCAACTTCCTCGGTCCGAAGATCGTCGAGGCGGCGCTCTCCCGCGGCCACTCGGTCTCGGTGTTCAATCGCGGCAGGACCGAGAAGCGCATCCCGTTCGAGTTCGTCGGGATCGAGCGGCTGCGCGGCAACCGCGATCCGGACCTCCCTGCCGACGATTCGCGCGGCGCCGACGGCGCGCTCCTCCATCCCGACTCCCGGCCGCGCGGGCTCGAGCAGCTCTCCGGACGCGAGTGGGACGCGGTGATCGACGACTCGGGGTACTACCCGCGCATGGTGAAGGCCTCGGCGGAGCTGCTCGCCCCTCGCTGCCGCCACTACCTCTTCATCTCGAGCATCTCGGCCTACGCCGACAACCTCCGGGTCGGAGCGGACGAGGATCACGCGCTGGCGAAGCTCGCCGATCCGTCCGTCGAGACGATGGGCGAGGGGTTCGCCCACTACGGCGGGCTCAAGGCGCTGTGCGAGCAGGCGGCGCTGGCGGCGTTCCCCGGACGCGCCGCGGTGGTGCGTCCGGGCTACATCGTCGGGCCGGGCGATCCCACCGACCGATTCAGCTACTGGCCGCTGCGGATCGACCGCGGCGGCGAGGTTCTCGCGCCCGGCTCGCCGGACGATCCCCTGCAGTGGATCGACGTGCGCGACCTCGCGCGTTGGCTGGTGAAGATGGTCGAGGTGGGGACCTGCGGCGCGTTCAACGCGGTCGGGCCGGCGCAGCCGGCGAGGTGGGGCGACGTGCTCGCGGCCTGCGTGAAGCATGCGCGCCGGCCCGCGACGCTCACCTGGGTCGACGCCGACTTCCTCGAGTCGGCGGGCGCGGGAGGCGCGGAGGGCGGCAGGGTGAACTGGCCGATCTGGGTGGCGCCGCGCGGCGACTCCGTCGGCTTCCACCGCTGGAGCAACGCGCGGGCGCAGGGGGCCGGGCTCCGCTTCCGGCCGATCGACGACACGGTGACGGGAATCCTGCAGTGGTTCCCGACCGAGATCGACCGGCGCCGGCGCGTCACGCGCCAGCTGCAGGAGGAGGCCGTGGCGAAGGGGGAGCCGCCGCCGCCGATGGCCGATCCGGAGAAGCTGCGCGTCGGACCGACCCCGGAGCAGGAGGCCGGGCTGCTCTCGGCGTGGAGGGCGGCGAAGGCGTGAAGGGCGGCGAAGGCGTGAAGGGCCGGTCGCGCCGCCCTCGCGCGGGCGCGGCGCACCGCGCCGTCACGGCGCGCCGACCGGCGCGGCCGTCACCTCCGCCGCCGGGATCGTGACCGTCACGGTGAAGCGGCCGGCCTGCTGCTGGGCGTCGATCGTGCCGCCGAGCAGGCGCACGATCCGGTCGCAGAGGGCGAGGCCCAGCCCGGCGTGGCGCTCGTCCGAGCGCGCCGGATCGGAGCGCCAGAACGGCTCGAAGAAGCCGGCGCGATCCCTGGTTCCGGCGCAGCCGTTGGAGATTCGCAGCCGGGCGGCGGCTTCGTCGCGTTCGAGCTCGATCTCGATGCTGCCGGGCGCGGCCCCGTGCGAGACGGCGTTGTCGAGCAGGTTGGCGGCGACCAGCTCGAGGTGGGTGGGGCTCGTGACCAGCGCCAGCGAGTCGGGCACGCTCCACGCGGCGGTGAGGCCGCGCTCGCCCGCCCTCGATTCGAGCGTGCTCCACGCCTCGCGCATCACGCGGGCGACGTCGACCTCCTCGCGGGCGAGCACCTCCTGCCCCGCCTCGATGCGAGTGAGCGTGAGCAGCCCGTTCACCAGGCCCTGCATCCGGATGGCGAGCGCGAGGCTCGACTCCAGCGTCCTCCGGTGCTGCGGGGAGAGACCCTGGAACAGGCCGAACTCGAGCGTCGTGCGCAGCGCCGACAGCGGGTTGCGCAGCTCGTGCGCCATGTTGGCGATGGTGGCGCGCTCGCGGCGGAACGCGGCCTCCAGCTTCTCGAGCAGCGCGTTCAGCCGGTTCACGACGGCGGAGAGCTCGGCCGGCACCGTCTCCATCGGGACGCGCGACGAGAGGTTGGTGGGCGAGAGGCTGGCGATGGTGCGCGACACGCCGTCGACCGGCCGCAGCACCGTGCGCGAGAGGCTCGCCGCCACCACCCACGAGAGCACGGTCGCGCCCGCCCAGACCGCGGCGAGGATCCACGCGAGGTTGCGCACCTCGCGCTCCGTCTCGGACGCGTCGAGCGCGATCCAAGTCGTCGCCGCCTCGCGCTCGCGCGGGCCCTCGCGCCCCGCGTCGCGCGACCGGCCCCAGGTGCGCACTCCCGACTCGATGGCGAGGAGGCGGAACGACCGCTCGTCGGGGAGCTGGATGGTCCGGATCGGGTCCCCCGGCCGCACCCCGAAGCTCGCCAGGGAGATCTCGCTCGGCAGCGCGGGCGAGCGCTGGATCTCCTCGCCCGATTCGGCATCGCGGACCTCGAAGAACTGCTGCGGCGGCGGCTGCTGCGGCTCGAGCGACGGCGGCAGCTCCCGCGGATCGCGCCCGTCGCGATCCTCGCGCCCCGTCCTCCCGTCGCGCCCCTCCCGTCCCTCGCGGAAGTCGCGGCGCTCGCCCCCGTCCCGCTCGTCGGAAGCGCCTCGCGGCGGCGGCCGGAGGACCGTCGTGAACCAGCGCGCGCGCGCCCGCAGCCGGTCGTCGAGCTGCGTCACGAGCATCGCGCGCGCGGCGGCC
>Ga0187893_10006086_pt1 | contig 20948 bp, 12 predicted proteins | sample MA1701074metaG_FD_139574 | JGI IMG/M metagenome (GOLD analysis project Ga0187893, IMG submission 139574) | White microbial mat communities from a basaltic lava cave in the Kipuka Kanohina Cave System on the Island of Hawaii, USA - MA170107-4 metaG ...
CCTCCCCACTGGACCCCCTGGAGGTTGACGGCCGTGAAGGCGAGGATCGCGACCGCGCCCCACACTGCTGCGGAGAGCGCCGCGTGGCTCCCCAGCAACCGCACCAGGAACTCGCCGAAGACGATCGCCACGCCGGCCACGGAGCCTGGGCCGCTGACCCAGATCTCGATCCAGATCTTGAGGAAGGCCGGGAAAGGCCCGAAGCCCTCGCGGATGATGTGATAGCTGGCTCCGGCACGGGGCAGCAGGCACGTCAACTCGGCCAGGGTCAGGGCTCCGCACAGGGTGATCAGCCCCGCGAGTCCCCAGAACAGGTAGACCTGCCACGGCGAGCGGGCGACCGAGGCGAGCTCGCCGGGCGTGAAGAAGACGCCCGAGCCCAGCATGTCCCCCACCACGACCGCGGCCACGGCGCCGAGGCCGAGTTGGCGCCGCAGCGGCGGGCTAATCGTCGGCCCCGGCGCGCGCCGCGACGACGCCTCGTCTGGGAATCTCCCTCAGCCCTTCGGCGAGGCGCTCGACCTGCTCTTCGGTGTTGTAGTAGTGGGTCGAGGCCCGCACCGTGTTCAGGCCGTACTCGGTGGTGCGGACCCGGACGTGGTTGCGCTGCAGGAGCGTCTCCATCACGTCGGTGTTCTTGAGGCCCTCGAAGGTGAAGCCCGTGAGGCCGCAGCAGAGTGCGGGATGGTCGGAGGTGTAGATCCGGACGCCCGGGAGCTCCTGGAGCCGCGCGCGGAGCAGGGCGGCCAGGCCACGGACCCGCGCCTCGATCCGCTCCCGCCCGATCGCGTTCTGGAAGTCGATGGCCGCGCCGGTGGCCAGCACCAGCGGCCAGGCCCTCTGGCTGAAGCGATCGAAACGCATGGCGCCCTTCTGGGGATTGGCCCAGTCCGCGCCGCCGGCCGGGTAGGGAATCGCGCTGGTGACCACGGTCGGCCAGAGCCGTTCTTGCGCCTCGCGCCGCGCGTACAGGAGCCCGGTCCCCGTGGGTGCGTCGAGCCACTTGTGCGGGCTCATGGCGTAGAAGTCGGCCCCCAGGTCGTGCAGGTCGAGTTTCATCATCCCCAGCGGGTGCGCGCCGTCGACGACGCTCAAGATCCCCTTGCTGCGCGCCAGCTGAGCCAGCTCCTTTGCGGGGACGCCGGAGCCGGTCTGGTAGGTGAAATGGCTGACGCTGATGACCCTGGTGCGAGGCGTGATGGCGTCCGCGAACAGGTTCAGGATCGCCGCCGGATCCGGCGTGGGGATGGGGAATCTCAGCTCTTTCAGAACGACGCCATGCCGTTTGGCCTTGAGCCGCCATGGCTCCAGGCCCCCAGGGTGTTCGTGGAAGGTGAGCAGGACCTCGTCCCCCGCGGAGAGCTCGAGGCCACCCGCGATGAAGCTCATCGCCTCCGTGGTGTTGCGAAGCAGCGCGATCTCCTCGGGATCGGCGCCCACGAAGGCGGCGGCCTTGCGGCGCACCTCCTCTGCGGCCTTCTCCTGGATCGGGTTGCGTGATCCCGGATCCGCGGCGAGCTCGCGGTAACGCTCGACCACCGTGTAGTAGACCGGTTTGGGCGTGGGGCCGAGCGTGCCGTTGTTCATGTAGGCGACCTCGTCCGTGACCAGGAACTCGCCCCGCACCCGGGCCCAGAACTCGGCCTCGGTGGGCGCGTCGGCCGCGCCCTTGATCGCGGCCAGTGAGGCGTCGGCACGCAGCGTCAGCGGTGCAAGGACCGCTCCTGCCGCTGTCCCGCCGCAGAGGTTCCGCAGGAAGTTGCGCCGAGAGAGATCTGTGGGCATCGCCCCCTCCTAGAAATCGAACTGCCGCGTGTACTTCACGATCAGGGCCCGCCCCAGCAGCTTGTCGCCGGGATCGGACACGTGACTGTCCCGGTTCTCGTTGAACACGACGAACAAGCCGGTTCCGCCCCGCGACAGCCAGGCGAAGCGGACGTTCGAGGAGACCTGCTCGAGCTGGCTGTTGTACTGGACCAGGGCCTGCAGCAGGAGACGCGGGGTGAACGAGTAGGTGGCCTTGAAGCGGACCAGGTCTGCGGTGAAGTCCCCGTGGGGAAGCTTCACGTCGTTGCGGATGTATCCCAGGCTGGACTGGAAGCGCCCCTTGCTCTGGGCCCCGAGCTCCATGTTGAGCTGAGTGCGATCGCCGTCGTAGAAGCCGCCCCAGTTGAGTTGTCCCGAAAGGAACACGCGCCCGCTGGGGTCGCTCGCCCAGTGCGCCGCCCACTCGGTCCAGTCGTAGAACCCCGTCGGGATGGTCACGCGGCGCCCGTCACGGCCCGAGAACACCGTGAAGGGGAGCACGGGCCGGTCGGCCTGGACGTTCACCTGGGCCCCAAAACGGCCGCCGTTCTGCTGGAACACCTCGAAGAAGTGGAAGTGCCAGAGACGGGTCTGCAGCTCGCCATCGAAGCCGAAGTGGTCGGCCAGGCTGACGTGGGGCGTGAAACGGCGCACCCAAGCCAGGCTGCGGCCACGCGGCTCGGGGCCGAACTGGACGAAAAGCTCGGGCTTGCGGTAACCCGTGCGTGGCACGAAGCCGACCTCGGCGTTGAAGCGCTCGCCGACCTGCGTGTAGCCGCCGCGAACCTCCCACAGGTCGCCCCGACGATCCAGGAAGGCGCGGGTGGACCAGTCCGAGCCTCGGGGCCCGGGCGAGTCGGAGCGCGCCACGAATCCGAACAGGCGGGCGTTTTTCGATACGGAGAGGTTGAGGTCGAAGCCGTAGGCGCGGTTGTAGTCCTCGGGGGCTGAGGCCGATCCCGTACCCTGGCGGTTGACGACGATCGCGCCAAAGTTCGAGCGGCGGCCGAACTCGCGCTGGACGCGCGCCACGGCGAAGTTGTTGGCGGGGGCGACCAGCTGGCCGCTGCGCGGGCTCTGCGCCCGCTGGGTCTGCATGTCCATCACGCCGACGTTGAAGCGTCCGAGTTTGCCCGAGAGTCGCGCGCCGCCCCGCAGCTGGATGGGCTCGCCGACCCGGGAGAGCCCGATCCGCCGCGAGAAGAAGAGGTCGACCTGCTGGGGCTGCCCGAACTGGAAGGTGGCCGCGTTCTCGAGGAAAAACGGACGTTTCTCGGGGAAGAAGAGATCGAAGCGCGTGAAGTTGATCTGCTCCTCGTCGGCCTCGACCTGTGCGAAGTCGGTGTTCACCGTGAAGTCGGCCGTGAGCTTGGGCGTGATGCCCCATTTGACGTCGAGGCCCAGGTCGCGCAGGGTGTGGTCCGGATCACGGGGCAGGGTGTTGTCCTTGCTGAAGCCGGTGAGTGCGAAGGGGGTCGCCCGCAGATCGCGCCGCGCGGGCAGCTCCAGGCCGCTCAGCTCCGCGGCCAGGGAGACGCGATAGATGTTGTAGGCGCGCGGGATAGGGCCCAGGAACGCCTGCTCGTTCTTGCGGCGGATGTTGCGCATCACGTTGAAACCCCAGCGCCGGTCGCTGCCGCCGTCGTAGCGCAGGGTCTTCAGCGGGATCGCCATCTCCGTCTCCCAGCCGCGCCCGGTGATCTGTGAGCGGACCCTCCAGTCGCCGTCCCAGTTCTTGTTGTAGCCGAGGAGTTGTCCGCGTTGTGCGCCCGAGGCGCCGAACCCGGTCTGCTGCCCGGGACCCAGCACGCCACCCGCCTGGCCTTCGGCCGCGATCTGGCCGTCGTGTTCGAGGCCCAGCGGGTTGGTTCCGAACAGGAACGCGTTCTGATGGTCGTTGAAGGTGTCCAGGATGACCTGAACCGAATCGGTCTCGCTCAACTCGGCGTCGCGCCGGCCCTGCGTCACCACGATCTTGCCGGGCTCGGAGTCGAAACAGACGATCCCGATGTAGATGTTCTGCCGGTCGTGCAGGACGCGGACCTCGGTGCGCTCTGTCGACGGCTGTCCCTCGTCGGGCTGCTGCTGGGTGAAACCTGAGGCGGGCTCCGCCAGGGACCAGGCGTCTTCCTCGACCCGCCCGTCGATCGTCGGCGCCGCGGCGCCGTCGAGGCGTGCGGCGCGCAGGCGCGGCCGGTCGGCGTCCTGCCCCAGGCCGGTGGACGTGGGGACGAGCGACGCGCACAACACGACCACCGCGGCCCGGGTCGCCCCGGACGAGTAACCCCCGGTCACAGGGCACGGGATCCCCACCGAAGTCGGCGTACTCTACGGCATTTGCTGCCGGCCTGGCGCCGGTGCGGTGACTTTGCTGTTGACGCCGTCCTCGTTCCGTCCTAGGCTCCACGCCCAAGAGAACCCAGAAATCCCGGTTTGGGGCACGCCAGCGTAGGGCGCGGGCGGAGCCCCTGACCCATGGGGGAGGTGACTATGGCGAGGTGGCGCGGCCGGCTCGTCGCGACGATCGTTTTCCTCTCTGCGGCGGCCCCGCTGCTCGCCCAGACGTTCCACGGCGGCCTGCGTGGAGCCGTGCGTGAGGCGGGCGGAGTGGTGCCCGGCGTGAGCGTGACGCTCGTCAACGAAGGGACCAACGCGAGCCGCAGCACGGTGACGAACCACGTTGGCGAGTATGCCTTCGTCAACGTGGATCCAGGAACCTACACGGTCAAGGTCTCGATGCAGGGCTTCAAGGCCATCGACAGCCGCGGGATCCGCGTCGGCACCCAGCAGTTCCTGACGCTGGACTTCAGCCTGGAGGTGGGCAGCCTGCAGGAGGCCGTGACGGTGGAGGGCCAGGCGACTGCCCTCGACACCTCGAACGCTTCAATCGGAAGCACCCTGGACGACGAGACGCTCCAGACACTGCCGACGGCCGGCCGCAACCCGTTTTTCCTCGCCACCATCACCCCGGCTGTCACCCACACCGGCGACCCGCAGTTCGTGCGGCAGCAGGACCAGACGAACTCGTCCCTGTTGTCATTGGCTGGTGGTCCCCGGCGCGGCAACAACTACACGCTGGACGGCGTGTCGATCGTCGACATCCGCAACCGCGCCACCATCATCCCCTCCATCGAGTCGGTCGAGGAGATCAAGATCCAGGTCAGCACCTACGACGCCGAGATGGGGCGCACCGGCGGCGGCGTCTTCAACATGACCGGGAAGTCGGGCGTCAACACCTGGCACGGCAGCCTGCTGGGCCAGGCGCGGCCGGCCGGCGCCAGGGCCCTGGCGTTTTTCGCCCGGAAGGCGTGCGAAGAGGACCCGACCCAGTGTGACAAGCCCGACACCTATTACTACCTGTACGCGGGTTCCCTCGGCGGCCCGATCGTGAAGGACAAGACCTTCTTCTGGATGTCCTTCGAGGGTTACAAGACCAAGACCCCCGACGACGCCGTGGTCCGGGCCCCCAACGGGCGCGAGCTGGACGGCGACTTCTCCCAGAGTGGCGTCACGATCTACGACCCGCTGTCGACGCGGCCCGATCCCAACAATCCGGGCCAGTTCATCCGCGACCCGTTCCCGGGCAACGTGATCCCCGCCAACCGCATCAGCCCCGTGGCCCAGGGCATCAGGCAGTACTGGCCGAATGCCGGGCCCTTCAGCGCCGGGCTCGTGGACCGCTCCATCACCGGCACTTTCAAGCTGGATCACATCTGGAGCAGCAACGCACGCTCCTCTGCGATGTACGGGGTCTACGACTCGACCGAGCCGCGTCCGCGCTCGTACGGCGGGGATCTCGGAACGAACCCCGCGGACCCCGGTGACGGCGCCCTCTACCGGCAGGTGCACGTGATCGCGGTCAACAACACGATCCAGGCCAACCCGACGACGGTTGCACACGTGCGCTTCGGCTACACGAGCTTCGCCGACGACTGCGTTCCGGTCGACTTCGATCCCGGCACCCTCGGCTTCTCGTCGGGGTACGTCGGCCAGGTGCCCCGGCAGAAGTTCCCGTACATCGGCATCGGCAGCTATGGAACGGACTACAACGGCGTGATGTTCGGCGATCGGGCCCCCCAGGACACCACCTACTACTCCTGGGACGCCAACGCCTCGATGTCCAAGCTCTGGGGCCGCCACACGGTCAAGTTCGGCGCGTCGTACCGCAAGATCGGGCTCAAGAACACCTCCTTCGGCCAGTCGAGCGGGGAGTTCTACTTCGACGGCCAGTTCACGGGCGCCGATCCCCTGAACCCCCCCGGAGACGATCGCTACGCCTTGGCCGCGTTCCTGCTCGGCTACCCGTCGAGCGGCGCGATCACGGTCGCGACGCCGAACGACTTCTTCATCAACTACTACGCCGGCTATCTTCAGGACGACCTGCGGGTCAATTCCGACCTGACCGTCAACGTCGGCTTGCGCTACGAGTTCGAGCAGGGGCTGCAGGAGAAGAACAACGCGTTCACGGTCGGCTTCGACCGCGATCGGGCCTGGCCATTCCAGCTGCCGGGTGGCCCCGCGCTCGCGGGCGGCCTCCAGTACGCGGGTGTGGACGGCAACCCGACGCATCAGAGTGACCCCAGCAAGAAGAAGTTCTCGCCGCGCGTGGGCTTCGCCTGGTCCGTCGACCCCAGGACGGTGGTGCGTGGCGGCTACGGTCTGTTCTGGGCCCCTTACCAGTACGCCTTCCCGACCGAGGACAACCTGGGCGCTCGCGGCTTCACCCAGATCACCGACTACGTGGCGAGCACCGACGGCGGCCTGACGCCGTGCGCGACCTGCTCGATCGTCAACCCGTTTCCGAATGGCATCTCCCAGCCGAGCGGCAGCGCCAACGGGATCCTGACGGGCGCGGGCGGCACCGTGAACTTCGTCGACCAGTTCCGCAGGTCCCCTTACGTCCACCAGTTCTCCCTGGACTTCCAGCGTGAGCTGCCCGGCGGCATCGTGGCGGGGATCGGTTACGTCGGCGCGCGCACCGAACGCATCGGCGTCGGGGGTAACGACTCCGGGGTCGTGAACATCAACCAGCTGGATCCGAGTTTCCAGGGCCTGGGCTCGGCGCTGCTGGACCCCGTGCCCAACCCGTTTTTCGGCGACGGGCGTTTCGGAGCCCTGGCGGACTCGCCGACGATCCCCCGTGGGCAGCTGCTGAGGCCGTACCCGCAGTTTGGCGACCTGCTGGCGCACCAGGTGAGCGCGGGTTACGCGCGTTACCACTCGGTGATCGTGAGGCTCGAGCGGCAGATCCGGAACGGTTGGGGCGGCCGGATCAACTACACCTGGGCCTCGAACAAGAGCAACGTCTTCGGCGAGCGCAACCAGTTCAGCAATGACAGCAACAACCAGGCGCGCCCGGTCAACAGCTACGACCTCGACGCCGAGTACTCCGCCTCGGTCACCGAGCAGCCGCACCGGCTGAACTTCGCCCTCACCGGCGAGCTCCCGTTCGGCCGGGGCAAGAGCCGGCTCAGCGAGCCGGGGCTGGCGCGCACCCTGTTCGGCGGCTGGTCGATCACCGCGACCGGCTACTTCCAGAGCGGCTTCCCGGTGGTGGTGGTCCAGGACAGCAACAACTCGGGCGTGTTCGGCAGGATCCAGCGGCCGAACCTGACGGGCACCAGCCCCGTCACCTCGGGCGGCACCGAGAGTCACTACGATCCGTCCTGCAGCTGCATCCGCAACTGGTTCGACCCGGCTGCCTGGGAGAACGCACCGGCGTTCACGTTCGGCAACGCGCCACGCACGGACACGCGGATGCGCACGCCGTTCAAGACCCAGACCGACGTGGCGATCCAGAAGACCGAGCCGATCGGCGGCGGCGGCAAGCAGTTGATGCTCCGCGCGGAGATCATCAACCTGTTCAACAACACGCAGTTCAATGGCCCGAACATTCGCTTCGGCGGGTCGAGCTTCGGCAGGATCTCGTCGTCGCGCGGCTTCCCGCGCCTGCTGCAGGTCATGGTGCGATTCGCCTTCTAAGGGACGACTCGAACGAATCGAAGGGCGGCCCTGGTCGGGCCGCCCTTCTTTTTTTGGCGTTCGGGGGCGTCGCCGGGCCGTGCCAGCTGGGCTAGGATGGGGCGATCTTGAGAGCGCCCAGCGCCCTGCTCCTCGGACTCCTGGGGCTGTGCTCGGCAGCCGCCTGCGGGCCGCGGCGGCCCGCGATCCGCAACGTGCTCTTGATCAGCGTGGACACCCTGCGGGCCGACCACGTGGGCAGTTATGGCTTCCCGCGACCCACCACGCCCCACATCGATGCGGTGGCGCGGGAGGGCGTGTTGTTCAAGAACGCCTATTCTCCGGCTCCCGTCACGCTGCCCGCACACTGCTCCATGCTCACGGGCACGCTGCCTCCCGCCCACGGAGTGCGCGACAACCTGCAGCGGCGACTGCCCGACTCGAGCCTCACCCTGGCCGAGATGCTCGGGGGGCGAGGCTTCACCACGGGCGCGGTCGTCAGCAGCTTCGTGCTGGACCGGCGCTTCAACCTGAGCCAGGGGTTCCAGAGTTACGACGATCGCTTCCAGGCGCTGCACAAGATCGGCGACGTGGCCGAACGCAAGGGGGACGAGGCGTCGCGGGTGGCGTCGCAGTGGCTGGATCAGCACGGGCGCGAGCCCTTCTTCCTCTTCGTCCACTACTACGATCCCCACGACCCCTACGAACCGCCGGAGCCCTTCGCATCGCAATGGGCCGACGACACGTACGCCGGAGAGGTGGCCTTCGCGGACCATTCCGCGGGCCAGGTCCTCGAGAAGCTCAAGCAGCTCGGGGTCTACGACTCGACGTTGATCATCGTCACCGGGGACCACGGCGAGATGCTCGGAGAACACGGCGAGCTCAACCACGGCTTCTTCGTCTACGAGAGCGCCCTCAGGGTTCCCCTCGTGGTGCGCGTGCCGGGTGCGGCGCCGCGCTCTCGGCAGGTCGAGCGGCCGGTCAGCCTCGTGGACATCGTGCCCACCGTCGCGGCACTGCTCGGCGCGCCGCCTCCGAAGGGGGCGCAGGGCGTCGACCTGTCTGCATGGCTGCTCGGCGACGGCTCTGCCGGCGCAGGGCGACCGCTGTACGCCGAGACCGTGACGCCGACACGTTACTACGGCAGCAGCTCGCTGCTGGCGGTGATCTCCGACGGCTGGAAGTACATCGAGACCTCGCGCCCAGAGCTCTACGACCTGCGGCGCGATCCGGGTGAGGCAAAGGACCTGATCCGGGAGGAGCCCGCCCGGGCCGAGGCGCTGGGCAGGGAGCTGAAGCTGGTCCTGGCCACAACCCTGCAGGCGGCCGGGCCTGTCGAAGCCGCCGGCCTCGACGAGGAGGCGCGGCAACGCCTGGAATCTCTGGGTTACCTGAGCCGGGGAGGCGGCGTCACGGAGATCGTCTTCGACCGGAGCAAGGAAGACCCCAAGGACCTGATCGGTTTCTTTCGCCTGGATCAGAGGCTGTCGCGCCTGGTCGAGGACAAGAAGTACGAGGAGGCCAGGATCCTGTGCGAGCAGATGCTCCGTGAAAGGCCGGGGTTCGCCGACTGCCACCTGCAGATGTCCCGGGTGGCCGTCGCCCGCGGCGACCCGGCGGCCGCCCTGGCCGCTGCCACCCGCGCCGTGAAGCTGGCGCCTGGGAACGAGTCCGCACGGCTCCACCTGGGAGGCCTGCTCCAGGGACGGGGTGATCTCGATGCCGCGATCGCCGAGTACCGGCAGGCCCTGGAGGCGCACCCGGAATCGCTGGAGGCCAGGACAAGGCTCGGGCGGGCGCTCGCAGAGGGAGGCCGCGTCGACGAAGCCGTGAGCGCTCTCGGCCCGGCGGTCGCCCACTGGCCCGAGAGTCCCGAGGTGGCGATCCAGCTTGGTTTTGCGCTCGCCCGGCAAGGGAAGCTGCCGGCCGCCGTCGAGAGCTACCGCCGCGCTCTCGACCTCGACCCTGGCTCGGCCGAGGCGCATGCGTACCTGGGCTCGGCGCTGGCGGCACAGGGGAACCTGGACCAGGCCATCGTCCATTTCGAGCAGGCCCTTCGCACCAGGCCGGAACACGCCGAGCTCCACGACTGGCTCGGCGTGGCGCTGCGTGAGAAGGGCAGGACCGAAGACGCCTTCGGGCACTTCCGTGAGGCGGTGCGGCTCGATCCGGGGCTCGCCATCGCGCGCTTCAACCTCGGCCGCGCTCTCAAGCAGCAGGGCAAACTCGAGGAGGCGGCGCGGGAGTATCGGCGCGCCATCGAGATCGATCCGCGCCTGGTCGCGGCGCACAACGGCCTGGGCAGCATCCTGGGGTCCCAGGGCCGACCGGGTGAGGCGGTCCGCCACTTTCGCGAGGCGCTGCGGGTCGAGCCGGACGACGCCGAGTTGCACAACAACCTCGGCCTGGCGCTGGGAATGCTGGGGCAAAAGCACGAAGCGGTCCGGCATTTCAGGGCGGCGCTGGCGCGCCGCAGCGACTGGCCCGCACCGATGACCGAGCTGGCGTGGATCCTGGCGACCCACGCCGACCCGGCGCTGCGCGACCCGGTGGAGGCGCTCCGGCTGGCCGAACGTGCGGCCGAGCAGACGTCGCGCCGGGATCCGGCCGTCCTGGATGTGCTGGCGGCGGCGTATGCGGCGACGGGCGACTGGGAGCGCGCCACGGCCACGGCCGGGACGGCGCTCAGCCTGGCGACGCAACGCTCGCCCGGGATGGCGGAGGAGATTGCCCAGCGGCTGGCGCTGTATCGCAACAAGCAGCCGTATCGAGAACGGGTTGCCAGGACTCCGGCACGCTGAAGCGCGCCCGGAAGCCGACGGGGGCTTGACCTCGGTCGCGCGCGGGGGCTAGTTTTGAGGTCCGCGCTTCCGGCCCGCCGCGCCCGGCCGAGGCGCGTTTACTTTGTGGAGCAGGGGCGCAGGGGAGAACGATGAAGCGCCTTCTGGTCCTGGCTGGGTCCTTGGCCGTCGCCGTGTCGTCGCTCGTGGCTGCCGCCGGGTGCGGGGGCGCGCGCAAGCCGAGCGTCGTCCTGGTCATCGTCGACAGCCTTCGCGCCGACGGCCTCGGCTGCTACGGCGATAAGCCGGGCGCGTCCCCGGAGCTGGACAAACTGTGCGTCGAGGGAGTGCGCTTCGAGCGCGTGGTGGCCCAGGCGCCCTGGAACGTGCCCTCGGTCTCCTCGCTGCTCACCTCCACGTACCCCTGGAAAAACGGCCGCGGCGTGGGAGAGGTGAAGGCGGGGGAGGTCACCACGCTCGCGGAGGCCATGGCCAGGGCTGGGTACCGGACCGCCGCCTTCACGGAGGTCTCGTGGCCGCTTCTCCAGCGTGGTTTTCAGACCTTCGAGAACACTGCAGGCTCAAACGTGTTCGGGGATCCCGAGGCGAGCAGCGCCGCGAAAACCTTCGCCGCCGCGCTGGGCTGGATCCGCAAGGGCGAGAAACAGCCGTTTTTCGCCGTGATCCACACCTACGAAACGCACAGCTGGTTCCTGGGCAAACCCGCCCACCACGCCTGGGCGAAACGCGAGTTGCCCGCCTACCGGGGCAAGTTCACCGACTGGGGGATTCGCGATCTCGCTTCGCCCGCCGGCCCACAAGTCATCGACGCCCTGCTCGCGGCGGGCCCGGAGGACGTGGCGTACGCACGGGCGCTCTACCGCGGCGCCATCGCGGAAGTCGACAAGGAGGTGGGCGCGCTGGCCGCTGCGCTGAGGGCGGCGGGCCTCGACGCAAGCACGGTCCTGGTCATCACCTCCAGCAACGGCGAAGGTTTCCGGCCCGAGCTGAAGCGCGTTCACCACGCAGGGCGCCTGCACGACGACCTGCTGCGCGTGCCGCTCGTGGTGCGCTGGCCGGGGCACCTGACGCCCGGCAGCGCCTCGTCGCTGGTGCAGCTGCTGGATCTGGCCCCGACGGTCCTCGGGTTGGCCGGCGCGCCCCAGGAGCCCCTTTTCGTCGGGCGGGCGCTGTTCGCCGCCGACACCGGCTTGTTCGCCCGCTTCGGCGGCCCACGATTTGCGCTCCGCGACTTGCCCCCGCTACCGGCGGTGGCGGAGGACGCCACCTTCGCGACCTTGCCCTCGGGCCAGCGCACGAGCGCCAGCGCGCCGCAACTCGTCCTCTACTCCGACTGGGCGACGCTCGTCGACGCGGGAGACCACGTGGAGCTGTACGACCTGAAGGCCGACCCCCGGCAGGAGAAGGACGTCTCCGACAAACACCGCGAGGTGGCCGCGTCGCTGCGGGAGCAGCTCAAGCGTTACGCGAGCGAGGCAGGTCCCGGCAGCGCCCCCGACTCTGCGCAGCTGGAGCAGCTGCGCTCGCTCGGGTACGTGCAATAGGGCGAGACTTAGCCGGCGGCCGGCGGGCGGGGGCCGGGAGCGCGGTTGCGGTACAGGGCGGGATCGACGACGGTGGCCATCGCCTGCACGTCAAGCCCGCCGCCCAGGAACGCCGCGATGCGTCGCGCGTGTTGTTCGGGCCGCGCCACGAGCTCCGCGTATTGGACCTCGATCGAGTCGAACTGCGGCGCGTGTCGCAGCAGGTAGCCGGCGCGCCAGACGTCCGTCTCGAGCAACTCGCGCATCCGTCCCTCGGGGGCGTCGTCCGCTTCGCCGCGCCGGACCAGCATCTTCCTCTGCGAGGCGAGCACCTCGTCGAGGTCGCGCTTGATGAATATCACACGGTAGTTCAGGTTCGTGGGCAGGGATTTCAGCAGGAAGGAGATGACCTTGACCACCTTGCCGCGCGCCTCCCCCAGGTAACGCTTGTCCTGCTCCCTGGCCAGGTCCTTGACCCGCTCGACCTCGTAGTACCCCTTGGGGTTGTCCTCGTCCGCGGTCCGCTGGCCGTCGGTCACCACCGGCAGGCCCCCGGCCTCCAGCATCTTCATCAGCATCGAGGTGCCCGAGCGGGGCAGACCGGAGACCACGATGACGGGATCGCCGAAGCGGATCCTTCGGTACAGGCGCGTGATCGATGAGGCCATGGTCGAGGTCCCTCGTATCCTCCCGGCGCGCCCCTCTGGGTTGGGTCGGGCCGGCTGCATAGGATAGACTCCCGGGCTTTCGGGGCCTAGAGCCCTCGAGGCGCGCCCACGACCGCGGGGCCGAAACGGTCCTCCGGGGCGCGAGCTTCGGCCGAGGGAGCAGCGCTTGACGAGAACGAGTCGTGCGTCGGTCGGGACGTGGGTGGCCGCCTGCCTGCTGTTGGCGGTCGTGGCCGCGCCGGCAGAAGCCTACATCGGCCCGGGCGCCGGGTTCGCGCTGCTGTCGTCGTTTTTCGTCGTTTTCACGACCATCCTGCTGGCCGCCCTCTCGCTCCTGACCTGGCCGGTCCGGACGCTGTGGCGCAAACTCCGCCACGGCCAGGCCGGGAAGCCGCTCATCCGCAGGCTGATCGTGATCGGCTTCGACGGGCAGGATCCACAACTGACGGAGCGCTACATGGCCGAGGGCAAGCTCCCCAACTTCAGCCGGCTCGCCCGGCAGGGCTGCTTCCGGCCCCTGCGCACCACGTTCCCGTCGATCTCCCCGTGCGCCTGGTCGTCCTTCGGCACCGGCTGCCACCCGGCCAAGCACCGCATCTACGACTTCCTCGAGCGCGACGTGCACACCTACCTGCCGCAACTCAGCTCCACGCGCATCGGCAGCGTCGACAAGTTCCTGAAGATCGGCCGCTGGCGGATCCCGCTCCGCAAGCCGGAGCTGCGCCTCATGCGCAAGTCCAAGCCCTTCTGGACCATCCTCGGCGAGAAAAACGTCTGGAGCACGGTGCTGCGGGTGCCGATCACGTTCCCGCCCGAGAGGTTCCACGGCGCGCAGCTCTCGGCCATGTGCACGCCCGACCTGCTCGGCTCCCAGGGAACGTTCCTGCTTTTCACCACCCGCCCTGCCCAGGGGACGTTCAAGGAGGGTGGGGCGCGTTTCGCGCTGCAGAGGAACGGGAGCGGCTGGACGGGCACCCTCCAGGGGCCCGAGAACATGTTCCTCGAGGGCAACCCGCCCATGACGCTGCCGCTCAGGATCCGGCCGGGCGCGGCGACCGGCCGAGCCTGGATCGGCATCCGCGACACCGAGACCGAGGTGAAGCTGGGTGAGCTCACCGACTGGGTCCGCATCGCCTTCAAGGCGGCCCCCGGCATCACGGTGAACGGGATCTGCCGGATGCAGCTCCAGGAGCTGGGAGAACACGCCACGCTCTACATCACGCCCCTCAACATCGACCCCGAGCACCCCGCGATGCCGATCTCGCACCCCTCGTATTACGCCACCTACCTGGCCCACAAGATCGGCCCCTACGCGACGCTGGGACTCGCCGAGGACACCTGGGCCTTGAACGAGCGCGTCATCGACGACGGCACCTTCCTGCAGCTCGCGTACGACATCGACCGCGAGCGGCGAGAGATGTTCCTGGCCGGGCTCGATCGCCTGCGTCGTGGAACGCTGACCTGCGTCTTCGACGCCACCGACCGGATCCAGCACATGTTCTGGCGTTACCTGGAGGAGGGCCACCCGGCCGCACGTGGCAACGAGGGCAGCCCGCACCAGGACGCCATCGAAAAGATCTACGCGCACAACGACGTCCTGGTGGGCCAGGTCCTGGACGCTCTGCGCAAGGACGACGTCCTGATGGTGGTGTCCGACCACGGCTTCGCCTCGTTCCGCCGCGGCGTGAACCTCAACACCTGGCTGATGCGGCACGGCTACCTGAAGTTGAAGCCGGGCACCGAAGGGCGCGCCGAGTGGCTGGCCGACGTCGACTGGTCGGCCACTCGCGCCTACGCCCTCGGCCTGGCCGGGCTCTACCTGAACGTCCGCGGCCGGGAGAAACACGGTATCGTGGAGCCGGGCGAGGAGGTCGCGAAGCTGAAGGCCGAGCTGATCGCGAGGCTGTCCGGCCTGGTCGACGAGGAGCGCGCGACGCTAGGGATCGTGGAGATCTTCGACAGCGCCCGCCTGTACCAGGGACCCTACATCGGCGATGCCCCCGACCTGCTGATCGGCTACAACCGCGGCTACCGCGTGTCCTGGGACTGCGCCACGGGTGTGGTGGCTGGGCCCGTGTTCGAGGACAACCTGAAGGCCTGGAGTGGCGACCACACGATCGACCCCCGGCTGGTGCCGGGGGTGTTCTTCTGCAGCCACGCGATCGACGTGGAGGACCCCAGCCTGCTCGACATCGCCCCGACGGCGGTCAGGCTCTTCGGCCTGACGCCGCCCGCCCACATGGACGGGAAGCCGTTGTTCGCCGGCGCCCCCCAGGCTGCCCGCCCCGCAGCGAGGCCCGCCGATGCGGCGTGACCCGCGCTCGCGTGAAGGCGTCGCCCTGGCAGTGATCCTTGTGGCCTGTCTCCTCGCCGTCGCCTGCGGCCGCGCGGGCCGCAGCGATGCCTCGGTACCGCGCGTGATCATCCTCGGGCTCGACGGGATGGACTATGCGGTGGCGGGCAAGCTCATGGCCGAGGGCCGGCTGCCGGGCCTTGCGCGGCTCGCGAAGACGGGCGGCTTCGGCCCGCTGCTCAGTGCCGTCCCCCCGCAGAGCCCGGTGGCCTGGTCGGACTTCATCAGCGGCATGGACGCGGGCGGGCACGGCATCTTCGACTTCATCCACCGCGACCCCGCGACCTTGGATCCCTACCTCTCCACCAGCCGCACCGAGCCCCCGAAACGTGTCCTGAAGCTGGGCGGCTGGCAGTTCCCCCTCTCGGACGGCAAGGTGGAGCTGCTCCGGCGCGGGGTGCCGTTCTGGGAGGTCCTGACGCGGCGCGGGATCGAGACCACCATCGTGCGCATCCCCGCGAACTTCCCGCCCTCCGGCACTGCCACCCGGGAGCTGTCGGGGATGGGCACCCCCGACATCCTCGGCAGCTACGGCACCTTTTCGTACTTCACCACCGATCGCTTCGCGTTCCTGGGCAAACAGATCTCGGGGGGCAAGGTCTACCGGGTGGAGGCGGAGGACGGCGTGGTGCAGGCCCGGATCGAGGGCCCCGACCATCCGTTGAAGTTGGAGCCCCAGAAGCTCAGCTGCCCGTTCAGCGTCTACGTCGACCCGGACCGCCCGGCGGTCAAGGTCGTCCTGGGCAGCCAGGAGTTCGTGCTGCAGGAGGGCGAGTGGAGCGACTGGCAGACCGTGGACTTCGAGTTGTTGCCGCTGCAGACGCTCACCACCACGGCGCGTTTCTACCTGAAGCAGGTCCGCCCGGAGCTGGGGATCTACGTGAGCCCGCTCAACCTCGATCCCCTGGCCCCCGCCCTGCCCATCTCGAACCCTGCGTCGTACGCAGCGGAGCTGGCCAAGGCCACTGGTCGCTACTACACCCAGGGGATGCCGGAGAACACGGGCGCGCTGAGCGCGGGGGTGTTCACGCCGGCGGAGTTCCTGAAGCAGGCGGAGCTGGCCGGCCAGGAGATCCTCGACCAGTTCCCCTGGGTGTTGTCCCAGTTCGATCGCGGCCTGCTCTTCTACTACGCCGGCAACCTCGACCTGGTGGGCCACATGATGTGGCGGCCCATGGACCCGGAACACCCGGCCTACGACGCCGACGTGGACCCGCCGCTGGCCGACGTCGTCCCGACCACGTACCAGAAGCTGGACGGGCTGGTGACCTATGCCCTCGACCACATGCGCGAGGACGACCTGCTGGTGGTGATGTCCGACCACGGCTTCACCAGCTGGCGCCGGACGTTCCACCTCAACGCCTGGCTCCACCAGAACGGCTACCTGGCGGTGAAGGACGAGAGCCTGCCACCGATCGAGGGTCTCCAGAACGTGGACTGGTCGCGCACGCGCGCCTACGGCTTCGGCCTCAGCAGCCTGTACGTCAACCTCGCGGGGCGTGAGAAACAGGGGATCGTGGCGCCCGACGCACGCGGGCCGCTGGTTCAGGAGCTGGCGGCCCGGCTGGCGGCCGTCGTCGACCCCGGGACCGGCCAGCCGGCGATCGCCCACGCCTACCAGCGCGAGGCCACCTATGCCGACCTCGGCCAGCGCCAGGACGGGCCCGACATCGTGCTCGGCTACGCCAAACGCACCCGCGGCTCCGACGAGTCCGCCCTGGGCGCGGTCGGGCGCGAGGCCTTCACGGACAACACCAAACCCTGGAGCGGCGACCACATCATGGATGTGCCGGACGTTCCCGGGATCCTGGCCACCAGCCGGCCACTCCGCAAGCCGGTCCCCGACCTGCGCAGCCTGGCGGCAGCCGTGCTCGCCGAGTTCGGGGTGGAGGATTTCCCGCCGCCAGCCAGGGACCGCGCCGGGACAGGCTCATAAAAACGCGAGAAGGAGCGTCTCATGTTCGGTAACGCGAAGACCGTCAAGCTCGACAAGGACCTGGTGGCTCGGGTGAAGAGGTACGCCGACATCGCCGGCTACTCCTCGGTCGAGGAGTTCATCACACACGCGCTGGAGAAGGAGCTCTCCAAGCTCGACGGCGCCACCAGCGAGGAGGAGATCAAGAAGCGCCTGCGCGGGCTGGGCTACATCTCCTAGGGGAGGGGAAACGCGGGATGTCGTACCTCAACGCCGTGTTGCGGCCCGTCTTCGACGTGTTGCTCGGACCCGCGAGCGGCTGGCCGCCGATCGTGCCGATCGCGGTCGTCTCCCTGCTCGTGGGGGTGGGCATGCTGCTGGTGTTCAAGCGCACCTCGGACCAGGCGCGGCTCGCCCAGGTCAAGCGGCTGATCACCGCGGGCATCTTCGAGATCCGCCTCTTCAACGACGATCTCGTCGCCATCCTGCGCGCGCAGGCCGAGATCCTGCGCCAAAACGCCAGCTACCTCCGGCTGACCATCCGACCCACTCTCTTCATCCTGGCGCCCCTGGTGCTGGTGATGGCGCAGCTGCAGTTCCACTACGGTTACGAGGGGCTCCGCCCCGGACAGAGCACGTTGCTCCGCGTCGACCTGGCGCCGGGCACGGTCGCCGCCGGGAAACGACCCTCCGTCCGCCTCGACGTCCCGGCGGGGCTCCGCGCCGACACCGATGCGCTGTGGTTCCCGGCCGCGTCGCAGCTCGCCTGGCGGCTCGTGGCCGAGACGGAGGGCAACTACCAGCTCGGCGTCGCCCTGGACGGCGCGCCACCCGTGGAGAAAAGCGTGCGTGTGACCCAGCGGGCGGTGCGGCTCGCGCCCGAGCGGGTGGACACCGGCTTCCTCTCGCAGCTTCTGTACCCGGCCGAGCCGCCACTGCCCGAGGCCGGCCCGATCCGGGCGATTCGCCTGGCCTACCCCGACCGAGAGGTCTCGGTGCTGGGCTTCGGCATGCACTGGATGATCCCGTTTTTCGTGTTGTCGCTGGTCTTCGCGTTCTCGCTGAAGGGCGTGTTCAAGGTCACGATCTAGGGGCCCGCGCGCGCCCCCCTCAGCGCTGGCCCGCGACGCGCCCCAGCCACTTGTACACGACACCGCCGCGCATCACGAACACCACCCGGCGGACCGCGCCGAGGTCGGTCAGGGGATCGCCGTCGAGGGCGATGATGTCGGCCGCGTAGCCCGGCGCCAGGCTGCCGATCTGGTCCGCCAGGCCCAGGGCTTCGGCGGCCATCGAGCCGGCCGACACGAGCGCCGCCATCGGTGTCTGTCCGCAGTGCCGCACGCGACCGAGGAACTCCTCGGCGTTGCGCCCGTGGGCGCCCGCCGTGGCGTCGGTGGAGAACACGACCTTCGCTCCTGGGGTGGAGACCGCCAGGCGGCAGACCTCGAAGTCGAGGGGAAGGTCGCGCTCCATGACGGCCATGCCTTCCTCGGTGTAGTTGCCCTCCCCGAGATAACGGGCCTTGTTCTCGATGTAGTTCTGGACCACCAGGCCGACCTGCGGGCTGATGAAGGTGCCGGCGCGGGCGGCCACCTCGATGTCCTCGCGGCTGGCGTAGGTCGCGTGTTCCACCTGCGAGCAGCCCGCCCGGGCGGCGGCGGCAACCTGCGAGCGGTAGGCGTGAACCATGGGCCGCATGCCCAGGGCCTTGGCCTCGCTGCACAGGACCCTGAGCTGCGCCTCGGTCAGCGTGGGGGTGGCGCCGACGCGCTGGCTGCTGGAGGCGAAGACCTTCACGAGATCGGCGCCCTGCTCCTTGCGCTGGCGCACCAGGGCGCGCAGCTCCTCGGGGGTCTTCGTGCTGTCGCCTTCGATCCAGGCGAGTGACGTGAGCACCCGGGGTCCGGGGAAGCCGCGGTCGCGGATGGCGTCGCGCAGGGGCAGGTCCTTGGGATCACCCACGGTCTGCACGGTGGTGAAGCCCGCCATCAGCGTGTCCCAGGCGGCGGCCGCGATCCCCATCGCGGCCTCCAGCGGTGGCTCGGAGTCGGTGGCGATCCGGCCCGAGCGATCGAAGTGGGAGTCGAAGTGCACGTGGGTGTCGATCCAGCCCGGCAGCACCGTGTAGCCCCTGAGGTCGATGGTGGCGCCGCCCGCGGTCGCGTTCAGCGAGGTGATCCTGCCGCTCGCGATGCCGATCCTCGCGTCGCGGAGCAGGTTGCCGCGGCCATCGAGCGCGTGGTCGGTCAGGAGCAGCGTGGGACCCGGCGGGGCCGGCGGAGGCGGAACCGGCGCCACCTGGGCGGCCGGACCGCCGGGGAGGAGGAGGGCAGCTTCGAGAAGAAGTCGTGGCAGGGCGTCGAGCATTGGCAGCTCCTTCTAGTCGAGGTCGCCCAGGTCGGTCGGCAGCGAGTGGCCTCCGGCTAGAGGTTCTCGTGGATGCAGAGGATGTTGCCCTCCGTGTCCTTGAACCAGGCGGCCTTCTCGGCGCCCAGGACGCACACCTTGTCGACGGTCTTCAGGCCGGGCAGGTCGTACTCCTCGAAGCGGACGCCCTTCGCGATCAGCCCGGTCACGACCGCGCCGATGTCCGCCACCTCCCAACTCAGGATCGTATGGTCGGCCTTGGTTGGAGCGGCCCGTTGGTAGAGCGCAATCGTGGCGCCGGGGCACGAGTAGAGGAAGTTCCCCTGTGCGTTGGAGCCGAGAGATCTGAGCCCCAGCTTCTGCTCGTAGAAGCTCCGGGCACGGTCCATCTCGACGACCGGCAGCATGGTCATGACCGAGGCACTACCCAGCATGGCGACCTCCCGTTTTCCGGAGCGAGCTGGCCGCAGAGACTATCATTCATGCCTCCGCCCAGCGCATCGGTGACCGGTGGTGCTTGCGTGAACGCCCTGGCCGAGGAGGGTGGGGCGAGCGGGTCGCCGCGCTTACCTTCAGCGAGGGCGTCCGGGCTCGTCTGAGCGCGAGGAAGCGCCCCGCCAGGGTTCACGGCGGATGAAGGGCGTATCGTCCGCTAAGCGGAGCGACTACGGAAGGTCGATGGCGTAGACGTCGTTCGCCCCGAGACCGTAGAGGCTTCCGTCGAAGAACAAGACGGACGCGAACGTCCCCGACGTCACCGAACCCAGCGAGCCCGGCGTGAACACGAAGACATCTTCGTCGGCACCCGCCCTGCCGCTCACCGAGAACGAACCCGTCGTAGACAGGTAGACCTTCCCCGATGCGTCCACCGCGACGCCATCCACGTCCTCGTCGCTCGTGGTCAGGCCCACGTCGCTGCCGTCAAAGTAGAGCGCCCAGCTCCCCGCCGTGTTCGCTCCCAGCGAGGCGGGCGAGAACTCCAGCAGATCCTCGTCGGCGCCGGAGATCCCGGAGACGCTCACCGAGCCCGTGGTGGACACGAGCAGGTGGCCGTTCGGCAGCAGCTCGATCGCATCCACGTCCTCGTCGCTCGTGGTCAGGCCCACGTCGCTGCCGTCGAAGTACATGGAGAACGTCCCCGCGGTGTTGGTTCCCAACGAGGTGGCGGTGAACTTCGCGACGTCGGAATCGTCCATCGCCACTCCGCCCACCGTCCCCGCACCCGTGAACGAGAGCAGGATCTCGGTGGGACTGATCACCGCGAACGCGTCGACCGTGAAGCTCGACAGCCCGACGTCGGAGCCGTCGAAGAGTAGGCTGAACGCGCTGCCGTCGAAGGACACGAGGTCCTCGTTCGCCACGCTGAGGCCGCTGACCGTCCCGCTGCTGCCCAGGGAGACGTACAGGACTGCGGGTGGCCGCGGGGCCACCGTGGCCGTGGTCGTGGTGAGGGTCGAAACATCGTCGTCCGTGACGCGAAGCGCGACAGTGTAGGCTCGGTCCAGCACGTAGGTGTGGGCGACCGTGGCCCCTGCGGCGTCGGCGTCGAAC
>Ga0187893_10006087_pt1 | contig 20948 bp, 14 predicted proteins | sample MA1701074metaG_FD_139574 | JGI IMG/M metagenome (GOLD analysis project Ga0187893, IMG submission 139574) | White microbial mat communities from a basaltic lava cave in the Kipuka Kanohina Cave System on the Island of Hawaii, USA - MA170107-4 metaG ...
GCATTCGCTCCCCTCGGGAGTCTTTGGCATGCTCATCTGAGTCCCTCTCTCGGCGCATCCGCACCAAAGGACTCATCGGCAAGACCCCCCAGAAACTTGAGAGCGAATGGTGCTCACCACGGTCATCCACCATCCCCAAGCCTGCGCCTGATGGTCGCGATAGCCGGCGATGAATTGCAGCACAAAGGAGCCGAGCGTGCCGACCACCCACACGCCGGTCAACCAGTCTCGCACCGCCTCCAGTCGCATCGCTAGTCCTCCCCCAGCAGTTTCTTGCGGAATCCGGCCTCCTTCGAGGCGTCCTTCACGTTTCCCAGGTTCTCCACGTTGACCTTCAGTGAGTCGGAGGTCTTTGAGAAGCAGAAGAGCAGCAGATGCAGGCGCATCTGCCGCTCCCCCTTGCCGAGCTCCCGGCTTAGCAGGTGGTCCGCCGGCGTCGGGGCCGAGTTCTTGCGCCAGGCGAGCAAGTCGCTCATGTCCCAGAGGGTGGTCCCCTGCCCCGCCGCGGTCTCGCTGAACGAGAATAGGAAGAAACGAAAGTACGTCTTGGAGGTGATGAACAACCACTCGAGGAAGCGCAGGACCAGTTCGATTCCGGAAAGGGCGTTGACTCCCTCACTCTCGCCCCATCGCGGCGGCGCCATGGCCTCGCCCTTCGCTGTGACCTCCTCGAACGGCGTCGAGAGCGCGAACCCGTCGCGCAGCGGGAAGGAGTAAGGATTCATCCGCACGCCGCCCTTCGTCAGGTAGCCGGACTCGGACAGTGCCATGCGAATCTTGGCGTGCGCCTCCGACACGGTCCGTACGCGCAGGGCGCTCGTCAGATCTTCACTGTCCGTGTGGGCCATCGAGCAGGGCACCTTGGCCGGGATCCTGACCCACTCCTCGTCCTTCGTCGGCTTCGTGAGCGAAGCGAGACTTAACTTGCATCTCTTGAGGTCTTGGGCCAGGGTCCCGTTCATGAACTTCGTCACGTCGCCGTTCGAAGGATCCATCCGATGGGCGAGCATCCCCTGCCAGAGCGCCAGGACGGGCTTTCCCCTCTTCCCGGTATCGACAGCGAGGTCCAGCATCTCCCGGGCGTCCAGCGGCTCGACGTCCACCAGCAGAGCCGCCCACGCGAATGCGGCCAGGGCACGAGTGTGTTCGTCCCGGTCCGGGTCCCGGGCCCACGCCCTCGACGTCGACGACAGTTCGCGCAGCTTGCGCTTGTCCGCACCAGGATCGAGCTTGAAGTCGTAGGACAAGACAACCACGGACTCCAGGCATGCGACCTGCACGGACTTGTCTTCCGCCGCGAGTCCCAAGAGGATCTCAACCGTGCCGACATCCCGGATGTGGCTCAGGGCGCGGATGATCCTGCGCTGCGGCCCACCCTTGAGCGTCCGCGCCTTTTCGAGCATCGCGGCACGCACGTCCTTCGGAGTCTCCGGACCCATGATGCGGCAGATCGCCACCGACACGTCCCCGTTCGCATCGTGCTCCGCTCGCATCTTCAGCAGGCGAGGGACCTGCGCATCGCATTGGAACCGACCGAGCCACTCGAGGGCCGCGTTCCGCACCGCGGGACTCTCGTCCAGCAGGCGGACCATGATGGGAGCGATGAGGGACCGGTCGTAGGTCAGGCCCGCCATCAAGGCCATGGCACGCACGCGCTCTGCCTCAGGTTGCGTCCTGGACTGCGCGATGTCGGCCGCCTTGGCCAGCCCCTGCAGCGGGTCATCCTGCGGCGCGGCGACCGAAGTGACGCACCCGAACTGAACGACCATCACCAGCAGAACGCCCCGCACGACGCGTGAGGACATCGTTCCCTCCGACTCAAGGGCTTGCACCACTCTTCCGCCCGGTCTCGAAGCCGAGCGCCTGGAGGAGCGGGATGAGGCTCGACCCGACGAAGAAGTAGACCCCTTCGCGGCGTTCATCGGGCTCGACCATCAGGTTGTACCCGGCACCGAGGACGAGGCGATCGCCCCAAAAGGCCACGCTCACGCCGAGCCCGATCTCGATCTCCTTCTCGGAGTCGAAGTTCAGGAATGCGGCGTGAATCCCCGCGGCGGGTTGAAGGAAGCGCAGCACGGCGTAGAGAGCGCCCTCCTGCTCGGGCAGGGGGTGGTACCGGTGGAGCCACGCCAGCGTCGCGGAGAACTGGAATCGCTCCTCGTCGTCCTCCAGCCGGTAGGGTCGGACCAGCACGATGGAGGGCGCCAGAGTCGCGTGCCAGCCGAACTGGTCGATGTCGAACTCCGCGGAGCTGGAGTCGAGGAGCTTCCCGTCCTGGAGCAGCGACCATCGGACCTTCAGCCGGTCCCCGGCGGCTCGCGGCGAGCGCTGAAGGTCGATGAACGTATCCTTGGCCTGGTCGACGTCCACGTCGAACGACTCCGGAACGCGCTGCGGCAGTCCCGGCGGCTTCCTGCCTGCGGCCTCAAGGACGACCGCCAGCTGCCCCATCACGTTGACGACCTTCTGCACGTCGCCCAGGAACCCGGTCCACTGCGCGCACGCGGGGGATCCGTCCCACGTCGCGCGCACGTCAGCCGCCAGCTTCTTCACCACCGCTTCGACGACCTTCTCCAGAGTCGAGAGAAGCTGCTGGCTGTCCAGGTCCGAGACCATGCGCACGATCTTGCGCGCGAGCTCGGCGGCACGGGTCACGAGTTCCGCGAGCTGTTCCGGCTTCGCCGACTTCCAGTCCGCCGCCAACGTTCGGATGGACTCGATCAACGCGACCATCTTCGCGACGTTCCCGTCGGTCTTGGCGAGCTCCGCGACGGCCGTCTTCCACTCGGCCTTCACGTCCTCGGCCAGCGCCGCGGCGAACGCGTCCAGATCGCCTCGCACGCGTTTGAAGCGATCCGCCAGGCCCTTCGCGTCGCCGACGAGCTTGTCGATCAGCGCGATCGCCTCCCCGAGCTTGGGGGAAGCGACGGCGACCGCGCGCTGGATCGCCTCGAGGAGTTTTTTCCTCTCGCGCAAGCCCGCGTTCAACTCGTCGGCCATCTGCCGATACCGCGAAAACTCGTCGACGATGCGCTCACGCTCGCTGTCCGGCAGGTCGAGGCCCCACGCGTCGCGCCGCTCGAGTTTCCCTTCCGTCAGGGAGTCGTATCCCTCCAGGTGAATGGCCTTCGTCTCGGACTTCGGCGACTCCAGGAACGCCTCGATGCGGAGCGTGAAGGACTTGGATCTGAGCGTGTTCGTGAGCGCCTGCTGCCGCCGTTCGATCTCGTCGACTTCCTCCTGCAGGAGCGGCGCGATGCCTTCGGTGCCCTCTTTCGTCAGGATCTTGTTGAGCCGATTCCAAGGCTCGGAGTCCTCCTCGTAGAGGTCTTGCAGCCGCTTCTGGAGTTTTCCGTCGGCCCGAGCGAAGGCCGCGCGCCGGTCGTCGAAGGCCGCCCGGTGCTCCTTCATCATCGCCGATCCGGAGTCGAGCTTCCGGACGTCCTTCAACGCATCCACGGCCTGATTCTCGATCCTGCTCACCTCGCGCGCGGCGCTGATCACGCTCTTGAGCTGGTCGCTTCGTTTCGTCAGGTCCTCGACTTCCTTCTGGAGGGCCGGATCCGGCTTCGTGAGCTTGTCGCGCCTGAGCTCCAGGACAACGGTGCTGTTGATGTCCACGGCGCCGGGAGACGGGATGCGCGTGACCGCCGCTCCGCCGTCGGCATTGCTGAGCGTGCGTTCCCGCCCGTTGGCGAGCTTCTCCTTGAAGTAGATTGCGCCGTCGAGTTCGCGCGACGGCGTGCGGCTGCGATGGGTGTACGCGCAGCCGCTGCCGATGGAGGCGAGCGCGAGGACGGCGAGAATGCGCTTCATCGCGCGTCCGCCTCGGCGAACTTCCCCCGTATCCTGGTGATCGCGGGCTGGCCTCCCTTGCTCAGGAGGTCTTCCTTCGGCCCATGCACGCGCACTTCCTTGGGCATGCCGCGCAGGATCACGTAGTCGTCGTCGGCGCCGAACCAGTCGCGTTCGTCCTTCTCGAGCTCCTCGAATTTCTCGACGAGCAGGACGTACCGCCACGTCTGCTTCTTCACGCCCTGTTCCGCCGTGTCATGAATGTCGCCCGTCACCGCCCCGGCCGAACCCTTCAGCACCATCACGGTGCCGTCCTCGTCGCCCTGCGCGTCGTCGAGCGGCTTTCGATCGGTGGAAATCCGGGTCATGCTCGGTTCTCCGCGTGCCTTACTTCGATGGAAGCGGGATTTCCGCCTTCGGCCCGTCCGTTGTCGCCTTGTTGTCCGCCACGTGGCTTGTCTCGACGACGAGCTTCTTCGCTGTCGTGGAGGGCCGGCGCAGGACAACGAGACCTTTGCGACGCCCCCCGCGTCAGCGGTGGCGCGGGCCCGAGGCAGGGCAAGGCGGGCGTCGGCAGGATGGGTTTCCAGTTCGACTTCCGGCGTATCGCCGAGTCGGAACGCCACGCCTTCGGCCTCCACTTTCAACGTTCCTTCGTCATCGAGGGTGTATCGCAGGTGCACGCCCGGGCCTGGGGCGTGGATGCGCGTGTCGGCGGCCGTGAGATCGGCACGGACGTGAGGCGGTGCCGGCCTCGCGCAGCCGATGCGGCTGCTCCCCCTCCCGCACAGGTCGCGCGCACTGAGTTCGATCTGAGCATAACACGTGGTGAGGTCAAGTCAACGCAAAATCGGTGTCTCGGGAATGGACTATTCTTGACGTGCATCCGTTGCTCGACGTGGCCGCGAGGCTCGGACGCCGGGCCCGAGTGTCGACGGTCCCGTCCGAGTCGCTATCGGTCGCGGCCGCACGCCGGGACGTCAGCGCGGACGCGCCGACTCGAGCAACTCGGCCAGGTTCGCCGCCGTCCGCTCGACGTACACGCGCAGCTGCTTCACCTCGGCCGCGAACGACGTCAAATCGTTGGACACTTTCCACGCGGACGTCATCCGGTCCTGGTCTCCGATGTCGCGCATCGCCTGCTCCCAGTCGCCGAACCCCAGCCACGACACTTCCTGCTCGTACATCGGCAGCCAGTAGTGGAGGAGCAGCCAGCGCGCCAGATTCCTGACATCCTCCCCCCGCAGCTCGAAGTCCCCCTTCCGCGCCTCGCTCTGCCCCTCGAACTTGTACGGCACCCCGCGGAACAGCACCCACGGACGTGACGGCGACGATCGGAGGAACGCGTCGTAATACGCCGTGATCTGCTGCACCAGCGGGTCGTACCGCGCCGCATCCACGCTGGCGGCCGCCTTGTGGCGCCATTCCACCGTCGACGTCCGGGCCTTGTCGAACTCCTGCTGCCGCTCCGCGACCGACTTGTTCTTAAGCCAGTACGAGAGCGCCACGCGCGCCGCCCCCATCCGGTGCTCCGACGAGCCGTATTTGTCCGGCTCCCGGATCTCGAGCGTCTGCGACGACCCCGGCGTCACCTTCAGTTCGAACTCCCGGACGACGAACGGCGCGGGAGGATACACCCCGTTTCCCGCCCAGACGTCGCGCATCGCGCGAACCTTGTACGTGCCCGCGGGCAGCAGCACAGGGTCCTTGAACGGCGGTTCGCCGATGAGCTCCGAGTCGACGTGAATCCCCGGCTTGTGCGGCACCGGCTCCTCCCGGAGGTCGACCGTGCCGAAACCCAGATCCTTGAGCTTCTCGACGGCGCGCTGAATGTCCGCCGGGGGCACGCCGCGCCTGTATCGGACGCTCCCCTGCGTGTTCTTCTCGTGGCGCGTCAGTCGTTCGAGCGACGAAAAGAGGCACCACTCCCGCTCGCGGACCCACGCGCACGTTCGTCCGTGAGCGTCGCGGCCCAGGTAGAGCTGCGCCCACTCCCAGTCCTGGAACGCCAGCACCCTCCGCGCCGGATCGGGCGTCTCGAACGGAACGAATACGTATCCGCTCTGGCTGTAGTCGCGCCAGCGGTAGTCGAACGTGACGCTCCCCAGCGTCGACCGCACGTCGAGCGACTGCGGCGGAATCGGCGAGGGCGCGGGCGCGGGGATCGGCGCGGGCGAACCCGCGGGCGCCGGCCGGAAGCTCCGCACGTTGAGCACGACCAGGTTCGCGATCACCAGCGCCAGCAGCCCGGCGATCACGCCGATCACCGTCCGGTTCATCACTTCACCTCGCTCATCTTGCGGCCGCAGAAGCGGCAGTGACCTGCGCGCTTTCCCGTCCAGGCCGGATGCGCCTCGCACGCGTATCCTGGACCCGCGGCCCCGCGCACGAGCGGCAGTACCTCCGCGTCCCGCAGCGACTGCTCCAGCGCGTCCGCGCCCGCCTCGGGGACATTCTCCCCGACGAGCACGCGAAGCCCGGTGCGCACGACGAACGACGCGCGGCCCTCCTCGCGGATCCGGTACCGGTCGCCGGAATCGCTCACGACCTGTGCGTCCGGACGCTTCCAGCCGAGCACCTTGGCGTACGCACCCGCGAAGTCTGCGGCGGCGCGCGTGTCCGACCACACGCTGACCCACGCCAAGGCGAGCCCGCCGCCGTTGGTCCGCAGCAGTTGGTAGCGGTCGCCGCGCCATCCTGCCGAGCTGCGATCGGCCTCCGCGGGCTTGAGCACCGCGCGAAGCCGGCCGCCGGACATCGTCGCCCGCAGCACGAAACGCACGCCCATCTCGCCGAGTGAGTCGTTCCACACCGGCTCGCCCGCCTTGTCGAGCACCGGCAGGCGCACGGCCGCGACGTCATCTCCGCGGCGCAGGTACGACTCCGGGTGCAGCACATTGCGCGTCGCGAGCGGAGGCGCCGCGTAGCAGTCGTCGACCGCTGTCCACGCGCCGCCCCGCTCCTTCCGCACCGCGGCCACGAACGCTGCGCCGTCGGAGTACTGGAACTCCGACGTCACGCGCATGAATCGCGGCACCGCGTCGTCGCCGTCGTCCTTCTGCAGGAGCTGTTCGTAGCCCGCGCGATAGACCGCGAGCAGTCCCGAAGCCTTCTCCGGACCGACGGAGAACTCCGCCTCGGCCGCGCGCGCGTCGCCCTCGATCAGTGCTGAGAAGGCGAGCTCCATGTCGGTCGAGTCCGCCTCGTCGTAGCCGTGCAGGTTCCACTTCTGGTCCTGCGCCGCGTGGAGGAGCTCGTGGAAGAGCGTGGCGCGCTCGAAGCGGAAGCCGTGCTGCGACTCGAGCGTCGAGAGGTATGCCGCGCCCTGCCAGTCGTTCATCGCCCGGCGGACGTCCGCCAGCCTTTCGGCCTCCGCCCACCGCTTCTCGATCTCCTCCCGGAGCTTCCGGCGGCCCGCGGCTGTGATGTCGCGGCACAGGTGCAGCGAGCGCTCGCCGACGGTGACGTAGTACCCGAGGACGTCCCCGGCTTGCCGGCGTTCGATTTCCGCGAGGCGTGCGCCCGGCGGGAGGAGTCCAAGGAACGACCAGGCCACTTCCTTGCGACGTTCGACGTCCTCGACCCACGCGCGTTCGCGCTCGCGGTACTTGACCTGCGTGAGCGACTCCGCGAACGCCGCGCGATCGGCGACCGACCAGCGCACGGGCTTCACCGGCAAGCCGCGCAGCTCCTCCACCTTCGTCCTCAACTCGTTGATTGCGGCCTCGATCTCCCGGTCGTCCTGCGCGACGGCGGGGGCAGCTACGACAAGCACCAGCGCGAACGCGGCGACGCGGATCATCGGACCTCCTCCGCGAGGAAGGCCGCGATGATCGTGGAGAGCGCGTCCTGCGGTGCAACGTCGTAGAGAACGCGCGTGCGCGCCGTGGTCGTGAAGCCCGCGTACCGCCCGTCCCGCAAACGCAGCGTCACGAGGTCGACGAACTCCGTGCGCCCCGTAGCCGGGTCCGGCCGGAAGACCGCCCCGAGTGACGATGCCGACGTCGAGATCGCCGCGGGCCGCAGCAGCGAGTCGTAGTGAACGTCGAGCCGTGTCCCGTCGCGGCGCTCGACGCGGCAGACGCGACGTTCCTCGTAATGGACGGTGCTCACGCGCCCCCGGGCGTCGTACACCCGGCTGATGCCGTTGGCGTCGTAGACCGTAAGCGGCAGCATGGGACGCAGGTCCTTGAGCTTCGGTGCGCGGCGCGACGGGACGTCGCGCGGCGTGAAGACGCGCCGCGGCTCGATCCCGCGGATGGACGCGTCGAACGGGATGCCGTGGTCGCGCAGCCAGACCATGAGCGACGTTGCGCGCACGGCCTGGACGAGATCGCGGAACGCCGCGGCCCCGGGCGAGGCGAGCACGGCCGGCCAGTTCGCCTCGAGCGCCGCGGCGAATTCCTGCTCGGCCGCGCCGGCCGGGCTGAAGCGGACGTCGAAGGTCATCTCCACGAACTCGAGATCGCCCGACGCGGCCGCCGCGACGCGCACGACGTCCGGCAGCAGGTACACGCGGTCGGCGCCGCCGCCGCCGCGGGAGGGCCCGTCGGCGTAGAAGTCCGGGCAAAGCTCGGCCATCGTGTGCAGGTTTGTCCCGCGGAGGCCGAGCCGCTCGATGACCTCCGATCCGCCGAACGCGAGGTCGCCGAGGAGCTGGTCCGCGCGGAGCATGATCAGACCGAGGAGCGTGTTCTCGATGGCGCCGACGTAGTAGACGCGGCTCCGGAGCGCGGGCCCGGGGTCGAGCCGGTCGTCCGGGTTGGCGCCGATGGAGAGTTCCGGCGCGCGCTCGGCCTCGTAGAGACAGTCGTACGCGATGCGTGCGAGCTCCGGGTCCACCTCGGGCAGCCGCCACGTCGCGCCGTCCGGCCCGTGAAGCACGATGCGTCGCGACGCCGCGTCGTAGCGCGCCCGCCGCACGCGGCTCGGATCGATCGGAAGCCGCGCCGGCGCGACCAGCGAAATGCCGCCCACCTTCGACGGCTTGTGGTTCTGCTCCAGCTTCATCACGTTGCGCTCGGGGCTCGCCGTCACGTCGCCCAGCCGCACGTTCGAGAGCTTTGTCCCCTCGGATGATCCCCGCGCGAAGTACGTCGCCTCGGACGCCTGCGACGCGCGGTCGGACGGGTTGCCGCGCGACGGGACCACGATCACCTCGCTCTGCTTCGCGTACTCCTTCGCGCGCAGCGTCAGGCGCTCGTAGCCGGGCGAGCCCGGGTCGAAGTTGTGGAAGCGGCCGTCGTTGTGCATGACCACGAGCGCGTCAGGCGGGATTGCCGCGGGCGCAACGGTCGGCGAGACGACGACCGTGCGCGTCGCCGGCGGCGCCTCGCGCTCCGCCGTGCGGTCGAGGATCGCGGGCAGGGTCCCCGCGCCGCTGCCCTGGACGGTGAGCGTCCGGATCGCCTCGGGATGCACCTGGGCATGCTGCTTCGACGCCGCGGCGGCGATCTCCGCGACGACGCGGTGCTGGATCACGGGGTCGGGCGTCTGCTGAGGGGCGACGATGACGACCGTGGCGTTGCTTGCTCCGGCCGCCTCCTGGAGGGCCCGCATCGCCGAGGGGTGCTTCAGCGGATCCGCGTCGGTGGGCGGCACACGCACCACGGTGTCCTGCGGCGCGGGGGCGGGTGGCGCGAGGTACTTCTCCAGCCCGTCGGTGGCCCACTCGCGCTGCTGCACTTCGACGACGATCCGGCGCGCGACGTCGCGGTCGGCCACGCGAGACGTCGGGGCCGGCGGCGGGGTGCCCGCTCCGACGACGACGACGTTGAGGCTCTGCGACTCGCGCGCCTCGAGCGGCCGGCCGCCGGAGGAGGATTTCGGCCGCCAGGGCTCGGGCGGATCGAGCACCGGGTAGTCGTTCGGGAAGGAGTTCATCTTCTGGAAAAGGCGTTCCTCGAGCTTCTGTCCGGCGTAGCGTCCGGCCGTCTCCTTCACCACGTTCCGCAGCGCGCGCTGGACGTGGGCGACGACTTCGTCGCGCATCCGGGCTGCGGCCGGGTCGTCCGAAGTGCGCGCGAAGTGGAGGAAGCTCGGGATGGTCACGGTGTAGCGATCGAGGCGGGGGTACGTGATGCCCAGTCGGGTGTGATCGGCCGCCTCGCCGATGCGGATCTTGCTGAAGGAAGGCGTCAGCTTGCCGTCGCGCGCCATGCGCAGCCACGTGCGCGCGCGGGCGGGGCTGAGCGCCCAGCGGGCGTCGTCGGCGCCCGGCTCGACGTACTCCTTGTTGTCCTTCTGCGTGTAGGTGGCGGCGAGGGTGTCGACGAGCTTGCGGCAGAACTCGTCGTCGGCCTCGAAGCCGGCGCCGGCCGGGGTGGAGGCGGGTGGGGGGATCGCGGGCGGGAGCCCGTGGCGCATGAGGTCGCGGACGGCGCGGGCGGCGGCGGTGTAGCGCGCCTTCAGGTTCGGGAGCATGTCGATCTGGTGCGACTGGCCGTGGCCGAAGACGGGGTCCTCCGGATGGACGAACGAATCGACGAGCGTGTGCGCGCACATCCCGAGCAGGACGCGCCGGAGCGTCTCGTCGCCGGGGTGGTCGCGGAGCACGGACTCGGCGTACTTCGGGAAGAGCGACTTGAAGTCGGCGCGACTCCCGTCGCTGCCCAGCGCGTGGTGCATGAAGCCCTGCGCGATGTAACGGAGGTCGCCCTCGTGCAGCTGCCGCTGGATCGCGCCGCGGTCGTTCGCGAGCTCGTCGATCTGCCCGGCGGCGCCGACGCGGGCCAGGTAGGACGCCGCCCGCGTCTGGAGCCGGATGTCGTCGGCGACGGCGGTGGTGTCGTCGTTCTCGTCCATGCTCCAGGCGGCGTCGGCGACGGTCCGCGCGAAGTCCAGTTCGCCCGTGACCTGGTACGCGATGGCGAAAGTCATGTCGTAGTGCTCGACCTTGCCGCCGGCGTCCACGGGAGGGGACGCGACGAGGACGGCCGCGAGCAAGGCGAGACACGACAGCCGAAGACGCGGTGAGCTCACGGGGCATGAGGAGTATATCCCGCCGTCGCTCGTGCTGAACGGATCTGTGGCCGACAGCGTGACCGAGCGCGGGGGTGTTGCTACGGCATCCGAGTGACCCGGAGGACACGCACGTTCGCGCGGCGCCGACTCGCCGCTGTACGCGCGGCGGCGGGGGCCTTCGCCGAACGCGGATCAGTAAAGCCAGGCGGGGAATTTCTGATCCTGCAGCGCCCTGGGCATCCGCCGCGGAGGTATCAGGGCGTCCAGGGATTGCCGTTTTGCGAGTTCGTCCGGCGGCGTGGGCGGCTCCAGGGGGTGCATGCGCGGGCGGCCGACGACGAAGCGGTGCGCGGCGTGCGAAGGCGGCGGCGCGCGTCGTGGTATGCGGGGCCGGTCCACCCCACGCACTGTTCGAGCTCGGCATACGGCAGTCGGATCCACTGGCGGCAGAGCCGATTGGTCCCGTGACCGACACGTCCGTCCCGCGCGAATCGCAGCCGACGGCGTGGTCGGTCGTCTTGCGGGCGGCGGACCCCACTTCCGCACGGCGGTCAACCGGCTCTGCGAGGGTGACCTCTCGGGTGCGCCCGCGAGCTTGTTGACGGCGGACGTCGCGAGGATAATCGCGAACGGGATTCTCGCCACCGGGAGGGCGCACTGTGACACGCGTAGAACCGAGGGAAGTTGACGTTCTGCTGCTTGTCGCGGCGGACGTGGAACGAAATGCCGTGCTGGACGCTTTGCGTGGAAGCGGCGAGGACGTCGTCACGCGAACCACCGCGGAGGGCCCGTACTACCTCGGTAAGCTCGGTACGGCCCGCGTGGCCCTGCTCCAGTGCGCGCAGGGGACGACGGCAAGCTCCGGCAGCGCCATGTCGACCGTGTGGGGAATCCTGCGATGGAGCCCGCGCGCCGTCATCATGCCCGGCATCGCGTGGGCCAGGGACCCCAGGAAGCACCTTCCGGGGGACATTCTCGTGGCGGACAAGGTGGCTCTCTACGAGCACCAGCGTGTCGGACAGACCCTGAAGGGAGAGACCGAGATTCGCTACCGGGGCCCCGTTGTGGAGACCAGCACCACGCTTCGAGATCACTTCATGGCGGAAACGAGCTGGACGTTCGAACTCACGGGATGGTGCTCTCAAGCACATGTCCCCATGAGCAGGAAGAAGAGGGCGAAGGCACGGAAGCCCCGCAAGAGGCGTCTCGCGAAGCGCCACCGGGGTGAGTTCCTCTGCGGTGAGAAACTCCTCGCCAACGAGAAGCTCAAGAAGGATCTGCTGCAGCAGTATCCCGAGGCGATCGGCGGGGAGATGGAGGCCGCTGGAGTTTACGCGGCCGCGTGCGTCACGGGCCTTCCGTGGATCGTCGTCAAGGGCGTGTGCGACTGGGGGGACGCCCAGAAAGATGACCTCTACCAGCAGGCGGCGGCGCAGAGTTGCGTCTCGCTGGTTGAACACGTCCTGAAGCATCAGGACTTTCTGGACTCGCTTCCCGCGCGCCGGCGTCCTCAGTTCGTGCCGGCGGAGTCGAGCACGCTCTCGTTCTCGCACAGCCAGCCGGAAGTGTATTCGGAGTTGCGGAAGATGATCGCCAAGGCCCGGACGATCCGGTCACTCGTGTGGGGGCGCCAGCCCCGCCGGCGGGCCGTCGAGGTGCTCGCCATGCGCCGGGCGTTCCTCAAGGACCTCGATGACTTCACAGCGGCGACTGAGAAGACGCATTATCAGCTGTTCGGCTACGATCCGCACACCGGCGACGCGAAGGGCAGGCATGCCGAGATCACGAACGTCGCGGAGACACTGCGACGGACGCAAAAGTCGGACGACCTCAAGGTGATCCGCGGTCTGCCCGCCACGCATCCGCTCATCGACATCCACATCTTCGACGAGCGTGAGGTGACGCTCACCATACCCACGGACGACTTGAGCGGCACGGCGCGCTTCCAGAGCGTGATCCTGCGCGATCCGACCGTCAGCCGGTTTTTTCAGGACTACTTCCGCATGCTGTGGGACAGCCCATACGCGCGCGTGGCGCGCATCAGCGCCCAGGACGAGCTGACCGTCGGGGACGCGCCGCTCGCGCCCCCGCAGTCCGGAGATCAGGCGTGACGATGGTCCGGCCGTTCCGCCGCAAGACCGCGTCGATCCCCTTGAGCGGCGCGCCGGCCTTCAAGGGCCTCGCGTAGCGCGGCGCCTTCCGGTCATCCAACCTCGCCGTATCCCACAGGTCCGTGGTCTGCACGAACTCGTCGGCGAATGCGCTGCTGATCGTCAGACATCCCTGAAGCACGACATCCACGTAGGATTGAACGATCGGAGCTTCGTTCGTGGGCATGCCGCGCTTCGTGGGGACGTAGATCCAGAGGTCGTCGGCCGGGATGCGGTCGCCCCCGAGAGGCGTGCAGACCTTGGGATCGAGCCGCCTGCGTTTGTATCCGCCCTCGCGCGCGTCGAACTTCGGCAGCTCCTCGAGAGAAACGTGGACAAGCACGCCGTTCGAGACGGCCGCCCTCGCGCGCGACACGCCGAGAGCGCACATGCCGGCCCTGCGCAGAACGAAGTTCCAGGCGCGTTTCCATCCGCGGACGCGCACGGGCATGGCCGCTCCGGAGACGCCCGTCCTGGCGCGGCTGTCCGGGTTAATGAGGCTCCCGTACCCGTAGATGTAGGGCACGGGATCACGATATACGCAGCGCGGTCTCAGGCGTCAATGTTGTTGCGGAAAGCCTGTTGAAAAGGAGAGTCGCCGGATCCACGGACGAGCGCGATCGATGACCGCTGCCGCGCGGGTTGCTACCGTGTCTGGGTGACCGATACGTCCCTCCCGCCCGAGTCGCAGCCGACGGCGTGGTCGGTCGTCTTGCGGGCGGCCGACGCGAAGGACCCGCACTTCCGCACCGCGCTCAACCGCCTCTGCGAGATGTACTGGCGGCCGGCGTATGTGTACGCGCGGCGGCGGGGGCTGTCGCCGGAGGAGTCGGAGGACGCGGTCCAGGGGTTTTTCGCGGCGTTCATCGAGCGGGACTGCCTGGCGGGGATCACGCGGGAGGGCGGGCGGTTCCGGTCGTTCATGCTCACGTCGCTGGATCACTACCTGATCGACCGGCGGCGACGTGCGCGGGCACGCGACGACGGCGCGCTTACGTTCAGGCTCGACTTCGCCAGGGCGGAGGCGGAGTTGACGATCGAGGCTCCGCAGGTCGCGTACGAGCGGTCGTGGGCAGAGGCGACGCTGGCGCGGGCGTTCGACGCGCTCTGTCGGGAGTTCGAGTATCGCGGACAGCGCGAGCGGTTCGACCTGCTGAGCGCGCATTTGACGGGTGAACGAGCCAGCTACGAGGAGATCGCGCGGAAGCTGTCGATGACCGTCTCCGACGTGCGCGACCTGCTGCATCGCACCCGCGAACGGCTTCGACGGCTCGTCCGGGAGGCGGTTCGAGAGACGGTTGCCCAGGATTCGGAAGTCGACGAGGAAGTGCGCGCCCTGTTCAAGGCGCTGTAAATCGGAAATCTGCGTCCCGACACGATTTCCCGGGCCAACTTTCTTGCGTTCCGTGCGTGGTGCTGGGCATGGACACGCAGCGACAAGTCAAAACGGGGACCCCGGCGGCGCGGACGCGGCTTCGCGGCGTACAAATTCCGCACTCGGGCGTCCGTGCGCCGTTTGCACAACGTAAAGCGCCGCCCTCGCCCGATGGGACGGCGTTTTCACTTCGTAAAGCCGCGCCTCCGACCTCGACGGGCGCCGTTTTACTTTCGGAAAACGGTGGTCCGCGTCGCGAGCGCGCCATTTTCACTCTGCAAAACCGCGCACTCGGGGGCCCGGCGCACCTCTTGCCGTTCGTCAAACGGTCCGCCACGTCGTGGGTGCGCCGTCTTCAGAAGTACAAGCCGTGGTCCGCGGGTTGAGTGCGCCGTTTGACCGTCGGAAAGTCCGTTTTCATGTGTCGACTGTGATTCCGAACAAAACGAGGAGAAAACCATGTTCGCACCGAGCAATACGTATTCCAGCGAGAAGCTGCTCGACCTGTACGGGACCTACCTGATCGCGCGGCTGAAGGCCGACCCGGCGGTGGCGTCCGTGCATGTGAGCTTCGAGAAGTCTCAGGTCGCTCTCAACAAGGCCAACGAGCGCCAGCGTAGCGCCGGTCGCAGCCTCATGGAGGCGGTGGCGGCGCGGAACTACGCCGCGTTCCTGCTTTGGCAGGAAGTGTCGCAGTTCCAGCGCGCGATGCTCGTTCACGTTCACGGCAAGCGCGAGACGCCGCTCTACGTGCGGTACTTCGCGGAGGGGGAGCCGCCGTTCTCCACGCTCTCGATGCCGCGCCGGATCGAGAAGGTCAACGTGTTCGAGGCCGACCTGGGCACCGAGCCGGACGCCGTGGGGCTCAAACCGTGGGCTCCGCGGCTGGCCGAGCAGCGGGTGGCGCTCGAGAAGTCGATCGCCGCCTGGCAGCACGCGAAGGTGCTCCACCTGCAGGCGCAGGACGCCGAGGTGACGGAACGCTCGAACTGGCTGAAGACGTATCGCACCGTTCATGCCGAACTGGTCAAGCTCGGCGTGAAGCGCGGCACGCGCGACCCGGGCCTCGGGGCGGACGGCGGTGCGATGGCGATCCGCTATCCGCTTGCGCCCGTCGAGCTCCGCGCGGACGCGCCGCGCCGCAACATCGTGTGGCTCGTCGCGGAGTCGTGGCGCTGGGATCTCCTGGAGCCGGGCGTCATGCCCGCGACGTGCCGTTTCGCGGAGCGCGCCGCGAACTTCCGCGGGCACTACAGCGCGGGGAACGGAACGCGCATGGGCATGTTCGGGATGTTCTACGGTCTGTACGGCGCGTACTGGTTCCCGTTCCTCGCGGAGCACCGCGCGCCCGTGCTGATGGAGCGCCTCGCGGCGGAGCGGTACGACGTCGAGTGCTTCACCAGCGCCGCCTTCACGTACCCGGAGTTCGACCGCACGGTGTTCGCGACGGTCCCGGCCGATCGCCTGCACGAGGGGACCGCGGTCGACCGCTGCGTGCGCGACCGCGAGAACGTGGACGCGATCCTGCGGTCGCTCGACGCGCGCGATCCGTCGCGTCCGTTCTTCCGCTTCATGTTCTTCGAGACGACGCACGCGCCGTACGAGTTCCCTGAAGCGTGCGCGATCCGCAGGCCGTACACGGGGGACGTGAACTACCTGACGATGGACCTGCGCAAGGACGTCGGGCTCATGAAGAACCGGTACGTGAACGCGGCGCACTACCTCGACACGCAGTTCGCGCGCGTGCTCGCGTACCTCGAGGAGCGCGGGCTCCTCGACTCGACGATCGTCGTCATCACGGGCGACCACGGCGAGGAGTTCATGGAGAAGGGGCACTGGGGCCACAACAACGCGTTCACCGAGGAGCAGACGCGCACGCCGCTCGTGCTGTGGGTGCCCGGCCGCGCGCCGTCCGTCGAGGCGCGGATGACGAGCCACCTCGACCTGCCCGCGACCGTGCTCGGCGCGCTCGGATCGACGACGCCGCCGGACCAGTACTCGCTCGGGATCGACCTGCTGGGGGGCGGCCGCCGCGACTTCGCCGTCTTCTTCGAGTGGGAGCATATCGGCTACGCGGACGAGGAGTACAAGATGTCGACGTGCGTGCGAGCGTACGACTTCAGCCGGCGCGGCGTGTGGACGAAGGACGACGCGCCGGTGGCCGACCCGTCCGCGTTCTACGAATCGCGCCGTGGGAACCTGCTCGCCGTGATGGAGGGGCTGCGGCGGTTCCGGCGCTGAGGCGGGTGCCCGTCACTCCTCGTCCTCCTCCTCGGACGCTTCCAGCGCGTCGTTCACCGCCGTGACGTCGGAGCCGATGCCGATGAAGCCCAGCTCGAAGCCGCCGTCGCGCGTGTCGAGCGTGGCGATGAGCTTGAACGGCAGCTTGAACGGCTGGAGGCTGAGGCTGCTGATCGGGCGGTGGCCCTTGCGGTGCAGCACGCGCAGGATGCGCGCGGGGCGTTCGGTCTTGAACTCGACCTGCAGGACGTCCCTGATCCCCCAGCGGCGGTCGATGCCGAATCGGTACGTGTAGGCGATGGCGGCCGCGGGCATGAGGAGCGCGTCCACGACGTTTCCGCTGCCGAAGGCTGAGAAGATCGTCTCGAGGTCGAGCGTGGGGATGTGGTACCGCTCGCGGTAGGCGCGCTTGAGGCTGTCGAGCAGCACCTTGACCTGGCCGTGGCGGAAGTCGTCCAGGTCCGGCTCGTCGTCGCCCGTCCTCAGCGCGAAGCTGGCCGCGTAGTGCGATTCGCGCTTGAGGAACGTGCGGAGGAAGATGGAGGAGAGATCCTCGTCGCCCGCCTGGTCGAAGATCGTGAGGCCGTTGTACGTCACGCGGTCGGGCAGCAGCAGGTACGTTGTCGCCTCCAGGGCCCGGCACGGGAGCGAGAGCACGCGGTCGACGGCGTCGGAGAGGAACCCGTGGCGGGCGCCGACCTCGCGGAAGTAGTCGAGCGCGTCCGGGTGCGGGTCGTGGCGCGGCGCCGTATCGAGCTCGAGGCGCGCGGGCGGCCGGTGGGGCGGGGGACCCGCGACGGCCTGGGCGAGGAGCAGGATCACGATCGTCACACGGGCAGCATCGCGCGACGGCGTGAGTCGTCCGTGAGTTGATCGGAAATTCTTCTTCAGGAAACGTTCAGGGGAGACTCCGCCGACGCGGGCAGCTCGACGGTGAACGTCGTGCCCTGGCCGGGCGCGCTGGCGACGGAGATCGTCCCTCCCTGCGCCTCGACGAACGACTTGCAGATCGCCAGGCCGAGCCCCGAGCCGCCCGTCTCGCGGGAGCGTGCCTTGTCCACGCGGTAGAAGCGGCGGAAGAGCCGCGGCAGGTGCTCGGCGGCGATGCCCACGCCCGTGTCGGCGACCCGGATCCGCACGCGGTCGCGCGCCGGCTCGGCGGTCACGCTGACGCGCCCGCCGTCGCGGTTGTACTTGATCGCGTTCTCGACGAGGTTCATGAGCACGCGCCGGAGCGCCGCCGCGTCCGCGCAGACGACGGCATCCCCGCGGACGTCGAGCGTGATGTTGCGCGTACGGGCCGCGGCCTGCCAGGTGTCGGTCGTCTCGGCGAGGAGCGGGGCGAGCGACAGGCGCGCCACCTGGAACGCGACCTGCCGCAGGTCCAGCTTCGCCAGCATGAAGAGGTCGGCGACGACGCGGCTCATGCGGTCGACGTCCTCCGCGAAGCTCTCGAGCGCCTGCTCGTACTCCTCGGCCGTGCGCGGCGACCGGACGACGGTGTCGATCTCGGCGCGCAAATTCGAGAGCGGCGTGCGGAGCTCGTGCGCGGCGTCGGCGGCGAACGTCTCGAGGTCTTCGATGGCGCGCGCCAGGCGTTCGAGCATCTCGTTCAGGCTGCGCGCGAGCTCGAGGAATTCGCCCGTCGAGCGCGGCTCCGGGATGCGCTCGCGGAGGTTGTCGCGGCTGATCCGGAGGGCGCGGCGCCGCATCTCGTCGACGGGCGCGAGGGTGCGTCCAACGAAGACGTAGCCGAGCGCCCAGGATATCGCCAGCACGATGGGGCAGAAGATCGCGATGCCGCGGCGCAGCTGCGCCAGGTGCGCACTCAACATGTCCTCGCTGACGGCGACCGTGATCTGGAAGGTCTCGCCGCGCGGGGTCACGACGCGTTCCGCGGCGGTGCGCCAGCCCGGGCCGCCCGTCGCCCGGTCGAAGCCGCTCGACGCGTAGAGCCGCGGTCCGTTCTCGCGGCGGGCCTCGGCCTGCGTGCCGCTCAGCTCCGTGAAGTGCTCGAGTTCGGGATCGAGTCTCGGGTAGATGCCGCGGAGGAATTCGTCGTACTCGTCCTGGAAGTGGGCGACGAACTCGCGGAGTTCCGTCTTCAGCTCCTTGTCGAGATCGTGGTCCCACGCCTGGCGCGCGGAAAGGTAGAGCCCCACGGAGAAGATCGCCAACACCGCGCCGGTCAGCGCGGCGAACACGGACGCCAGTCGGGTCCTAACCGAGGGCATCGTCCGCCTGCTTGAGGATGTAGCCGACGGAGCGCACGGTGTGGATGAGGCGCGGCTCTCCCGCGTCCTCCAGCTTGCGGCGCACGGAAGTGACGAAGACCTCGACCACGTTCGACTGGCGGTCGAAGTTGTAGTCCCAGACGTGCTCGGCGATCGACGTCCGCCGGAGCACGTGGCCGGGGTTGCGCATGAGGTACTCGAGCACGGCGAACTCCTTGGGCGTGAGCACGATCTCGCGCGCGGCGCGCCGCACGGTGCGCTCGAGGAGGTGGAGAGTCACGTCGGCGAACTGGAGCACGAGAGGCGAGGAGGCCTCCTCGCGCCGGCGGAGCATGACGCGCACGCGCGCGCGGAGCTCGTCGAGCGAGAACGGCTTCGTCATGTAGTCGTCGGCGCCCGTGTCCAGTCCGCGCACGCGGTCGCGCACCGTGTCGCGGGCCGTGAGGACGAGGACGGGCGTGTGGACGCTCCGCTCGCGCAGGTCCTCGAGGATGGAGAGCCCGTCGCGCCCGGGGAGCTGGAGGTCGAGCACGATCGAGTCGTACTCCTGCCGGAGCATGATCGCCGCGGCCTCGTCGCCGTCGTGGCAGAGGTCCACGGCATGGCCATCCTCCTTGAGCGCGCGCTTGATGAAGCCCGCGAGCTTCTTCTCGTCTTCGACGACCAGGATGCGCATGGCTGCGAGAAGTGTGAAGGGAACACGCTGAGGGCAGTGTGAGGGGAGTGTGAAGGGGGTTTCAGGATGCGAAGGCGCTCTGCGCGACCCGGTCACGGGAGGGACGGCGGAGCGCCTCGTGCCCGACCGGGATCGTCACAGAGAGGACGGGCGGCGGCGGTCCACACGGCGATCATGTCTGCCGCCAGCATGAGAGATCCGGATGAGGCCGCCGTGAACGGATGAGAAACCCTCAGGTTTCACCCGGGCGTCACCGCCGCAGCAGCTGCGCCGAGCGGCGGGCGCTCTGCTGCACCTCCTCGAGCAGCTCCGCGCGTTCGGCGCCGGCCGGCCGCAGGAGGTCCGTCGTGAGCAGAATGAAGCAGCCATTGTCCGGGAGCCCGTCCGCCCAGAGCTTGAACGGGCGGCGGATGTGATACACGAACCCCGGGCTCGGCATGCGCCCCACCCACACCGGCTCGCGCGCCGGCACGCGCTCCTCCACGCGGCGGCAGAACGCAACGCACGCGTCGCCGGCCGGGTCCGATCGACGGTCAAGGAAGGCGCCGTGCGCAAACAGTCCGATCGCGGTGGCGGTGGCGATGACGCGAAGCGACGGTCGGGCGATCGCGACGGCCGCGACGAGGAGAAACGCTCCCAGGAGCGACGGCGTGATCGTTAACTTCGCGGACACGCTGAGCGTGTTCAAAAGGACGAGCGAACCGGCGACGCCCGCGCCGACCGCCGCGATCGCGAAGGTGCACCGCTGCGCGAGCCGCTCCCGACCCTCGACCGCGCGCATCGCCGCGTCGGCCAGCAGAAGCGCAAGCGGCGGATAAAGGAAGTTGAGGTACGTGACGCGCTTGGCGGACGACGCCGTCAGCACGACGAGCAGCGAGAGGAACCACGACCAGCCGAGGCGGTTGTCCGCGCGCCGCAGGCTTCCGCCGGCCAGCGCCGCGGGCAGGAAGAGGACCCACGGCAGCGTCCGCAGCGCAAGACGGGGCAGATAGAACAAGACGCTCTCGTTGTGCTTGTCGTAACCGGCCGGCGCGAGCACATTCTCGCGAATGACGTTTTCGAACAGGAAGCCGCGTCCCTCGCGCGCGGCCATCGCGACGTACCACGGCGCCGCGAGAGCCGCGATGCCCAGCAGCGACCAGACCCACGGGAAGCGACGCAGGTCGCGCAGCCGTCCCTGCCACGCGAGGTAGACCACGCCGGCGACGGCCGGGAATCCGAGCGCCACCGGACCCTTCGTCAGCACGCCGAGCCCGGCGCTCGCGCCGACGCCCGCCGCGATCCACCAGCGTCGTGCGCCGGTGTCCACGTCGCGCATCCACTCCAGCGCGAAGGCGATGAGAAGCGACTGCCACAGCAGCAGCAGCATGTCCGGCCCCACGATGCGCCCCATGTGGACGAACCCGGGCGTCAGAGCGAGGATCGCCGCCGCCGCGAGACCGCGCCGCCGATCCATCACGCGCGTGCCGATCCATGCCACGACGAGCACGACGCCGGCCGCCGCCAGAGCCGAC